>Ga0315284_10000199_pt1 | contig 83775 bp, 81 predicted proteins | sample YL17G09_16_MG_FD_203696 | JGI IMG/M metagenome (GOLD analysis project Ga0315284, IMG submission 203696) | Sediment microbial communities from Yellowstone Lake, YNP, Wyoming, USA - YL17G09_16 | ecosystem: Environmental > Aquatic > Freshwater > Lake > Sediment | place: USA: Wyoming | collected... | reverse complement strand
ATTATAAATACATATTCATAACATATGTAGAATCCCGAGGTTATAGTAGTGGCTAAGAAACCAGCTAAGAAAGAAGAAAAGAAAGCCCCAGCAAAGAAAAAGTAAAGCCCTCGGAACGGCACATTTCACCGCTCCATTTTTCTCTTTATCTCACCAACAGTATACGCCTCGCCAAAAGTAAGCATGTGCGGGAAATAACAAATCTTTTATATTTTACCAGTCACTTCTCTATCAAGAGTTGTGGTTTATCATGTCAGCTAAAATGACACCAGAGTATATTACTCTCTTAAATCAAGCAGTTTCACGCGAAATCCAAGTCTCAATCCAATACATGCTTCAGCACGCCAAGATGGAGAAACTCCTACGCAAAATTATCCCTGAAAACATCCTCCTAGACAAAACAACCTACGATGCAGTAGGCAAGTTTCTCCGCGAGTTCGCTATCCAAGAAATGAAACACGCAGCCACTATAATGGAGCGTATTTACTACCTTGGCGGATCAGCAACCACCAAAGCAAGCAAACCAATCATCGGCAACAGCTTGAGCGAATTCGCCAAGAACGGTGTGAAAGCCGAAGAAGAAGCCTTGATGCTGTACCGCAAAATCATCGACGCTGCAGGAAAAATTGAGGATTGGGAAACCCGCGAAGTTTTCGAGAAAATCTACGGCGAAGAAGAGAAGCACCTGTTCAAGTTCCAAGAATACGTACACATGAAAGACGAGCCAGAAGGACCTGAAGTAGTTCCGTTGTCGGAATGGCGCAAAATATTCACAGCCGACTACTTTACCCTGTTGAACAAGGCAGTAGCCGCTGAAATCTCAGCCATTATCCAGTACACGAACCAGCATGAGAAAGCCAGCCTGCTAGCCCTACGTGGAAAGAAAAACGCGCTTGAAGTAATCACCGAGGGCAACAAAGCCAAAGTCGTCAGCGATTTGCTCAAGACCATTTTCGTGGCGGAGATGGATCATCTTGAAAAAATCAGCGAACGAATTTACCTGCTTGAAGGCGAAGCAACCTACGATCCTGACCCACTTCCACAAGTCGGCGAAACAGCTGATGACTTCTTAAAGCTTGATCACGAAGCAGAAAACTACGCCATAGTATTATACCGGAGAATCATTGAAGAAGCCATGAAACGCGGTGACACCAAAACAAGACGCATGTTTGAAGACATAGTCATGCAGGAAGAAGAGCATTACTGGAGCTTCGACGACTTCCTACGCTAAAACCTTTTTTCCCTTTTATCATCCTTCTTTCAAAAAATCTTTTCTTTCTATCGTTTCGCGCAAAACCAGCGGTTTCTGCCGCCATCTTTTTCTTAACCCCTACCCCCCACGGGAAAATACGGGCAACTAGCTTCTCTCAAGCACCTACCCCCCTCTATTTATAGAGTGAACTTCCTGTTCTCTTTCGTTAAGAACCTGTAGTTGACAAGATTTCCTGTTCAGCGGAAAAAATTCGGGTAAGCGGCGTATTCTAAGAAACAAGAATTGTACCGTATTATTTTCTGTCCTTTCTAATTTGCCTCTATGAGAGTTATGGCGGCTGTTACCAGAGGAACGTGCGTTTGTTTGATCGAGTATGTCACGCTCAAACCGTTTCTATTTTCTTGGATTATTCCAGTTTCGCGCAGGCGGTTCATCTGCCACGTCAAGCCCTGAGAAGAAATGCTAAGCTTCACGGCTAACTCATGATGGGGCACGCGTTTTCCTTCAAGAAGCATTTTCAAGATGTTTTTGACGGTGTTCAGTCTCAACGTGGCGATGGTCTCCATCTGTTTTAACGTAAACTTGCCCACCGCGAAGAACCGTTTGTACTTGCCCTTGCGGACTGCACTTATGAGTCCAGCTTTCTGCAGAAGCGCAAGGTGAAACTGGACTACGCCTATAGATAAGCCGAGTCCGCTGCATATGGCTCTGAATTGGACGCCTGGGTTGGCGCTGATGAAATTGTATATTTCTGTTCTGGTGGAGTTGTCTGGGAGTGGTGCTTTCTCAGCTAAGGTGCCTTCAACGTTGAAGGTCAGGGGAAATGTGAGTGCGTTATAGAGTGGCGGTGGGTAAGTCAGGGCGCAGTACAATGTTTTGGCGTGTGTTTTTTCAGTTAAAGCAGTTTGCGCGCTTACCTGAAACGCCGTATCTGTGACTCTTTGTTTCTGAAGTAACCCCGCGAACGAAAAGACCATAACAAAAGCCAAAGACAGCGCCAAGAGGCTTCTGTTCAGTTTCATGCTGCCCTTTTCTCCCGTTGATACTATTTAGGGGTTGGTTTTTAATTATATCTGTAAATGAACGTACTATTGAACAGCGTAGGGTTTGGTTGTTTTCTGAAACACTGTCAAGTGGGCTTTCTTTTTCCGAAAACTTAATTCGATGGTAGGCTACTACTAAAACAGTATAGAAGGCGAATTAGGTGTCTACAGAGGAAGAACTGCCTCGTTGTGACAGATGCGGTAATCCCATAGACGACTGCAAGTGCGCTTGCCCCTACTGCGGCGAAACCTCTCAGTGCGACTGCTGCACAGGTTACGGCAAAGCAACAGGCGGATAATTCAGTCTTCTTCGCCTCTTCTTATTCGTTGGTGAAAAACAAAATGGCAAAAGACAGCATAAACTGGATGGCAGGCGGTCCACAAGGCAGCGGCGTAGATACCGCAGCGAACATTTTCGGAAGAGCCTGCGGCTACGGTGGACTCTACGTTTTCGGCAGACGCGAGTATCACTCTAACATCAAGGGCTTACACAGTTACTTTCACCTGCGCATGTCTCCGCACGAATTATTGGCAAACGTGAATGATGTTGATTTGCTTGCGGCGTTCGACGCTGAAACTGTGGTTAGGCACATGAACGAAGTAGTCCCCGAAGGCGGAATCATTGTGGACTCTCAGCAAGTAAACACGAAAGTCCTCGAAATACCCACCTTGCCGCCAGAATTCAAAGATGAACTCCGCGGGTTCATGAAAGAAAAGAACGTTGGCGAAACCCTGAACGACTGGCTGGAATACACAAAGAAGAGGAATATTCAGGTTTTTCCCGTTCCCTACAATGAGTTGCTTAATCAGATTGGGCAAAAACTCGGAATAGCCCAGATCAGCAAAATCACGCGCATGATAAACGTCTTAACCATAGGCGTCTCACTAGCGCTTTTCAAGTACGACCGAGCCCTTGTGGAAAAAGCAGTGAGAGATACTTTCTCAGAGAAGCCAAAAATCGCCGACATGAACGTCACCGCCCTGAACCACGCCTACGACTACGCGGAACAAACGTTCAAAGACAACTTTAAGCACCGAATAGAAAAAATCGGCATCACCGAGGAACGCATTTTCCTCACGGGAAACCAAGCAGTCGCCATGGGCAAGGTCCTAGGCGGATGCAGAGTGCAAACATATTACCCAATCACTCCCGCCGCGGACGAAAGCGAATACCTCGAAGCCCACGAAATTCTCAAGACAAGCGGAGAAGACGAAGCCATACTCGTAATCCAAACAGAAGATGAAATCGCAGCCATAAACTCAGCATCAGGCGCAGCTTTAGCTGGTGCGAGAGCGGCAACTTCCACTTCTGGACCTGGCTTCTCGCTTATGGTTGAAGGGTTAAGCTGGGCTGGCAACAGCGAAGTACCCGTAGTTATAACTTATTATCAGCGTGGCGCTCCAGCGACGGGTTTGCCCACGAGGCACGGTCAAGCCGATTTGCGCTTCGTGATGCACGCGGGCCACGGAGAGTTCCCAAGGATAATTCTGGCTTCAGGAGACATCAAGGAATGTTTCTACGACGCGGCGAAGGTGTTTAACCTCGCTGAAAAGTACCAAATGCCCGTTATACACCTGCTCGACAAAGCCATGGCAAACTGCTCACAAACATACCCTGTTTTCGATTACGGCAAATTCAAGATTGACCGCGGAGAGATTCTCACCGAGAAAGAACTTGAGGGTCAAGAGTACAGGCGATTCCGCTTCACAGAAACAGGCGTCTCACCGAGAGTTGTGCTGGGCACAAAGAATGGCGTGCACTGGTACACGGGAGATGAGCACAACGAGGTCGGCCACATCAGCGAAGAACCGTTAAACCGAAGGCTGATGATGGAGAAGAGAATGAAGAAGCTGGATTTAGTCGAAAAAGAAGTGCCCATCGAAGACAAACTGAATTTCTACGGAGATCAAACCTCAGAAACCATAATCTTAAGCTGGGGCTCACCGAAAGGCGCCATCATCGAAGCACTCAACATGCTCAAAGCGGAAGGCTATGGCGTAGGGTTCATGCAGGTTCGCATGATTAGTCCATTTCCCACTGACCACATCAAGAAAGCGCTCGATGGCAAGAAGAAGATAATCGACATTGAAGACAACTATTCTGGACAACTCGGTGAAGTCATAAAAGAAAAAACCGGAATCGCCCCGAACTTCCACATCCTCAAGTACACTGGGCGACCGATGACGACAACGGAAGTTTATGACGCGCTTAAAGAAATTTTAACGGGTAAAGCCTCTGAACGGAAGGTGTTAATGTTTGGGTCTTAAACCATCTGATTTCAAAACAGACGTTTTCGCAGACTGGTGCCCTGGCTGCGGCGACTACGGCATAATGAATGGGCTGCAAATGGCTTTCGCGGAACTAGGCTTAGAGCCTCATCAGATTGTGATGGTTTCAGGCATAGGCTGCTCAGGCAAAGAAGCCCATAACGTCAAATGTTACGGCGTCCACACTTTGCACGGGAGAACGTTACCCTTTGCCTTGGGCATCAAGGTAGCTAATCCCCACTTGGAAGTTGTCGCCATAGGAGGAGACGGCGACGGACTCGGCATAGGCGCAGGCCACTTCGTCAACGCTGGGAGGCGCGATTTAGACATGACGTACATAATCCACAACAACGGCGTCTACGGACTAACAAAAGGACAGGCGGCACCAACACTGCGGCGTGGCGTGAAAACCAAGGCTCTACCAAGAGCCAACATCAACGAAGCAGTGAACCCCATTGCGCTGGCGCTGATTTCGGGCTACACTTTCGCGGCGCGATCTTACGCCTACGACATCAGGCACCTGAAAGAAACCATAAAGCAGGGCATACAGCACAAAGGCTTAGCCTTCATAGAATGCCTGCAGCCGTGCCCAACATACAACGACATTAACACCAAGGACTGGTACTCAGGGGAAGACCGCAAAGACGCAACAGGAAAACCGCAAAGCAGACTCTACAAGCTGGAGGAAACAGGCTTCGACCCCATAGTGCGTGACTGGAACGAGGACTTCAAGAAAAAAGCCGCCGCCCTTGAGAAAGCGCAGGAGTGGGACGACAGAATCCCCTTAGGGGTTTTCTACAAGAACGAGCTTGAACCAACTTTCCAAGAGCGCTTCAGCAAGAGGATACCGTTCTACCTGAGCAAGCCGCCGGCGAAGCAGAAACTAACCGACGAAAATGGATACAGCTCTGTAAACCTGAAAGAATTCATGGACGACCTTAAAACAAGCTAAAAAACTAAAAAATGAGAAAAATGGCTCCTGAACCGAGATGAGCGCCCTTTTTACATTGGGCCTTCTTTTTCTTTCTCTTCTTTCTCCACTAAATCGGCTTCAGCGAATTTTCTGCTTATGCGCGTTATCCGTATCCTAACGTGGTCGCCAGGCTTTGCATTTGGAACGAACACGACTAAGCCTTCTATGCGGGCGATTCCGTCGCCTCTCTGGCTGGTTTCTTTAACGTCTACTTCGTATTCTTCGCCGATTTTCACTGGTTTAGGCGGGATTCTGCCTCCTCTGAATCCGCCTTCTCGGCTTCTGCCAAAATTTTCTTCTACCATAACGTTCTCACCTCTCATTAACAGGGGTATTGAAAAAACCGCTTTTAAAGGCGGTTTATAGCACTGTGAGCTTGCCGTATTTGCCGACGTTAAGTTGGATTTCGCCTTTGAAGCTGGTGATGTAGCCGTTTTCTATTTTGATGTTGTCGTTGACGTTTATTTGGTCTATTTGCTCGTTCCACAGGGTTAGCTTTATGCTTCCTGTGTCGTCTGCGACTACGGCGTCTGCCACGTTGTAGGATTCATCTTTGAATCTGGATTGGACTTGGCGGGGGTTGCCTTTCTCCACTATTTTTCCTTCAACTTCGACTCGTTTCATTCCGTCTCGTAACTCTTTAATTTCCAACAGTTAAACTCTCCCTAAGTGTTGCCGTCTAGAACTTTTCGTGTTTATCGGTTAGACTTTTACTTGCAGAAAAGCTCTCGAACCATATAAATCTTGCTAACTGCCCTGAAAAAGGGGTTTATGGCTGTTTTGTCTTTGTGTTTTATCTTTCTGCTAACTCTCGCGCTCATCGAGACTGTTTTTCAGTTCACTATTTGTAGAGTATCGTATGCCTAGACTCCAAGCAAGCTCAGGAGTAGGATTGTGACAATCAAGCTTGCTGCTGAAGCCAGAAGGCTCTTTGTCCACGAAAACTCGGGTATTAACGCGCGAACAATCATTGTACCTAACCCGGCTATCCACACGTACGCTGCCAGCTGAAGGAGACTCGCGATTAGAGAGTAGTTTGCCGCTGCCGCCGTAATAGCATTGCTGACTGCCGCAGTTTCTCCAGGAACTCCTGCGAGGAATTCGATTGGGTAATAGAGTGAAGGCAGAGCTGATGTAGCTGCAATGTTAATCAACGTCTGAACGACAGTGACTATCAGGGCAAACCCTACGGCAACGAACAGTGGCTTCCAAGTTATGGTGCCCTTCAACCCCTTAATAATTATGTAGAGTAGTCCTGTGAACAGGAGCCACTCGAAGAGGAATTGAGTAACGACCAACTGCAAGACGTATATTATGAATCCGGTGCTGTCGGTTTTTATTGGTGACTCGTATATGCCTCGGAAGAATAAACCTTCCATCCTCAGGGTTATGTCGGAGTTAGATGGGAAGGTGAAATTCAGTTTCAACCCCGTTATGTTCCCCCACGTGGGAGAGCCGGTGCTTTGCCAGTTTCCCGAGCCAACTGGAACTGTCAGTTTGTTCCAGAAGCCATCTGTTGATGCGGTAAAGTCGGGGGTTAAATCATACTGGAAATAGTTCGCTGAGTTTAAGGAGTACAAGTACAAGGTTACCGTGCTGGGTGCGGTCTGTGGCTCTACAATTTTTATTCGCAAGGACAAGTTTTGGAAGCTTGTTGGACCACAGTTCACAGAGTTGAAGCTGCTCAACTCCATGGACAAGCTGTTACTATTAGTGAGTGTGAATTGAAGGCTGCCGTTGCCGTAAAAGGTGCTATTTATCATGTCCACGTAATTGTTGCCAATAACCGCGCCTGCGCTAGCAGTCCATAACGTGGCGTTTTCTGTCCAGGTGCCTAACTGGCTTGAGCTTGGTGACGTTTGCTCGTAATAGGTTCTTGAGTACAAGGAATAGTAAAATCCAGTTTGTACAGCCACAAACAGAATGAAAACTATTATCGCTCCCAAGTATTTGGGGTTTTGGACGATTTGCTTGAACGCTTTGTGCGGTGCGTAAAGTACTTTCAAGATGTCTGTAGCTAACAATTGCTTAGGCTCCGCTTACCAATTTCGCGGTCGGATTTAATAAGTGTTTGTTGACTACATCCCAAGCTTCAGTCTGCGGTAAGTAGTGTAATCCACCTGTTTCACAAACGGATTTTCAGCTTGGCATTTCACGGTTAGTTTCTGGCGCTGCCGCTTCTCTAACAGCTGACTTGTTGTTCTCAGAAGGTACGCGTCGCTTCCCGCGCCCGAACCGTAACTGGCGACAAGGATGCGCTCTTCAGGTTTCGCTATGTCCAAAACAGCGGCTAACCCCACAGGCGAACACCCTGAGTAAGTGTTGCCGAACTTGTTAACCAGAAGTGAACACGCATACTGCTCCTCTTTGAACCCAAGCTCCTTTGCAACTCTAACTGGGAACTGCGGGTTAGGCTGGTGCGGCACAAAATAATTCACATCGCAGGCTTTCAAGTTAAATTTCCCCATTAACTTTGAAGCCGCTTTCCGAACGTGCTTAAAGTACGCGGGGTCTCCAGTGAACCTTCCGCCATGCATGGGGAACGCTTCGCCGTCTCTGCGCCAGAAGTCAGGCGTATCCGACGTGCAAGAGTACCATCCTTCAATTTCAGCAATCACATCATGCTTCCCGAAGATGAAGGCTGCTCCGCCGTAACCGACGAAAAGGTCCAGTTCGCCGCCTGGACAACCGCGGGGCGCTGCTTGACTGTTATCCGCTCCAATGACCATGGTGTTTTTCACGCCTCCATTTGGATAGTTCACCAAGGCAGCTGCATCTTTGAACATGCTTGTGGCGGCTTTGCACGCGAACTCAGTGTCCACCGCATCAACTCCTTGGACGTCTCCGTCTTCTTCTCCAAGTTTGAGTACCTGTGCCACCTTCGATGCTATCGGCTTAACCGCGTAGGGATTCGATTCCGAACCCACGTAAACCTTGCCTACTTGCGTGCTGTCCACTCCTGAATGTATCAGCGCAAGTTTTCCCGCTTCAACCGCAGCGGTCACTGCATCCTCATCAATGAAGGGAACTGCGCGTTCGATGCCGCCTTCTTTTATCCTGAAACGTGACGTGTAAACGCCGTAGCCCACAATGCCTGGTAACTCGTACTCTTTGTTTTGTTGAACTACTTTGTATTCTTGGTGCGGGTAATACTCGTCGGCTAACGTGAACGCTAAAGAAATGGTCGGGACTACATCATTTTTGCTAACTGAGTAGCGTCTTCGGAATCTCGGCACAACTTCTCTGTCTTCAAGAGCTGCTAAATCAACCACTTCGCCGTCCTCTATGATTTGGTCAGTGAGTCGTCCTGGAACACGGATTCTTCCGTTATGAAAAGAAATTATACCGTAAACGAAACTTTCCAGCTTCGTGAATTTGTTGGTTGGTTCAGTGACAAGCGTGCACAGTTCAATTTTTCCTTTCTCGTAAAAAAGGTCGGCAGACTCCATTTTCATGTAACTTTTTCTGCCGCAGTTGCTGCAGTAGTCTCTGATTTCAAAGTATTCTTTGCCGCAGATTTGGCATCGGCTTGCTTTCAGCCTGTCGCCAAGGTAAGAGACCCTGCGTTCTATCGGTTCACTGCTCAACGTTAGTTCCTCCCCAAAATGCAAACGTAGCTTTTGGTGCCGAAGCCCTCAAGCTCAAGAGAGCAGCCGTAACGTGGTTCCTTATCAGTTGCCACTTGCCTCTCACCAGCGTCGCCTCTGAGTTGCTTGAAGATTTCAAAAAGTTGAGCGCCGCCCGTCGCTCCAAGCGGGTTCCCGTCAGCCTTCAACCCACCATTCATGTTAGTGAAAAGCTTCCTACCGTTCACTTCGTAATATCCTTTGAAGTTTTGGCAGCTTTCATAAATGCTCTTCCAAGCTGTTCCCCTTTCGCAAAAGCCCAAGTCTTCAAGGGACACCATCTCCATCACCGTCGACTGGTCATACAACTGCAGTACCTCTATGTCCCCTGGGGTTACTCCGGACATTTTCGCTGCGTTTTCCATGGCGATTTTGGTTGCCGTGAAATGCGTGAGGTCGTCTCTCGCTGGATAGTTCAGGTAGTCAGTCGCTGAGGCAACGCCCAAGACGTAAACAGGCTTGTCGATTGTCTGTTTGGCTTTTGCTTCGCTCGTTAGAATTAACGCTGATGCGCCATCTGAGATTGGTGCAAAATCGTAAAGTCCCAGCGATTTTCGAGCTGTTTTCCTCGCGTTCAGGACTTGGTCAACGGTTATCTTTCTCTGGTACTGAGCGTACGGGTTTTTTGTGGCGTTAGCATGATTTTTTACGGCGATTTGAGCCAGGGCAATGTTAAGTTTCTCAAGGTTTTCACCCGTGATTCCATACTCTTTGGTGTACGCTCTGAGCATCAGTTCATGGTTTGATTCCGGAGTGCCTCCCGTAAAGTAACTCCACGGGTCCTCAAGCAGCATAAGGTCATCGCGGATTTTGTCCCAGCGGTCCGTCATCTTCTCTATGCCGCCGACCAGGACGGTGCTGTATACTCCGGCTTGTATGGCATGGCACGCCGTTAACAGTGCAGCGCTAACGGAGCGAGTAACTTCCATTGGCACGTGAAGTTCAGTAAGTTCTGAAAGGAAACCTTCCTCCAAGCCTAACTTGTTGGTGATTGGGAGAAAACAATCTGAAAGGTAACACGCTTCCAGATCCTTACGTTCTATGCCGCAGTCTCTTGACGCGGCGAGCCAGGCTTCTTCAATCAGTTTTTCCGGCTCCTTGCCATAATGTTCCCCAAATTTGGTTCGACCAACAGCAACTATAGCTGGACAATTTTGCATGATATCGCTCTTCTGGATAGCAATTATCTTTTTTCAAGAAGACTTTTAAGTGTTTGCCAACTTAACCCCCTAACTAGCTCTGTGACGGGTTGAGTAGGCATGTTGGATACATGCTTTTTTGACATGTAATGTTTTCGAGAAGCCGTCTTCATGAACTTCCATCGCTGGTAAAAGTAACGCACGAATCAGTTCAGCTTTTGGCGGAGTATAGTATTTGAGTTCTTGTCAGTTTCTTCGTTAAGTTTTTGATAATGTTTTCTAAGGCTTTGCTCTGTTCAACAGGGTACGCTGGCGCGTTGGTCAGTTTCTTGTATTTTGCTGGAAGCTTCGCTAAGTTCTCTGAAACGGTTTCTCTTATTTCATTTAGGGATGGAAGGTCATAAAGTAACTTGCCTTGTTCCATCACTTTAGCAAGCAATGGTTCGCCCTTCATTGGTTCGTCTGCCAAAGCGACCACGTCTTTCACGTAATAGCCCTTGTTATCTTTGAATCTGTAGACCTGCTTTCTCCCGGGAAGCGTGGTTTTACCCTCGCTCAACTTCATTATCGGCGAAAACTCGCCCTTACCGTTCATTATTTCGGATAACTTGTATATCACGTCAGTGTAAGGGTTATCCGCGGAGGTTCCCATTTTGGTGCCCACGCCAAACGCGTCAATTTTTGCGTCTTTGCTTAGCAGTTCGGCTATTTTGTACTCGTCAAGGTCACCGCTGGCGAAAATCTTAACGTACTTTAAGCCCTTTTGGTCTAGTAAGGCGCGGATTTTTTTGCTTGTCTCTGCGAGGTCTCCGCTGTCCAACCGTACGCCGCCGAGTTTGCAGCCTATTTTTTCTAGCTCTTTCCCGACTACGGCGGCTTTCTCTGCACCTGCAATGTCATCGTAAGTATCAATCAGCAGCGTGGACTTGTTCGGGAAAGTCTTGGCAAAAGCACGGAACGCATCTATTTCCTTTTCAAAAGACATGACGAACGAGTGAGCCATGGTTCCGAACACGGGAATGTCATACGCCATTCCTGCGAGGACGTTGGAGGTGCCTGCGCACCCTGCTATGTAACTGCTCCGCGCCACTTTCATGCCCGCGTCGACGCCGTGCTCTCTCCGCAAGCCGAACTCGATTACGGATTTACCCTTTGCCGCATGCACCACTCTTGAGGCTTTCGTGGCGATCATGGTCTGCAAGTTGACAGTATTAAGCAGGAAAGTTTCCACCAGTTGCGCCTCCACTATCGGCGCGGTCACTCGAATTAAGGGTTCGCAGGGAAAAACCACGGTGCCTTCGGGAACAGCGCAGACGTCGCCAGTGAACTTAAAGTCCCTTAGGTACTTGAGGAATGGTTCTTCAAATCCCTGTTTCCTGAGGTAAGCGATGTGTTCGTCTGTGAACTGCATCTTTTCAAGGAAAAGCAGCACCTGCTCCAACCCTGCAAACAGGAAATAAGCTCGTCCGGGTGGTAATCGCCTTATGAACAAGTCAAATGTGGCTGGCTCAAACTTTTTGTTGTCAAAGTAGCTGGCGCACATGGTTAACTCGTAAAGGTCGGTGAACATGCTCATGTTTTCTTCATTTTGGAAGCCTAAAAAAGACTTCATAGGCTATACTTAACTGTGGATGGAATTTAATTCTTTCTGGCAGTTGCATTTGAACGTTTTCTGAATGGCAGATTCTCGGCAATTCGAGTTTCCACGCAAAAAGTTGGGCAATGATACGCTGCTTAAGTCTCATTGGGTTTGAAACTCTTATATATCGCCATACTCATCCTTAATTTGAGAGTCATGGCTGAAGTTTGTACGACATGCGGGCTTCCTAAGGACTTATGCGTTTGTGGCGAAATTGAAAAAGAGCAACAGCGAATTCGCATAAGACTCGAAACAAGAAAATTCGGCAGGCCAACCACAATTATTGATGGCATAGATGACAAAAAAACGGATCTAGCAGAAATAGCTCACAAACTGAAGGCTTATTGTGCTTGCGGTGGGACATCCAAGAACGGCCAGATAATGCTGCAGGGGGATCACCGCGACAGAATCCGCGAGTTCCTTATCAAAGCAGGCTATCCAGCAGAAAACATAGAGCGCCAATAGTCACTCAGCGAAGGCAAAGCCCAAGAATGAAACTGCTAGAAAGCATTCGTGACGTATTCAAAACGCTAAAGCACAGTAAACCCTCGATGATTTTCTGTCCAAGATGCGGCAGCCCAAAACTCAGTTTATACAGCAGTCTAGATTTTTGGCTGACCCCTAAAAAGTATGTTTGCAATGAATGCAGTTACGTAGGTCCCATTTATATGGAACTTGAAAAAGAAGAAGAAAGCTAAGAAAAACCAACTAACTTTTAGTCGGGCAGCTCAAGGCTCAATTGCTTTTTCAAAGTCTTGTAGCGGTTTCTGACTGTTACTTCGGTGACTCCGGCGGCTTCAGCTATGTCCTTCTGTGTCTTCTTTTCGTTATTCTGCAGACAAGCTATGTAAAGGGCAGCGGCAGCTAAGCCCATCGGGTCTTTGCCGGCGGCAGCTCGTCTCTTTCTGGCGTCCCTGAGAATTGCTATTGCTGCGCCTTGTGTTTTGCCTGAGATGCCTGTTTTTTCCGCGATTTTCGAAACGTAGGTTAATGGGTCAGCTATGGGCATGTGAACATCAAGCTCGCGCAACAAGAGTCTGTAACAGCGTGCGACGTCTTTCTTGTCAACAAGGCTTGCCTCAGCAATTTCTCGCAGAGTTCTTGGGGTTCCACTTCCACGGCAAGCAGCGTAGAGCGCTGCTGCAGCAATGGCTGCAATTGACCTGCCGCGTACTAAGCCTTTGTCTAGAGCTTTGCGGTAAATTACAGCGGCTTTTTCCTTGATTGGCGGAGGAATGTAAACTTTGTCTGAAAGTCTGTCCAGTTCAGCCATGGCTTGAGCGAGGTTTCTGTCGATGGATGAATGTACTCTTGAGCGTATCTGCCATTTTCTAAGGCGCCACATCTGCAGCCTAGTGGCGAGAGGCAGTTTCCTTCCAAAAGCGTCTCGGTCAACTTGGCTGATTGCTGTGGATAATCCTTTATCGTGTACGCTGTAGGATGTTGGGACTCCTACGCGGCTTCTTGACGCTTTTTCCTCTTGGGTGAAGGCGCGCCATTCTGGGCCTTTATCAAGCATCTGTTCGTACAGGACGAGTCCGCAGTCGCCGCAAACGGTTTCGCCCGTGTCGTAATCGTGAACTAGGTTTTCGCTACCGCACTCTGGACATTTGTCAATTAAGCGCTGATGGGTTTTGGGCGTTTCTTTTTTACTCACTCTTTTTCCACTCCATTCCACACTTGCGCAAAACCGTCACAGCATTGTCACTCCCGTTATTTTGGGCTGAGAAAACAGTATATTCGGCCCGCGCAAACTATCCAGATGGACAGATTTAATATATAAGCTTTGCTGTCCCTACAGCGAGATTCGATGCATTGCTTCCGAATACATATATGCAATTACTGCTCCCTCTTAAATCTCTTGCTAAGCGAATATAAGTGGGAATTTTGGCTTATCTGATGTTTGTGAGAATGCTTATTAGGAAAAGTGGCGTCGTTAAGACTCTAGCACCCGCAACAACTTGGAAGCCCGGTGGTGTAGTGGTCAAGCATAGTGGGCTTTGGACCCACCGACGAGAGTTCGAATCTCTCCCGGGCTACCACTTGAACTTTTGATATTTTTTTCTATCATTAATTGATTTTAAACTTAAAAGACCGCAAGATCAACTGGCAACAATTGTTAATGGCTGTTATTAATTTTAGCCGGTGGGGTTGTGTTCCTGATTTTTTCTGCATATCTATTCGGAACGTTCACGCTTGCCTTTATGAACATTACACCAAAGACGCAATTTACGCCTATTTAATTGGCAAAAACTGAATTGAAATGTTAAAAAGTTCAGCGGATGCATCCTTGCTACTTCGAAGTTCGAAGTTTAAACTATGATAATGGTTATAGTGAGAATAGCCCATGTATTTGATTATGAAAAGCGTACTTCCTCTTCAAAACCTAGAAGAAGCCCAGACGGTTGATAAGGCGTTACTGGCGCGTCTTGCCAAGGTCGTCGATTTTTTGCCAAATATCGAGGAATTGAAAGATAAACACCTTTTTTGATTAGAACTGAGCCAACTGGAAAAAAGCAAAATCCAAGAGTCTTGCTTCAACAATGAAATATGCCTTCTGAGGTTTTCGGGGCTGTCTGTGACTACTTGCGTTTAATGTTGTAATTGCCATAAAACTTATCTGTCACCCACATCATGGGTGCGGTAATTCAGAGGCACACGTTTCATGGGTAATTTGATAGTTGCGGTCCTAGGCCCATTAGGCTACGCAAATAACATTGGTGAGAAGAGCACCTCCACAGACATCACCTTATATGACTTGAAAAAAGGGGAAGACACCATAACCCTCATAGAACCCACAAGATACCCTGAAAGGTTAGCGCCATTATTTTACGCCACATCCATCGCAGGAAAAGCAATTGTTGTCGTGGATGAGTTAAACGCGACTTTCGGCGAATGCCTAGTAATGCTCCAATGCGCTGGAATAAAAAGCGGCTATTTTATTCTTAGAAACTATTTGCCCCGGGAAAAAATTGAACCGCTCATTAAAGGCACCATTTTGGAAAAATTCCAGTTCATTGAAGACAACCCCACCCTTCTCAGGGAACAACTTTTAGCTGAGGCAGCGCAAAACAAAACAAGCGGTGAAGCACAAGCTACCGGAACTGTCCCAGTTGATCACGCTTTTAATGTGAAAGGCGTAGGCGTCGTAGTGCTTGGCGTAGTAATAAACGGTGCCATCAAGAAGCACGATTCAGTGAAGGCCTTTCCTGGAACAAAAAACGCGGTGATTAGGTCAATTCAAAAGCACGACGACGAATTTGACATGGCATCTGACGGTGACAGGGTTGGGCTTGCACTGAAAAACGCAGAAGTTGAAGACATGGACAGAGGAACCGTGTTAACAACAGACCCAACAATTAAAGCGTCAAAAGTGCTAAAGACCCATGCATCTCTTGTTAAATACTGGTCTACCCCGATAAAGGCAGGCATGGTTTTGCACTTGGGTCATTGGATGCAGTTCCTTAACACCAAAGTTGACGCAGTAAACGACGAGAGCGACCCGCGCCGACCAGAAATAACGTTAACTTTGGAGAAAGAACTTGTGTACCGCCCAGGGGACACTGCAGTGCTTATGTACCTTGAGGGCGGGAAGCTCCGCATAGCTGGCACCGTGGAACTGCCATAAGTAAACCTGTTGAAAGTTGGGTTTTCTAGGCAGATTTTTCTTTAAACAACATAGGCAAGCCAACAAGGGGAAGCGCCAACGCAAACAAATCCATGTTGTGGCCTAGGAACCATGCGTACCAGCCGCTCCATCCGCCTACGCTGCCCAGTAATATCCACATTATGTAGATGATGTCAAAGTACAAGCCTACTGCTATGATTATGGCGCCTGCTTTTCGTAAATCAAGTTTATCCCAAGATTCTGTTCCTGCGGATTTTTTGGTAAAGTACGCCGTGAGTAGCCCAAGGATGAGCAGCCCGAAAGTGGTTAAAGCGAAACTGAAAATGTTTGCCGGATAATCGGCAACGTACGCCATTCCCTTTTCCATGACTACAATTATCCAACTGGTGGCGTTGTTGAGCCAGAACACAAAAACGTAAAGTGTGCCAGCGATTAAACTCCACTTTATCGCGCCTTTCTGCGGTTTGTTGGGGTTTAATGCGAAAAATAATTTGAATAACGCTATGGGGATAGCGATTGCCTCTACCAAACAAGGTATGCCTGTGTTAAGTATGAAACTCAAAGAGAAAACTACACCTTGGTTATTCCCTAAGCTCCCTACTGAGACTGGAAGTATACCCCAAATTCCAGAAATTAGCAGAGACAGACAGTAGATTGCCTCAAAAACAATAATTGCCTTCACGCTTTTCAGCGTGAGTGCCCTTGAAAGTCCCTTCATTAAGTAGACAAGAATAGCTGCAACAGCAACTAGACCCGCCACTGTTCTGGCGACAAGACCAATGACGCCGGAAACATCTGTTACCAGAATCCAGGTTGCGCCTGGACCTGAAAAGAACTGGTATTCAGCGATGTTGACTGTTGCTTTGAATAGTTCGTGGAAGGAAAATAGGAACCAAACTATGGCGGTGAGAAATAATCCAATTTTCAGCGCCCCGTACTGTCTTGTTTCTGGCATAGAAATCACTTTGCATGACACTGGCAACAATTTGTCTTTGCTGGGTATATTATACTTGCGGTTGAGCCCAAGCGCCGTCTCTTTTCCAAAATAATTTGAAAATATCTCAAAAGGGTAACTCGAAAACAGTTAGTCTTAAATGCCGATTCAAGCTTCAAATAGCAATAGAGAGAAACTCGCAGAGGAGTCTTGCATGCAATTAACCGATAAACAAATCAACCTTTTCCTGTTCGCCGCTCAAGGAATAGGCGCAATATTCGTAAGCATTTTCTCAGCAGCTTACTTGCTGGGTCTCCCATCAACTAATGTCCTCCATTCAGAACCTATTTTCAGAACATTATTGTCCGCGTTCGGAGTGCTGTTCCTCATTTTCATATTGGCGGCTCTTGTTCTTTCGGTTTTGGCAAAGCGCAAAAACTGAAGCGCCCACCACTATAGCGACTTGAAGCGGGAGCATTTTTATCATCGCCCCTAATGTGTGAGTTGTGTTCCAGTTTCTAGCTCAAAGGTTGCAGGCGGTCTTCCCAGATGATTTTATATGTGCTGTTTTTATTACTGTTAACCTTCAGAATAACTCACGTGAATTGACTTTGCCTTCACAGGAGTAGTTGCGTCTGGATTCGCTGTCAGCATGGCTAAAAAACGGATTTAATAAATGGCGATTCGCCTTCTTAGTATTCGCTGTTATCTACGTTTGTTCCCTCATGGTTAATCTTTCGTATATGTCTAGCCAGTGGGACGAAGTTAATCATCTGAACGGTGCTCTGCTTCTGCTTCGTGGTCAGTCGCAAAGGTACCTTGAATTGAGCGCTTTTTATCCGCCTCTGTTTGATGTGGTGACAACGGGGTTCTTCGCCGTTTTAGGCGTGAACATTCTTTCTGCTCGCTTAGTTGCAGTGTTTTTCTCGCTTCTGTCACTTTACACTGTGTTCGAATTTTCCTACCGACTGTACGGACCAAAAATTGCTTTGCTTTCAAGTATTTTGCTGGGGATTATGCCTGGTTACTTTTGGCTCAGCAGAATGGCTATGATAGAGACGATGCTTGTTTTCTTCTTTACGGTTTCAATGTTTTGCTTCTTCCTCTGGTTACGAGGTCGCCAGGGCAAGTTCTTAATTTTTGGCGGGTTAGCTTTAGGCTTAGGCGTTCTGACCAAGTATCAGGTGGTGATTGCGGGCATAGTAATGATAGCCAGCATCGTTGTTTTGGGCAGAGGCTATTTGAAAAAGTTGTTCTCAAGGTTCACGCTGTTAATTGTAACTGTCACAGCGGTGATTATTCCTTGGATTTACGTGGCTTACCAGATATACGCTTCTGGAATGTGGAGCCAGTGGCTATATGCTCTTCAAATCGGCAACCCTGAAAAGTCCCTATATAGCATGCGTTTTGGGACATTTGCGACCCCTGTTTTTTACATCATAGAGATGACTTGGCCATACAGCGATGCACACCCAATCTCGCTTCTCCTTTATGCTTTGGGCTTGGCAGGTTTGGGATTGATGGCGTGGAGAAGAAAACCTGAAGACAAATATCTCCTCGTTTGGTTCGGTGTGGTTTACGTTTTCTTTACGGTTATAGCGAACAAGCAGTGGCGTTACATGTTGCCTATTTTCCCAGTTTTAGCCATGTCCAGTTCCAGCCTAATCGTGTCAGCTTTGGGCAAAGCGAAAAAAATATTGACCAGCCAGCAAGTTACCCTCAACAAGAAACGTCTAACTCAGGTTGCCGCGGGCTTTCTGATAGTTTTTACTTTGGTCGGGGCTTATTACAGCGTTAGTGATGCTTACAGTTGGGTGGCGAAAGACCAAGTCCGCATACCCATCGAGGAAGCAACGAAATACGCGGCAAGCAACATCCGCCCAGACGAGTCAATAATGGTCATGTGCGCCCAAAATCTCTTTAGCCAAGACATTGCGAGGTTTTACTTGTACGCTGACGGCACCAAGCACAATGCGGTGTGGCAGTATCCAGAGTTGCCAGTTGACACTTACACTCCTAACTTTAACATCACCGAGTTCATCGGTTTATGCGAGCAACGTAACGTGAAATACGTGTTTACTTACGAGTTCGGGGGCGACGTCTCCTACTTCAACACGACGCTGAGCCTGATGGGCGTTTATGAGAAGTTGTATGAATCTGGCAAATTCCAGTACCTGTCAGGCAACGCCCTTATAGAAGACCTCGTTAAACAGGGTTTGGTTCCCGCTTTTGGCACGAACCCGCGAAGAATCTTCATCCTGACTTTCTTAGGTTAGCCTTCGACTTCTAAAAACTCGAAGCCTGTTTTGCTGTCTTTTGCCCGTTCCGCATGGCCGCCCGTGAGCTCAAGAATGACGACTTCGCCGATTTGCCAAACATCCACACCCAACCGCACACATCCCGTCACGGTTTCTTCTTTTCTGCCAAAGGCGGCGTGCATGTGCAGTTTCGGTTTGCCTTCTTCGTTGACAAATATGGTGCCTACTCCGCAGGCTTCGTGGACGCCTTTGAGCAGCGTGGTCATGGGTTCTGGGGGAAAGGTGTCGCCATTTTTGGGTCCGACAACAACGCGGCTTTTTTCTTTCACACCTCCCACCAGAAAACAAAATGCACTTGAAACCTTTTTTTCTTCAGCGAAAGATTCTAAAACATCCGGAAGATGGTCTCCATCGTGCAGTCTCAAGACGAAGACTCTTCCAAACTTGGCTTCAGTATAATGCATATCGTTAACCTCTGTGCCTGAAAAGAAAAAGGAACAGTTGAAGTATAAAACTGCTACTTAGCCGGCTTTAGTGTCGATATAAGTAGCGGGGATGCTTAAGATTTTAGGTTGCTTAGTATCGTCTCAGGAAAATGGGCTGCTCTGCCTCTTTCTTCCTTTTTTCCCTGTCCATGCTTTCAGAGCTGCGGCTGTTTTCAGCGGCAACTTTTTCGGAACCAATCCGAAGATGCACTTCGGGGTAAGCGTCAAGTTTTAACCTTGAATCTCGCACCAATTTTTTATCCTCCTTTAAATCTATGGGGACAAATAGAGTCTCAGCTAGGCTTAATAAACTTTGTGCGTGTCTTGTTGAACGCTAAAACAGAAAGGAGGCGCAATATGAATCTGAAATCAGTAAAGCGGTTCTTCAGTGGGAGAAAAGGTCGTTCTTCCATACGTCAGCGGTGTCGCTGCATCCATTCAAGAAAAAGTTTGCTGGGGCGCTCACTGGTTTGTGAAGAAGCTTGTTAGCTTTTTTTGCGAGTTCTCTTCTTTGGTGAAATGTGAAACTTTCACTCCGACTCTTCGCACTTCAAGGTCCGATTCGCCAAGGAACTTCTCGAAGAGTTCCCGCACATGTTTCCTGATTGTTTCTAAGTCTTTTGCGGGTTTCTCCAGAGTTTGTGACCTGCTTCGGGTGCTAAGGTCAGTCATGATGGCGATTATGGCAACTTGCTTGTAGCTTAACTCTTTCTCTGTGAGTTCTTTGTAGATTTCTTCAGTTAACGGGTTAGTTTTCTCCAAGATGAAAGCTAAATTACAGGTGTTCTCTTTTAGAGTGGCGATTCTGCTGATGGATTCTGCTTCGCCTGCTTTCTGCACGGACTCGTTGTCTACACCGTTTGCGGCGTTGTGGAAGTAGACTCCGAGGGTTTTGCCAAAAATCTCCACAAGTCTTTGCACGTTATACTTTGCTAGGTCGCTGATGGTTTTGATGCCTAACTCTTCCATTTTCACGGTTGTTTTTCGCCCGACCCCTAGAAGGCTGTCAACGGGCAAAGGTGACAGGAAACCTTCAACTTCTTCAGTTCGGATTGCCGTGATGCCGTCTGGTTTTTGCTTGTCGGAGGCGATTTTGGCGATGAGCTTGTTCGGTCCGACGCCTACAGAGAAGGTGACGCCCACTTGGTCCTTGACCGCACTTTTCATCTGTTGAACTAGATTTTTTGTTTCTTCGAAGTTTCCGTGCATTTTTTCTGTGACGTCCAAGTAAGCCTCATCTATCCCTACTTGCTCGAAAACGTCAGCGTATACTCGTAGTATCTGCATTATTTTGTCGGATATTTTTTGGTAATAATCGTAATCCACGGGCAAGAAAACCGCGTCGGTGCCCTCCAGACGCTTTTTAGCAAGGAACAACGGAATGCCTGATTTGACTCCGTATTTTCTTGCCACATAATTAGAGGTGCTTACGGCTCCGCTGTCCTCAGTGCGCCCCGAATACATGCCTACCACGACGGGCTTGTCTTTCAAGGCTGGATTGCGTAGTTCTTCACACTGGGCAAAGAAGTAGTCCAAGTCCACAAGCATTATGACTCTGGCCTGCGATGGCATTAGAGCTCACCTCTGATTCGCGGATAACAGCCATGAACCGTCGCAGGATGCCGTGTTCAGCTGGCTGAGGTTTTCTCTGCAGACACCGAATTTCATCCCGTTCGCAGTGACTAGGTCGCGGACGTTTTTCATGAGCTTGAATCGTAATTCTTTTGGCAGAAGTGTGTTTCCGCCAATCTTTTCGCCTTGCTGAAAATAGAGCGGTTTCAGTTTTTCTGCCACTTCAGGCATAGCTACAGTGAGTCTGCGCCAATTATCCGGTTTTACCTTGTAGGTTGAGCTTGTGACGTGTTTGACGCCGATGCTTGCGAGTGTGGCGATAAGTTTTTCTGGCTTGTCGTTTACGAAGGGAATAACTGGGTCTATGCGGACCGAAACTGGGATGCCTTTACGGGTCAGGTCTTCGGCTGCCCTGAGCCGTTCACTTGGCGATGGCGCGTGTGGTTCTATCTGTTTTGCAATGTTCTCATTGTCCGTTGTTATTGTCATGGCAACGGTTGAACACGTCTTGCTTAGTAAATCGTCGTCTCGGACTACGATGTTTGATTTTGTGATGATTTGGATTCGGCAGTCACTTTGTGCGAGGATTTCAAGGCATTTTCTCGTCAAACCCGCTGTTGCTTCTGCGCGTGGGTAAGGGTCGGAAGAGTTGGCTATCGACACGATTTCGCCTTTTAACTTTGCAGCTTCCCACTTCAGGTTCTGGAGCAGGTCTTTCTTGGGTCGGCAATCGCTGAAGTTTGGGATGTAGCTTGAAGCGTAACAGTAGACGCATTGGTGGTCGCATCCGCTGTAAGGGTTAAGCGTGAGTTTGGGCGGGCATGTGCACATGCTGTTGCGCCACGGGTCAAAGCTAGAAATCAGGGGCACTGCAGTTCACTGAAGATATCAATGGAAGAGGGCAGACAAAAACCATTCGCTACTTCTCTCAACTATTCAAGAGGCGAGCACCCTGCTAACTCGCAAGGCAAGGTTCACTTAGCCCTTCAACCTACCTTTCAGTTTTTAAATAAGGAGGGTATAGTCAAAAAATAGCACAATAGTTCACCAAAAACAAGGAATATACTCCCTAATCCTGAACGGCACACCTAACGACTCCGCAACTGCCTTTACTTTTTGAATGTCCACTTCGGGCATCCTCACAGCTGAAACCTCAACCTCAAGTTCTGACTCCTTAGCTTTCTTAACGAACTCTAATACAGCTTCAAAACCGCCACTGAAGGTGGGTCTGCAGTTTTCACTGTACGTTTCTTCGTTGTTACCGTTCAAGCTGACGCTGACCTTGTTTACACCAGCAGCTTTCAACTCTTTCGTAACGTCTCTGCCTTTGTTAAGCGCGTAACCGTGACCATTAGTGTCAAGGCGAACCGCAAGAGGCTTGCTGCAATGATTTTTTATCCACCGCACTACCTCCAACAGGACATCCAAGCGTTCCGTTGGTTCCCCGAAACCGCAGAACACCACCTCACTCCAGCTCCTCATGGCTAAGGCCTCTTCAAGTTCAGCTATCACAGTGGCTGTTGTCGGCTCCTCTTTCAGTTTCAGGTTGAAGCCTCCCACGCCCTGCTTGAAGTTTTTGAAGCAGAACCAGCAGTTGTTCGAGCACCTGTTAGTTATGTTCAGGTAAAGACTGTTGTCCATCCAGTAGACCGTTCTTGGTTTTTCCTCGCCGACCACGCTTCTTCACCCTAAACAACAGTTACCAAAATCAGCTTTTACTATATAGTTTGCGTTCTTTATGGTGGAAAAACTTTTAACTGCAACTCAACATCAGAGTTAGAATCGACAAGAAATGAAGAAAGTTCCACTGTTCGAGTACGAAATTCCCATCTACAGAAAACGCCCAACAGAATGGGCTGAAACGAAGCCAACAAGATAAACAACGAAAACGTTTCGAACCAAAAAACTGCGTTTAGCAATAAGCAGCAAACTTTCTCTTCCGCTCCAAAAAGCAGAAAAACAAACTAGTTCTTCACGGATTTCTTTTTGTAAATTAAACCAATCGTCAACGTTGCCCCAGCTAAAAGAGGCAAAACAATCCATGACGGGAACTCTGGCACCTGAACATCCACCAAAGTGACTGCCACATCACCTAACAGCTTGTCAAATTCGGATGTGACATCAAAAGCCACTGTTTCGCCAGCGCCACTGCGCACGTAGCTTATTGGTCTCCATGTTCCGTTGAATCCCGTTGTATACACGTTAACTCCTGAAACGTTCGTTTCCAAGCGTACACTGAAGTGTGCTGTTGAAGTGTTGTTTGCAGGCGACAAGTAAGGGCTGATGTTCAAATCGTAAAGAAACGCATATGTGCCGTTTATGACCTGCACAGGATGCTCGTAGTGAATCCGCAACACAAAATCGCTGGAAGCAGGAGCAATCACGCAGTAAATCATAGACCAGTCGCCAATGTCCGTGTGATGCAAGGCTGTTGGGTCAACTTCGCTGTAGTTGCTCCACTCCAACTCGGCATCGTCTAGCGTTACGTGGATGTTGGTTGTTTCTGGCGGAACTGGATAAAGCATCGGCAACGTACCACTGTATCCAGAGGTTAGGTTCATTGGGTAGGTTCCGTCAATTTTCGCCCACAAAGTCCCGTTCACAGCAAAAACTGTGTAGTTGATATATTCTTGAGGCATGGCAAGAACAGGAGAAAACTGTGGCTGGATTTGACCGTTATAAGGCGTCGCAAGCGGGTAATGGTCTATGTTGGTGGCATCTATCACGTAAATTGCGCTGGCTGAGTTGTTGTGGTCGCTCCAGAAATTCCGTTCCCACGAGTTCACGGATGGCGCGATAAAACTTATGCTGGTATTCGCGTAGCCGTTGTTGACCTGCCTCTTGTTGCTAATGAAGTCGTTATGGGAAAACTGATTGTTACTTGAAGCGAAAATGTCAATGCTCACTTCACTGTATGCTATGGTGTTTCTAGAAAATGTGTTATGGTTGACATCACCACCCATTCCGATGCCGCCTTTGCTGTTGCCCACAATTTTGTTTCCAGCAAAGGTGTTTGACTTGCAGGATGACCCGCTTAAGGTGATGCCGTACTCGTTGCCTGATATGTTGTTTTCTTCTACACGGTTATTGGAGCAGCCGCGCATCAGGATGCCAAAGCCTGTGTTCTCGGTTATGTTGTTTCTGAGTATGTTGTTATAGTCATTGGTAACATTGTAATTGCTGAATTCGCACCATATGCCTTGCCCGTTTTTTGTGATGTTGTTTTCGATTATGCTGTTGTAGTCAGCGGCAGCGTAAAGCAAAATAGCGTTACTATTTCCCGTTATCTGGTTCCCAAGAATCTGGTTGTTTGTGGCAACATTAAGTGCGATTCCAAGCTCATTATTCGTGATGCGGCTTCCCATGAAAACGTTACCCGAAGAATTTTCAACGTCTATACCCGTGCGAAAGCTGTGAATTCCAAGGTTTTTAACAGTGACATTTCCGATGGTGCTCAGGATTATTCCTATGCCGCTTCCGTTTCCCTGAAGAGTGTAACCTGCGCCGTCAAGTACAATGTTTCCACGCTGAACCTCAAGGGTAAAATTGAAAACGTTTCCATTGAAAATGTAGCTTTCGCCAACTCGTTGAATGGGCAAGGTTTGCGGTTCAACGTTTCCGTCACTTCTAATGTAAACATGCGGTAGCTCTGGTGGAGGTGGCATAAAATTTGCTGATACCAAATTGGCAAATTGCCCAGCAGCAACTGCTGAGAAGAAAATCAAGCAAATGGCGACGACAGCTAACAGATGTTTCATTTGCATCTGTGAGGATTCTAGCTATCAGCGACCTAATAGCTCTGCTTGAGGAACCATGCTGTTCTTCTCTGAGAACAAAGCTACCCGCCAACCCCACACTTTAAGGAAAAACGTAAATAAGCTTAAATCTGTAAATCCTTCCAAATATAACATAGATTCTTCCAGCACTATCACAGGAGGCATGTTTGATTTTATGAATGAAACAGACTCGAAATTCACCCGTAGAGAACTTACCACTCTTGGCAGCGGCTGTTTCTGGTGCTCCGAAGCCGTCTTCGCCCTCATAAGAGGTGTAGCGAAGGTTGAGCCAGGTTACGCTGGTGGGGAATTGCCGAACCCATCTTACGAGCAAGTTTCGACGGGTACAACAGGGCACGCAGAGGTCGCGCAATTAACTTTTAACCCCGACGCCATCAGTTTCCGAGAGATTTTGGAGATATTCTTCGGAACGCATGACCCGACACAATTGAACAGGCAAGGTTCTGATGTGGGAACCCAATACCGCAGCGTAATCTTCTACCATAACCCGGAGCAAAAAGCCACCGCTGAACAAATCATAAAGGAGCTTGAGAGCGAAAAAGTCTACGATAAACCAATAGTGACTAAGATTGAGCCGTTCAAAACCTTCTACCCAGCCGAAGCATACCACAAAGACTACTTCAAAAAGCATCCAAAGCAAGCTTACTGCCAAGCAGTTATCGCGCCGAAAATCGACAAACTGCAAAAAACTTTCATCTCAAAACTAAAACTACCATGACCGCTTTCTCAAATCTAAGCCCCAGTCAAAACCCCAGCAAAGCAGAACTGACCGCTGAGTCCACTAAGTCTTACTCTATTTATAGAGGTTGCTTCGAGAGCAGGTTAGTTTTTCAGAAAAAAGGTTTTACCCTTGAGTTGATCCAGCTTGGGCTGTCATTTTTTTGATGTATTCTTTGATGGCTTCAGCACTTCCGTAGACAATTAAGTGCCCATCATCTTCAGCACGCACGGAAAGATTCGATTCCGACGCAAGACTCTTCAATTTTTCAACAGGCAAACTCGCTAAAGGAGTCACCCGAATCCATTTTTGGTCACGTGGCACACCCGGAATGAAACGGATTTCCCCTTTTTCCTCCGCCATGCATGTGTCGCAGCCAGCTGCTTCCAAGCGCCTCAACCACTCGTCAACTATCTCTGGCGAAAGTTTATTCTGCGCCTCAGTCACAAGATAAGCTTCAACGCTGCCTAGGTACTCGTCGATTTTCGGCGATGTTTCGCATCGTCCTTTTTCGTCGGCATTCTCCACTTTCATCAAGACTCTGGCTGATTTCAAGTCGTTTAATACGTTTTCTGGAACTGCGAGTCCTTTCTTTCGGAATTCAATAATCATGTATTCTAAAATTCTTGAAGTAGCAAAATGGGTCATGAACTGTTCGCTCCTCTGAAATTTTATCGTCTACAGCATTAATAATTGTTCTTGTCAGCAACTAGTTATTGGATGCGATAAGAAGCTGAACGGCAAAAGTGCCTTTTTTCTTTTCCGTAACGCATTTCTTTATAACCACTACCTGTTTCTAGATAAAGCGTTTGGCGAGGACCAGAATTGAAACTGCACACCATCAAATCGGAAGGTTTAGGGCATAACAGTTACTTTCTCTTCGACCAAGACGAAGCTGTAGTAATTGACCCGCGGCGAGACTGCCAAGTCTACACACGTTTAGCTCAGAAAGAATGCACCCGAATAAGGTATATTCTTGAAACCCACCGAAACGAAGATTACGTAATTGGGTCCTCTGAGCTTAAGTGGTTAACGGACGCTGAAATTTGCCACAGCAAAGAACTTGCCTTCAAATACGGTGACCACAACCTCAAAGACGGCGAAACCCTCACCGTGGGCAGCCTGCGGATAAAAACGTTGCATACACCGGGGCACACCAATGAATCCCTCTGCTACGCAATTTATAATCCTGAAAAAAGCACAGCGCCCATCATGGTTTTCACGGGGGACACGCTTTTTGTGGGCTCAGTTGGCAGAACAGATCTTTACGGCAAAGCCGCACAGCCAAAGCAAGCAGAGAAACTGTACACTAGTTTACATGAGAAACTGTTGCCTTTGGGCAATCATGTGCTGGTTTATCCTGCTCATGGAGCTGGCAGCGTCTGCGGCAACGACATAAGCGATCAAGAGTTCAGCACAATCGGTTATGAAAAGAAAACTAACCGTTACCTCAAGCTGGGCAAAGACGCTTTCATTGAACACGTTATGGTTCAGGAGTTGCTTGTGCCGCCTTATTTTGGCAAGATGGAACAGTACAATTTAACTGGTGCACCACCTTTGCGTGGACTTCCAACCCCGAGGGCTTTGGGCATAAATGAGTTCGAAGCAGAGATGCACGGAGTTGAAAGCATTGTTGTGGACACGCGGTTGCCATACGCCTTTGCAGGTTCATTCATACCCAACTCGTTAAACATTTGGATGGGTGGAACAAGCGTTTACCCCGGCTGGATACTGAACTATGACCAGCGAATTTTACTTGTGCTTGAACGCCCAAACGACATTACACGCGTTTCAACTCATTTATGGAGACTAGGTTTTGATAACATCTTTGGTTTCCTTTGTCCAGGGATCAACGAATGGCAAGAAAAGGGAAAACCAATTAACCATTTGGGCGTTTTGTCTGCTGCTGAGCTTAAAGAAAGGCAGGCAAGGTATGCGGTTTTGGATGTGCGGGAACCAAGCGAGTGGAAACAAGAAGGCACAATTGAAGGGGCTGAACGGGTGTTTTTTGGGCACCTGCAAGAAAAAGTGAACAGTCTGGAGAGGAATAAACGCATTGCAGTTGTTTGTTCAGTGGGCAAAAGAGCCAGCATCGCGGCCAGCATATTGAAGCGAAACGGATTCAGTGAGGTTTACAATGTGCTTGGCGGCATGACTGCGTGGGAGAACTTGGGTTTTCCAGTAAAGAAAGAATAACTGAAAACCATCCGAAGTGGAAAACGCTTAATTAAGGGCTGTACTATTTCTGTGCTGACGGATGGAAAGTAAAGTGAGTGACGAACTTTCAAAATTACCACCTCAAGTACAAGAGCGTCTATTGAGGCTCCAACAGCTTCAGCAAACTCTGCAGACAATCCTGCAGCAGAAACAACAGGTAGACATGGAACAAGCAGAAATCGACCAGACCTTAGCGGAACTGCAGAAAACGGCGGACGATGCTGTCATCTACAAAGCCGCTGGCTCCCTTTTAGTTAAGGCGGAAAAAACCAAGGTAACAGAAGAACTTACTGAACGGAAAGAGTTCCTTGGCGCAAGAATCACGGTTTTAGCTAGGCAAGAAGAGCGGATGCGCAGCCAACTCAAAGAAGTCCAGGCCAAACTGCAGGGAGACTTGAACCCAGTTTCACCCCCGTCACAATAAACGGGCAAGGTGGAACTCGTGGTCGAGTTTGGAATACCCGAGTTAACCAACGACCAAATCGAAGAAGTCTGCGCAACTGCAGAGAACGCCGCCAGAAAACACGTTCTTTCTCAAGTTTCTCAGAAACTGGTGGAGAAGCTGGACATCAGCGTGGAGGCTGAAGGCGCCAAACCTGTGACCCTGATAGTTGAGGTAGATTTGGCATTGTCTCCTGAAGCGAAGGATTTTGACCAGAAAAAGCTCGCGGATGAAGCCGTGAGAAAGGCTTTTGAAGCGATTGAAACTTATTTGAGAAAATTGTCATGACATTCAACGACATAGTCAAGATTCTCGACGAAACGCGAGCGCGTCAGGTTCTCTTGTTATGCCACCACAATAGCGACCCCGATGCTGTATGCTCAGCCTACGCATTCCAAGGCTTACTTAAGAAAATCAAGCCTGAAATCACAACAGAAATCGGCACGGGACAAGGAGTCAGCAAACTCACAAAACACCTCTTCAAATACATTCCAATGACCGTGAACATGCAGCCTAACGTGGAAAAAGCCCAAGCCATAATCCTCCTAGACACAAACACCATCCAGCAACTCGACGCCTTAGCCGAGAGAGTGAAGAAAACAACCGCGCCCATCATCGTAGTAGACCATCACTCACCGCACCCTGAAACGCAAGGCATCTGCACGCTGTGCATAACGAACGAGGAAGCCTCAAGCACCTGCGACATCGTGTACAGTTTCTTCAAAGAGCTGAGCATTAAACCTGACCCGAACGAGGCAAAAGCCCTGTTCTTGGGAATGGCATTTGACACGCGGCACTTTGTTCTCGCTAGCTCGTCAACTTTCAAAGCCATTGCAGACTTGGTGGACACGGGTGTGAACGCTCAAGAAGCCCTCGCTATGCTTGCGTTGCCCATGGACTTCTCCGAACGCGTAGCAAGAGTCAAAGCATGCAGACGCGCGAAACTCCTGAAAATCGGCGAGTGGATAATCGCTCTCAGCCACGTCAGCGCTTACCAAGCTTCCGCAGCGCGAGCGTTAACAGACATAGGCGCACATATGTCTGCAGTGGCGGGACAAAAAAACGACAGCATAGAAATCAGCCTCCGCTGCACCCGCGAGTTCAGCGAGAAAACAGGCATCCACCTTGGAAGAGACATAGCCAAGCCCTTAGGCGAGTACCTTAAGGGGATGGGCGGCGGACATGCCATGGCTGCAGGCGTCAACGGCACAGGAGACGTCGAAACAGGACTCAAACGTTGTCTCAGGCTGTTGAAAGAAAACTTAGCTAAAAATGAGTAGTTACTCTTAAATGAAGCAATTGCGCGCTTAACATAGGCAGGCATAAGAACGATGCCGATAATCGAAACCAGAAACCTCACCTACACGTACCCTGGCGCTTCGCGACCGTCAATCAGCGATGTCTCCATAAAAGTGGAGAAAGGACAATTCGTCCTAATCACGGGTCCAAGCGGCTGCGGAAAAACCACCTTGTGCCGAACCTTTAACGGATTAATTCCTCATTTTTACCAGGGTGAACTGAAAGGCGAAATCACCGTGGCAGGACAGGACGCCACGAAGCACCCTACGTACGAGATGGCGAAGCATGTGGGCTTAGTTTTCCAAAACCCCGAAAACCAGCTTTTCGCATTAAGCGTCGAGAAGGACGTTGCTTTTGGGCTTGAAAATTTGGGCGTGTCCCGAGAGGAAATGCGTAAAAGAGTAGATTGGGCACTCAATTTGACGGGCATCTATGAACTGCGCGAAAGGTCACCTCACGAAATGTCGGGCGGGCAGCAGCAGCGCGTGGCAATTGCCGCCGTTCTCGCTATGCAGCCTGAGATAATAGTTTTGGATGAGCCGACAAGTTTTCTGGACCCGTTGAGCGCGGAGAAGATTTTTGAGGTAATTCACGAGTTCAACAAGAAACTCGGCATAACCGTTGTACTTGTGGAGCACAGGCTGGACTTAACCGCAAAGTACGCTGACCACATCATAATCATGGACGAAGGCAAAGTCCGCTTCGACGGCGACACACGAGAAGTCCTAAGCAACGAGGAAACCCGCCTCATCGGTGTCGGCATCCCCAAGGCAACACTGCTTTACGAGATGCTCAAGAAAGACGGCGCAAATCTGGGCAATGTGACTCCATTGTCTTCGGACGAGTTGGCTAAAATGCTGCTGGAGGCAATACACAGCTAATGTTGGTTGTTGAGGATGTTCGGTTCAGCTACCCCAGCGGCGTAGAAGCGCTCAAAGGGGTTTCGTTAACGGTTAAAGACGGCGAGTTCGTAGCCATCATGGGACAAAACGGCGCGGGAAAAACCACCCTTGTGAAACACTTCAACGGACTCCTCAAACCCAGCAGCGGCTCAGTTCGCGTTAACGGGGTAGAAACCAAGAAAACCAGTGTTGCAACTCTTGCGCGAAACGTGGGTTTTGTTTTTCAGAACCCTGACCATCAGCTTTTCAGCGAAACCGTGGATGCAGAAATCGCTTTTGCACTCAAAAATTTTGGGTATGAAGCGGATGTTATTGAGAAGCGGATAACGTGGGCGGTGAACCTGCTGGGACTAACGCAATACAGGAAAACATCGCCGTTTATGCTTAGCGGGGGAGAACGGAAACGAGTCGCCTTAGCTTCTGTGTTAGCGTGGGACCCGCAGATTCTGATTTTGGATGAGCCAACTATTGGGCAGGACCATCGGCAGAAAGAGAATTTGCGCCAGTTTATTATGCAGATGCAAACACAGGGCAAAACCATCGTTATTGTTACGCATGACGTGGAGTTTGTGGCGGAGTGCAATCCTCGGGTGATGCTTATGCGAGAGGGCAAAATCGTAGGGGACGGTGCAGGCAAGGATATTCTTACTAACCCTGAATTGTTGGAGCAATCGTCGATTGTGTTGCCTCAGATTGCTCAGGTTTTCACACGGTTAACTTCGCTTGGATACCCAAAGAACATTATTGACCTTTACGAGGCAAGGGACTTGCTGATTGAAAAGTTGGAGAAAAGGCGAAGATGAGCGTTTTTGACGGTTTAAAGTTCCGCAAGGTTTACTCGCCTATTCACAACTTGGACCCGCGAATAAAATTCATCTACGTCCTCGCCGTATTCGTTGCAGCCATAATCTTCAGCGCCATCATACCGTTGGTTGTGCTTTTCATCATGCAGTTGCCGTTTGTGCTGTTGGCGAGGGTGCAGAAGCAGTGGATTCGTTCGCTTCGCGGCGCCCTGTTTTTGGCGTTGTTCATATTCGTCATCAACGTGGCAACCAATTTCTTCAGCAACGGCTATGTTCTGACGGCGCTTAACGTGGAAAATGCCGCAGCGATGACTTTGCGGTTTGTAGTGCTTGTGGAGTCTTTTTCAGTTTTCTTCTTAACCACTTCACCTGACCATTTAGGCTTGGCACTGGAGCAGTCACGAGTGCCTTACGAGTTTTCGTTTGCATTTACCACTGCGGTTCGTTTTGTTCCTGTGTTGGCGGAGGAAGCTCAGACCATTATGGATGCGCAGAAAGCCCGTGGGTTGGAGCTTGAGAAAGGCAATTTTCTGAAGCGCATTAGGAATTATGTTCCGGTGCTTATTCCTTTGATTGTGAGTGCTATTAGGCGGAGTTTGGAGTTAGCTGAAGCTATGGAGTCCCGTGCTTGGGGTGCTACTAAGAATCGTACGAACTTGTACGCGTTGAAGCTTCACCGAGGCGATTTTGTCTTGTTAGCGGTAACGGTTGGGGTTTTGGTGTTGACGGTTTATGCTTTCTTTTATGTGCATGTTCCCACTTTGAGTCATCTTTTCGGGTTCGCTTAAACAAGTTGAAATTAAAAATTAGTTTGCCGCAAGTGATTCGGGGAAATTCTTATTAGGCAACTTGCGTGACTGCAGATTAATGAAACCCCAGCCGCTTCTGATTGCCTTTCTTGTTTCCTTGTTGATTGCCCCCGTCTTCCTAAATTCTGGTTCTTTGGTGCATGCGCAGACTAGTCAGGCGACGCCCGATTTCTACATAGGTATTGACGTGGCTTACGATAACGTCACAGAAATCAAAAGCCTAATCGATGAAGTGGGCGCATACACGAATTTGTTCGTCATCGGGTGCACAGCAATAAGCCATAATACCACAAAACTTGACGACATGTGCCAATACCTCTACGATAGAGGCTTATCCTTTATTGTCTACCAAGAATGGCCTTTAGAGTACCGGTTTAGGCAAACTGTGGTTTCTAATTGGCTTGAGACCGCAAAAAACAGGTGGGGAGACCATTTTCTGGGCATCTGCTACTTAGATGAACCTGGTGGACGACAGTTAGACCTGATTACTGATTGGATGGTTGTTTTTGACGCGTATAATGCCACCGATGCAAGCAATCAATTCAATGATAGGGTAAGTGATTCTGTGAATTGGTTTAGAAACGGATATTCGAATTGGACCGATGTTTCTTTGTTTGTTTCCGATTATGCTCTTTACTGGTTCGACTACAAGGCAGGATATGATACGCTTCTGGCGCAGTTTGGCTGGAACTACAGCAGACAATTAAATGTGGCGCTGTGCAGGGGAGCAGCTACGGTTCAAAACAAAGATTGGGGAACCATCGTTGCTTGGGAGTATACTGTGCCGCCCTACATCGAATCTGGCGAAAAACTCTACGAAGATTTGGTTTTGGCATATGAAAACGGAGCGAAATACATGGTAGTTTTCGACTCGGATGAGGAGTACACGCAAACTATACTCAAGCAAGAGCATCTGGACGCACTAAAACAGTTTTGGGAATATGTTCAAGATAACCCTAGACAGGCAAATCCCGTCAACGATAGAGTTGCCTTGGTGCTTCCAGAAGGTTACGCGTACGGTTTTCGTGGCCCAAAAGACAAGATTTGGGGGTTATGGGAAGCCAACCAGTTTTCCATGGAACTCAGTGTACACATAAACAGCTTACTGGAGCAGTATGGGACAAGGCTGGATATAATTTATGAAGATGGGCTAGAAGAGGGCAACAACTACGGCTACAGCAAACTTATTCACTGGAGCGAACTTGGGATGTCACCGTACCCGTATCCGTCACCAAATCCGTTGCCTTCACCTATTCCAAGCCCAACGCCTACGCCTACTCAAAGCCCATCCCCTTCACCTACATCGCTCCCAAGTCAATCACCAAGTCCGTTGCCCTCTGCCACTCAGCAACCCACATCAACACCAGAAACACGGACGGGTTCACTCTTACCTATGGATTACGTTTATGCGATAGCTGGTGGAGTAGCAATGGGTACAATTGCTTTAGCTGTGTTTGTGCTCAGAAAAAAAGCGATTAAACGCTGATGTGTCATGCTTTTTAACTGGTGACTGCATTTCACTCGTAAACGGCACAGAAGGAAAGGTTGTTTGAATGGCTGATCGCCCTCGTTTTGGTCCAGCGGGAGTTCCACCCATGTTCAGGATGATGGGGGCGAAGTTACCTGACATCCCCAAATTGTTAAGGGCGGAAGGGCTTGACGCGTTCGAGTATGAGGCAGTCAAGTGGGGACAAGTGCCTCAGATTAAGCGGGAAGACGCTGAAAGCCTCGGTGCTGAAGCTAAGCGGAACGATGTTTTGCTCAGTTTCCACGGTTCCTACTACATTAATCTCTCTGGCGAGAAAGAGGTTGTGGAGGCAAGTAAACGGCGCTTGATTGCGTGTGCTACAGCTGCGGAGTGGATGGGTGCGTACGTGGTTGTTTTTCACACGGGATTCTACGGGCGTGGACCAAAAACTGAGGCTTACACAAAAACCATAGACGCGCTAAGAGAAATCGTCAAAACAATGCAAGGCTTGGGAGTTGAGAAGGTTAAGCTTGGTCCAGAAACGATGGGCAGGCACAGCCAATTCGGCACTTTGGATGAGATTTTAGCGGTCTGTGAAGAGGTTGAGCGGACTCAGCTCGTCATCGACTGGTCGCACTTGCACGCGCGGAGCGGAGGCGGACTCCGAAGCGTTGAAGACTTCCGCAAGGTAGTTGAGAAGGCTGAAGAGAAGCTTGGCACAGAAGCCGTCAGGAATATGCATTGCCACTTCAGCAAAATCGAGTTCACCTATAAAACGGGCGAAAAACGCCACCACATCTTGGACGAGGCAGCGTATGGACCAGACTTCGCGATGCTGGCTGAGGTTATAGTTGAATTCAAACTGCGCCCAGTGATAATCTGCGAAACGCCTATTCTGGACATTGACGCCATGAAAATGCGCGGCACACTCCAAAAAATCACCAAAAACCAAAACAATCCTGCAGCGTAACCCTTGACGGAACGTGACGCAAATCTCAATGACAAGGTCAACTAGCGGTCCATTGTATCGAACAGGAAACTAACTCGCGGTCATATTTGGTGTCTATTAGTAATTGTATGCAGAAACCTATAGGGGGTAGGTCAAAGTGCCTTCCAGCTGAAAAAAGGGTAGGGGGAGGGGGTAGGTGAAACGATAGGGTCCTATCAGAGGTCAAAACTTGTTAACATTGGATTCTATATATAGGAGGGTATAGTCTGCTCCAAGCGCAACAGAGCTAACGCGATTTCTGCGCTTTTTCCAGTTGGCACAGAATTTCAAACATGACTTTTGCCGCTGCAACCGCGGAAATTCCCTGATCATAAATTGGCGCAATCTCCAAGACGTCAAAGCCCACCACACGTTTGTCGCAGAGCGCACACACGATGTCAAGCAGTTCGCTGGTGCTGATTCCGTCTGCCTCTGGGTTCTGGACTGCAGGCGCAAAAGCAGGATCAACAATGTCCATGTCCACGGACAAGTAGACGTTCTCGTATGGTGCAAGTTTTTCTTTGAGTTGCTGGATAATTTTTTCTGAGCCATCCTTTCTTATTTGTTGTGTGGTGAAGAATTCTATTCCAGCCTTCTTCGCGTAAGCTAATTCGTCTTTGCACACGCTTCTTGTGCCGACTTCGATTATCTTGGCGGGTTTCACTTCCTCATTAATCAACTGCATAAACGTCGTGTGCGACAGCTTTAGTCCAAGAAACTCTTTGCGCAAGTCCAAATGCGCATCAAAACTCACAATTGCCGTTTTCTTGGCTTTCTCGCCAAAACCCTTCATTATTCCCAGCGTGATGGTGTGTTCTCCACCTATGGCGATGGGTATTTTTCCCGCAGCCAAAATGTCTTCAACCACCAGCTTTAGCATGTCCACAGTTTTCTTTGGGTCAGTGCTTATGTTCACGTCACCTGCATCGTGCAAGGGCAAGTCTTCAACGTCTATTCCCGCGCGGAAACTGTACGTTTCAATATTCAATGAAGCCTGCCTAATCGCAGTAGGTCCAAACCGTGCTCCCGTGCGATACGTGCTTGTTACGTCGAAGGGCACTCCGAAAACCACGTATTTTGCTTTTTCAAAGGGTTTCTGGATGCCGCTGAAAACGTTCTGTTGTGAAGTGAATAGTTCAAGGTGGCTCATATCTGGTTCTTTCCTGTTCGGTCTGTTATCTTCTGATGGGTTGCTCTAAGCTTTTTCGCTTGCCCTTTTCGTCAACAAACGTAACTCGCATACTAAAAAAAGAGTTAAGAGACCTATAAGGTGTCTGCCAAATGTTTTGTGACGCGTGCTGGTGAACATTAAATTTATTAGTGCTTCCCCTAATGCATTAAGGTTAAAGGCGAACTGAAGTGTCACTTGGATCTAAACTCAAAATGGAAAACATGGGATCATTAGCACCCGTTGCTTTCTACGGCTTAGCTGGACTAGTACTTCTCATCATGCTGCCGTTAAGCGGTTTTCCTCCACACATAGGGTTAATGGGAATCTCAAGCCTCATCGCAGCTTACGGTCTTTTCAAGAAACGTTTCTGGGCAATCTGGCTCGTGGTTGCTTTGTTCTTTGTTGCCACAACGTTCACTCTGTATACCCTTTACTTCGTAATGGCAATTGATGTATTGGCAACAGTTGGCATGATTGCGTACGCTGTTTTAACTTGGATTTTCACAGCTTACGTTATTTCAAAAAGAAAACCCGAAGAAATCTAAACCTCTTTTCTACAGCAATTCTTTGAAAAGAGACACCGTGACTTCTTCGCCTGAGTCTATGAACTGCTGATTCTCAGGTATCTCCACAAAGCCATCAGCCTTAGCCAACGTTGTTATTGCTCCGGATGCTCCAGTTTCCACAGGCTCAGCTATCCACCGTTTTGACTCATCCCGTCTTAGCTTAACAGTGACGAATGTGCGTCTGCCTCTGGCTGAAAACATCCTGCTAGCCGCCACAGCCTTAACCGTGGCCATTTCTTTTGGGGTTCTGCCTGCCATAACCTGCAACACTGGACGTGCCAACAAGTGAAAAATCAACAGAGCCGACGTTGGGTGCCCTGGAAACGAGAAAACAGGCTTCTTGCCTATGAGCGCTATTGTGGCTGGTTTTCCAGGTTTCACCGCTATTCCGGAGATGAAAACGCCTGGTTCACCAAGTGAATCTACTGTTTGAGGCATTATGTCTTTTGGACCCACGGAAACTCCGCCTGAAGTCATCACCATATCCGCTGAAGCCAACGCGCGTTCCAGAGCTTTCCGCAGTTCCGTTTTGTCGTCTGGAACTACTCCTGAGTAAACTGGTTTTCCGCCGCTTTCCCAGACTGCAGTGCTTAAGGTGTATGCGTTTATATCGTAGATTTTTCCAGAAGGCAATTCGCGTCCAGGTTCGGTGACTTCGCCGCCTGTGGATAGGACTGCGACGGTGGGAATTTTGTAGACTTTTATTTTTGCCCTGCCTAATGCGGCTAGGACGCCTATTTCGCGTGAGCCTAGGAGTGTGCCTGTTTTGAGGGTGGTTTCGCCGTTTTTTATGTCTGTGCCTTTTTTCTGGATGTTTTCGTTTTTGGTGACGCTGCTGTAAACGTTGAGGGTGTTGTTTTCTTTGTTGGTGTCTTCGACCATGACGATGGCGTCTGCGCCTTCTGGGACTGGTGCGCCTGTGACGATTTCGGCTGCTTCGCCTTTCGCCACGGTGACTTTGGGGATTTCTCCGATGTTTACGGTGCCGATGATTCTGAGTTTTACGGGTTGGTTTTCTTCTGCGCCATATGTGTCTTGGGCTTTGACCGCGTAGCCGTCAACTGTTGAGCGGTTGAAGGGTGGAATGTCCAGTGTGGATGTGGCGTCTTGCGCGAGTACGCGATTATATGCCTCTAATAATGGGATTTCTTCTGTGCCTAATGGTTTGGGTTTGAGTGTTTGGTTGATTGTTTTTTTTGCTTCGTCGTATGTGATGAGTTTCCTAAACATTCGGGTTCTCCGTTTCTATGTTTCCGAATAGGTGGACTGTGACGGCTTCGCCTTCTGCTAAGCCTTCTCGGTTTTCTGGTACGATGACGAATCCGTTGGCTTTTGTCATGGTTGAGATTGTTCCTGAGCCTTTTGCGCTTACTGGTTCCGCGTGGAGTTCGTCGTTTTTCTGTGTGACTTTGACGCGGACGAAGTTTTTCCTTCCAAGTGCGGTGGTGATTTTCCGTGTCATGGTGGCTTTTACGGTGGGTCTGGTTTCTTCTTTTGGTAGTCCGAGCATTTTGCAGATTAGGGGTCTTGCGAAGATTTCGAAGCCTGTGATTGCTGCGACTGGGTTGCCTGAGAGAATCATAACTGGTTTGTTTTCGAGTATGGCGAGTGCTGTTGGCATGGCTGGTCGGATGGCTATGCCGTGGACGATTATGCCTGGTTCGCCTATTTTGTTGACTGCGTCTGGGACAAGGTCTAATCCGCCTACGCTTGTTCCGCCTGTGGTTATGACTGCGTCGGCGATTTTGAGGGCGATTTGGATTTTTTCGGCGATTTCGTTTACGTCGTCTTTTGCTACGCCTAAATCTAGCGGTTCGGCGTCGAGTTCGCTGCACATGGCGAGGAGCATTACTCGGTTGCTTTCGTAGATTTGTTTTTCGTTTCGTTTGGTGCCTGCTTCGGCGAGTTCGTTTCCTGTGGCGAGTATGGCGATTTTGGGTTTTTCGATGACTTCTACTTCGCTGTTGCCTAGTGCTCCTAGTAGGGCTAGGTGGTAGGGTTTTAGGCGTGTTCCCGCTTTTACGGCGGTTTCGCCTTTTTTAATGTCTTCGCCTTTTCTTGAGACGTTGTCGTATGGTGCTACTTGAACTGAGATTTCCATTTTTTCGTCTTTTTTCAGGGTGTTTTCGAGCATGACGACTGCGTTTGCGCCTTTCGGAATTGGGTTTCCTGTCCAGACTGTTTTCGCGTATCTTGGTCCTGTTTCGGGTAATTCATCAGCTTCTGTTAATCGGAAGAGTAAGGGTTTGGGATGTGATGCACCAGTGGTGTCTTCGGATTTGACGGCGAATCCGTCAACGGCTGACCTGTCGAATCTGGGCAGGTCTTCCTTGGCGACCATGTCTTCAGATAAAACTCTGTTGAAAGCTTCCGTTAATGGGATGGTGACTTCTCTGCACCTTTGGATTTTCAGGGCGTTAAACCATGTTTGTAAGGCTTCGTAGGTGAATGTTAATTTTTGGAATCCCTTCAGTTTAGACAAAACAGTTCACACACAAGAGCATTTATCGTTCTAACATAAAAAGCATATCGAAAAAAGACAGTTCTATAGCACGTGAAAAAGACTCTACCCCCCTCTATTTATAGATTCAACTACAGAGTAGAACCAAGCGTTCACTAAAACAGATTTAGACGCCTAACTGCTTGGAAAAGACTACCCCCTCCCTCATATAAAGTCTGAAACACAAGTTGAACTTAAGCTTAGGCGGGTATTCAGCGGAGAACGTTAAGCTTCCAGCAGTACATTATATTTTTATCAGTTTTGCGATGAAGAAGCCGTTGCACTGGTGAATGTGCGGGTAGAGCCGTTGGCATTTCTCGAGTCCCCTGAGCCCTGGCAAGCCCATTTTCGGGTTAATCTCGGCAAGCTTGAATTCGGGGTGCTGCTTCAGAAAGCGCTCGATAATCATCTCGTTTTCCTCAACCGTGATGCTGCATGTGCTGTAAGCTAAGACGCCGGCTGGCTTGACTTTTTCAGCGCAGTTGTTAATCATCTGCCATTGGATATCAGTCATTTTCTCAAATGACCGCTTTGTAAGCCGCCATTTGGCTGCGGGAAGCTTCGCAAACACGCCTGTACTCGTGCATGGAGGGTCCAGAATCACCATGTCCACTTCTTTCTGGAACGGTAACGGATTTCGTGCGTCGGCGATAACTGGTTCAGCTATGTTCACCCACATGCGCCCAACTTCTTGCCTCCACACGCGCATTCTACGCTTCGAATAATCGATGGAGCAGATTGAGCCCTTATTCTGCATGAGCTGAGCCAGGTACGTGGTTTTGGCGCCTGGAGCCGCACAAACGTCCAAGACAGTCATGTCTGGTTTCGGGTCGGAGACTTCTGCAGCGAAGCAACTGGCTTTGTCTTGGATATAGAAGAAGCCCAGTCGGAAACTGTCTGTCCGGTTGAGGGGCGTTCTTGCGCTTAATACCCTGAACGTATGCTTTAGGGGTTCGACCTTTTCCAGCGTCACCCCTTCCTTTGAGAGTTTTTCCACAATTTCTTCGAGGGAACCGCGTAGAGTGTTCAGCCTGATGCAGGTTTCGGGAGGCTTCATGTTTCCTTCCAGAAACGCTATGGCTTCCGCTCTGCCGAACAGGTCAAAGCAGTACTTGACAAACCATGTCGGGTGGAATGTTTGGAGCGCTACCTTTTCCTCGTCGTTCGCAGCTTCCATGAGGGGTTCTATTTTTTGTGTGAGCAGAAGCCCCAAGATAGGTTCGACTTCTCGCAGGGTTTCCCAGCCCAGAATCGAGCGCCCCAGTTTGGCGATGTTCTCAGCCTCTTTTAGGTCATACCCAGTCCAGTGCCTGGTTACGCGGGTTTGGTAAACGTAAAGTCTCAGAAACGCTTGCACGCCCATGTTGAATTCGCTTATCTTTTTTTGTTTCAGCAGGCTGTTAACGAACTTGTCTATGAGGTTTCGGCGACGGACGGTTTCAATAACAAGCCCGTAGCCTAACCTGATTGCGTTAGGGTCCTTTATGCCTAGCTGTTTTACGGTTCTCGCCAGAGCCATGCGTTCGCTGAGTTTTTGCATCTCTATCCAGCTTAGGGTTTCTATGGCGAGAGCCCAAGCGTCCTTCAACAATGTTTATGCACGGGTTAAGACAACGTGGCGGTCTTAATAAGAATTGAAGACGGCGCAAGTCCTTTTTCACCCATCAAAATGCAATTTTGCGCGCGGGTTCAGCCCATATATAAGGGAGGGGTAGTCTTCTCAGAGTTCAACAGTTCCCCGAGAAACTGCTTTTCACTATAGCGTTTGCCGTTTCAGTAAAGGTTTTAGTGTGTAGCATTCATTAGACGTAGTAAGGTTAAGAATCAGGATGGCGCAGAGAAGCTTAGACACATATTATCAGGTTCATAACAAACCAGTAGAAAAACCGAAAGCGGAAGCTCCACCGCCAACGGCAGAGCCTGCGATGAAGGAACGTGAACGGAAACGCCACGTTTACCCGCCGAAAGCGCCTGATAACCTGCCGCCATCATACTTCGTTTCCGCCACTTACGACGGTCGAGCAAAAAAAGCAGTAGTCAAACTCTACGAGCCCACCTCAGGCAGAATCTACTTTTGGTACGACAACACGGGGCACAAGCCTTACTGCTTAACCAACCTTTCGCAGCACGACCTAAACAAAATGGACCGTGTTGTTCATCATGAAGGCTTTGACCACTGTGAAACCATAGACTTATTCGACCCATTGGCTGACAGAATAATTAAAGCCACAAAAATTGTCACAAACGACCCCTTAGCCATCGGAGGTCGCCCGCAAGGCAGCATAAGGGACATAATTCCAGAGGACTTCCCGAAAGTAGCGGGCTCGTCAGTGAACCCCGAGGACATCAGAGTCTGGGAAGCCAAAATAAAGTACTATCAATCTTACATTTACGACACGCGGTTTCTACCTGGAATGATTTACGCGGTTAAAGATGGAAGTCTTGTTCCATGCGTTTTGGATGAAGCCGAGAAAACAATCGCCAAACTCAAAGGCCTTTTCAAAGACGCCACCGCGGAAGAACTCGACTACATAGAAGAATGGGCGAGACTGATGGAGTATCCTGCGCCGAAGTTCCGCAGGGCAGCCATAGACATAGAAGTTTACGCTCCTTTATCCACAAGAGTGCCCGAGCCGCGCGAAGCAGTTTACCCCGTGATTTGCGTGTCACTGTACGCTTCGGATGACCAGAAAAAAGTCTTAATCTTGAAACGTTCAGGCGTTCGAGAGGGAAACGCCCACTTAGCCACAGACGTAAAACTCGAATACTATGACACGGAAGAGCAACTGCTCAGGGCGGTCTTTGACATTTTATGGGAATACCCGTTTGTGCTGACGTTCAACGGGGATGACTTTGACCTGCGCTACTTGACCCACCGCGCAGTCAACCTTGGAATCCCCAGACACGACATCCCCATAGAAATCGGCAGACGCGTCTGTCTCCTCAGATACGGCATACACCTTGACCTGTACAAGTTCTTCTTTAACAGGGCCATCCAAATCTACGCTTTCAGCAACCGCTACCGAGACATCACGCTGAACGACGTAGGCAAAGGCGTCATCGGACTCGAAAAAATCAAGTATGAAAAGACCTTGGGTGACTTAAGTTACACGGAACTTTCCGAGTACTGCCTAAGGGACTCAGAAATTGCTTTCAAGCTGACCAGCTTCGAAGACGAATTAGCCATGAAACTAATCCTCGTCCTGACAAGAATCAGTAGCATGCCCATGGAAGACGTAAGCCGCCAAGGCGTTTCCCGATGGATACGCAACTTCATGCACCGCGAACACCGACACAAAAACATGCTCATCCCAAACGCCGAAGACATCCTTGCCATGAAAGGCAAAACAGCAACCAAAGCCATAATCAAAGGCAAAAAATACCAAGGCGCCATAGTTGTCGAACCCACTCCAGGTGTCCACTTCAACGTAGCCGTCATGGACTTCCCCAGCCTATACCCGTCAATAATCAAGGTTTGGAACCTGGGCTACCAATCCATACTCTGCCCGCACCCCGAATGCCGCAGCAACGTCATACCTAACACGCCCCACTGGGTCTGCACAAGAAAACGCGCCATGGAAAGCCTCCTCATCGGCTCACTCAGAGACCTGCGAGTATCATGGTACAAGTCAAGAGCCAAAGACAAGACCTTGCCCGCCGAGCAGAGAAGCTGGTACAACGTCACCCAAGGCGCGCTGAAAGTAATTTTGAACGCCAGCTACGGGGTATTTGGCGCCGAAAGCTTTGACCTCTACTGTCCACCTGTTGCAGAAGCCACAGCCGCCGTCGGCAGATACTCCATCACCAAAATACTTGGCAGAGCGGAAACGCTGGGCATCCAGGTTCTTTACGGTGACACAGACAGCCTTTTCCTCAAAAACCCCGCCAAAGAGCAGGTTGAAGACTTAGCCCGCTGGACTGAGCATGAGCTCAAGATGAGCATCGACGTGGACAAAACTTACAGGTACGCCGTTTTCAGCAACCGCAAAAAGAACTACCTTGGCGTCTTGGAAGACGGCTCCGTAGACGTGAAAGGCTTAACAGGCAAGAAAAAACACATCCCAATCTTCATCAAAAACGCCTTCAACCAGATGAAAGAGCGGCTGGCACAAGTCAAAAACCCCGCAGAATTCGAAAAAGCAAAAAAAGACATTGCCAACATCGTCCGCGAACGTTACACGCGGCTGAAAAGGAGAGAGTGGCAAGACATGAACGAACTAGCTTTCAGCGTGGTTCTGGGCGAAGAGCTTGAGCATTACACGAAGACAACGCCTCAGCATGTTAAAGCCGCAAAAATCCTAAGGGAAAGCGGAGTCGAACTCAGAGCAGGTGACCTCATACGCTTCGTAAAAACCGCCCGTGAACCGCATGTGAAACCAGTTGAGTTAGCCTCAAAAAATGAGGTGGATGTGGACAAGTACATCGCGTACCTGCACTCCACGTTCGACCAGGTCTTGGACGCGTTGGGCTTGAGCTTCGACGAAATCATCGGGTTAACGAAGCTTGAAAGGTTCCTAGCGTAATCGGAGTTACTCAGCGTATTCTGTGGGATCAGCAACGCCGGCTTGCTTGAAGGCGTTTTTGCGGTTTACGCATGATTCGCATTTTCCGCAGTGCTTTTCTTTATCTAGGTAGCAGGACCAGGTGAGTTGAAAGGGAACACCAAAATTCGCGCCTATCTTTATGAGTTCTGACTTGGAGATACCACTGAATGGCGCTTTAATGTGGATGTTCATTTCCGTGCCTAAACGGGCTGTTTGCTCAAGTGACTTGTAGAATTCTTCCCTGCAGTCTGGATAGAACTTTGCGTCGGAACCGTGTGCTCCGTAGAAAATCTTGCTTGCCCCAATTGCAGCAGCATAGGAAACAGCTATTGAAAGAAAGATGGCGTTTCGGAAGGGAACCACGATGGGCTGACTGAAATCAGATGTCAACGCGATGTTTCTGTCGCAGAGCGAGGTTACTCCCATGAAGATTTCTTTTAGGCTACTCATGTCTATCGCCTTGATTGGGACTTTGAGGCTTTCAGCAATGAGGGTGGCTTGTTTTACTTCTTTTTCTGCTATTTGGCCGTACTTGAAAGATAAGCAGTGCACGCTGTATCCTTGTTTCTTTGCCCAGTAGGCAACTACTGTTGAGTCTGGTCCTCCGCTGAGGACTACGATGCATTTGTTGTTTTCAAACATGTTACTTCCACCACTTGAATCTGGTATCAATAGCTCTGAAAATTAACGCACCTATGAAGCACACAATTTGTTCGCTGATTAGCAGGTAAACGAATGTCTCTATGAGCGGAAAGTCAAGAATATGATTCAGCATCCAGCTAAGAGCAATGGGAACAATGACTGCTATGACTGCACCCGTTATGAAATAGTTTCCGTTAAACTTTCGTGCGACAAGGTAGCCAGCGAGTCCCGCAAGCAAACTGACGACTGGCATGAAAACCAAATCGTACACTCCGAATGGACTAAAAATGTTTGCGACCACTACGCCTACCGCGTAGCCAATGGCTAGAATCCATTTTTTCCCGATAGCTGGTCTTAGAACACCTGCGATTCTGAATTGCAGCACGCTAAAAGACAAAGGAATATTGATGTATACTAACACAGCGTATAACGAAGCGAAAACTATCGTCAACGCTAAATCTTTTACGTTTATTTTCAGTTTCAATTTTTTTCTCCTCCGACACCGGGGTTTATTTTGCGGCGGAACGGGTGGAGGTTCACTTACCCGCCGAACTAATTCTATGCAAACACAGGTGACTTATTAAAACTTAGCTGGTAAAAAGTAGCATCAGCACTTAGGAAAACACTCTTTTAAACTCACAACAAATTCGAGAAAACTGCTTGGGGGCGACAGTTACTGCGGGAGTTTACGCGAACTCCAAGAGCACAGCAAGCACCGTGAATAACGCCACTATCAGCGAGATTATGACGACTACTTGACGCTCAGTTAGTGGTCTTCGGTAAGTTATCAATGTGACCAAGCTTCGTCTGTGGTCAGAAAAAAGTTTCTTTCCACCAAACGTAACCCGAGCTTTCTTCCTTACAAAGAAAACAGTCAACAGGATGAAAGCCGAATTGAAGACATAGGGAAGAATCGAGATAACCAACGGTAATTTCAGGTCTGTGATCACTGCGAACGAGGCTATTGTCAAGCCTATGGCAAAGGACCCTGTGTTGCCGACGAAGATTTTGCCCTGAAAATTCATCGCGGCTAGTACAAGCCAGATGACTAACGGTCCAGTCATGAGAATTTGAAATGTTTGCGATGACATCACTGTAAGTCCAATCAGGATTATGGCGGGGCAGATTGTTTCTAAACCGTTCAGTCCACCCAGCTGATTTATGGTGTTAGTAACAATCATGACGATTAAGGGTATGATTATGGCATAGTATACACTGCCAAACTGGATCATGCCTATAAGAGGTAACGATATTGATGTGCGCGTCACGGGATTCGAGATGGCAAAGTAAATGAGCGGCAAAGCTGCAATTAGCGGCATGAAAGCCTTATAGCGCCATTTCAGGTCCATCCAGTCATCCAGCAAACCCATGAAGCCGCCGAATAATATGCATACGGCTAAGGTTAAGGGCGCAGACACGCCATTCAAAGCTTTGTCGACGCTCAGAAAGTAAACCACGAAAAGATAGACGGTGGCGAATAAGACGTATATGACGCCTAAGCCATTTGGAACCAGTGGTTCGCCAGTCTTGTGTTTGTCGGGAACTTTGGGGAACAAGTTATCGCCACATTTTATGGTTGACCTGTTGCGTTGTAGTATGCGTCCCAGTTAATCTTGTAGAGGCAAACCAGTGGTATCAAGCCACCGTAGGTTTGTTGCGGATTGATTTCCAAGCCGGATATGAATGCTGGTGTGAAGTAGACTGGTGCGTACGCCGCCTGAGCTGGAGTGATGCCGTATTTGGTTGCCCACTGCTGTTCTGCTGTGCTCATTAGTTTGTATATGGTTGAGTTTAGTCCCATGTCGTTCCATTGGGTCTGGCTAGTCGTAGCATTGAAACCGAAGTCTGTTTTGTTTGTCCATTGATAGCTTGCAGTCATGTAGCCTTCGTCGATTAATCTGTCGCGTGCGTTGCCTGAAATATCGGCCATCCAGGTCCATTTGCCCTCGTCACCGAACCCTGCCCATTGGACTCCGGTTATTTGGGTTTGATCGCTTGAGAGTTGCAATTGCAGGGTCACGAACACTAGGACGTATGAGGCGTTATATTTTGACAGCATCTTTAGCGATTGCGTTTCATTAGCCATCATGCTGTATCCCACGTTTTCTATTTGGGTAGCGTTTACGGTTGTGTTATCGCATAACGTTGTAACGTTTCCGAGATAACCCAGCCAGTTTCCATAGTCCCACCAACTGCTTACGACAGTGGTTGATTGAAGATTCTGTCTGGTGTAACCTACCATGTTCAACCATTCGGGTATAGGCTCGTTAGGCATTATGGGAAGACTGGCTGCGGTAATGGTTATCGGCGAATATACTGCACTGTACACTCTTGGCGTTCCGCCGGTTTGGGGAGAGAACGCAAAGTTAGTCACCAGCAGAGCAAAGATTACGAGAACAGCGATGGCACTGTATTCTCTGCCTACCCGTTGCAGCCTACGTTTCGATTTCGTCGTAACCTGCGTTCCAGTTTCTCGTAGCATAGTAAAGAATGGCTTCAGGATGCCGAGAGCGCCTACTGAAACCAAGAGGGCGAAGGCTGGAGCTAACAGAATGAGCAAACGAACCATTGAGCTTGCGAAGTACAGCGTTGTCAAACCGAAGATCACAAGAAACACGTTTCGGTTGGTCGGATTTTTCAGTGCAAAGTACATGCCCACTAAGAAGAACAGGATTCCTATTCCCAACTCGTAGTATATTGAACCCCAAGCTGAAATCCTGTGCTCAGCAACTGATTCTATGAGTGGTTGGCTCGCGCGCTGGAATGGATCAAGCACTGAGGTAAACTTACCTGCGATGCTGGTTATGTCGCCGAAACGCCATAATAGGGCGAACCCTCCGACCAAAACAACGAGAAAGGCTATCGCGAGCAAAGTCTTGCTTCTTACCGTTATCTTTGCGCGTAGGACTTCCGCGATGCAAAGGATGGCAAATACGGCTGCGACAGGCAATACTGCACCCGTCAGCAGGTAGTGAGGCGAAAGGAAAGGAACGGCTATGGCTAAGAACAGTCCTAGACCGAAAGTCATGCTGTAGGAAATTAGAAGCCGCTGGCTGTATCTTCTTATGAAGACAAGCACAACAACGAACAGCGCAGCCAAATCTATCAGGAAATATGCTGCGCCCCAGCCTGCGCTGAAGTAGGCTAACGCTCCTGCTGAACCTAAAGAGTATAGTATCATGGAACGTAGCGACCTGTTCGGTTCAATTGCCCTTAGAAACAGAAAGATGAACAGTAAAAGAGAAACTATACCTACGGTTTCGGTATCGAAGAAACCGAGAGAAGACCTTTGAATGTACGAGGGCATTAACGCTAAAATGAGCGCTGAGAGCAAGCCAGCTGGTTTTCCGCCGATGTCTTTGCCAACGAAGTACATTATGAAAACTGCAAGCATACCTAGTAATGGCGCCATAAGTGAGCAGAATGACACTAAGTCGATATTTACACCTATGGCTGAGACTATATCATAGAATATGGCTGTGGTCATCGGCAGAGACGGCAACGATGCAGACATGTCTAATCCTGCAGGATAAAACTGCTGAGTGTTTATCCAAGGAGTTGGCCAGTAAGGTGAGAGCAAACCATCCTGCACCATGCGATTCGTTAAAGAGAACTGGTAGTAGGGGTCAAACTCGTTGAGGCCAAGAGTGCCTGACGGTATTTCCCAGCGCATAGGTAGAACGCGTATTGTGAAAGCAATGAACAATATCAGCAGCAAGGCTGAGTAAGTTATAATTGACCCGTGGCTTACTTGGATGCGTGATTTTCCGAAGCCCTTGAGGCCTTTTGACAATGTCTCCTTGATCCCCATTTGTGCCATCTCTTCACACAGATTGATTATGCCGTCTATTTATTTTTGCGGTTATTGGGTTATATCATAAAACCATTCATATATGCCTTTCCAAGAATTTCAAAACCTGCAGAGACCCAAGCTAATTGGACTTAGTGGCGTATACTATAACCCACGGGCTCAAACTTGGAATTTGCCTCAGTCTCAAAAGCCATTCCAAGCCAGCTAAAAAAGGCACCAGTCGGCTATTGGCCATTCTGCCAAATGGTAGCCAACTGTACCCCATTTTCTTTTTCACGGTGAACCCTGTCTTTAGTAGACATTTCATGACCTTTCCGTAAGAGTGCATGTAAGATTTTCCGCGAAGTTCTCTAAGTTTGGCTTTCAAGCTGGACTGGTTGCCGAAAGAAAGAATCAGGGGCGAATTTGGGTGCAAGATTCTGCTGCATTCACCTAAAGTTTCAGCCAATTCGGGTATGTAATCCAGCACTTCAATCATGAAGACGGCATCGAAAGTTGCGTTTTTCAGCGGGATTTTTCTTGCGTCGGCTTGGATCACTGTTACATCTTTGTTTTTTTGTTTCAGCCTGCGCAGGCTGTAGGAATCGAGGTCTATGCTTACCACTGTTGCTTTGCTGTTTGTTGACATTAGGGAAAATCTGCCTGCTTCTGCCCCCACATCAATGACCATGCGCGTTTTTGAAGGATTAACGGAGTCTAAAATGAAGTTGGTTTCTAAACAGGTTAAGTATTTGCCCATGCGAGTTTGGGCAGCTTTTTCCCAGTGTGTTTCTTCAGAGAGGTTTGCTGAGTGGTTCTCCAAAGTTCACTGTCGCCTGTTTATTTTGCAGGTTTTACTTCTACGTCGATTGGTATAAGCGACAGTTTTTTGCCGCATTTAGGACATTTTCCATCGTGTTTGTGAAGAATTTCGTCTGGAGGTCTGAGCTCCGGGCCTTCGTATAGTACGTGGCTACATCCCTGACAGATAACACGTTGCGGCATCTTGTTCACTTCAATGTGACAGAAAAGATGCGTATAGGGAATATTTAATGATTGCTAAATTTGAAAATGGAGCTCCATCATTACTCTTTTTCCAAGCATAAATGGAGCGGCGTTTTATATCTGGATATTTTTTAACTGTTAAACTGCAAAATCAATTGCAGATTAAGAGAAAGCAAAAAGAAAGCGACGCGAAGTTGCACACGGAACTCGGAAAGTGATGAAAATACCCAATCGAATTGTTTGCACAATCCAATCGAATGTTACGTCTTCAGTTTTGAGAATACGTCACGTTTATTTCTTAAGCACGCGGTTAGAGGTTGAAAGGTTTGAAAAACATGTCTGGAGACAATCGATCAGACGGCGTAGCCTTGGAAACGCTGGTTTTCATAATTAATGCTCTCAAAGAACATGAGAAGCAATTAGACCAGTTGATAAGCGGGCTATGTGCCGCAGAAGACGACCAGACAAACAACATTGACCAGTTTAATAACAAAATTAAGAAATTCGAAGAAAAGACAACTAGGCTGCAGAGCGAAATCGACCACCTAAAAAGTTACGTTTCCTTAGACGTGAATGCAGCGCCAATCGCAGAAAGCAAAACTGATGTTGCCGAAGTAAAAATGCCACGCAGACAACCAACTGTTCTGAGATGCCGCCAATGGGAAGATTTTCAGAGTTCGGCAATACAGGCAGACACATTGGCATTTGAGTATAAAGAAACAGAGAAGACTTTTCGGGTGGATGCCTTGAAAGGCAACCAGATTGTGACTTACAGTGGTGAGGTCCCTACTCTTGAGACCCTTTTTAAAACATGGTTGTCTAAACAACTAGAAATCACTGACGCGGAAAACATGTTTGGTGCAAGTGACCAGCGCAACGCAGATGAGGTAGTTGCGAAAGGTGCCCCCGCAGTTTCACCTGAAATAGTGGCTATCGCCTGCAATGCAGAGTCAAAAGGACCTTAATCGAAAAACCAGTCAGGGCTGAAGAGTAAACCCACACACGGCGTGCAAAAAATCTTTTTATGTTCCTTCTTGAATTTGGAACTTTCAAAGCGTCTTTTAATGTTAGAAAAGAAAAATGCACAGACAAAGTATAATGTTTATTTTGGGGATAAGTTGAATCACAGTACTCAAGTGTGGCTTGCAAAGTTTGGAAAAGTGCACGCTTATAGTAACTGAAAAGCCGGATGCCGCGAATAGGATAGCCTCGGCGCTTGACGCTGCGGGGAAAGCCAAGAGAATGATGGATAATGGCGTTCCTTACTACGTGGCGCAGAGGGACGGAAGAATAGTTGTTGTTCCAGCCTTAGGACACTTGTACTCGGTCACAGGCGAAACTAAGAAGCGAAATCAATATCCAGTCTTCAAATTCAAGTGGGTGCCACTGTACGAGGCGGAACGAGGAGCCGGACGAATCCGCGTTTGGCTGCAAACAATTTCGAAACTATCCAAAGAAGCAGATATATTCATTGACGCCTGCGACTACGACATCGAAGGAAGCATAATCGGCTACTGCATTCTCAAATACGCCTGCGGCAACCGAGAAAAAACGGCGAAGCGCATGAAGTACTCCACCTTGACGGAGGAAGAACTGCAAAAATCCTATGCCGCCCTGTTGCCGCACCTTGACTTCGCACTCATAGAAGCTGGACTGGCAAGACACGAACTAGATTGGCTTTACGGCATAAACCTCTCCAGAGCGCTGACTTTAGCAGCGAAGAATGCAAGCGGGCAGTATACCACGCTCAGCACGGGACGAGTGCAGGGACCGACACTTAAGTTCATAGTGGCACGAGAGAGAAGCATCGCCTGTTTTGTTCCCACGCCTTATTGGAGCATAAAAGCCAGAGTCAAAATCGGCGACGCGATTTTTGAGGCTGAACACGAAAAGAAAGCGATTGCTGTCAAAGAAGAAGCCGATGCCATTGTCAAAGCCTGCAAGGGAAAAAACGGTGAAATAGAGAAAGTGGCGACGAGAAAGTATATCCAAATGCCATCGTTACCTTTCGATTTGGGCTCCCTTCAAAGCGAAGCCTACATCCTCTTTGGGTACACGCCTATGCGCACCTCAAGCATTGCGCAGCGGTTGTACCTTGACGCTTTGATATCATACCCGAGAACTAGTAGCCAAAGGCTTCCGCCAGAGATAGGGTACGACGCTATTCTGAAGAATTTGGCGAAAAATCGCGAGTACACGAAGCTAGCGGGTGGACTCCTTGCCAAACCTGAGTTGAAGCCAGCTCAAGGAAAGAAGGAAGATTCAGCTCACCCTGCCATTTATCCCACGGGAAAACTGCCTGAAAAAACCTTGGTTGGAGCTGAGAAAAACGTTTGGAACCTCGTGGTCAGGCGATTTATGGCCGTTTTCGCTGAACCCGCCCTACGGGAAGTCGTAGAAGTTACCATAAGCATCAATGGAGAAAAGTTCCTCTTAAGAGGCAAGCAGACGCTGGAGGAGGGCTGGCTTCGCTTCTACAGTCCCTTTTCACGGTTGGAAGATACGCCTTTACCTCCGATTAATGAAAGGCAGAGCATAGCAGTCGAAAAAGTGATTCTAGAAGACAAGTTCACTAAACCGCCCCCAAGGTACAATCCCCGAACTCTGCTTAAGAAAATGGAAGAAGGAAACATCGGAACGAAGGCAACCAGAGCAGGAATCATACAAACATTGTATGACCGAAAATACATCTGCGATCAAAGAATTGCGGTAACGGACCTAGGTTTTGAAGTCACAGATGTGCTCAGGAAGTACTGCCCCGCTGTGGTATCTGTGGAGTTTACGCGGAAACTGGAAGAAAAAATGAACTTAGTTCAGCTGGGAAAAGAAAGTAGAAACAGCATTTTGTCCGAAGCTATTGAAATTTTGAAGCCTGTAACGGCGAGTTTGAAAGAAAACGAAAAAGCCATCGGCGAACAATTAAGCCGCGCCGTCAGCAAGTCAAAAATGGGCGAGAGAATAATAGGCGCTTGCCCGACCTGCCAAGATGGAAAACTGGTAATTATCTATTCAAAAAAGACCAAAAAACGCTTCGTCGGCTGCACAAACTACTTCAACGGCACCTGCAAAACCTCCTTTCCTCTTCCCCAGCGAGGCTTAGTTAAACCTTCAGGCAAAGCGTGCAAGGGCTGCGGCTGGTCAACCGTGCAGGTTTGGCTTAAGGGAAAACGTCTCTGGAACCTGTGCCTCAACACAGAGTGCCCAACAAAAACCAAAGAGGAAAGGCGTTGAACTGGATAGTTTGCAACTAGGAATTGAGAAAAGTAAAAGCTGGAAAAAAGAAAAAGGGAATTTACGGGTGATGTCTCCAGTTTGGTGAGGGTACAATTCCCAGCCCCAGCTCTTTCTGTTTATTAAAAGCAGTTAAATTTAAGCTCTGATTTCTGCCACAGAAAGCTGAATTTCAAGAATCAGGGAAAGCCTTGACTTTTTCCCTTTTTTAGGCAAATGCTTTTCTTTCAAACCACACAATACTTGATAAGTTGATAAGACTTGGCAACCATGCTGTTGGATAAACCTTCCCGTATCCATAATCTAAGCTATCTCCTTCTCGGATACTACTTGTCATCTGTCGCTACATTTAGTTTGAACCTATCTTTTGAGCAAAAATTGGCTTTCGTTGGAGCTTTTGGAAGCTTTGTTGGAGCTTTGGTTTACTATATTAAACCCATTGAAAGAGCAATAGCGCTTTATTTTAGACTCTCAAAGAGAAACAGCACAGGCCCGGAAACACCTTTCGACGAAGATTATTTCCCTGTGTATAAATCCGAGGCATTGTTTTCAAGCCTTTTGAGAGAAGAGAGGACAATAATAAATGGCGCTTTCTTCATGGCTGTCGGTTTGCTTTTGTCGTTTGGGCTATTGGGTTCCATCGGCCTATCCTATGTTTACCCGTGGCTGCAAATTCTAACCGTAGTGCTTATCGTAGCAGGCGCCTGGGAAATTTACACTTTAGTCACGAGAAAAATGTCACTGGTTCTCTTCTACTACAATAACTACAATCTGAGCAAAAATACTCCGTTGATGGAAAAGGCAATACGCGCAAAAGATTGGATAATGGCAGACAAAATTAGGGAAAAAGACCCAGAATTAGATGACCCTAACGTGGGCTATCGCGAGTATATACCCGCCTATGGACTTTGTCCCAAGTGCCTGAAAGTAAGAAAGGGCAAGTATTGCACGGAATGCGGGACAATGCTTAACAAAAGGTGCAAATGCGGTAGCGAGTTGGTTGAGAACCCAGAAGATGGTTATCTCAAGTATTGTAGGAGTTGCGGGTCTGAAACAAACCCCGAAAAATCCTACCCGCCTGAGATTTTACAGAGCCCAGCAAAGAATGATTAATAACAAAAAAATACCGTAATAGCAACGGAATAACAATTTATAAAAAAAGAGAAATTTGCGGGTGATATCTCCACTTTGGTGGGGGTTCAAATCCTCCCCAGTCCACTGTAAGGCTAAACTGTGAATGTAAAGCTCTGTCAAGCACCCGCAGAGACCCATGCAGATTCTTTTTTTAGAGGGGGTGTTAGTCAGGAACTGCAGCAGAGTTTTAGGGCGGTTTTTGGCTGTTTTTGTATCTACGTTTTGTATAAACAAATTGTATAAACAACACCCCCCTCGGGTAACTTCGCAGGGGCAAACCAAGAAACAGCGCTTCTATGCCTTCTCTTATCAAAAAGAGCCTCACACGCTGTAGCCTAAAAGCAAGTTGCCACAACCAGACACAACCAAAACCAGCCCAAAACAGACCCGGACAACAAAACACAACCAATAAAGCAAACCCCAGAAGTAGTTGTGTATAGCAATGCTTCCTCAACAACAACTAAACAAAAAACAAAACAACAGCACCAAACGGAGAAAAAAAATGAACTGCAAACTCTGCCAAAAAGAAGCACAAAAAACCGATTTCTGCACCCTACACCAGAAAGCCCATGATAATTTGATGGACAGCTACACCGTTTGGAGAAAGGCTTTAAAGATGTCTTGGCAAGAATATTTAAGTCAGGTTGCAAAGAATTCATTAACAGGAGACTGGGTTAAAGGAGTAGCCAAGTACCTGATTGAAAACGGGGAAACAAGAAATGTCAAACAAAATTAAGAAACAAGCTTCATCGCTGTCCTTCTCGCTTAGCAGATGGTTCAGCAAAATCTCAACCGCAAAGCCTTCAACGTTTCTGGTGACAGCAGTCGTGTTGGCTACAGCACTATTCCTGTTCGGCGGCGGGCTATATGACATCATCAATACGCCTCCTCCATCAGTGTATTATAACTCAAAGTTCTACTTCTTGTATCCCGATTTGAGCCAGCAGTTCATATTCGACACAGTAATATCTGTCATACTTTACCTAGTGGGTTTCATCGGTCTACTATCTGTTTATCAAAGCTCAAGACATGCTTACAACCCAAGGCAAGCATACATGACACTAATCATTGGCGCAACACTCATACTGTTAACGTACATATTCTTGGAATACTTCATACGCCTTAAGCTCAGCGGCGGATGACAAATTCACCAAGGATTCTTTTTAAGTTTCAGTTTGTAAGCCAAGAAATTGGTAAATAAGTGAATTGGCGGCGTAATCAGGATGACTGCCAATGCCAATTCCCAACTTTTAATCATCATTAAAGGCAGCGAGAACACAAGGGCGCCTACTACAAAGTCGATTTGATCAACTATTGGAAGCAAGCCGCCCGGTGCAATGTTTAAACGTCTTTTCAGAAAAGCCCCTGTTAAATCGCCCAACAATGCTCCCAGCGGCGTGAGGATGCTGAACAAAATATTGTATGCCTCGAAACCAAAAACCGCCCCCTCTGCCAAACCGACGATTAAGCCAATAGCCCAGCCAAAGAAGAAACCCCTGAACGTTTTGTTTTTCCCAAAAATCCGTTTTCCGTCAAAAAAGTTTTTGCCAAAGTCCATGGAGCGTCCGCCGCCCGCAAGGACTGGTGCCGCGTTTGCACAGTATGCTGGAAAAATGAACTTTAACGCTTCAACTATTAATGTGCCTAAGTCCATGCCATCAACCATCATTACCGGGACTCGTAATCATGAATCCCAGTTTCAGCTATTCTCAAATAGCAAGTTGCTTCTTGAGCGTTGCGGTTTTTCTCAAGCACCGCCTCAATTATTGTTGGGTTTTCGGTGGGTTTCAAGGCAATAATGTTGTTTGCCCAGAACTGTACAACGCGCGTAGCCACTGGAGCGACGCTTACGTATGTTTCGTTGAAGACGCTTCTCACTTGGCTTGTTACGATTATTGGGATGTGTTGGATTTTTGCGGTCTGCGCTAAAATTGCCATTTGCCTATTTAGCTCTCGGTTTAGTCCGAATGTTTGGCCAGGAGTTTCCGCGACTTTAACACGATAAAGCGAATTGAAAGTATCAATAACTACCAAACCAAAGTTTTTGGCGATGTAATCGGGCAAGTGATCAACGAGGACTGTTTGCTCATTGAAATCCTTCGGCTTAACCAGCATTATTAGCTCAGCTATTTCGTCAAACTTTCCAGAAGAAACCTGGCTGAACCTCTTGGTGGAGAACGTATTGTCGCAGTCGATGAACAAAGTCTTCAGATTCTGCATGGCGCAGTTTGCGGCGCACTGCATCGCCAAGGTTGATTTTCCCGTTTCAGCTTCGCCGTAAATCAGCGTAATAGTTTCGGGCGAGATGCCGCCGTCCATTTTGCTGTCTATGCACCTGCAGCCTGTGAGAATCTTATGCGTCACGTTAATGCACATCAAGGGATATAAACCGCGAAACTTATAATGTGTTTCGCGCTTAACAGTACAGTTTAGGCTAAGTTGAATGAGGGCGAAGGTTGCGGTTGCGACAGTTTCGGGGAAAGCATATTTTTTAGTGGTCAACGAGATGAAGAAGAGAAATATCCCGTTTGTGAGCCTCATTCCTGGCGAGCATGTTCCCATAGAGATCAAAGTAGTCATAACTACGGAGAAAGAGAAGCACTTGGTTAATCATGAAAGGGTCTTAATTTACAGCGATACAACTGAATTAGACATCATCGGGAGCGAAGTAGTGAAGATTCTTCAGGGAAAGGAATCCTATGAAACAGTTGTCATAGGTGTGGACCCAGGTGAAGTTTTCGGTTTGGGAGTTATAGCTGACGGGAGAGTAATTGATACAGAGAACTGTTTCAGCGTCAAAGAAGTCGTTAACAAGATCATGGGTGTGTTGAAAACTGTGGATTCTTCTTTAAGTGTGGTTTCAGTAAAAATCGGGAACGGGGTGCCTGTGTACAAAGAGCTTGTGGAAGCGTTGGATGAAGCCTTGCCCTCTGAAGTCTTGTTGGAAATTGTCAGTGAGGCGGGAACAAACCGTTACCATCACGAAGCAAAACACAGGCGCGGGCTGAGGCACATTGTTTCAGCCATACACATAGCTGGAAGAGTTGGCCAAGTCTACTCGCGGGGAAAAACCATTGAACAGAACAGTTGAAGTCGGAAGAACTCTTTTGGTGGATGGACCGGCTTCTGTCATGGTTGTCTCGGGAAAGGTTGAAGTTTTCGGTTCCTTGGTGAAAGGCGCACGCAGAATTGTAATCCGTGAAGGAAAACGATTACCCTTTACGACGGAAGAGACGGCAATTTTTGATCTTTCGCTTGGAGCAAACGCCAGCGTCGATGAAGTTGAAGGCGATACAATTCCACCGTCATGGGGTAAAGCTCTTGAATCTTTGCGCGCCATGCAGAAGAGACCGGTTATTGCCTTGGTAGTTGGGGGAGTTGACTCTGGAAAAACGAGTTTCTGCACTTACCTGACAAACAATTTGGTCAGTGAAAAATGCACGGTTGCAGTTTTAGATGAGGATTTGGGGCAATCTGACGTAGGTCCGCCCGGAACCGTGGCGTATACTTATGTAGCTAAACCGTTTGTAGACATGTTTAACCTCGGAGCCGAGAACGCTTTTTTCGTGGGTGCCACTTCCCCAAGCGAAGCAACTGAAAAAACGGTTGAAGGCACCGCATTTTTGAAAGCGGAAATCCTGAGCAAGACGACGGTTGATTTTCTGGTCGTAAACACTGACGGTTGGGTTGAGGGAGAAGATGCGTTGCGATTCAAGACACGGCTGGCGATGGCACTTGAACCTGACGTGGTTTTCTGCTTGCAGCATCAAGACGAGTTGGCTCCCCTGTGCAATGCAATAGGCGATTTGCACCAAGAACGGGTAGAGTCGCCTGCGGCTATTATGCAGAGAAGCAGGGAAAAAAGGAAAAGCTTGCGAGAGCTTAGTTACGTTAAATACTTTGAGAACGCGACTGTGAAGATTTTTCCTCTAAGCCGTTTAAAAGTTGAAGGCGATAACCTGCATCTTCAGAAGGTCCGAGAAAAAACATTGCTGGGATTATATGACACAAACAAAAAGTTTCTGGGGATAGGTATCCTGCGCGACATTGACCACGCGAGGAAAGCTTTGAAGGTTTTCACTTCAGTCACGGCGAACCCCTCAGTTGTGGTTTTTGGGAAGGTGCGGTTGGACAAGAATCTGAATGAAGTCACGGAGCGAACAGAGATGGGCACGGCTAACGGTTAAAGAAATCGTGAATCTCCTTGGCTAATAAATCATCTTTCGCTGGCAAAACCTTCAGGTCCCTGAGCACCCATGAAGGAAGGAAATTTTTGCAGTAGCCAGTGGCAAATCGGTAGTCTAGGAAGACTATGGCACCTCGGTCATCCAATGTTCTTACGGGTCGTCCTGCGGCTTGCGACGCTTTCTTCATGGCGGGTAGAACGTAGCCGTACTCGCGACCATATTTGGGAAAACGCTTTTCGTAGTATTCGATCTGGGCTTTCACTCTGGGCGTTGGCTCCGCGTAGGGAACTCCTATGACCATTACGGAGTTCATCTGGTTGCCTGGAAAATCCACGCCTTCAGAGGTGCGTCCACCTTGAACGCCTAAGAATACGGCGCCACCGCTGAGGGCACATTCTTTGAATTCAATTACCATTTTCTCGTTTGCTTTGGAGCTCATGCCTCTGCGCTCGTAGTATAGGGGCTTGTTTATGTTTCCTTCCAAGCCTGCTTCGATTAGGGATTTGAGAACCTCAAACGATGCCGCGAAAATGCCGGTGTTTACGGGGGTGTTCTGGACGACTTCGCGGATTCGCTTAATCATTATTTGGTACATTTCAGGGGTTCTGCTGTCCATCGCGGTTGAGACGCCTAGGCAAACGGCTGAGAATATATGTTCTCTTGGGAAGGGCGATGGTGCAATGTGTTGAATGGTGTTTTCTGGAAGCTTGGTTATTCTCGCATAAGCATCTAGAGGCTGAAGTGTACCTGACATTACGACGTTGGAGTAGGTTGACGAGAAAACGGGTTGGGTGACTTTGGAAGGGTCTAAGGCGACGATTTCCAGTTTCGCCGTCATTGCATTTTCCCGAGTGAAGTACTTACTGATGATGTTTATGTAAGACTCGTCACCTGTGGTGTCCACCCATCGTAGGAGAAACTCGCTCATGCCGTGAATGTAACTTCGCGGGTGATTGCCCTCCGCTAGCAAGGTCTTCTTTATGGAGACGCCTGTTTCGTTGAGGGTTTGGAAGAAGTTTCTCGGGTTAGGAATTCCGCCTTTTTCCCGAACAATATCTGTCAGAAATTCATGTGGGATTGGCTCCTCTCGGCGGACGCTTTCAACTCGCTTTTCTGTTTCATTTTGAAGCAATCGCGCAAAAGCTTCTACATCCGCATGCCCAAACCTTTTTGCTTCAAGTTCTGCTTGTCTCATGACGAAAAGGGATAAGCTGCTGCTTGAGATATCGATGGCTGTTTCGGGCAGGTTATGGGCTTCGTCCACGATTAAAATGATTTTCTGCAGTTGGGTGTCAAAGTTTTTGAGGAAAGCATTGCGGATTCCCGAGTCAAATACATAGAGATAACTCAGTGCCACTACGTTGACGTCGGAGATGGCGGATTTTACCAGTTCATAGGGGCAAATGTGTTTTTTCTTGCAGATTCTCATTATTTCGGATGAGTTGTACGGGCGAGTGGATATCTGCTGCTGAAGCTGAAGGTAATCGTACGTCTGCTCATCCGAGTTCTTGTAGTATGGGCATTTACCTTTGGCTTTGAGGAGTTCGCAGACTTCCATAAGCGACTTCGCATCGTATGCCTGCCCGGACTCGAACTTGTTGAGGCACATCTCGTTGCGTCCGCGAAGGGAAACCCCAGTCACAGGGTGCTTCTTGGAAATCGCCTTTAATTCTTCTATGACTCGCTCGTGCTGCCGGTGCGTCCGCGCAACATACAGAATTTTCAGTTTCTTTTCAATTGCGGTTGGGAGAACAGCTGATAAGGCTGAGATGGTTTTTCCAAGCCCGTTGCTGCCTTCGATGAGGACAGAGCGTCGCTCTTTGATGCCTGTGAAAACGGTGTTTATGAATTGGTCTTGGAAAGGCCTCACGCTCTCATACGGGAAATAATCCATGACTTCCTTGGGCAGCGCAGGTACCGTCATGTTTATCCCCATTGCCCCTTTGTCGGGCAATACATGTTCACAGGGCATTCCTCGCACAGTGGATGCCTTGCTTTGCAATATCGCCGTCCATGCGCAATAAGCAGCACGTGTACATCCAAGTAATCGCTCGAATCGAAGAGCCCTTGAAGACTCTTGCGGACGGTCTCATAATCGCCGTTTGCAGATGCGAAGCCTAACCGTTTTGCCACGCGGTTCACATGAGTGTCCACGGGGACGGTGGGCTGCTTGGCGGAGAAGAGCATGACAACATCTGCTGTTTTCGGTCCTACACCCTGAAATTGCATGAGTGCTTTTCTTGCTTCTTCAAGAGGCAAAGACAAAATAGGCTGCAGTGTTCCATGATATTTTTCAAGAATTGTGCTTGCGGCCTGTTTTATTGCTTTGGCTTTGCTCTTGTAGAGCCCAGCAGGTTTGATGGCTTCTTCAATTTGGGTGAGTTCTAATTTCGCGAGGGCTCCGGGCGTTATTTCGAACTGCTTCGAGAGGTTTTCGAAGGCTCTTGCAGTGTTCCGTTCCGCCGTGTTTTGGGAAATGATGGTCACTACAAGCGTTTCAAACGGGTCGTTTTTAGATTTGACCCATTTGGGCAGGGCTAACTTTTGCCTTAGTATCTGCAAGACCGTTACTGCCTGGTTTTCTGTCGTGTTGCCGCCTCCGCCTCTTGAAAATAGAATTAGATAGTGAACCCGTCAGGCTATAAATAGCATCTGGGCAAAACTGAGGATACGCCTCGTAGATTTCAGAAGGAAGAAAATCAGTCCTCGACGCCTTTTTTCACGACTGCAAGATGAGGAACGTTCTGCAGTCTTTTTAAGCACTTACTACACAATGGATATGCGCCGTAGGTACTGGAGATATGGAAAATGGAGCGCGCCAACGTAATCAAAGAAGAACTAATCGAGAAAGACACGCGTTTTCTAGCCATTTACGTGGAGGCAAAAAACAGCTGCCTCATACTATTAAGCGAGAAAGAAGACAAGCTCGGAACCATGGCAATCGCCGTTCCCAAACCCAAAGACCTGCTTGGTCCAGTCTCGTCCTCCGTGCTTCTGGGCGATAAAAACGCGATTTCGGCGCGCATGTTCGCTGAGTACGTGGCGTCTATGAAGGGAAAGATAGCTGTGGTTTCAGTGTATTTGGAAAAGCTTACGGAGATGCAGGCGCAAGCGTACTTCATGCGATTGATTGAGAAAGTGCTTCATGCGGAAAAATCAACCAGTGAAAAAGAGAAAGAAGAAACAAGAATTTAGGTGATGTGGCTTTGCTTGCAAACGTTTCGCTAAAGAAAGCGTTCTTCCGATTATTGCATTAGTCTTTTATATATGAGCGGTTAAGAGTCCATTAGCTGGTGATTTTGTGTCCGAAGATGAAAACGGGAACAGTGCTGGAGAAAAAATCGTGATACCCCTGAAAGCAGAGGATGTAATGGTCAGGGAAGTCGTCACTTTAGACGAGAACGTTTCAGTTAAAGAAGCCGCTGACATTATGAGTCAACAGGGTATAAACTCAGTAATTGCTACGGAGAAAGGAAGAGCCATAGGCATAGTCACTGAAAGAGACATTTTAAAACGCATAGTCTCAGAAGACAAAAACTCCAAAAAAACGAAAATAAAGGACATAATGTCAAGCCCGTTAGTGGTTATTGCGCCCAGCACGGATTTGGAAGAGGCTGCGCGTTTGATGTTTGATAAGAAGATAAAGAACCTGCCAGTCATTGACAAGAACCGCTTGATAGGCTTGGTCAGCTTGACTGACATTTGCCGCCTTCAGCCTGAGATTTTAAAAATTCTGAGGCAGACCATCGAGACCCCGAAAAATCTCAAAAAAGTTGTAGAGTGCTACATTGTCTAGTGTTAGCGGGCAGGATTAGTCTTGATTCTCTATTAAGAAAAGGTGCAAACTACAATTGCAGATTTAAGAGAGCCCTTGCGAATTACTGTTCAGGCACAATCTGATGAAGAACACGCTTGTATTGAAGGTTAATCCTCGACTGCCCGAAAACGAAAAGATGCAAATTGCAGCTAACTTCATCAAAGAGGGCGGTTTAGTGGCGTTTCCAACTGAGACAGTTTATGGTTTAGGTGCGAATGCTTTGAACGCTAAGGCTGTTTTGGCGTTGTTTGAGGCGAAAAACCGACCGTTGGATAATCCGCCGATAGTTCACGTGGAAAACGTGGCTGAAGTCTACAAGTTAGCCCAGCAGGTCTCGCCTAAAGCTGAGAAGCTGATGAAAGAGTTTTGGCCTGGACCCTTAACGTTGGTTTTTAAACGTTCAGCGGTTGTTCCTGATGTGACGGTTGCAGGCTTAGGCACAATCGCCATCAGAATGCCGCAGCACAAAGTAGCCTTAGCCCTGATTAGGGAAAGCGGTTGCCCCATTGCGGCGCCCAGCGCGAATCTCGCGGGGAAGCCCAGCCCGACGTCGGCCAAGCATGTTTTCGAGGACCTTAACGGGCGAATAGATGCCATTTTGGACGGCGGCCCCACCCGCATCGGTGTGGAGTCCACTGTGCTCGACCTAAGTGTTGACCCTCCAATGTTGCTTCGCCCAGGTGGAGCGCCGTTTGAAGCGCTGAAGGAAATTGTTGGCGAGGTTACGCTTCACCCGTTTGTCGTTGCCGAAAAAGAGTTGCCCAGCGAGAAGGCGCGGTCGCCTGGAATGAAGCATAAGCATTACGCACCAAAAGCGCAACTGATCCTTGTGGAAGGGTCTATTCCAGCGGTGACGGGCAAGGTCAAAGAGCTAATAACCGGTTTCAGGTTGGAGGGTAAGAAGATAGGCGTGTTAGCCACTGATGAAACTGCGGAAGCTTACAAAGCTGATGTGGTGAAGTCTCTTGGTAGCCGTTTAAATTTGGCGGCTGTTGCGCAGAACCTGTTTAGGCTTCTAAGGGAATTCGACACTGAGGATGTAGAAGTTATTATAGCGGAAGGCGTGCCGTCTGAAGGCTTGGGTTTAGCGGTTATGAATAGACTGCGTAAAGCTTCAGGCTACAATATCGTTAAGGCTGAGTAACGCTGGGAAAACCTTAAATTTCACAGGTCTAATTGTTTGTGATTAGAATTTAACGATTTAAACAAAGAAAAAACTGGTGAAAAATGATATGTCTCAAGGCAGAACAGTTCCAGTTCTAGTATTAAGAGAAGGTACGGGAAGATCAACCGGACGCGAAGTACTAAAGAACAACATAATGGCTGCAAAAATCGTGGCTGAAACAGTGAAAAGCACGCTGGGTCCATGCGGTATGGACAAGATGCTTGTTACCAGCTTCGGAGACGTGGCGATAACCAATGACGGCGCTACTATCATGAAGGAACTTGACGTGCAGCATCCAGCGGGGAAGATGCTGGTGGAAGTAGCTAAAGCGATGGATAATGAAGTGGGTGACGGAACAACAACCGCCGTGATCTTAGCTGGAGAACTGCTTGCCAGGGCAGAGAGCTTGCTGGATAAGAATGTGCATCCAACAGTTATTATTGAAGGGTACAAGAAGGCCAGTGAGAGAGCCCTGGAAATTTTGGATAAGTTGGCTATACCCGTAAAGATTGACGATGATAAGACTCTGCGGGATGTAGCCATAACGTCCTTGGCCAGCAAAGGCATCTCCAACGCTAAGGAGCTCTTTGCCAAAATGAGTGTTGACGCGGTTAGGCAAGTTTCTGAGAAAACGGATGGCAAAATTAACGCTGACATTGACCTGATCAAAATCGTGAAGAAGCACGGCCAAAGCTTGGAAGAGACAGAACTCGTGAAAGGCATGGTTATCGACAAGGAAGTTGCCAGTTCTCAGATGCCCAAGTTCATCGACGGCGCAAAAATCGCGTTGTTGAACGCTAAATTAGAGATTGAAAAGACAGAGTTCGACGCGAAAATCAACATTGAAAGCCCAGACCAAATGAAACTCTTCCTGGACGAGGAGGAGCGCATGCTCAAAGAGATGACTAACACCATCGTCAAGGCAGGCGCTAACGTGGTTTTCTGCGAGAAAGGCATAGACGACATGGCACTGCATTTTCTGGGCAAAGCTGGTGTGCTCGCGGTTAAGAGCATAAGCAGCAGCGACATGGAAAAACTAGCGCGGGCAACAGGCGGCAAAATACTTTCAACCGTCAAAGACCTAACTGCTGATGCGCTGGGCAAAGCCAAGAAGGTTGAAGAAGTCAAGATCGGCGACGACAAACTCATCTACATACGCGACTGCAAGAACCCCAAAGCCGTGACAATAGTCATAAGAGGCAGCAGCGAACACGTCATAGACGAGGCAGAACGCTCACTACACGACGCATTATGCGTTATCCGCAACGCAATTGAAGACGGAAATATCGTGGCGGGCGGCGGCGCACCGGAAGCAGAACTCGCCAAGAACCTGAGAGCATACGCTGTCAAAGTCGGCGGACGCGAGCAACTAGCTGTTGAAGCTTTCGCAGAAGCAGTCGAAGCTATTCCATTGACACTGGCTGAAAACGCAGGATTAGACCCCATAGACATCATGGTTGCATTGAGAGCTAAACACGAGAACGCTGACGGCAAGTACTTCGGCATCAACGTCACTACAGGCAAAATCGTAAACATGCTGGACATGCTGGTTCTTGAGCCCCTACGCGTAAAGCAGCAGCTAATCAAGTCAGCCACAGAAGCGGCAAACATGATACTGAAGATCGACGATTTGATCTCCATCAAAGGTACAGGCGGCGGCAAGATGCCACCGATGCCCTCAGGAATGCCCGGAGGAATGGGCGGAATGGGTGGCATGGGCGGTATGGGCGGAATGCCGTACTAAAAAACCAAATTTCTTCTTTCTTTATGTTTTTGTCTTTTAGAATTGTTCTGAACAGTTTTCTGCACCAGTTTTATATTCGGGAAAACCCCAGAATAGTCTCTGCAGGTAAAGTTCTAAGAGGAAGAGAGTCATGAAGCACGTCAAAATCACGGCGTTTGATTGCCCAGACGCATGGTTCCAAACGTTAAGCCACATATGGAACGAAGGCGACATTTTCCGCGTGGGCTTTGGCTCGGAAGAAACAGAGACCAAAAAGCTCAACCTGTCCATAGAAATCATGCGCCCAGAGAACAGACCGTTGGTCAGCGACAAAGCACCTTGTGACATCAAGTACGTCCAAGGATACGCGCTGGAGTATTTGTGGTGTGGAGAGAAACAGGATGAAACGTACACGTATGGTAGCAGGCTTAACAAGCCCATTAACCAGATAGAAGAAGCAGTAGACCGATACGTCCAAGAACAGTGCGACAGACAAGTTACGATGGTCATTAGGCTGCCCGAAGACATAAAGAAATACGTCGGCGCCAAGAAACACGAACCGCCTTGCCTGAGCTTAATCGACACGGAGATTCTGGAGGGCAAACTGCACTTGACCTGCTACTTCCGAAGCTGGGATGCCTACGCGGGGCTGCCCGCAAACATCGCGGGGCTCCAACTGTTCAACGAAGCTTTTGTGTCCGAAATCAACAGCCGCGGAAACCTCTCATTAGAAACGGGCAAACTGATTTTCCACAGCAAAAACTGCCACATATACCAACGGCAGTACAAGCTTGTGCAGGAGCTGTTATCACCGCAGAACACATCAAAAACGCCAAGAATGGCGCAGACTTTCAAAACTGCTGAAAAAGAACAAGATGAATAGAGCCTACATGCAAACGCTGGTTTAACCCTGAAGTCGGCTCCATATGAGCGGGGATGGACTTGGCTGAACAGTAGAAGACTGCCTCAAGATGCTTTCCAACAGTCATTTTTTTGCTGTTGTAAACGCAAATTCTTCCATAAACCCCTAAGTTTTTGCTTGACTGCGTGGATGCCTGAGGGCAAGTTATAGGCGAAGAAAAGGTGTCTGGAATATCAACTAACATGAACTCCCTGTTTTCGTTGTATGTTTGTACATGAAAAAAGCATAAAGGAGAAAATAGTAATACTCGGGATGTTATGGAGCCAGTAAATGAAAGAGTTAAAGTTAGAATTGATGCTGAAAATAAAAAAGTCATCATAGAGAAACTGGAATAGTCTTACTTTTCACTTCACAAACATTTTTTAGAAGTCATGAAATTTTAAATAGACATTGAAAGAAATAACACGCAGGTACTGGGAAATGAGCGAAGTCATGTCAGATTTTAAGACTAGTTCACTTACAATTCGAGAAGTATTTGAAAGTGTATTTTATTTTCAGATTCCTGATTACCAAAGACCTTATTCATGGGCAGATGAGGAGATAGGACAATTATAGGAGGATATTTATTCTTCATTTGAAAGTAAGGATAGATATTATTTCCTTGGACCCTTAATCCTAGCTCAAACAAACAAAGGTTACCTTGAAGTTGTGGACGGACAACAAAGACTAACTACACTTACAATCCTATTTTGTGTCTTAAGAGATTTCTACTTAAAAGACATAGAAAAAATGGACCCAAAGCTAAGGAACAGGATTAAAAACGCTATTAGAAGCATAGTTGATGAGAAGTATAGGCTTATTTTGATAACCCAAGCGCACTATCAGAACCAATTTGAGCAAGAAATACTAAACAAGACTGTTTTGCCCGCTAATGTCTTAACCAAGAAAGAGAAAGAGAAACCCAAATTCAAATTCATGAACGCTGCGTCTGTCTTCAAAGAGCGAATAGATCAGTTAAAAAAAGATGGGGGGGTTTCCAAACTAAAAGAATTGGTTCAATTTATTTTTGACAATGTTGTTGTTATAACAATAATTTGTTCTGACAGAGTCTCCGCAATTCGACTTTTCCAAACCCTAAATACTAGAGGCTTAGAACTTGACCTAGCTGACCTGACCAAAAGTTTTCTTTTCAGCGGATTACAAGTCGAAACTAAGCGCAAACAGTTTCTGATGTCTTGGAGAGAAATTGAGAAAATAGCAGAAGATAATAATGAAACCGTCTCTGACCTGCTTACTTACTATGGCTATTATGTATTCTCCAGCAAACCTAAGAAGGCGTTAAACGAAGAGTTCGAGAAGTATTTCAAGGGTAAAGACCCCAACCAAGTTGTGTATGACATTAAGAAGTTTGCTGATTACTTTGGTGACATATTGGAAATGAAGTCAAAGTCAATTGATGCCTTGAAGTATCTACCTGACAAAGTCTTTTGGAAAACTGTGTTACTTACGGCAAAAATGAAAGGATTTCCCAATTTTCCTCAATTATGCGAAGAAATGAGAAGGATGTATTATGCTTATTGGCTTGCCAATTACACTACTGCCAAAACCAGAGACTTCTCATTTAATCTTGTAAAAAAAATAAAGGACGGAAAATCAATTAGCGAACTGAGAAAGGAAATAGACAAAAAAATGAGCTTAGACAACGTTCTTGAGTACGTTAAAGCAAGTCTAGATTCAAATGCGTATGGTTATGTTTCTTGGGTTAAACCTCTTTTAGTTTTGATTGAGAAAGAGCAAACTGATGAATCTGTGTCAATAGAATACAGTAGAAATCTCCATCTTGACCACATTCTCCCAGAAGAATGGGAAAAGAACGAGTATTGGAACAAGAAATGGAAGAAAGAAAACGCAGAGCAATGGATAGATAAGATTGGCAATCTTACTTTGTTATCAGGCAGTAAAAACATCAAAGCGGGCAATTCAGAGTTTGCTAAAAAGAAAAGAATCTACAAGGGAAGGGGCATTGATGGTACAACATCTTTTGAAATAACGAAAAGGATACTTAAGAATCCAAAGTGGACTGTAACTGAAGTCCGTAACAGACAGAAGTGGCTGGTCAAGCAGACAAAAGAAATTTTGGACCTTGATTTATGACGGAATTAACAACAACTATCTTTTTATTATTCTGATTATTGTCTTTGGTTCAGCTATAACATTTTTGCAGCAGTCTCTCCCCTGCCTGAGCTATCCTTTCCAACACTTGCCTTTAATCTCTAATCCACAGGCTAAGATTGAGCGTTTATGCCTAATGAAGCAGACTTAAGCAGACCTTGTGATGTTTACGGTAAACTCATAGGTGGTGGGTTTAAGCGCTGTCCAAAATGTAACATTTGGTTCTGTTTCTTCTGTGGAGCAGACTTGATGCTTAAACAAAAGGCACTTCCACCCAATTGCCCAATGTGCGGTGAGAAACTAAAATAGATTAGCAATAAGCAGAATTTATATTATCTAAATGAATAATCAGAAGGATATGCCATACTACTGTTACATTTGCAAAGAGCCAATTAGCGAAAAAATTTATGAATATTGTAAAAGTCGTTTTGACAGACCTCTCTGCATGAAACATCAGACGATAGCAAGAGAAGCTGCAGCACGCCTTGCAAACTCTGCCCAAAAAACACATTCAAAAGAACCAGAACCTAAAAACAAGTAACCAGAAGTCATCAATTTGCTTCTGCAAACTCCCAGCCCCAAGAAAACAGCAGCTTGTGACAACTGCCACAACCTAAACAGAACCGCCAAGCACACCCAAACGCACACCAGAACCCAAAACACAAAATTCAAGTAGTTGTGCTAAGCAACCACCCACAACAACAACTAAACAAAAAACAACAAACCAAACCCAAAAAACCAACATAAACAACCCCTCCAACATCAAAAACAACATCCCCTTTAAAAGGAAAGGTTTTTAGTGTGGTTATCATATGAGAATCAGCGAAAGCGAAAAGAGTAAAGAGAGGTTAAAATTATGTCCGTATTTGCAGCACCAGGAGCATACGACCGTGCAATAACCGTTTTCTCACCAGACGGCAGACTTTTCCAAGTCGAATACGCTATGGAACTCGTTAATCGTGGCGCAACCATCATCGGCATGCAATGTGCCGAAGGCGTAGTGCTTGCCGCTGAAGAAAGCATTGAACCCCTTGAAGAAGCAGGGTACTCATGGAAAATCTTCAGGGTAGATGAACACGTCGGTGCAGCCATCGTAGGCTTAAGCAGCGACGCGCGCATACTCATCGATCAAGCACGCATTTACGCGCAAAGCAACAAGCTAACCTACGACGAACCCATAGACACCGAAGTCGTAACCAAACGCATCTGCGACATCCAACAAATGTACACGCAACACGCAGGAGTAAGACCCTTCGGAGTTTCGATAATCTTCGGCGGAGTGGACAAAACGGGAAGCCGAGTTTTCGGGACACACCCAAGCGGAACCTACAGAGGCTACAAAGTCACAGCGTTAGGCGCTGGCAGGGAAACCGTGCTCGCCATACTCAAAGACGAGTACAAAGAAGATATGACTCTTGAACAAAACAAAATGCTCTCAGTGAAATGTCTCGTAAAAGCTCTTGAAGCCAGACAACTGCCGCCAAGAATAAAAGTCGCCGTGATCCCAACCACAACCAAGAAACTGGAAATGCTCTCAGACGAAGCTGTAGACGGACTAATCAAACAGTTCGGTTCGGGCAAGTGAAATCCTGATGAGTGAAAAGTTCACTATCGCACGTCTTACGAAAGAAAATGAACATTTTGAGGTCCTCGTAAAACCCCAAAAAGCCCTTGACTACCGCAACGGGAAAATCCCGGGGATAACCGAGGTTTTGGTAGCTGAAACCATTTTCACCGATGCTAACAAAGGCACGCGGGTTGGTGAAGACGAGTTGCGCAAAGCCTTCGGCACAACAGATGCCCTTAAAATTGCGGATATAATTCTTAAAAAAGGTCAACTGCAACTCACCACCGAGCAAAGGCGCAAAATGGTTGAAGACAAACGAAAACAGATAATCGACTTCATTTCAAGACAGGCAGTTGACCCAAAAACAAACCTTCCGCACCCACCTATGCGCATCGAAAATGCTATGGAGCAAATTCGCTACCCAATAGACCCTTACAAACCTATTGAGGAGCAAGCGCGAGACATAATTAAACTCCTGCGCCCGATTCTGCCACTTAAAATCGAACAGCTCCAAGTCGGCGTTACCGTGCCCGCATCTCATGCTGTACGCGCTTACGGAGCAATCAAAGCTTACGGCGCGATAAAACGGGAAGAATGGCGCTCTGACGGTTCATGGTACGGCGTGCTGGAAATGCCCGCTGGCAGCTACGCTTCGTTCATTAACAAACTAGGCGATGTAACCAAAGGCTCTGGAGAAGCAAAAGTAATCAGTTAACAAAAACTTGAAACTATACACTGGAGGTAAAAGTTGAATTATGCCAACATTCTTTGAAGCAAAACAGCTTGTAACGCCTGGCGAACTACTCGCAGAAGGCGAATATCAAGCTGGAGAAAACACATACCTTGAAGGCGGAAAAATATACGCCTCACGAATCGGACTCGTAGACTGTGACAATAAAAAAGTAAACGTGGTCGCCCTAAGAGCCTTCTACGCTCCCAAAGTAGGCGACATAATAATCGGCTCAGTTAAAGAAGTCGGATTCAACGGGTGGACAATCGACATCAAAGCACCCTACGAGGCGCTTTTGCGTGCGTCAGACGTTCTAGGCAGACCATTCAAACCACAGAACGACGAGTTATCACAAGTTCTCAACTCAGGAGACTTGATAGTGGCAAAAATAGCCTCTTACGACAGAGCGCACGACCCACAACTCACTGTCGGCGAACCCGGCTTGGGCAAAATCACCCGTGGGCAACTAATGTGCGTCATACCAACCAAGATTCCTAGAGTTATCGGCAGGAAAGGCTCGATGATTTCCATGATTAAGCAGGAAACAGGCTGCCAAATTATCTTAGGCGTGAACGGCGTGATACTGGTTACTGGAAAGAATATAGAAGACGAAGAACTCGCCATGGCGGCGATCAAGAAAATCGATGAAGAATCCCACACAACTGGGTTAACCGCTCGCGTCACACAACTGCTTAAAGATGAAAAAGCTAAACGGGAGGAAAATAAAAATTGAATGAGAAAACAGAAAAACTAATTGATAAAAAAGGTATAAGACTTGACGGACGAAAAGCCGACGAGTTAAGGTCACTGAAACTTGAAGTAGGCGTTTTACCAAACGCTGACGGATCCGCATATATTGAACATGGAAAAAACAAGATTCTAGTCGGGGTGTTCGGACCGCGCGAAGTGCACCCAAAACACCTGTCGCGTCCAGACCGAATGGTCGTAAAATGCCGATACCACATGGCGCCGTTCAGTGTGCCGGAACGCAAGTCACCCGCGCCATCACGCAGAGAAGTGGAACTCGGTAAAGTTATCAGGGAATCCCTTGAACCAGCATTGTTCCTGGAACTTTATCCACGCACGGGCATTGATGTGTTTATTGAGGTTTTGCAGGCTGACGGCGGAAGCCGATGTGCAAGCATCACTGCAGCCGCTTTAGCCATAGCAGATTCAGGTATTCCAATGCGTGACCTCGTGGCTGCGTGCGCAGCTGGAAAGGTCGAAGATACTGTTGTCTTGGACCTGTACGATGCTGAGGACAAACTAGGCGCTGCAGATGTTCCCGTAGCTTACATGCCTAACTTGAACGCTGTGACACTGTTGCAGATGGACGGAATACTTGCTCCAGATGAGTTTGAGAAGGCAGTGGACATGGCTATTGACGGATGTAAGAAAATTTACGCTTTACAGAAAGAAGCGTTAAAAACCAAGTATATGAATGTTAAGGAAGAAATCAAGGAGGAGCCAGAAGAGTAATGTCAACATTAATCACACGTGTAAGACAGAAACAGATTGGACAAACGATTGATGCCGGAAAACGTCTCGATGGCAGAGCATTAACCGATTACCGCGAAATCAAAATTGAACAAGGACTAATCGAGAAAGCAGAAGGCTCAGCCAGAATACTTCTGGGCAAAACTGAGGTTCTTGTCGGAATAAAAGTTGAAATAGGCACACCGTTTCCTGACACACCAAACGAAGGAGTGTTAACGGTAAACGTTGAGCTTGTGCCGTTGGCATCTCCAAATTTTGAGCCAGGACCACCAGACGAAAACTCCATTGAGCTGGCAAGGATAGTTGACCGTGGGATACGCGAGTCAAAAGCCATAGATAACGAGAAACTGTGCATTGAACCTGGCAAGAAAGTGTTCGTCGTTTTCGTCGATGTTTACGTGCTTAATCACGATGGAAACCTGATTGACGCTTCAGCTTTAGCTGCGGTTTCCGCTTTGTTAAACACAAAGATGCCTAACTATGAAATCAAAGATGGCGAAGTGAAGATAAAGCAGGGTTACACACCGCTACCGCTCAGAAGCCACCCAATAACCGTTACCATTGGAAAGATAAATGACAAATTAGTTGTTGATCCTTGGCTGGAAGAGGAACAGGTGATGGACGCGAGAATTTCCATGGCTATCAACGATGAAGGCAACATTTGCGCCATACAGAAGGGTTTAGCAGGCTACTTTACACCGCAACAGATAAAAGAAGCCAGCAAAATTGCTCAAGAAAAAGCCGCTGAAATGCGCAAGAAACTCAAGTGGTGAAACAGTTGGGAAGAACAAAGAAAGTTGGTCCAACACGAGGCTTTGGAACAAGATATGGTGCCACACTCAGGAAACGCTACAATAAAGTCACCGCTGGGCTGAAACACGCACACAAGTGTCCACAATGCGGCTTCGTCAAGGTTAAGCGGCAGAGCGTAGGCGTCTGGAAATGCGGCAAATGCAACTTTACGTTTACGGGTGGAGCATACATGCCAACAACGAAGCTTGGTATTGTAGCCAAACGTGCAGCGAAAGGTGCACCAGTCGAAGAAACCGCCAAAAAAATTGCAGAAGAAGAAACCGAAACTGCATAATTTCTTTTTCTTAGTTTTCTTTAGTTTTTCTTGTTTACGCTGTAACCTATTTTAGATTGTAACGTTTCATCTTGCATAAGGAAGTAAACTTGCAATGAAGGCTAAAGCTACCATTCGCTTGCAATTCTCATCAGAAAAACGGTTAACAGCACTAGTCAATGCCTTAACACCTGAAATTAACAGACAAATCACCACACGCTCCAAAACAACACTGACAAAAGAAAAACAGTTTCTAGTGCTGGACGTCGAAGCCAAAGACACAGTTGCCCTCAGAGCAACACTGAACGCTTACCTCAGATGGATAAACTCGACAATGAACGTTCTCGAAACCGTGGAGAATGCATCTTCCTGATCTGTTGTGCTCTCGGAGACCTATCCCCCCTCTATTTATAGATTCAACTTCAGAGTAGAATCAGAGAGTGACTGTGCGTGTTGCTACGAAGAAGCGGTTTAGATGCAACTTGGTGAAACACCTGTTGTTATTAGGTGGAATCCCACAACTCGCTGGCCTGGCGCTTCTTCTTTTCCTCTTTAAGCTTCTCGATTTCATTAAACAGTCTAATTGATTGCTTGAACAACCCATCATATTTCTGAAGGGTGTACTGCATCTCTTTAGACCATTCCAGCAGGTGTGGGAAGTACGGACGAGCAGCAGACCCAGAGCCTTCTGGATAGTCGAACCAAAATTCTGGATATGACCCTGTGAAAGCACCGCCAGTAGTAACACCATAACCGAACTGCTCTAGGGCAGTGCCTAATTCTCCGAGAGCGCGCCTCACTGGCTTGTCAACTGCATCGGGGAATCTGTTTCCAACTTGGTCATTTCCAAGTTGCTCATACAAAGAAAAAGAGTCGTGTTTGCGCGGTGCCAGGTGCCACCAAATACTTGGATCTGACAGAGCATCTTTGACTATCTTGTCGACGTTTCGTATAAGGTCATTGACTTTTGCTTTCATCTTGGCGAGTTTTTCTTTACTCAAAGTTAATGTGATTCCAGAGTATTTTGAGACATAATGTTTTGCTGTCTCTTCATACCATTTTGCAGCAAATCTTGCAGCCTCGTTGATGAATTGCAGTCGAAGTTCTTCCATTCGTAAACGGAAAGGACGAAGCTCTCGCGCTTTTTCCTGAATCAACAAGTCTAAATCCTCACTCATGGCGAACCTCGATTTAGTTTCCAACATTCATTGGAGAGGTGATTTGGGCATAAAAGACTTTGCTCACTTAACATAGCAAGCGGAAAAATTCGCATTCTAGTTATACCTTCAAGTTTGAACATAGTGTACATCCGAGGCGTATTACGCCGCTATTTTTTTGGTTTTTTGCTCGCTTCGGGTTTTCTTCTTCTGATAGTTCCCGTGAAGCTTCGCGTTTTTTCTTCGCAAAGCTCTGGTTTCCATTCGCATATGCCCTTGATAATCTCCTCAAGATAATACTCAAGTTCTTCATTCGTCAAGTCGCTAGAACAATCAACTTTGTAGACAATTTCGTCTTTCTCTCGGCTTGCAGTAATCGCAACTAAGACATTGTTTTTCATGACACATCAGGCTGTTATTCCTATCAGATGCAATTTGGATTTAAGCTTTTTAGACTCATGCCTTCAATCAATGTTGCTTTTTTTCTTTTACTGATATGTTTCCTGAAGCGAATGTTAGTCAGATAAAACAGGGGTATTTTCAAGAGAGGATGGAGACAATATGTCCAATAAATTTACATTTAGCTGTACATTTTTACAGTTTTTCATAAAACTTATGAACAAATCTTAACTATATATATATTTACGTAAACAATTAGAAGAATTATAAAATAGAATGGTTGAGTTGGTTGAAATGACGAAAGAAATGATTTACAGATTCAGAGAATATGTGAAAAAAACAAGCACCGAGTGGATAGAGTCAGGTTTGGAAGAAATTGAGGAGTGAAATTGAATGATTGACTCAGCCACATTAGTATTGGTTGCTTTCGGAACGGCTTCCCTAGTGTTTTCGATGCTGCACTATAGGCTGGCAAAAAATAATAAAGCAAACACTTCACCCGCCTGATAAAAATCGCCAATCTTTCATTGAATTTACGCTACTTCAAAATCGAAAATGCCCTAAGAAAAAATTAGGTAACTTCAAACGAGAATTTGATTGGCTATTCCGAGATACCCCAAACACTTAAGGCGTCAGTTTGTCTTGCGCGCATCACAATAGACCCAACTAGTCCTCCGTTCAGATTATCCTCTAAGATGAAGTAGCCCGCGTAAAATTTTTGCGATTGAGGAATCACCGACAGTCGATAATCAATTATTGCCACCTTGCCATTAACCAACACATTGTCCAAAAATTCCTCAGTAACAGAAGACATTTTTTGCACATTAATACGCCGCAAGAGGTCTGTCAAATAACCGCCAAGTGTATCAGGGTTACCGTAATAAACAAGATTTTCTGTCCCATTTTCGGCTAGGTACAAGCGGCAGTATGCCAAGAAAACTCCTGGGTCAGTGGTGTTGGAACATGGATTGTAGTTTTCAATCATATTGTTGACAGTTTCGACCCATGAAATATCTATCAGAGTTGGAGAAACGTAGCTGGATTGCATTTGGAGGTGGCTGGTTACCCAGTTGAACCCTATCACGAATGATGTGCAAATCAACACGAGAACAAGAATCGAAAGGATTAACCGTCTCGCAATGGTTCCCCTGTATTAATTAGGGAAAGCGGAGATAAAGTTTGTTTTATACCCAGAAAAAGAGATTACACGGCGCTGATTAGTTGGTTAAGCTGCCGGATCATTAGATGCATAATAACTCTGCTTGTTGCTGTGGAATAGCAGTCACATTATTTTAAATTGTTTGTTCAACTTTCTTTAGAAGCAATTCTCAGAAGCACGTGCTAAAAATGGAGGTGATTTATTGTTATTTGAGGCTACCCACACCCATCCTGCTGCCATGTGTCCCTTGTTGAAACCCGAAGGAAAAACCATGGTCAAACAACTTTTCTCCGCGGAGGACGTCAAGAAAGCAGGAATCAAAATAAACGCAGCTTACCTTAGCTGCCCAAAAGACACGGCAGTAGACCACAAAGGGTTCTTTACAATAGAAGCAGACAGCGCAGCCGCGGTTACAAAGTTTTTCGGTCCGATGACCGTTGACGTCAGACCTGTTCAGCCCTTCAGCGAAATCGCAAAAACGCTGTAGACTTCTATCGTGCCATGAATTCAAACATTCATCCTCTCTTTATTTGACAGTTATTGACGAAACCGTGTGCTAATTTTTTTAGAGAAGGCTTTTGAGAAAATAATCTGATATTGATTTGGCATTAGTTTATTAGTGTCAAGCTTGTTGTTTAATGGAGCTTGTAAGAAGCGATTTTTGCATAGCTAACGTTAGAGGTTGAAATACAGAATGTTGACTTACAAAGAAATGTTTGGGGAAAAATCGTTTAAGTGCAGATTATGCGCCGCTTGTTTTTCTTCTCCTGATGAGCTAAGAGTACACAGGATGGTAAAACATAAGGGGCATATGCTTGTCCCTAAACGTTAATTGGGTTTTTGATAAATAATTTAAGCAGGCACCCAGTTTCTGCTTAGAAACTGTACGCTGTTTTTTTCGAAGCCTGTGGTTTGCATTTTGAAGAGCCGCATATCTACTTGACTATTTCTGCGTTTGCTGCCTTGTCCCCTATCCGGGTGATCTTTATTTTCACGTGATCTCCGGGCTTTGCATTGGGGACATGTATTACCAAGCCCTGAACTCGGGCTATGCCTTCCTCTTTTTGGCTCAATTCCATAATATCTACGTCTAATTCCTCGCCTAACTCGACTGGACGACGTTTAAAACCCTTGCCATGACCACGTCTTCCCTCATAACTACCGCCTTGTCTTCCCGAATAACCCATATGAAAACACCTCGTCTACACTTATCTATCATAATAATGAAGGAACTTCAGTGCTTAAAATGTTCCGCAAATGGCCCGAATTCCACTAATAGCGTGGGCTCAGCACACTATTCGATTCCTGATAGCTACTAACAAAACCGTACGCTGATTTTTATGTCGCAATAAAAGTTCTTCTCGTGATGAAGGAACCCGCAGAAACGTCATGCAAAAGAACGTTTTTATCTAAATTTGCATTATACATATTCCCTCAAGGTGCTTAACGATGGGAAAAGGCTCAGGCTATGGAAAAGTCATCCTGTTCGGCGAACACTTCGTCGTGCACGGCGTGCCCGGAATCGTCTCCGCCGTTGATTCAACTACCGACGCCGAAGTGAAAAAAACCGCGAAAGGCATAACAATAAAGGATGAGAGGAAGGGTTCGAAAGGCTACGCTGAAGAAAAGAAACTACAGCAAATAGAGTCCATCGAGCGAATGCTTAAAACGATGGGCATGCCCCAAACCACTGCCATGAGCATCTGGTTGGGCGGAAACCTGCCAGGATTCAGCGGACTAGGCGCTTCCGCGGCAAGCAGTGTCGCCATTGCCAGAGCCATCGCTGAAGAGTTCGGGTTGAAATTATCGGATGAGAGAATTAACGAGATTGCCTATGAAGCAGAGAAAGCGTATGCCGGAAACCCTTCAGGCATTGATAACACGGCAGCAACCTACGGCGGATTGCTGTGGTTCAAGAAGAACATGAAAGGCGGTCCAGATATGATTGAGAAACTGAGCATTCGGAAACCAGTTGAAATCATCATAAGCAGCACGGGAATCGTCGCGAACACGAAAGCCATGGTTGAAGGTGTAGCGGAGAGAAAGAAGAAGAACCCGCAAAAATACGACCCCCTGTTCAAGCAAGCAGAAAACTTGGCAGTAACGGGAAGGAAAGCCCTGAAAGACTTCGACCTCAAAAAAGTCGGCGAACTCATGAACGAAAACCACCGTTTACTCCAAGAAATCGGCGTTTCCTGCAAAGAACTCGACCACCTCGTTGAGGTAGCCAGAAAACAGGGCGCTATCGGCGCAAAACTCACGGGCGGCGGTGGCGGAGGCTGCATGACCGCGTTGACACCGGGAAAAGAACTCCAAGAAACGGTGGCGGCAGTCATAGAAAAAGAAGGATTCCAAGTACTACGAACGAAGATTGGAGTCGAAAAGATATAAGCAAAACATGAACCATTAAGAAAACAAGGTTGAAGAAAGTTGGGTTTTAGAAGTTATCTGGAGCAACTCGGCAAAAGCGGAGAACTGATCCGAATTAAGAAGGAAGTGTCAACCGAGTACGAAATAGCCAGCGTTATAGAGGCGCTTGGCGAGAAGCCCGTGTTTTTCGAGAAAGTGAGAGAATCCAGCATCCCCGTTGCAGCAGGTTTAGTGTCATCTAAAGACCTAATTGCTATGTCCTTGGGCATAAAGAAAGAACAATTACTCCCAAAACTGTCCAACGCCCTAGAACACCCGATTCCACCCAAGGTTGTGGAGAACGGCGAATGCCAAGAAATAGTAGAAAAAAACGTTGACTTAACCAAACTGCCCATAATGAGGTACACCGAAAAAGACGGTGGAAAATACATTACGTCCGCCATAGCCATAGTTAAAGACCCTGAGTTGGGCAGGAATACGTGTTTTCATAGGTTGATGCTCTTGGATAAGAACCATTTTGTGGTCCGAATAGTCGAAGACCGAGGAACGGACAGCGCCCTCAAAAAGGCAGGCGGAGAACTCGAAATCGCCATCTGCATAGGCAACTCAACCGCCGTGCTCCTCGCAGCCGCCACATCCCTGCCTAAAGGCGTCGACGAATTGGGAATGGCAAATGCACTGGAACAAACCGAGTTGGTGAAGTGCAAAACCGTTGACCTTGAAGTTCCAAGGAACTGCGAATTTGTATTAGAAGGCAGGATAACAAAGGAGAAAACCTCGGAAGGTCCATTCTTGGACTTAACAGGCACCGCTGACAAGATAAGACAGCAGCCCATCATAGAAATCAAGTGCATCACACACAGGGAGAAACCCATTTACCAAACCATACTCGCAGGAAGAAACGAGCACAAGTTCCTCATGGGCATGCCAAAAGAACCCACCATCTTCAACGAAGTGAACAAGGTCTGCGAGTGCAAGGATGTTTACATAACGCCTGGCGGCTGCAGCTGGCTCCACGCCGTGGTGCAGATAAAGAAGAAGAACCCAGACGACGGCAAAAAAGCGATTGCCGCCGCTTTCGAAGGCCACAAGTCACTAAAACACTGCATCATCGTAGATGACGACATTAACATTTACGACCCCCACGACGTTGAATGGGCGATAGCCACAAGGTTCCAAGCAGACAAGAACGCGGTTATCTTGTCGAACCAGCCAGGCTCGTCACTTGACCCCTCAGGAGACTTATCAGAGGGAAAGAAAGCCACCACAGCCAAAGTAGGGTTAGACGCAACCATCCCCTTCACAACAACGGGCAAGGGATTCAAGAAAGAGGAATACCGAAAAATTGACTTGAACAAATTCCTGTGATTATATGTACTTAACGAAAGAAGAACAGCGAATGCTCAGCGGCGAAGAAGGCCACGCTGTACGTAAGTCCATGGAGATACTCGTGGCTCTAGGCAACATTTACGGCGCCGAACGCCTCATAAAAGTCGGCTCCGTCCAAGTAGCGGGCGTATCCTACCACAACCTCGGAGACGCAGGACTAGAATTCCTCAACGAACTGGCAAAAGATGGCAAAGTCAAAGTGCTCACCACCCTGAACCCCGCAGGCATGGACTTAGAGAACTGGAAGCAACTGGGCATCAGCGAGGAATTCGCCGCAAAACAGAACTTAGTTATTGACGCGTTCAGGAAGATGGGTATTCTTATCAGCTGCACCTGCACGCCCTACTTGATTGGAAACTTGCCAAGGTACAAAGAGCATATTGCTTGGTCCGAATCATCAGCCGTGACTTTCGCTAACTCAGTCATCGGAGCCATGACGAACAGGGAAGGCGGACCATCAGCACTTGCCGCGGCTTTTGTCGGCAAAACGCCAAACTATGGACTACATTTAGAAGAAAACCGAGTGCCCGACATCCACGTGCAAGTAAACGCGAGTTTGACCAAACTTTCTGATTGGGGAGCCCTTGGCTACGCAATAGGCAAGAAAGCCGAGAACAAAATCCCATACATAACAGGCATCAAGGACGCGGAACTGGACGAGTTGAAGTCTTTTTGCGCTTCAGTGGTGACTTACGGTTCAAAACCGCTTTTCTACATGAAAGGCATAACTCCCGCGTCAGAAAACTGCCAAGCTCCCAAAGACACACTCACAATCGAAGAGAAAGACATCAAAGACGCGTATGCGAACATCAACGACGAAGTCACAGACATCGAACTAGTATGCGTAGGCTGTCCCCACTGCTCCATAAAGGAAATTGCGCAAATAGCCGAACTCCTCAAAGACAAGGAAATAGCTGAGACCACGGAGTTCTGGGTTGCCACATCAAGAACAGCAAAACAACTCGCGGACAAACGCGGCTACACGGAAACAATTGAGAGTGCTGGAGGAAAATTCGCCTGTGACACCTGCATGGCAGTGGCTCCGTTGAAAGGGAGATTCAAATCATTAGCAACGACCTCAGCGAAAGGATGCTTCTATTCAAGGCAGAACAACATGAAAACAAAGATGGGAAGCATAGAAGAATGCATTGAAGCAGCGGTGACTGGAAAATGGAAATGAAAGGAAGAATCATCTTTATGGGAAAGGGCGAAGGCGAAGCCCTCACAACCACGCAGCCCATCTCATTCTACGGCGGAGTAGACCCCAACACAGGCGAAGTAATCGAGAAGGGCCATGAGTTGCAGGGAAAAAGCGTCAAAGGCAAAATCCTTGTGTTCCCGAACGGGAAAGGGTCAACAGTTGGCTCTTACACACTTTACAGGATGAAAAAGAATGGCACTGCTCCAGCTGGGATAGTTAATAGAGAATGCGAGACGGTGGTCGCTGTCGGCGCAATAATCTCGGAGATTCCATGCGTTGACAAGGTGGACATATCCAAAATCAAGACTGGAGACCACGTCAAAGTAGAGAACGAAACGGTTACGTTACTGTAAAATTAATCTGCAAGTATGTAGTAAACAGTTTAAGGTGTGCGAATGAGCGAAGCTAAACCCATAATCCTAAAAATCGGCGGTTCCGCAATCACGGACAAGAACGAAGAACTAGCCGCTAAAACCGAAGTGATAAACCGCCTAGCAGAAGAAATTAAGCGGGCAGACTTGGATAATTTGATAATAGTGCATGGTGGCGGAAGCTTTGGTCACCCCACAGCACAAAAACACGGCATAAAAGACGGCTATAAGGAGCCAACTCAAAAACTAGGTTACGCCGAAACCCATCACATAATGACAGTGCTTAACGGTTTAGTTATGGACTCGCTCATCTGGCATGAAACCCCCGCCGTAAGCATTGCCCCTTCATCAATAATAGTAACTGAGAATGGCAGAATAAAATCGTTCGAGAAAACGATTCTGGAAAAAATGATGAAAACAGGTTTCACACCAGTTCTTTATGGCGACGCTGTTTTAGACGAAAAAATGGGTTTCACGATACTTTCAGGAGACCAGCTTGTCGCCTACTTAGCAGTGAAATTCAACGCATCAAAAATCGTGGTAGGCGTGGACACGGACGGCTTATTCGACGCAGACCCCAAAGTGAACCAAAATGCGAAACCGTACAAACATCTTACCCTTGAAGAATTGAAGAAAATTCAAGGCAAACTGGGCAAGTCTGCGGGAACCGACGTTACAGGCGGCATGCAAGGCAAGATAGCCGAGCTAATTCCAGCTATCGAACAGGGAATTCCAGTAACAATTACAGGCGCCACAAAAGCGCTGTCTATTTTCAGGGCGCTAACAGACCAGAGTGTCATGGGCACTATAATTGAGAAGGCGTAGAAGTGGCTGAAGAAACACGCAAACGCAAAGCAGACCATATTAGAATCTGTCTAAACGAGAAAGCTCAAGCCAGAAAAGCCACAACTGGCTTTGAAGATATCCACTTTGTCAACAAAGCCCTACCAGAAATCAACAAGCAAAAAATCGACTTGACTACGTACGTTTTCGGTCACAAGTTCAATGCACCACTCATCGTGGGCGCCATGACGGGCGGGACAGAGGAAGCCGAAAAAATCAACGCTACTATAGCCCAAGCCGTGGAGAAACTGCATTTGGGTATGGGTGTTGGAAGCCAAAGAGCCGCTATGGAAGACAAGAAACTCGAAAAAACCTTTGCCATAGCCAGAAAAAAAGCGCCCACAGCCTTCTTAATCGCCAACATAGGCGGGGTACAACTTACACACGGCTTCGGCTTGAAAGAGGTTAAAAAAGCCGTCGAAATGATTGACGCGGACGCGGTGGCCATACACTTGAATGCTCTGCAGGAAGCTGTGCAGCCTGAAGGACAAACCAACTTTGAAGGGGTCCTCGCAAAAATAGGCGAAATCGCGGGCGAACTGGACAAGCCAGTAATCGTGAAAGAAACAGGTTCAGGCATCGCCGCAGAAGAGGCGAAGAAACTTGAAGCGGCAGGCGTGAAAGGGATAGATGTGGGCGGTGCAGGGGGAACAAGCTTTGCCGCAGTTGAATATTACCGCGCGAACGGACAGGAAAACAGTGTTCAACGGGTTCTGGGCGAAGTTTTCTGGGACTGGGGTATCCCAACAGCCTTAAGCATAGCGGAAATTACTCAAACTGTCAAGATTCCAGTTATCGGTTCTGGTGGAGTGCGAGATGGCACTGACGCAGCCAAAGCATTAGCACTTGGCGCCAGCTTGGCAAGTATTTCTCAGCCCGTGCTCCAAGCCGCTGATAAAAGCGCTGAAGAAACGGAAAACATGCTTTCGCTCCTGATCGAAGAGTTGAGAAACGTCATGTTCCTTGTGGGAGCAGAAAATGTACAACAGCTGTCCAAAGCACCCTTAGTAATAACGGGCAAAACAGCCAAGTGGCTGAAAACAAGAGGCTTCGACGTCAAAGGCTATGCAAGAAGAGGAGCACGGTGAGCAGTGGATATTGAAAAGTTCCTTGAAGAAAAAGCGCCCTTAATAGATAAGGCGATCGAGAAGTACATTCCCAGAAAATTCACAAAGAACGCGGTACTGTTCAAGGTTGACCCGCCAAAATACAGTTACAACATGGAAACCGTGAACAAGGCGATTGCTGAGCCAATCTGGGACATGCTGGATAGAGGCGGCAAAAGATGGCGACCTGCACTTTTTCTGCTCATCTGTGAGGCATTGGGGAAGAAGTCGGAAGACTTTTTGGATTTCGCCATAATCCCCGAGGTTATTCACAACGGCACGCTTGTAATTGACGACATAGAAGACGCTTCTGAGGTTAGAAGAGGAAAGCAATGCACGTACAAGGTCTTCGGTTTGGACATTGCGGTTAACGCTGGCAACACAATGTACTATTTGCCGCTTTTGCCGCTAATGGCGAAAAGAAAAGAGATTCCAGCGGAAAAACTCGGCGATATTTACGAGATTTACGTGCAGGAAATGATCAATCTAAGTATTGGGCAAGCCATGGACATCGCGTGGCATAGAGGCTTGGCCAACGCAGACGAGATAGATGAAAAAGATTACCTGCAGATGTGCGCTTACAAAACAGGCACTTTGGCTCGCATGGCAGCCAGACTCGCGGCGGTTTTAGCGGGCGCAGACAAGAAGCTGGTTCAGAAGCTGGGAACCTTCGCTGAAAGCATAGGCGTCGCGTTTCAAATGCAGGACGACATTCTGGATTTGACAGGAAAAGAGTTTGCCCAAAAGAAAGGCGGTCTCGGACAGGACATCACCGAGGGAAAAAGGACATTAATGGTTATTCGCGCGTTGAAAACGGCAAAGCCCGAAGACAAGAAACGCCTTGTTGAAATTCTTAACATGCACACTTCAGACCAGAAACTGCGGGACGAAGCCATTGCTATAATGCAGAAAAACAAAGCCATAGAATCCGTGAAGCACACAGCCGCCAAAATCGTGGAGGACAGCTGGAGAGAAGTGGACAAGCTCTTGCCGGCTACCGAGGGTAAGGAAAAATTAAAAGCCTTCGCGGAATTCTTGATTAAGAGAAGCATCTGAACCTTCACGAGTGTAAAACCGTTATGCTGAGAGATAATGAGGAACTTAGAGGTCTTATTCGAAAAATCGCCCTGATAAACGCCGTTCAACACGACGGCAAAGCCCAAGCAGGACCCATTGTAGGAAAGATTTTAGGCGAAAAACAAGACCTGCGAACCCAAGTGAAAGAGTTATCAGCCCTCATCAACGAGGTAGTGAATGAAGTAAACAGCCTCAACTTTGAAAAGCAAAAACAGATAGTTGAGGAAAACTGGCCAGAAACATTCAAGAAAGAGAAAGCTGAGGAGAAACATCTTCCAGCCCTGCCAAACGCTGACAAGTACCCACAGGTTGTGACGCGTTTTTCTCCTAACCCCGATTGCGTCTTGCATTTGGGTTCAGCCCGGGCAATAATATTGAGTCATGAGTACGCTCGGATTTACAAGGGAAAATTCATTCTGCGCTTCGAAGACACAGACCCAAAAGTGAAAAGACCAGGTTTAGAGTTTTACGGCAAAATCAGAGAAGACCTTGCTTGGCTGGGATGCAAAGTTGACGAGGAATACATCCAAAGCGACAGAATCCCCATTTACTACGAGTACACCGAAAAGCTCCTGGGAGACGGCAACGCTTACGTTTGTACCTGCATTCCCGACGAGTTCAGAAAGAAAACTATAGCGAGCGAACCGTGCAGCTGCCGCAGCCTATCATCAGCTGAGCATTTGGAACGGTGGAAACGCATGCTGGATGAAGGCTACGCTGAGGGTGAAGCAGTAGTGCGCGTCAAGACCGATTTGAACCATCCGAACCCTGCAGTGAGAGACTGGCCAGCACTTAGAATAATAGACACCAAAAAATACCCGCACCCGAGAGTAGGCAGCAAATACCGCGTCTGGCCCCTGTACAACATGGCAGCAGGCGTGGACGACCATTTGCTGGGCATAACGCACATCATTCGGGGCAAAGAGCACCTCACGAATGGGGTCAGGCAAGAGTTCATGTACAAATATTTAGGATGGGAATATCCACAAGCCATACATTACGGCAGATTGAAAATCACAGGCGCATTTTTGAGTAAATCCAAAATCGTCCAAGGCATACGCGAAGGCATGTTCACAGGTTTTGATGACCCACGACTGGCAACATTCGCCGCGT
>Ga0315284_10000198_pt1 | contig 83778 bp, 78 predicted proteins | sample YL17G09_16_MG_FD_203696 | JGI IMG/M metagenome (GOLD analysis project Ga0315284, IMG submission 203696) | Sediment microbial communities from Yellowstone Lake, YNP, Wyoming, USA - YL17G09_16 | ecosystem: Environmental > Aquatic > Freshwater > Lake > Sediment | place: USA: Wyoming | collected... | reverse complement strand
TCCCATTCCAAAGCGTATCGATCAACCTCGTCAGTTCAGGGTAGCACTGTTCAGCCACGCGAAATTCTTTCTTCTCCTGAACTGTTGTCATTCATCCCATTCTTTTGTAGCTTCGTACGCCCAGAGCCACCAACCAGGGAGGTCTTCCTATGGTTACCGAGCGGCGCAAGAAGGTCCTCATTGTTGACGATGAGGAAAGCATCACGGCGGTTCTCCAACGGCATGTCACCAACGCCGGCTACGATTTCACCACCGCCTCGAACGGCCAGGAGGCGCTCGACAAGATCCAGGAAGATGTCCCTGACCTGGTCCTCCTCGATTTGATTATGCCCGGGATCAACGGATTCGAAACATGCCGCCGTATACGCGCCAACGAGAGAACAAAGAAGCTCCCCGTCATCATCGTTACCGCCCTCCACAGCCAAGCCGATTCTGCCGATGCTCAAGCCTGCGGCGCGAATGCATTCCTTGTGAAACCCGTTGACGGCGAAGAGCTGGCAAAACGATTGCGGCACTACCTCGGCTCACCTTTCAAGACGTAGCCCACCCACAAACCGCTGCTAAACTGTCTGCACAACGTTGTCGAATTTATTCACGGTGGACGCGGTTTTCTGCAAGGGGAGCTCCGGTGCTGTGAGCAAGAAAACAGAAGAGCCCCGACACTCATGTCGAGGCTCCTCAAAACATCCGACGCCCTGCTCTTCGGTCCTGCTTACTTCTTCTTCTCGGAGGCTGTCTTAATCTTGGCCTTCACATCCGCCTCTGTCATCGCCATGTTGTGGACCTTCTTCACATGATTGAGGACCACGTCAGTTAGTTCCTTTTCATCGCGGCTGCGCACCATGAAATTGCATGGATCTGGACAAGCAAAAGATTTCAGAGGCTTGCCTGCCTCCTTCTTCGCTTCTTGACCAAACGCTGCTAGGGAGAACACGAGAGCGACCACGAGCATTGCCTGAAATAATCGGGTCAACATATGTGGTACTCCTTTCTGGTAAGAAAATGATGGGGGTTGTGGTTTGGGTTTATTCGGCGGGTGCTAGCACAATCGCTATTAATGCGGGCTAAGTTCTGGGTGCACTGCAGCCGACACCATCAAGCCGAGTTGCCTTTTGAACCCTCAAGTACCCGCGAAAGTTCCTTCCCTATCAAAATCCCTGTAACTGAAGCCGGAGCAACTGATTAGATGGGGCTCTCGACGGACCGTACTTCAACGAGGGCATACGCTTTAATTGTGGGACAGTCTTTTTTCAGGCCTGAGCAGGAAGCTTGAGACTATGAGTTCCAAAAAGGGGGACACCTGCGGAGATATGCACAGCCTGGAGTGACTGATGGATTCGCCGGTAAGAGACAAACAAGGGATACGAACGGAAACCTTCAAGCGGCCGGAAGAGCTTTTCTCACGACTCCCAGCAGCTCATCGACATCGAACGGCTTCGTAATGTAGGCCGTCGCTCCGAGTTGAAGTGCTCGCTGCTGGCTCGCGCGATCATCCAGAGCAGTGAGGAATATGAAGGGGGTCGAGCGGAGACTCTGGAGGGTCTTCATCTTCTCAAACATCGTAAAGCCGTCCATCTCTTTCATTCGCACATCGGAGATGATCAGGTCGGGGGAATACGAGGAACACATATCAAGCGCCTCTTCGGCGGTCAGAAGCTTTTTTACAGCAAAGCCTTCATCCTCGAGAACGCTGGCCATGATGTTGATGAGGCTCTCCTCATCTTCGATCAGCAGGATGTTCTTCATGTCCGGACCTCTCCACCTGTAATGGCTCTTCAGTGGACCTCTGCATCCCGCGCACCACAAGCTAAATCGGCACGTACACAGAAGCTGTGACGGGAAGCACAAAGGGAAGAAGCATGCTCATCCAAGGGCTCACTTCAAACCTCCCGGCTACAGAGTTTGAATCCCAGCAGATTCCAGAAATTCATCCACCGGACAACACCGATGGCGGCGTTTGTGATTCAAGCTCATGCTCCTTGTAGACGATCTCACTTTTCGGAATCCCGCGAAATGACGGATTGGAGAGAAATTCTTTGCGCGGATGCATGCTGCGATCACGGTCTAAAAGGACTTCGCGGCAATCGGCATACTTGAGAATCACCCCGACACTTTCGCGAAATTCTCCACCAGCCATTCCGCGCTTTTTTCAGCAATGGCGAGGATAGTAATCTGTGGGTTCACGCCAAGTGACGTCGGGGTAACACTGCCGTCGATGACGAAAAGCCCTTTGACGTCGTGAGACTGGCAATGCGAATCGACGACTGAGCGATGCGGATCGCCGCCCATCCGACATGTCCCCAGGGGATGTGCGCTGTAGAGAGCGATTTCGTTTGCACCCCAATTAGCGTCGGCGAGCTTTTTCTCGATCTCCCCTGTGGATTGAAATTCGGTCGGTCTCGCGTGGAGAGTCATAACTTTTTTCGCCCCTGCAGCAAAGTGAATCTCGGCTGCAACCACGAGACCTTGTTTGAGGTAGGAGAGTTCCCTGTCGCGAAGCGTGTAGGAGATCACAGGTCGTCCGTACTCATTCACCTTCACTCGTCCGCTTGAGTCGATTTCCTTCACAAGGACGATCGATGCGCCGATGTGCGGATATTGCTTCATCATCTCGCGGTGGAACGAGCCGAATCCCGGCAGGGCAAGGCTGGCAAGTGTGGGATAGATCGGCGCCGCCTCGACCCAGAAGCCGCCGCCGTCACCGTTTTTGTTGAGAAACTCATCACACATTGCTGACTGTGGAATTCCGCCGGCTCCGTAGATCACGCTGTCATAGATTCCCAGCACCGTTGACGTAAGATGAAATGTCAGGTTCTTGCCGACCTGACGGCTCGAATTGGCAAGCTCGGATTTCAGGAGCAGAACTGGCGAGTTGATGGCCGAAGCGGAGACAATGACAACCGGCGCCTCGATGATGAAGTCTGTCTTTGGTGCACGTGTCTCACGATCAAGCACTGCTCCCATCACGCGCTTCGTCTTGCCTTGTGCGTCGATCCTGTTCGCGCGAGAATCCGCGAACAGCGTCGCTCCGGCTTTGAGAGCGTCGGGAAGATACGTGACACCGACGGACATCTTCGCATCGTACAGACAGCCCAATCCGCATGCTCCCGCTTTGATGCAATCCCTCGTGTTTCTACCGACCGCCGCAGCGTGGTAACCGAGTTTGTTCGCTCCATCGAGAATGATTCGGTTGTTAGGACTGTGGTTCTGTTCCGGCTCAACATGGACGTTCAGATAGCGTTCAACCCTTTCAAAGTATGGCTCAAGCTGTTTTGCTGACAACCCCTGCACACCATGATCTCTTCTCCAAGCCTCAAGGACAAACTCCGGCGTGCGCAGTGAGGTCGTCCAGTTTACCGTCGAGCTGCCGCCGACGCAGCGCCCCTGCAGGACGGTGACCGAAAGATCGTCCGTGGCCTGGCCGGCCCGTTGCTGATAGAGTCTCTGATAGGCAGTCTCTTCAGTCGAATCAAAATCCTTTGACGTGTAATGTCCCCCCTCCTCAAGGACAATGACTTTCTTTCCCGCCTGAGCAAGCACTTTTGCGCTGGCACCTCCGCCGCATCCCGAGCCGATGATGCACACATCCGCAGATTCCCGCACAGGTCCTGTGATGTCCTGTCCGCAGAGAATCATTTGCGGTCCTCCGGAAGGAACATACCTTCGTATCCGATCTCTTTCCATGAGCGGCTATCCGTGTAGAACATGCTGAGGCACAAACGTTTGAGTGCCTGGAAGCCGGTTCGCCGGAGTGCAAGGTTGCTTGTCATCCAGTCCTCCAAATAGGAGTCCTTGTCTTCTGGCGCCATATTTATGAAGCTTGAAAAGCGGAGATCAAAAAGAAATGTGAAGAACGGAGCGTTGAAGACGGTGAGCAATTGATGGAATTGATCTTGAATCTCCGCATCCGCATTTGCGAGGAACCGGTCCGCGCGCCGGGCTACATCGATCTCCTTGACGCTTGATCCTCCTTGTGCCGTCGGGCCAATGATTCGATCTGCAAGAGCCTGCAGGATGAGATATTCTTGCGCAGAGAAGTAGCGGAGGTCGCTGGGAATGCCTTCGACGGATTGAGCAAACAGGAAATCTCGCGGGAAGATCCTTGCCACGGTCAGAAATGCCGCGCCGAGCAGTGTTCGCCTGAGGAATTCGCGACGGGAGTTGGTTAAGCTTTTGTCCATGGGTGATGATACGACTGGCTTCAAGCCTGCTGAATGTAATGAATAATGGTCGAAAATCAATTTGCAGGCAGCTGCTTCGTAGTGGATGTGGGCTGTCGCTCCGTCCTCCTGGCGCATAGCACGTTTATCCCATCTCGCTGGGGCTCTCTTTCCTGACCGCTTCACCGCCCCATGTATTCCGTTACTCCGATTCTCCATCACACCGCTGCATCATGCCCCCATCTGCCGTCTGCATTCTGCCTGCTGCTTACTGCATACTCTATACTTCATACTCCACTACTCACATACTCACTTTTCTTGCATCCCTATTCGATTGTGGCTACATTTTCTGTAACGAGCACGGGTGGAATTTACGACCTGCAGTAAAATTCGAAAATCGGGATTGCAGACAGTTGGGGGGCTGAACTCCCGACATTCCAGGAACAAACATCAGCGCAGGGGTGTTGTGAGTCGGGAGCACACCAGCCCCGCTTTACGGCATCCCGAGCGGTCAGACCCGCAATGCACCGGCTGCAGTGCGGCATCCCGTTTTTGGTAATCTGAGAAACAACGGGACTGGCAGGGCTCCCCTCGTAACTACGCTAATACAATCTATGAGACGACACATTCTTAGAGCCTTCGTCTCCGTTTGTTTCATCTGCGCCGTCGCTTTAGGCGGAGCAAAGCAAGAAACGCGCATCGCCAAGTCTCTCCCCCTCGACAACCTGCCCGGCGTTGTGCTGAAGAATCGCACAAACAGCCAGTATCTTCCCGATCGCGTGATCGTCAAGCTGATGCCGAGAACTGTTACTTCCCTCTCAAAATCCGCCTTCGGTGTTCAATCAATTGATATGGTTCTGTCTCGCGTTGCAGGCATTTCAGCTACTGCAATGTTTTCTACGCTTGCAGGGAAGCACGCGACGGCAGCCGTCGATCTCTCACTGTTTTACGTGGTAACATTCTCATCGCCGAATGATCCTTTTTCTCTTGCAGACGAGATCTCGAAGCTCCCGGAGGTACAGTACGCAGAGCCGTGGTTCATCTACCCGGTAGCTCAGGAGCTGTTCACTCCCAACGATACACTGTTTTTCTCTCAATGGGGATTGCAGAAAGTCCACGCGCCGGAGGCGTGGGATGTTACGCAAGGGGATACGAGCGTTGTCATCGGCATCGTCGACAGTGGTGTGGAATGGTTGCACCCCGATCTGGCCGCAAACATTTGGACGAATCCTGGCGAAACAGGCCTTGACGCGCAGGGAGGAGACAAGCGTACAAACGGTATAGACGATGACGGCAATGGATACATCGATGATTGGCATGGGTGGGACTTTGGAGGTTCAGATTGGAGATTTGCCGGTGAGGACAATGATCCCGCACCGCCCGGGGACAACAATAATCACGGCACGCACGTGGCTGGCATCGCGGCCGCGGTGACCGATAACCGGGTCGGTGTAGCTTCGATCGGGTTCAAGTGCCGGATTCTCCCCGTGAAGTGTTCAGCCGACAACGATATTCGTGCAGACGGGTTCGGATATATTATCGAAGGCTATCAAGGGATCGCCTATGCCGCTCAAATGCGCGCTAGGGTAATCAACTGTAGCTGGGGTGGGGCAGGTGGATCGCAGTTCGAGCAGGATATCATCACCTATGCAACCGAGCAGGGTGCTCTCGTTGTTGCTTCGGCAGGGAATGACAGAAGCGACGCCTTTTTTTCACCAGCAGGGTACAAGGGAGTCCTGGGCGTCGCATCAACGAATCCGAGTGATGGAAAGTCGGATTTTTCGAATTACGGTCAATTCGTCGACATCTCTGCTCCCGGCGAAGGAATTTTGAGCACCATTTTCGAGGTTAATGAAAACACCCACCTGATTGAAAGAGGTTACGCCATCCTCAGCGGCACCTCGATGGCGAGCCCCCTTGCTGCCGGCCTCGCTGCTCTCGTGAGCTGGAAGTTTCCCCGGTTCAACCCCCTGCAAGTCGGCGAACAAGTGCGCGTGACATGCGATCCGATTTCCAGCCCGTATCAGCTTGGAAAGGGTCGCATCAATGCGCTCAGGGCGCTCACAGTGGAAAACCTCCCGTCCGTTCGGCTGCAATCATATCTTGTGAGCGATTCCCCCGGCGGCAACGGCAATGGGACCGCGCAGCCTGCTGAAACGCTGAACATCAGCTGCGTCGTGAAGAATCTCCTCGCTCCTACGTCATCGGGAGCAATGCTTCAACTTACAAGCCTCAGCTCTTACTTGACAATCATGCAGGGATCATTCCCACTTGGTGTGCTGGGGACACTCGACAGTGACTCCAATGCCAGCGCGCCGTTCCGCGTCTTCGTCCGGCCAGACGTGCCGCAAAGCTATACCGCCGTCGTGCAGTTGACAGTCACGGACGGGTCGTTCACCGACATACAGACCTTTTCGTTCCTTGTTAACCCTACGTATCAAACTCACGACGTCAATGCTATTCACCTTACGTTGACGAACAACGGCCGAATTGGGTTCTTTGACTTCCCCGACAACAAGGAGGGAGTCGGCTTTGTGTTCAACGGCGCCAATCATCTTTTTGAAGGAGGACTCATCGTCGGCAACTCCCCGACGCGCGTTGTAGACGTTGTTCGAAATGAAAGCGGCGCAGGTTCACAAGATCAGGATTTCGCCTCCTCCAATTTCTTCACACTGTCAACACCGGGCGTTGTCTCTGACCAAGACGGGTTTACAACGTTCTCGGATAGCGGCGCACCGTCGGCAAATGTCCTTGGGTTGCAGGTCAATCTACGGTCTTACGCGTTTTCCGACCCGATCGACTCGAAATACATTATCCTGCGGTACGATTTGAAGAACCGTGGCCTAGCGCCGCTTTCGAATGTGTACGTTGGGGTCTTTCTCGACTGGGATTTGGGAAACTTCGAAACTAACCACTCAAGCTGCGATTCCACGAGAAGCCTTGGATATTGCTTTGACGAATCGAACACGCGCCATGAGTATGTCGGGATTCGAGCGCTTGATAGCGCGGCGTCGTTCCGATCACTGGTTAATGACGGCACAATCGATCTCTCGCGCGGGGGAAAATGGAACTGGATAAGCGGCGGCTTCGGCTTGGCGGAAGCGGGTCCCGCAGATATCCATCATGTCATCGCCTCCGGGCCGTACACGATCGCGCCGAACGATTCACAGACTGTCGGCTTCGCACTCGTTGTTGGCGACAGCTCGCTTGTGGACATTCAACAAAATGCTGACGCTGCAAAAGCGAAATGGGTTGCTCTTCGCAGGTCGGGATTCATTCCTGTTTCCGTTTCTGACGACCACACGCCACCGCCTCTCACGTTTAGCCTCGGACAGAACTATCCGAATCCGTTCAATCCAACAACAGCTATGAGCTATCAGCTATCAGCAAATAGCTTTGTAACGCTGAAAGTGTTCGATATTCTGGGGAGAGAAGTCGCAACGCTAGTGAATGAGGTACAGAGGCCGGGAATCTACAGAGTGAAGTGGGATGCTTCGGGCTTGCCGAGCGGCGTCTATTTCTGCCGCATGCACGCCGGTGAATTTGTAGCGACGAGGAAAGCGGTCTTGATGAAGTGAGCGACGCAATGGCGATGGACATACAGCTTGTTACACTCGATGGGAAATACGTTCGACTCGAGCCACTTTCCCTGAAACACCTTCCCAATTTATGCGATGGAGGATTGGATCCCGAGCTCTGGCGGTGGACGACGACGATCGTCCGAACTCATGATGAAATGAAGAGGTACATCGAAGAGGCTCTCTTGCAGCAGCAAAATGGAACGGCCCTGCCATTTGTGACCATCGAACGATCGAGTGGGAAAACAATTGGAAGCACACGCTTCGGCAATATCGACGGAGGACATCGGCGTGTGGAAATCGGGTGGACGTGGGTGATGCGTCCGTGGCAACGCACGCCCGTCAACACGGAAGCAAAATACTTGATGCTGAAACATGCGTTTGAAGCGCTAGGATGCATTCGGGTTGAGTTCAAAACGGATTCTCTCAACGAGCAATCACGGCTGGCGCTGCACCGTATCGGCGCGAAGGAAGAGGGTATCCTGCGAAATCATATGATGACGTACACCGGTCGAGTTCGCCATTCGGTGTACTATAGCATTGTCGATTCGGAGTGGCCGCAGGTCAAGGTTCATCTTGAAGAGCAGCTCCCGCGACCATTTGAATGGAAATCGAAGCAACGGTAAGTCGGCGAGTTCGCCTCGTCGCGCTCGCAAAAGCAACGTTTGCTGTTGCCGTTTGGGGCGCATCGTTTATCGCAACAAAGTTGGCTTTGCGCGAGGCCTCGCCGGTTGTCGTTATCTGGTTGCGGTTCGGAATTGGTGTTATCATTCTTGGGGGTTTCGTTGTGCGGCGCAAGGAACTTGCCATAGCCGCGGGGCGAGAGCTGGGATACTTTTCTCTCCTTGGATTCCTCGGTATCACATTCCATCAATGGTTGCAGGCCACGGGACTCGTAACAGCCAGAGCGACAACGACGGCGTGGATCATTACGACGATTCCGATTTTCATCGCCATTCTCGGCCGCCTCGTCCTCAATGAACGACTCGGATGGGATCGCATCGGCGGAATTGCTCTCGCCACGATCGGCGTACTGCTCGTTGTAACCAGGGGTGATCTCGAATCGATCCTCCAGGGTCAAATCGGCTCAACAGGCGACCTGCTTGTGCTGATCAGCGCACCGAATTGGGCCATCTTCTCGGTTCTCTCGCGCAGGGCTCTCAAGAATCATCCCGCGACGCAGATGATGTTCTACGTGATGCTCTTCGGCTGGATTTTTACTACCGCGTGGCTTGCAGCGTCCGGCAAGTACGATGAGGTACTTCACATTTCGGCCGGAGGGTGGGTGAGCATCCTATTTCTCGGCGTTCTCTGCTCGGGCTTCGCTTACATATTTTGGTACGATGCCCTCAAAGAACTGACCGCATCTCAGGTTGGTTCGCTGCTGTACATCGAACCGCTTGTGGCCGTTGCTGTCGCTGCGCTACTCTTGAGCGAGCCTCTTTTCCTGGCTGCAATTCTGGGGGGAGCACTCATTCTGGCGGGTGTGTGGCTTGTCAATCGCCTCCGAACCGTCGAGGGACCGCCAGAGCAGGCGTGTTCCGCCACACATTTATGATTTCTTCTAGGATTCACTGAAACGACCGCGTTTAAGGCGCAGACATATGGTCGCCCTGCCCCCGAGTCAAGGGGGTATGATGAGGAGAAGCGAAAGCTGTTACGGGGTGATGCAAGGCGATTTGAACGTCGCGCGTTTGCAGGTATTGAAGCTTCGATTTGAAACAATAGCGGGATTGTTATACATTCGATGCATCATGGCTGAGACCCCCCCGCGCTTGTTGTCTCACTTAACAAGCCCCCGACCAATTTGAAGAGGTATGATCTGACGTTACAGCGAGGTCTGACGAAGCTTCTGAATGAGATATCTGCAGTACTCAGTGGCTCGTCCGTACTCATCGAACGGCAACGTGCCGTAACTAAGAACATTCAGCGTTCTAAAAAACGCCGCCTTTAGATATTCCCTCTTGTGTGCCCCATAAACATGCTTAGCATTTTGTCTCAGCAAGAGCAAAAGGTTGGCGATCTTTTGGAACCTTAGCGATCTGTCACTTTGTGATCTGGGATCGAGCAGCTCATCGAGTGAAAGCAATTTTAGGGAGTCAGAATCACAGGTTGAATCCAGGCTGTTGACTATCAGATCAACCTCCAAGGTTACATGGTCAGCTAGGAAATGGCGTGCGGGATGAACCTTGGAAAAATCGATGAATGCGGGAATGAGCTTGTCTTCGAAGCATCTTGGAACTATGTTATCTGCATGCAGATCACCATGGCATTTCTTTACCTTGGAACCCGTTAGAGTCCCTTCGTTGATAAACTTCGAAATCCTAGCCTTCGGAGTTAGATCCTCCATATTCCCCAGCCCCAACGACCCAATCATTTCTGATTCTAATGTCCTGAGTCGTTCGGGGTTGGAAAAGCAACCACTTAGATATTCGTTAGCTAAGTCTACACTACCTTCAATAAGCGGCACCTTCCAATATCTCTCGCAAACATTCAGAACACTTTGAAGGAATTCACAGACTTCAAGCACAGAATATTGGTGAGATTCCACCATATCGCGAAACGTGATGATTTCATTACCTGGACCTTCAGCCAGCTCAGACACAAAGAGCGAAAACCTTTTGCCATTACAACTCCTACTCAGATCGTAGCTGGGATAATGAAGACTTGGCATCCTGTTATAAATGTGTTCTTTCCAATTCCTATAATCGTTGTGCGCGGTTAATGTATCGTGATACAGTTTCCCAAAAAACCTCATGCTCAGCTTGTTATCACCAGCATCATAAGGTTGAATGATGCAGCCGGTTGAACCTGAGAGACCCTGTCTTCGAAAGGACACATCAATACGACTCATTTCGCTAAATGCGCCTCTGAGCAGCAGTCTTGCCTCGTGCGGGAAATGCACTTTCTGTGTCTCATCGCATTCGATTGAAACGATGTGCCTGGACGAATATTGAGTTAGCTGCAGGCTATGATTTGTCAGTTTTTCGGTAACCTGTGACCATTCCTTGTCTCCATAGACCACCTCAAGAGGCGTGGAGATTCTGCTAATGAATCTCGGATCTTTTCCCCCCGTCCAACCTTTTGGAGTTGAACCCTCACTACTGTAGATAATCAATATGTCAGCATCCTCAGGCAAGAAGACGTGGCTAGTCTCCACAATAAACTCTTTCTTTAGCTCCTCACCCTGTTCTTCAGTACCGAGATCGACAATTATAGCTGCGGTTTCTCCAGTTTCTAGTCGTGCCTGGAATATTGCCGTATCTGGGCAAGGTACTAGGATCCACCCGATCTCTGAGCAAGCTCTCTCTAATCTCGCTGTCTCTCTCAATCTTGGCCTGTAGACCAGGACCAGATTTCTTTTCGCTGTTACCATGCCTACAAGATAAGAAAGGGTAATTGAAGAGTAATCTGAAAGGTTTTAGTCGGCAACTGAAAAAGGAATGCTGAATGCCTTAGCGAGTCGCTTTCCGCAAACACAGTCTTGCTTTGGTCCTTGCGAAACACGATAGATCTCATTTTTTCCAATATCAAATATCAGTGTAGAATACGTGTGAGGTTCAGTCAAAGATAAGGCCTCTATGAACCTCTTGACTCCTAGGGACGCTGCTAATGAGGTGTATGTAATCACTGATGGTGCATGTCGCTCAAAAGGAGCGACGTACCCCTCTGCCCTTCTTTTTTCATATTCTAAGGGGTTAAGGTTTTCGGCAGCTATGATCTCTGGTCTCACAATCTCCTGACACACAAGACACGGCAGCGAGGGTGCTATCATAGTTGCGCGTGCTGCGCCGGTAACGGATCCATCGCTCTCTCTGCGAATCCCGACACCTACATCGATCATCGGAATGAAGCACTGATAAGATAGCTCGTTGAGCACAGCCCTCGGTGCATGCCGATCCATACAGGAGAAAATGAAGTCACAATTTGCAAGCCATTGGAGCGCCGATCTCGTCATGACAGACAGTTTGAGCGTCTTGACTTCAATTGTGGGACTGATTTCCTTGAGATAAGAAGCAACGACTTCAACTTTTGCCTGTTTCTTCAGAACGTCGCGTTGCTTGCTCCCGTAAACCCGAGAGAGGTTGCTGGGCTCAAGCTTATCGTGATCAACTAGCCTCAGCTTTCTTGCACCCATCCTGGCAAGCTGCTCTGCCACAGCCGAACCCGTCCCACCTAGACCAACAACGCCGATATCCATTGTCTCGAGCTGCTCCTGGAATGATTGGCCCAGTGCTTTTACCTGCCGATGAACCGACTCTTGATGGCGGCCTTGTTTCTTTGCAGCAGAGGAACTCTGGAATCGAAAATAGCCAGATTCCATCGTCGCCACAGCTGCGGAACTGAACTTTTGTGAAAGACCAGACCAACCTCTGGCGTTCAGATGATGTTGACCGAAAACGAGGCTTGCGACAGGAGGATTTGCTGGTAGGCACTTTGATATGGTCTCGGAAGTAAGTGCCTCCCCATGATTATCTGACGGAGAATAGTCGGGAATCTCCTTCTCGAATGGATGGCTGTGGACCATGATGACTGTGTTTTTCTGATCCTCAGCAGTATTTAACACGCGGCTGACGTAGAGGGGGGAGACTTTGAGATGCAGCGGCCCTTGACGCAAATAGTCGCCAGGTCTTGCAGGAACTATTGAATCGGCGATGAAGATATCTTTTTCATCGGTAGCAAGGTGTTTCGCTGTCAGGAAGGCAATACTCTCGTCGGCTCCGGATGCAAGCAGCTTTCGATGAACTTCGTCCCGGAGCGACTTTCGCAATCGAACGATTGGTGTCTTCAATGAAGTTGTCCTAGTCTTGCATCAACCGTGCCAAGATACGAAATCACATTGTCAACTGCAGGGTTCCATTTTTGAACATGCCAACTGAATCGATGCCAGGTTTGATTTATATAGGTTTCGAAAGTACCTCCGGCTTGTGGAATCCTCCCGTCTGCTAGCCGTAAATCTTCATCCACCCAAAACATTTCGATTTTGGAGTTTGGATAGCTGATATCTGTTATTAGCAGGAGCTTCGTCGTGGGCTTGTTCCATCCTTTTGGAAGCGGATAGTCCGTGAAAACCAAATAGATGATATTTCCCGTTGGCGGATTTCTGAACGCTTCAACCTTATAGTCCCGATCCCGCAGAAGTCCCAAATCCTGCTCAAGTTGCGGCGGCAAAGCCATGGACTAGCCTCCAAAGGTTGCAGGATTCACAATCCGAAATCTCATTCCGGACTTAAGCTCGACCACCTCTGCATCCTGAATCTGCTTGTCATCTCCGCCCGCCGCCGGATCGGCGGACTTGACAACAAGGATGAGCCAATAGTCCATTGGGCCGCCACCTAGCTCTTTGATCTCGAGGCCGGTCATTGCAGGCTTCGGCGCTTCGTACGGCCTCTGGTTGATCAGTATCGTGATCTTATGTTCCTTCTCTTCTTTTGCCATGTGTCACCTCTGATGATTTTGATCCTGAACTATGTTCCGTGGTAGCTGAATTCGATTTTAGCTCTGTTTCACATAGTGTCTCTTTATGCGTTCCCGATCTTCGTTTTCCTTATCTCCTTTGAAATACATTTCTATGAACTCAACCTTGTCCCCTTCTTCAAAATACGCATAAGTAATTCGAATGCCTGATTGGACCCCTCTCCCTTTTAATGATCGGCAAGAAAACCTTCTCACCTTGAATATCTTTGGGTTTTCAATCTCGAGATCTGTGAGTTGCACAATCCCCCCATAGTCCTGCTTCGGGGTTCGGTGATACATGGCTAGTCCACTCTTAACAAACTGCTGCAAATCATCTTCAAGCGTTCTGAAACGCTTCAAGAGCTTCTTCATGTCCTTATCGAATTCCGGCAGCCGACATATCTCACTGGGCATCTTCGTTGTACTCTCTTACCGAATAAGCGGGAGTTCGATAGAATACGGACTCATATTCGATCAGTTCTCCATCTGCTGTTGACATCCATGGCACATCATTGTGCGAATAGTTGCTAATTTGCTTTGCGTTCATATCAGACAGACGATTCAAAACATCTTTTATTACCTCCAGTTCTTTCGCCGTCAAGTTCGAGAGATCCGGTTTCCTGCGCGGAAGATATTTCGTCTGCGGATATTCGAAATACTTGCTTTTTACTCTCTCGACCTCCTCCTTTTCAATCATGTCTTCCACAATTCTGCTGAATTCAATAGGGGTGGGACCGTAGTGATTCTTTTGATAAGCAGCCCCCATCAACTGTTCTTCGTACTTTTCGTAATAGTTGAAGTCCATGAAGTACAGCAGCTTGTAAATGACAGTCTCACCAATGTGTGGCTTCGCTCCAACTTTGTCAAGGATATATAGCAAAACCTCTCGAAATTTCTCGACGTTCTTTTGTGGCACGCTTATGCGCAATTGCGATCCAGGCTTTTTCTTTTTTTGTTTGCTGGCCCCAAGGACCACAGTGGGCTCACTTTTCAGCTCTAGAATCGATTCTACGGTAACTCCAAATATCTTGGACAGGTTTACGAGTTCGTCTGCCGAAATTGTTCGAGATCCGTTCTCAATTTGCGAAATGGCGGGTCTCGGTATGTCTAACATAGTAGCTAGTGTCTGTTGACTGATCGATTTTTGTTTCCTTAGTTCTTTGATATGTTTTCCGAGCTTAGCATGAATGCTGCTCATTATGCTTTCCTCCTGAGGTGGGTTATGCATAATATACAAATTGTCAGATTATTTGTCAAGTAAATGTTTGATTTGCTTACATAAGAAATGTCTCGAGGTTCAAAATGGTTCCCTTTTTCTTCGGCGTCTGGCTCGTTAACCGCCTCCGAACCCCCCAGGGCCCATCAGACTAGCTGCGGTCGAGCCGCGTTTTCAAGACTTCTTCCATCAACGCAACGGGATCCTTTTCCCCGCTCGACTTCTGCGCTTCTCCCACCTCAGCCGTTGAAGAAACATTTACCACTCAAATGAAGTTCTATGTTGTGACGTCCAGTTGCTTTCGGGCTCAGTGCAAGATGGAAGCAAGGAGCTCTCTTCATTGGCATCAACCTTTTTGCGCTCAATGATGAATGGATCGTTTGGCCGGTTCATCAGACGTACGGATACCCTGGACCTCAGCACCAGCTCGCGCTGGCGAACTTCACCGGGTGCTCAGCGACGCCGATTCTTGCATCGTCAGGCGGAAGAAGGAAGAGATCGCACAACTCCGCAAGAATCGGGTGGCTCTTCTCAAAAGAAAGCTCTATACTTGAAGTAGAAAATTTCTTTGTGAGGAGAAGATTCTTATGCCACATTCAGAATTTGTGCAACAGGCGCACGACTACCAGAGAATTGAGCAGGCTATCTCCTACCTTCGGGCACATTATCAACGACAACCGGATCTTCGCGACGTTGCCCGGCATGTTCACCTTAGTGAATACCACTTTCAGAGACTCTTCACTCGCTGGGCCGGGATTAGTCCAAAGCGCTTTCTTCAGTATCTCACTCTCGAACACGCAAAGCGTTTATTGAAGGAGTCACGTTCACTGCTCGATGCAACCTTCGAGTCCGGCCTTTCCAGCCCGGGCCGGCTGCACGATCTGTTTGTCACCATTGAGGCCATGACGCCCGGGGAATACAAGAAGGATGGCGAGGGTCTGACGATCCACTACGGATTTCATCCAACGCCATTCGGTGAGTGCCTCCTTGCTGTCACACAGCGGGGCATCTGCGGGCTCGGGTTTGTCAGCAACGGCAAACGCGGATACGTTGTGCAGGATCTGAAGATGCGATGGCCCGGAGCGCAGTTCAGCGAGAAACCCGAGCTCACCAAGCCGTTGGTTGATCGCATTTTCAATCCATCGAGAAATTCCCGAAGGAACCCACTCCCTCTTTTTCTCAAGGGGACAAACTTTCAGATCAAAGTGTGGGAGGCTCTCCTGAAGATACCCGAAGGGAAGATTGTGTCGTACGAAGATCTGGCACACAGTCTTGGCAAGCCCAAGGCGTCCCGAGCCGTCGGAAACGCGGTGGCCAAGAACCCGGTCTCGTACATCATCCCTTGCCACAGAGTGATCAGACGCGAGGGGGCAACCGGCAAGTACCATTGGGGAGCAATGCGGAAACAAGCGCTTCTGGGGTGGGAGTGGGCGCAGACCTCTTCGGAAACCAGATAGACAATTCCGGTTCTCTTCCTGCGCGCCCTAGACGAGTCCATTAAAGAATCAAGCCCGTCGACTTTGGAGTCGGCGGGCTTTGTTGTTGAAACGATGTTCTAAGCTCCGTGGGAGTGTGCTCTTCGCTGGTATTCGTACCAGCACTGCGGATCCAGACACTTTCCGCAATTCTAAAAAAGGATCCGTTGTTCGCCGATCTCCAGTCCGATGACCCTGTCCGAAAGACCCTGGTTGGCCGCGGCCTCTCGAAGCCGATCGATCGCCTCTGTCGGATTTGAATCAGACCCATAGAACATCGTCCGAAAATGCATCGGCATCATATATCTCGCTCCCATATCCTTGAAAATCATCAAAGCTCCAAGTGGGCTCGTGTGGACGCGCGATCCATAACCACTGGATGAGCCGGGAGCGATAGGAAGGATTGCCAGGTCGATCTTGAAGCGTCGGCCAATCTCCTTGAAGAGATCAGGGTTATATCCGGTGTCTCCCGCGAAGAAGACGGTGTATCCCTGGTATTCAATGACATATCCGGTGTAGCCGCGATCCATCATCCAGGTGTTATCGACACCGTACCGGCCGCTGAAATGCTGAACGGGCACCGCGGTGATCCGAACCCCGTCTTCATCAATCAAGTCCCACGGTTTCATTTCCTTGATTTCCTTGAAACCGAGATCAGGCGTATATCGGAGCGCGCCAAGAGGAATGGCCAGGGTCCCGTTCTTGGGCAGCATGTCGAGGCTGCCGTAGCTGAAATGATCGAAATGAATGTGTGAAATTAATGTGAAGTCAACCCTCTGAAGAAGAGCCGGGTCGAGGCCGGGCTTGACGTACCTTCTCACGAGCATGCCGATCGTGCTGGTAAACAATGGATCGGTGATAAAGATTTTGTCACGAATCTGAATGAGGACCGTTGCGTGTCCGACCCATGAAACGGCAAGCCTCGCGTTTTGAAGGATCGGTGTAGTGATCATTTTCGGGGGAGGGTCGATCGGTTCGCCCATTCTGCTCAGCGACTGCATGACCATTCGTTGAACATAGGAACTGCAGCTACTCAGCATGAGCAAGAGCGGGACGAGTAAAGCGACAACGGGGAGTCGAAGATACATCATCAGAAGATGCAAAATTCCAGTGAGTCGGTCCATGTCAATAGATCTATCTGATTGTCTCCGCCCCTGCAACAACTCCAACATTGGCGATCGTCTCGCCTTTCCGCATGGAGGGAACAGCGCAAATGTACAGAACTACGCCAGCCGTGGGGGCATGCGCCTCAAAAATAGTCCTTCCTGCATAGTCCGTCACATATCCAACCTTCATCCCCACCTCGACATACGTTCCTCGTCGCACAAGAGGGTAGAAGATTCCTGTCTGCTCACTCGTGATCGTTAAGATCTGTGCAATCCACACGGGATGTTCAACCATGGTCGCGGCGCCCGGCAGCATCTTCAGGTATCGCATGACATTGAGACTTCCATTCACGAGGGCGCCGACGTCTTCTGGCTCAACGGTCCCGGCGTGCCCAGCCTCAACGGTAATCGATGGCTTACTCCGCGTGGTGGCTGTGTTTTCCAAGTACCGTGATGCACTTGGATCGGTCGGCCTGTCAGTCGAGATAACGATGTGATCCAGGCCGAACGCAAGCGCCATTTCCCGGGAGATACGGTCCTGTTGTTCGTTGCCCGTCTTCGTCCAGTAGCTGTAAGGTCGAAGGCTCTCGTCGAGATCGCCACCGTGGAAATCGATCAGATGGTCGCACTGTTCGACTACCTGCTTGGTTATGAGATACGATGCCCGGTCCGTTTGCGTCCCGTCCAGCTTTCCCGGATACATGCGGTTCATGTTCTTTCCGTCAACAGGATTCAGATGTGGGACCTTTCGCTCGAATGATTGGACATTAACAAGTGGCACAATAATGACCGTTCCCGAAACATCTGCAGGATCGAGCAAGCTCATGAGCTTTTCGAGTGCAATGATCGATGCATACTCCGTTCCGTGTGCTCCGGCAACCAGCGCCAAGACGGGTCCTGGATTAGCTCCGTGCACAACAGCCACTGGTACGCTCGTCGCTGTATCAATACCGGCCGGCACTTGAATCGTGCCGGTGACCTTTTGGCCAGGGGCTGCTGTCGCGGTCCCAACACTAAACGTTGTCCTTTCCTGCGCGACCGACAAGGAGGTCAGGATAGACACAAGTGCAACTGTGATGCAGAGAGTTCGCAGCATGGGCTTGCTCCTTTCTTTACGTTGGGCAGTTCAGCGTGATGACTGCTTCTTTTTTCTGGGGGCAAAGAGAGGGTGCTTCGGCATGGCCTTTCGTTGATCCTTGACGGTCCGCAGTCCACGCTCCCACTCATAGCGGATCGTCACTGCTTGCGACCACCACGGGCTGAGTTTCTGCTTCTCGTAGAGGTACTTTGCAGCAAGCTTATGACCATTTTCCTCAACTTTGAACTGGTCAAGGATCTTAAACCACTCACTCCACCGTTTTCCGGTCCTTGCTCTTACAGCTTCGTCGCTGATCTTGGCAAAATTTGTTCGTGCTTTTGGCATTGATTCACCTCCTTTTTACAACCGCCAAGTCGCCAAGGACGCCAAAAATCCTTGGTGATTATGAGAGAATGACTCGTCTGATCCCTTCTTTGAGAACAGGAACGTTGAAGTTGATGAGTAGCCCAAGACGATACCCTGTCCCTTTTAGATAAGAAATGACCTGCGCGGTATGAATCGGAACCAGTTCTTCCACCGCCTTTAGTTCGACAATGAGGGTCTTGTCTATCAACAGATCTAATCGTCCATCTCCAACATGATGTCCCTTGTAATCGACGCCGTGGTTCACCTGTCTTTCGAATGGTATCCCGCGCAGCTTCAATTCAACACACAGTGCTTCCTCGTAAACCGACTCCAGGAACCCGGGTCCCAGCATTCTGTGCACTTCAATCGCGGCACCGATCACATCATGGACTAGCTGATCAAGTTTCTTGCTTGGTTCCCTTCTCTCCATTTTTTTGGCGCCTTGGCGGTTCATTATTCCTCCAGCTTCGGGTGCTTCAAATGAAAATCCGTTGCATCTTGATAGGTTTTCGCGACCGCCAGCAGCTTTGCTTCGCCGAACAGCTGACCGATGAAGCTAACGCTCGTCGGTGTCCCCTCTTTTGAAAATCCGTTGGGGAGCACAACACATGGATGACCCGTGAGATTGGTGAGGAGCAGGTTGTCGCCGCCAAACGATGGGGCAACGTAGAGATCGATGCCCTCCATCAACTTCTGCATATCCTGGATCACCATGTACCGCACGCGGTTTGCCTGAATATACTCAACCGCGGGAATGAAGCGGGCTGTCCGGAACGCATTAGGCCACGCGTTCTTGATCTGACGCACGAGCAGATCGTCTTTGCTGCTGCGGGTCAGTTCATCGAACGCGGTCGCCGCCTCGGCACTCAGGATGATCGAGAGGTCGCCGATGGGTAACTTCGGAAGCTCGATGGGAACAAGCCGCGCACCCAAGCGATGCAAGACCGCAAGGACGGAGTCATTGTTTGCCTTGTTTACCCGCGCACTATCGAACTCCATTTTCAAGTAGCCGATTTTCAACTTCCCGAGGTCAACTTTCGGATCATAGTTGAAGGGAACGTCGTAGAGCGTCTGGTCCTTTCCATCGGGTCCATAGATGGCGTTGAAGGCCAGCGCGCAATCTTCCGCGGTACGGCAGATGGGTCCGATTTTGTCCATCGACCAGCTCAGCGCCATAGCGCCAACCCGGCTGACACGCCCATACGTCGGCCTCAGCCCCGTTGTTCCGCATCGAGTCGAGGGTGATACAATCGAACCCCATGTTTCGGTGCCAATCGAAAACCCTACAAGCCCGGCTGCAGTGGCAGAAGCCGATCCCGCCGATGAGCCGCTGGACCCTTGCTTGTAGTTCCATGGATTTCGCGTCATCCCGCCGTACCAGACATCGCCCCACGCGAGCTCTCCCATCGTGAGCTTCGCTACGAGCACCGCGCCAGCCCCCTCCAGCCGTTTGATGACCGTCGCATCCTCATCGATGACTTGGTCCTTATAGGGGACCGATCCCCACGTGGTCCTGTAACCTTTGGCTGCGAGCAGGTCCTTGGCTCCATACGGAATTCCATGGAGGGGGCCGCGGTATTTTCCCTTGGCAATCTCCGCATCCGCGCGCTTGGCTTGTTTCAGCGCAAGATCCTCCGTGAGTGTTATGACACACTCCAGCTTCGGGCCATATCTCTTCAGCCGGTCAAGGTACATTCTTGTCAACTGCTCGGACGTGACTTTCCGCGTGCGAATCAACTGCGCAAGCTGCCTGACAGAATAGAACGCGAGGTCTTCGAGGTTCTTCGGCATCACGACTTTTCCCGGAGGACTCATCTTGAATGGCTTCTTCGCCTTCTCGAGCTGGAATCCAGCAGGGATGGGATTGAACAGGATCGCCGGCGGGATATTGTTCGGAAGCGAGACCTTCCTTAGGTTTTCGTAGTTCTTGAGCTGGTCAAACAGGTTGTCCAGCATCGAATCGCGCTTGGCCTGCGTGAATTCCAGGCCGATAATCTTCTCCGCGCTCACGACGTTTTCCACAGTGATCGGGTTTTGCCGTTTCTCCTGGGAGAACAAACCGGTCATGAGCACCACAGTCAACGCAACGAGAACCACAGCAAAAGAGGTGAACCGATGATTCATACGAACATCCTTTCTATTGGGTTTTTTCCATTGTTGTGCCTTGCTTGTTAAGTCCCCTGTAATCGAGCTCCGAGCCAAGCACGCTATGTGGGATGAGATAGACGACGATCAGAATGATCGCGGCACCAAGTACCCAGCGCTTTGGGTGTTTTGCCTTCGACAAAGCGATTGCCGCAACGACCCACGCGATGAATGCTACTGCGGTCTTGTTGTCCGTCAGGTCGGTTCCGAACGGCCAACCGGTCCACCACGTATTGAACGCAGAGTACTGTATCAACGGGCCGAATATGAATCCCCCGACAAACAGGAACCCGAGCGTCCAGTAGGTCATCCTCCTGAACTGAGGCTCTTTGCTGAAGTACTCAAGACCTGCCCGTGTCGAGAGAAGCATCGCTGCAAACATCGCGACCAGGTGCGGAATGAAGATCCACATCGGCATGTCACCTCTGAACCGTATCGCGATCGGATCCGGCCCGGGCACTTTCACGCGTTGATCCTCCTGGCGAAGCTCAAGCTTATAGAGCAGCTTTCCTGCGGGCAGCTGGTGGGGTAACTCCGCGACAAGAAAACCATCTTCATACTTCAGAGGCACGCTCGTCCAGTCGTCGTCGGTCCTGTAACGCTTCCAGGATACCTCCCCCTGAATCGAAGCATCGTCTGTCTTCACCTTTACGGGGGCGTTGGTTGGGCCTGCATGACTTCGATCAAGCGTGTACGATATCATCTTCTCGTTCAGAGAAACCGTGCCCGAAACCGGATAGGTCGGACCAGTCACCCGTTGATAGTACGCCGTGAGAATCGTGATAACAACTGCAAGAATCCAGAAGAGAACAGATTGTCTCATCGTGTCTACTTACTCGAGTTAGTGGTCTGAAGAGAGATAGCTTCTCAGCGGATCGAAGACGAATTCCATCCAGCCGCTCTTGTGATTTTTCTTCTCCCTCTCATTCGGGAAACCAGAATGCTCCAGAGCAACTTTCGTTCCCCCCTTTGCAAGAGTGAAGCCGTACTTCACGACTGATTTTCGCGCATCCGCCGGCCAGTCGCCAGGCTGCCATGTGTAGGCAAGTCCTTTGCCGGGTTTGAATTTCAGCACCTTGCCCTTCACCCAGCCATCGAACATTTCAATTTTTCCTCCGATTTTCGGTTCCACTTTCCCTTTTTGTCCGCACCATTGAGCGATAATCCTGGTGTTGGTGAGAGCCGCAAACACTTCATCTGGCTTCCCTGGCAATACCACAACCAGCCTGATCGTTGAAGATCTCATCACGCCCCCGCTACACTTTCTGGATAGAAACAATCTCAATTAATATGCCCCACATATGGAAGCTCGCCCGGTCTTTCAACTCCTTAGCTTCGAAACGCACACGCAAGCCATCCTTCCGGAAATCCTCGGGAAGATTCACCGGGTCGTAGCTCCTTCCATCGTCCCCCTTGATGCCGTAGAAGCCACCCTCGAGTGAAACGTAGATGATCGTTCCCGTCAACTTGATCGTGTCGCTCTCCGAGTCGCAGGCAGCGAGCATCGTCATGACCATGACGCCGGATATGATCACCCAACGCAGCTTGATCTCGAAACACGCTGGCCGAAGATGTGGCATACCATTCTCCTGTTACTGGACACTCCGCGCTCGATAGTCTTCATAGTTTGGAATCAGGCGATCGTATTCCTCGGACATGAGTTGCGAGGAAATCATGAAATCGGCCGAGGCGCGATTGCATGCAACCGGGATATTCCAGACGACAGCGATGCGCAGAAGCGCTTTGATGTCCGGATCGTGGGGCAATGGCTCGAGGGGATCCCAGAAGAAGATGAGAAAGTCGATCTCGCCTTGGGCTATCCTCGCGCCAATTTGCTGGTCGCCACCGAGGGGACCGCTCTCGAGCTTCGTGATATCTGCTTTGAGTTCTTTCTCAAGCAGTTTACCCGTTGTACCGGTCCCAAACAGGTCATGCTGCGCGAGGACATCGCGATTGTATCGCGCCCATTCGATCAGGTCCTGCTTCTTGTTGTCATGTGCAACGAGAGCAATCTTTTTCTTCTCCTTCATTGGTAACTTCTTGTAGAGTGCCATGTACCTTCACCTTTCGTTTAGCTGGCTTGACTATCTCCGCTTCTGAAGACGCCTGATATTGCAACCCCCGGGGCTTCGGGATTTCTCCACGGGGCTCACTCAAGGGTTTGTTCTCGACAGAAATCTCATGTGATGGTGGGGCCGAGACACGGTCGGCATCTCATCGTTCTTCAAGACGCTGATGGAGCCGTCGATTTCCAGCACAGCGATGCGCACATCTGAAATGTTTGTAATGCCATGCTCACGTAAAGCCTGATGTAGCGACTCAGTCGTCACCTTTTCTTTCGCGAGGTTTTCCGTCACAATCTTCCCGTATCGTATGAGAATTGTTGGGGTGCCCTCAGCCAGTCGGCGCATCCCCTTGAAGCGCCACACGAGGTTGTTAACTCCCGCGTTCAGCAAGAGCAAAGTCGCCGCCGCAAGGATACCGCCGATAAGCGACGTATCCGGTCCCGTCATGGCGTTCTGGACTGCGTTGGCGATCAGGAGCAGCAGGACGAGATCAAACGGTGTCATTTGCCCAACTTCTCGCTTGCCGGTGAGTCGAATGCCAACCAAGACGATCACGTAGATGATCCCCGTCCGAAGCACGATCTCCAGGAGTGGCTCGGTGATGTTCCACATAGTGCACCTCGTTCCTTTGATTCATTGGTCATCATATCTTGACGAGAAAGTTGCCAGGGCTTAAAGTCTCGAAAACAGTCCGAATTCTGCCAGAGTCATCGTGCCAAATTCTGTCTCAATGGTCCGCGCCTGCAAGAGTCCGAGTGTCTCGTCTTCATTAAACCAGATGCGTGAACTCACTGGCTTGAGATGCGTTCCTGCCGGTGATTCGTGAACATCGCTAAACACGGCAGAAGCGGGACGCTTCTGGGACGCCGGCAGATTTCCCATCACCAGAACCGGCGCTCCACCCGCTGCCTTCTTCAACCCCACAATTGTCTGGATGCAAGAGGAGAGCCCCCGGTTGGTCATCTTTTCCGGTAGCCGCGTGCTGATAATAACAACCTCCTTGACCCCTGCGTCAACGGCGACCTGGAGCGCCGATTCAGAATCTGCCGACTTCAGCTCATATTCGGTATTGCGATTGAACCGAATCGGATAGATGCTGAAGACCGCGTTACCGTTCTGACGCCCCATGTTGTTGACGGTCTGGCCGAAGATATGGCGCATATCCGTGCGTGCGACAAGCTCATTCACAAAATCAATTCGAGATTTTACTGTTGGGTACCGGGCGATACCTTGGACTGCAAGAATCTCGATCTGCTCCCGCTTGATGATTTTCGCAAACTGCTCAACATCCTTCTTCTCAATGCGCCGACGCAGATTGAAAAGATCCAGCGTGGCAACCTTGAGCGTCATCGCTGGTTGCCGAGGCGCTTCTGCCCGAGGATCAATCTTCGTGACTGTTGTGCTGCAGGAACAACTGAGCAGCAAGAGCACGCAGAGAATCTGCGGGCTTCCGCGAAGTGCGCGATGGTTCATGCTGTGAGTCTGAGAGAAGATCCGGAAATTTACAGCTTCAAGAATGAATACGCCGCGTTATCCGCGCTTTCACTCGAAGAAAAATACTCTTTTCTCTTCAAAGAATCACCTGGGTTTGGCTTACATCGCTGGACTACGTGGCGTCAGAAGAAAACAAGGGGGTGATTTTGGATCGTTGGGGCCTACACAGAGGCACAATGACGAAACAATACCCGCGTCGCGCTGCTAGTGCCTTTCCAACCAAATGCTCTTACAGTAACGGGGCATTCCGCTCGGAGAGCGGGACTCCCTGCAACAGCACAAAACTCAGAGGTGGCGTTCAATCATTCTGTTGGAGCGGCACTAGGCGATTCGCAGGACTTTTGCACCGCGAATTCTCGTTGCCTTCAATTCGGCTAAAGCTCTGTTGGCGTCCTCCAGCGCGAATTCCTGCACCTCGGGCTTGATCCGCATCTCTGCCGCCAGCTTCAGGAATTCTGACACATCCGCACGAGTGACGTTGGCAACGCTTTTAATTTCCTTTTCGAGCCAGAGATGAGTTGGGTAGTCCAATCGTCGAAGAGCGTCTTTGTCGATCTCTTCCTTGCGAATCGCATTGACGACCAGCCGACCTCCGGGCTCGAGGTTCTTGAGGGATTCGACAAGAGGTGTCCAGACCGGCGTTGTGTCAATGATTGCATCGACTTTCTCTGGTGATGCGTCAGCTGTGTCCCCGGCCCACACAGCCCCAAGTTCTGCGGCGAAGGCCCGCTCCTTTTCGCTTCGGGCAAACACAAAGACCCGCGCGTTGGGATACCGATGTCGGACCATTTTCAGGACGAGATGAGCTGACGCCCCAAAGCCGGTCAGCCCGAGGTTCTGTCCGTCTCGAAGACCAGTGAGCCTCAGAGACCTATAACCGATCGCGCCGGCGCATAAAAGAGGAGCTGCCTCTGCGTCAGAGAAAAGAGCGGGGATTTTGTAGGCAAAATCCTCAGGCACCGTCATGAACTCCGCGTATCCTCCATTTACGTCTCTTCCGGTCGCTGTAAAGTCGGGGCAGAGATTTTCGTTCCTTGCCCGGCAGAACTTGCACGATCCGCAGGCGGAGAAGATCCAGGCAATTCCAACGCGATCGCCCCGCTGAAAAGTCCCTATCCGGCTGCCAGTTGCCTCGACTCTTCCGACAACTTGATGGCCAAGAATGATGGGCAGCCGCGGTGGCGGCGTTCGTCCTTCAATTTCATCCAGTTCGGTGTGACACACTCCGCACGCGAGTACTCTTACCAGGAGATCGCGTTCACCTGGAATCGGATCCGGCAACTGTGCTAGTTCCAACGGATGGTCGCCCTGCTTAACGCTGCAGAGCTTCCTCAAGATCATTGCCCTCATTTCAGTTTCCGCTTGCCCTGCTCGCTATGCCGATTTGCCTTTTGCTCGGATATGTGGAAGGTCTCGAAGATCGCTCTTTCCAGAATTGACTAGTAGACTCCGAGAAATCGGGGCAACGTTTCTCTCTTCGGTTTGCGCCTTGGTGGTTTCAATACGCTCATTCAGATCACTCCCACCGTCCTACATTTCTTAACCACAAAGACACGAAGACATAAAGACAGGTTCCTACAGGATGAGGCGTCTGATGCCGTCTCTTATGAGAGGAACATTGAAATTGATGAGCAGGCCTAATCTCTTTCCTGTTAATTTCAAATATGTGAGGAGCTGTGCCTCATATAGCGGATGCATTGTCTCCCATTCTTCTTTGTGCCTTAGTGGTTTGAATATCCCTCGAACTCATTCCCACCGCCCGGCAATCTTCGCCCCGCATTTGAAGCAGCTTCCGTTTTTGATCTTGTTGCTCAATACGCGAAAACCATGGCGCTCAACCACCGTTGCACCACACGAGGGGCAAAACGTGTTTTCCGTTTGACCGACTTCACCTGGGCGGTTTCCAGCGTAGACATACCCCAATCCAGCCCTTAGTCCAATCTCCCGAGCTCGGAGGAGGGTGCTCACCGGTGTGTCGTCGGGATCAGACATCTTGTAGTCTTTGTGAAAGGCCGTGACATGCCAGGGGATGTCCGGCGAGACGGACACAAGAAACCTGGCGATGTCGGTGAGCTCTTCGTTCGAATCGTTAAATCCCGGAACGATAAGCGTCACGACCTCAACCCAGAAGCCTTTCTGGTGCAGCGTCGTGATCGTGTCAAGCACATTCTGCAGCACTCCGCCAAGCTGGGCGTACGATTTCTGCCTGAACCCCTTCAAATCGACTTTGAAGAGATCGACCCAGTGGCGAAGGTACTCCAGCACTTCCGTCGTCCCGTTGCCATTCGAGACGTAGGATGTTACCAGCCCGACCCGCTTCGCGAGCTTGAAGATCTCCACGGCCCACTCACTGGTGATCAGAGGCTCGTTATAGGTGCTGGTCACAACCTTCGCTTTCGATCGCATCGCTGCGTCCACGAATTCTTCAGGCGTCACATAGTCGATTCCTGAAACTGCTGTTGGATCGCGAAGCGCCTGCGAGGTAACCCAGTTCTGACAGTACGAGCAGTGATAATCGCAGCCGAGCATGCCGAAGCTGAGTGCTTTTGCTCCGGGATACGCGTGGAAGAAAGGCTTCTTCTCGATCGGGTCGAGCGCAACGCCGCCAGCGTACCCCCACGGCACATAGAGCTTTCCTTCGCGGTTAAACCGCACGCGGCAGATGCCGTCTTTGCCGGGCGGGATCTTGCATCGATGCCCGCATGAATAGCAGCGCACCCAGTTGTCGGGCATCGTATCGTACAGCTCTCCGACGCGGGTATTCTTCGATAGGAGCTCTTTCAATGTTGTCACTTCTGCCATGACTCCACCTCCAGACAAAATGTACTATTGCCCCCACCCGATGTCAAGCAGCCGTTCTTGGACCTGCAAACACGGCCAATAGGATAGAATTTGATGGGAAAAGTCCCGCCCCAGCCCGCATCCGCCGCGCGCCGACCGCATGCCGGACGGAGATTGTACGTTGCGATAATGGGAATGGTTCCTCTCAACTACGGATCATCATTCTTGCATGTTTCGCGTCCCACTCATACATTGGGCGCGTAAGGGAGGGAACGACATATGGACACGCTCGTCATCAACCACTGTGCGATTTGCGGGGTGGAGGTCGAGCCGGAAGACGAATACTGCTGCCAGTGCCTCCGAGAGAAAGACAACCTCGAGTATTGCCCCTGCTGCGGGAAGATCATCTGTGACTGCGAGACGGGGGTTGGGGATTAATCGAGTGGCAGAGTAGTGGAGTAATGGAGTATTGAAGTAGTAAGAAGTAGCATGAGCTTTTTGCTCCTCCTCATACTTGCTACTTGATACTTCCTGCTTAGTACTTTCTGCGCAAATACTCAACTACTTCCTACCGACCTCCCGCCCTTCGCTTCTTCCTGCTGACTCCTGCATTCTGTATTCTCCCATCTTTCGTCTACCATCTTACGTCTTACTCCCCTCGCTTCTCCACCAGCCCCCTCAGCACGCGCATATTCCTCACATCTTCCTTCATCTCCGGTCCCTTCGGTGTTTCGAGTACCTTCGGAATGTTCCGAAACCGCTCATCATTCATCAACAACCGAAATGCTGTTTTTCCGATTTTGCCTTTCCCAATGTGCTCGTGCCTGTCAACGCGAGATCCGAGCTCACGTTTTGAGTCATTGATGTGAAACGCGACGAGACGGTCAAGGCCCACAATAGCATTGAACTCCTCGAATGTTCGCCAATACCCCGCTTCGTTCGAGATGTCATACCCTGCCGCGAAAATGTGGCACGTGTCGATGCACACTGCCATCCGTTCCCTTTCGTCCACAAGGTCAATGATAGCCCGCAGCTGTTCAAACCGGTATCCGATCCCCGTTCCTTGTCCCGCCGTGGCTTCGAGGACGCTTTTGACCCGATACTCCTTTGTCTGTGCGTGAATGATGTTGAGCGATTCAGCCACGAGCTGGATACCATCATCTTCTCCGGCCCTCATATGCGATCCTGGATGAAAATTCAAATACGAAGCACCAATCCGTTCAGTGCGTTCAAATTCATCTTTGAGCGCCACGCGCGATTTCTTCAGAATGATCTTGTCAGTTGCGCACAGGTTGATCAGGTACGTGTCATGCACGAGGACCGGCCCAATGCTTGACTCAGACAGGAGCTTTTTGTAGGTTGAAATGTCCTTGTCCGTTAGCGGCTTGCCGTTCCATTGAGTGTTGTTCTTCACGAACATCTGCATCGTGGTACAGCCAATCTTCATCGCCCGCTCGACGGCCGTATGGACACCACCAGCGATGGACATGTGAGCCCCGAGAAGGATTGAGTCATTTGGCGATCGAGTCATTGCGTCATCAGTAGAAACGAAAGACTAAAATCAAGTAGCAAAATTACAGACCAAAAATCAAATCGACAGACAACGCGCACCGTCTTACGTCTTTCATCTCACTTCTCACTCTGTTTTCATTGAATATCCGAATCTGATATCTGATTCAGCAATGTCTCGACTCTCTACACTCCAACATAAACACACCAAGCTTATCATCGGCCTCATTTCGGGGACCTCTGCCGACGGCATCGATGCAGCGCTTGTGCGCGTAACCGGCAACGGCACCGCAACCCGCGTGAAATTGCTGGCTTTCGATACCTTATCCTATCCAACGCGGTTGCAGCAGCGCATCTTGAGCAACTCGCTCCCCGGCACCGGCAGCGTTGACCATCTCTGCGAACTGAACATTCTTGTCGCCCATTTCTTCGCCGATGCTGTGAAGAAAGTTGCACGGAAAGGACACGTGAAGCTTTCCGACATCGACCTCATCGGCTCGCACGGGCAAACCATGCATCACCTCCCTCAACGAAAGAAGGCGTTTGGTAAGACGGTCAGTTCAACGCTGCAGATTGGCGATCCATCGACTATCGCGAAGCTCACTGGAATTCCCACTGTCGGAGATTTCCGGCCAGCGGACATGGCCGTTGGTGGAGAAGGAGCACCTCTTGTTCCGTACTTCGATTACCTGATGTTCCGATCGAAAACCAGAAACAGAATTCTGCTCAATCTCGGTGGAATCGCAAATTTCACTGCCCTCCCGAAAAACTGTAGGGTTCGTGAGGTTATCGCATTTGACACGGGCCCGGCCAATATGATCATTGATGCGTTAATGATGCAGCTTTACCGGAAACCGTACGACTCAGGCGGGCGCGTTGCATTGCAGGGAGAGATCATTCCAGGACTTCTTCTCGACCTCATGGGTCACCCTTACTTCAGGCAAAAACCTCCAAAGTCAACGGGGAGAGAGATATTTGGAGCAATGTTCCTGCCCCAAATCCTGAAATACGCAAAGCAGTACAAGCGGCGGGACCTCATCGCCACGGCCACAGAGCTGACACCATTCTCCGTCTTTGATCAGTACAATCGCTTCATTGCTCAGAGCATGAAAGTTGATGAGCTGCTTGTCAGCGGCGGTGGAGCGCATAATCGCGCGGTGATGGAGGCGTTGCAGGACTATTTTCGGCCGGCCCGTGTCAAGGCTATCGAGTCCATCGGCTTCTCCTCTGACGCCAAAGAGGCCATCTGTTTCGCCGTGCTGGCAAACGAAACCATTATGGAACATCCATCCAACGTTCCGAGCGTAACGGGAGCCTCACGCCCCGTCGTGCTCGGCAAGATCTGTCTTTAATCGAAAGAATTCCACCTCCCATGCAGCGAGAGAAGCTCGTCGTCATCTTTACCGTACTCGTTGATGTCATCGGCATCGGCATCGTCATTCCGATTCTTCCATTCTACGTCGGCTCCTTTGGAGCTTCGCCATTCGTTATCACGCTGCTCTTTGCGTCCTTTGCATTCTTCGCGTTTCTCAGCAGCCCTTTGCTCGGCGCCGTCTCCGACAAGTTCGGACGGCGGCCAGTCCTGATCGCAAGCATCGCCAGCAATGCCTTTGGCTGGTTCGTATTTGCCAGCGCAGGGAGCATCCCCCTGCTTTTTCTCGGTCGAATCATCGGCGGCGCTGCGGCCGGCAATTTCACCGTTGCGCAGAGTTGTCTGGTTGATCTCGCGCGTGACGAGAAGGAACGATCATCGAACATCGGGCTCATCGGTGCCACCTTCGGAATCGGCTTCATGACCGGACCGTTTCTCGGCGGGATTCTCAGCACCGTTTCCCACTCATTTCCCTTCTGGTGCGCCGGGATTCTTGCCACCATCAATACAATCTTGACATACTTTCTGCTCATGGAGACCCATCACCGGCGCAATCTTCAAGCCGTAATAACCTTTAACCCGCTTACCCCGCTGGCACGCGCCGCCATGAACGTCACGTTGCGAAGACTCTTTGTGAGCTGGATTCTCTTTGCGGTCGCGATTTCGTCTTCCCAGGCCGTCTTCGCGCTCTACGGGCAGCATGCGTTCGGCTTCGACGCCTTTACGACCGGATTGGTCTTTGCCTGCATAGGCATTTTCGCAGTGCTGAACCAAGCGGTAATTCTCAGGCGCGTCTGGCTGCGCTACTTTACCGACGAGCGCCTGGAAATCATCATGATCGGGACGCTCGCCGCAAGCTTTCTTCTCATGGCGCTCCGAACCACGTTGTTGTTTATCCTTGCGCTGCCGCTTTTTGCGACCGGCCAGTCCGTTTTGCGCGTCGTCCTCACGAGCGAGGTCGCCGGAAGAGCAGATCCCCTCATGAAGGGCGAAGCCATCGGGATCCTGACCTCCCTGATGTCCGCCGCGATGATTGTTGGGTCGGTCGTCTCCGGAGCACTGTTTGAGTTGTACGACAGCCTTCCGTACTATCTCGCTACAGCCCTGATGGTAACCTCGCTGACGATTGCCCTTTCGATTCAGCGCCACCCACCTCCCGAGCCAAATAGACCTTCCGCCTAACAAGGTTGCAGCCATTATTGCACATCCGGATTTATTGGGTTGCTTGAGCATTCTTGACAACGATAAGGCTTTTCGGTAAGTTCGGGGTGTCAACTCGCCAGGACTCTACTTTTTTGCCTCTACGCATGTCTCGTCATCCTTGAAGGAGGACCTTATGATGTTCCTCTGGTTAGTCGTTGGCATTGCGCTTGTTGCCACTGCGTTCTTCATCCCCGGAGAGAGCATTGAACTTTGGCCCTCTCTGAACGCTAGCGGCTTTGCTACCGGCATTTACTTGGTCGCGCTTGTCGCCTACACGATGCGTGCTCCGTTCCCGCGCAAGACTCGCATCGTCACCTGGGCCTGTTTTCTTCTCACCAGCGGGGCAGTACTGATCGCGTGGACAGGAATGGACTCCACATCGCATTGGCAGAGACGCACGCTCGTGGAAATACGCCGAACCATTGGCCAGGGCATCATGCAGGCGACGATACGGGACACTCTGTTTCGTGTTCTCGAGTTGTATTACGCGCAAGAACCGAAGAAGAAAGAATCAATAGGACAGATTTTTCAGCAGCTGCACCCCGGAATGAGGGCCGGAACACACTTCCCACCTGAGTACGAGGGGGCTCAACCCACAACCTTCATCGCCGCGGTATCCGACCATGAGATCGTCCTGGTGGGGCAAGAGATGTATGTCAACGGAAGAGACCCCGGATTCAAGAACTATGACGGTAAGACCGGGATGTTACAGGCCCGTGCAACGCTCACGGAGAAAGGATTGAAGTATGAATCCGAAAACTGAGCCCGAAAGCTCGCCCCAAACGCTCCAGGAGTCAGAGTTCTCTCCGGATTTCATACGATGGTTGGTGACACTCGCCGCGGCAACACTGTTGCTGGTGTTCATCTCCGACCACTATCATCATGTGGCGGCCCGCGAGGGCCTTACGATAAGTCCCTATCCCTGGGTCATCGCTGGCGGGCAGACGATTTCACTAGGGCTCTCAGAGTTCGGTGGAAAGCCTCTTGAGGCGCCCGCCCCAGCTCATCGTTTCTCTCTCGTCACGATCATGCTGGTGGCATTCATTGTGGGCCCGACATTGTTCTTTTTTGGGTGGCGACAATCTCGCCTTCGAAAGGAATCAGGGCAAGGTCGTTCAGCGCTGAATGCATCGACCATCGTTTTTGTGCTCGGAGGAATACTCACGCTCACCATTGCAATCCCCGCGGTCCCTGCCGCCATTATGCAGCGGTGGGCCTCACAGAGATTGAGAACGGTGCAAGCGGTTCAGCGAAACAGAGACAATATGATCAATGATTTAAACCGTCTTGCCGCCAACATGAGGCAGTACCGAATTCTTCCCGCTGAGCTCGGCGGTGGAGGAAACAGCTACGCCGGCTACACAATCTCAGCCGAGTTGCAGTCGACAGAAGATGCGACGTACTCCATTTCAGCGCTCACACCTGATCAGGTGACAGTTAGGGCTGTTTCCTGCATGAATAGAGTAAATGTCATTACGGTCTCAGCGAACCGTGCTGGCGAGCTCTGGCGGTGGGAGTATGAAGGTGAATTCCGATAATGAGGGAGAATGAATCCATGGACACAAGAGAAAAACCTCGATATGCAGGGAGAATAAATTGGAAGTGGGTTGGTGTCAGTTACTGCTTCTTTGTTGTATTCCATCTGCTCCCTTCGTATTTGCTGCTTGAATTCGCAAGGGAAGGTTTGGGGACTGGACTCATTCGGAGCTTTTGGATTCTTGCCGGACTTCTTGTTATTGGGCTGTATATCGGCCACCGCTCACGCGGGGTGACAATTCTGGAGCCCGCGATCGCAGCCGTTCTCTACGCCTTGACCTTATTCTTGAACGCTGAGGATACGTGGGGAAAATCTCTGACTTGGCGCTCCCTGGGAATTCTCTTTATCTTTTCCATTATAGCGTTCCTTACTGCTCTTTGCGGTGCGTGGATTGGTGAACTGCTCCAAGCACGAAGAGAGAAGGAGCCAACCTAACTGGTGCCCGAGGCTCTCGAAACACAAAAGCCCAGTCCGCTCACAGCAGGCTGGGCTTTTATCTTTCCGGACTCCCTTTATTTATCCTTGATAGTCTCCAAGAGCTCTTTTGCTTCCTTTCGGAATTGGTCATCATCTTCATCCTGCGTGGGCAACGTCGCGATCGCTGTAAGATGTGCTCGTGCTTTATCATACTCGTCCAGTTCTACATACGCACGGGCACAGTCCAACCGATACATGATGAAATCCGGCCTGATCGAGATTGCCTTCTCATAGTTCTTGACTGCATCCTCCAAATTTGCCCAGCTTAATCCGAGTGGCCATCGGATAATCCTGGGCTTTTCGCTTACCTTCATATGTGTTCGACCGAAGACATAGCATGCGCTTGCGTTATTGGGGTCGATTGCGATTGCTTTCTCGCAATCCGCCTTCGTCTGCTTCACGAGGTCAAGCGATTCCCATATGCCTTTGAAGAGTGCAATGCGGCCGTTGGCGATAGCACGACGGGCATATCCCATTGAACCATTCGGGTCTGCCGCGATAGCCTTGTTGGCGAATTCAAGGGACTTTTGGTACGTCTCCAGTTGCTTATTCTTTTCCTGATCTGTGTTGGCCGGCATATGCTCGCCGATGTCCACATACGCCCGGCTGATCCGCCACAGGATCTCGTAGTTATTGGGCTCCAATGCAAGCGCAGCCTCATAGCTCTGAAGCGCCTTTTGGTTATCGAAGATCTTTTCTGCGTACCCGTTGCCTTGTTCCAGCAGCTGTTGAGCACGCGATGAATCCGGGTAAGCCGCAAGGGCACGCACGGTGCTGAAGACAGCGAACAGCAGTGAACACGCGAGCACAAGTCGTCCTGATCGAACGCAGGATTTCACTGTAGTCATCCTCCCTTGAAGGTGGAAAGTGGTGAGTTGTGGGGTCGGGTTGAGTTGGCGTTGAGTACGTGCTCGATGTGCAGGATGGAGGCTAGGAATTCCGCGCCTGGAGCTTCTGGATCTCATCCCGAATTCTTGCCGCTTTTTCGTACTCTTCCTTCGCGATAGCCTCGAGGAGTTGTTGTTGAAGCTGCTCGAGCTTTGACTGCTTCGGTTTCGGCTGTTCTTGCTCCGCCTCCGCCGGTGCGGCCGTTGTGGGCTTGTCGGCTTCTTCGTTTTCCGGTACAAAGGCCGCCTCATCCATCACTTTGTCGGCAACGTAGATCGGTACCCCGTACCGAACAGCCAGAGCGATTGCATCGCTCGGCCGGGAGTCGACTTCTTGAGAGTCAAGGCTGAGCTTTGCGTAGAACGTCCCGTCACGAAGCTCATTAATGAAGACATCATTCAGGCTCACGCCGAGCGAATCCATGACGTTCTTCAACAGATCATGCGTCAGCGGGCGCGGCGGCTTGATCCCCTCCATCTCGAGTGCGATCGATTGTGCTTCGAACGCTCCGATAATGATCGGCAACCGACGAGCTCCGTTGACCTCTTTCAGAATGAGCGCATAGGCGCCGCCGCTGGATGGACTCGTTGAGAGTCCGAGAATATCCACTTGCACCCTCTCCACAGATTCTCCTCCTTACATCGAACACAACATTAGGATTTACCGAGCAGCTTCTTGACCTCTACCGTCAGCGCCGGAACAATTTCAAACGCGTCTCCTACAACGCCGTAGGTTGCCACTTGAAAGATGGGCGCGTCTTTGTCTTTGTTGATAGCTACAATATACTTCGAAGAAGACATTCCCGCAAGGTGCTGAATCGCACCGGATACTCCAACCGCAACGTAGAGCGATGGTGAGACCGTTTTCCCAGTTTGACCAACTTGCTCTTCATGTGGACGCCACCCGGCATCAACAACGGCCCGCGAGGCTCCAACAGCACCACCGAGAGCGTCCGCGAGTTGTTCAATCATGCGGAATCCCTCAGCACCTTTCAAGCCTCTGCCGCCCGAGACGATGATATCCGCTTCAGCAACATCAACTTTGCCGGCGGATTGTTTTACTTCTTTGACGATCACCGCGAAATCGTGTTCCGCAAATTGGAAAGAGACTTGCTCCACCAGCGCTGTTTCCCCGTCCCCAACCCCTGCTGAGAAGACATTCGGACGGAGAGTAAAGACCTTAACAGCCGAGGTCACGCGGATGTCCAGCAATGCTTTGCCTGCGTAGACAGGGCGCGTCGCAATAATCTCTCCGTTCTCCACCCTCAGCAATGTGCAGTCGGCCGCCAGTCCAGCGCCAAGCTTCACGGCAACCCGCGGAGCGAGGTCTTTGCCCAAAGCAGTAGCAGGAATCATGAGCACATTCACCTGCTGGGCTTGTGCCACTTCTGCGACAATCCGTGCATAGGCAGTTGAGGAATACAACCCGAGCCGAGGATCTTCCACCACAAGCACTTTCCGGGCACCGTATCGACCGAGCGTGCTGGCAACGGATTGGATGCCGGAGCCGACCGCTAGCGCCAGGACTTCTCCGCCGGTCTGCTCGGCAACTGTGCGAGCGGCTGTGATGGCCTCAAACGCAGGCTTTTTGAACTTGTTGTCACGCTGTTCTGCAAAAGCGAGGACCTTCATAAATCAATGAAATATGAAAAAAGGAAGTGTGCGTTCAGCTATCAGCGGTCGGCATTCAACTGCCGGCTCATAGCAGGCCTCGATCCACGGTGGTCAATCGAGAATCGGAAATCTCCGCCGAAGGCGGACTTGTCCGCCGAGCCTTTTGGCGGATGCGCCTCTGGCGCTGACAATCCCTATATCACTTTTGCTTCTTCGTGGAGCAGCCGAACAAGCTCGGGTACCGCACTGACGTCGGTGCCAACAATTCTTCCCGAAGGTCTGGCAGCTGGCTTCTGCATGCCGAGCACCTCGACCTTTGTCTCGGCCGGCGACGCAGGTCGCTCCTCAATCGGCTTGCTCTTGGCGGCCATGATGCCCTTCAGCGACGGATACCGGGGCTCATTCAATCCCTTTTGGGCTGTGAACACGGCGGGGAGTCGCGTTTCAACGACCTCTCGCCCCCCTTCAACCTCGCGTTCCGCGATGGCCTTGCCGTCGGCGACATCGAGCTTTACAACAACGGTGACCGAAGGCAACCCAAGCATTTCCGCAACCATTACCCCTACGGCAGAATCATCGTAGTCGACCGATTGTTTGCCGAAGAAGATGACATCGGGTGAGAGCTCTTTGAGATAATCGGCGAGCGCCCGAGCAACAGCAAACGAATCGCGAGTGCCCTCATCCTTCAGCAGCACCGCTTTGTCCACACCCATCGCAAGAGCTTTGCGGAGGGTTCCCTTATGCGTGTCACCGCCGAGAGAGACCACCGTCACATCCCCTCCGTTTTTCTCCCTCAGTCTCAGGCATTCCTCGATCGCGAATTCGTCATACGGGCTGATGACGTACGTTACCCCAGACTTGTCGATAGTCTTTCCATCAGGACCCACGATGATTTTCGCTGCAGTATCCGGGACGTGATTAATGCAAGCGGCAAGCTTCATGGCAATTTCGAATTGCGAATTTCAAATTGGGGATTGCTGGTTGAGTTAGACAGATTCGATAGCTGAGTTTAATTGTATAAAAGATTTCGATGAGCGGCAAGCTGAGGCAACACATGGCAGCGATGCAGCTCCACATGCCGCCTGGCGTGTCACAGCCAAGTTTTCAGAAGTGCCATATCAACATTACCGCCGCTGATGATGGCACAGACCCTCTTTCCGGCCAGGCGCAAAATGTTGTGAAACACCGCCGCCGGTGCTACTGCTCCCGTCGGCTCGACGACAATCTTCATCCGCTCCAGGAAGAACCGCATCATCTCGATCACCTGCTCATCGGTCACGGTGATCACATCGTCCACGTACTTCAGAATGATCTCAAAATTCCGTTTTCCGACGGCCTGTGTTCGCATACCGTCGGCGATCGTTTTCGGCGGGCTGATGCGGACGATTTCTTTCTTGCGGAACGATTGATAGCAATCGTTCGCCGGTTCTGTCTCGACGCCAATGACCCTGATTCCAGGAAACAACTGCTTCGCTGCAACAGCATTGCCGGCAATCAACCCGCCGCCGCCGACGGGAACAAACAGATAATCGAGCTCCTGGATCTCCTCCGCGATCTCGATCGTCGCAGTCCCCTGCCCCGCAATGATCCTGTCATCGTCGAAGGGCGGGACCGGTACGTAGTTGTGCTGTTCCTGAAGCTGTTTTGCCACCCGTTCACGATCGTCCGAAGAATCCTCGCAGAAGATGATCTCGGCTCCGTAGGCCTTCGTGCCCGCGACTTTGTTCGGTGGCGAGCTCTTTGGCATGACAACCACAGCGCGCGTACCGAGGAGTTTTGCCGCGAGCGCCACGCCCTGCGCGTGGTTACCGGAGGAATGTGCCACGACACCGCGTCGACGCTCTTCCGCCGTCAGCGAGTAAATCTTGTTGTAGGCTCCACGAATCTTGAACGCTCCAATTCGTTGCAGATTTTCCGCCTTCAAGAACACATCGTTGCCCGCGTGCTGGTTAAACTGCTGCGACGTGAGGAGAGGCGTCTTGTGCACCACGCGCCTCACAACTTCATACGCAAGCTCGATGTCGTGAAAGCCTATCATAAGCCTGAAAAATGTAGAGAAAATGCGTCTGATTGACAAGGGAAATATCTTCGACCGCGTACTTGCATCTTCACTGTACACTTCGTTTACTTGGGAAACCGGAATTCACATCATGCGACAACGGGAGCGGTTTGCATGAAGGTTGTATTCCTCGACCGGGACGGGACAATCATTGTTGAGCCTCGCGACGAGCGCGTTGACTCGCTCGAAAAACTCGAGTTAATTCCAGGGGCTATCCGAGGAATGCGCCTTCTTGTGAACCGGGGCTTCGCGCTGGTCATGGTTACCAATCAGGAGGATCTCGGCACCACGGTGCTCCCGTTCGAACGATTCGAGGAATCTCATTCCAAGCTCCTGCGAATCCTTGAACGCGCGGGGATACGTTTCTCTCACATCTTCATCTGTCCGCACACACCAGCGGATCATTGTGAATGCCGAAAACCGAAGACTGGGCTCGTGAAAGAATTTCTTCGGGAAAATCCGCTCGATCGTTCAAGGTGCTTTATGGTGGGGGACAGAGAGACAGATGTACAATTCGGTAGAAATATCGGTTGCAAGACGGTGCGCTTGAGTGCGGGGGAGGCAAGCGAGGCGGATTATGTTACCGGCAGCCTCCTTGAGGCGTGTACCTACATCGTTCTCGTTGACCGATTGGCAGGTCCGGAGAGGTCAACATCATGAGAGTGCAGGTTGGGCGTTGTTCATGCGGGAGACGTCTTCAGGAAAACGGGCGGGGGACAACTTCAGAGAGCTCCAAACGCCTGGTGAGAGTTGATTCATCAATGAGGCATTTTACTGCTCCTTATGCACGAATTCATGTCCCGCTTGTTGAAGTGCCTGGACGGCATTGACGAGATGCTCTTCCATTACAAAGACGTAGTCCGTGTTAAACGTGCTGGCGGCAAACACAGGGATCTTCGCGTCCGCAAGGGGTTGCACGATTGAAGACAGCACCCCGACCTCCTGCAGATTCATCTCCCCTTCGACTTTCAAGCACCTCCACCCCAGCTCTTGCTGAACATTGTTGGGCGACATGAAATCAGGGCAAACGATGCAGAATTCCTCATCAGTGCGAGAGATGAAACACAATTCTCCCTTGGCGAGAATCGATGGAATCTCGGCAAACTGGGGAAGTTTGTTTATTGTGAACGTCTCGTTCAACAGATGCAGCTTAAGTTTCCTGCTCATGGCGTCTGCCTTACCAAGTTCAAGGTGCTGCTGTCTGGTAATCGATTCATCACGATAAATGTACCACATATCGTACACTCGTGCAAGTTCTTGTTTCTTTTGATTGAAGAGCAGGGCAAAATTCATTAGCTTTTGCAGCACGTTTTTTGCGGCCATCCACCAACAATTGATTATGTCTTCAACATCAGTCCTTCTTGTCGGAGCGAGCGGGCTCGTCGGCAGACATCTGCTTCAACTTCTCCTGCACGAGAGCGTGTACGAACGCATCGCCGTGCTCGTTCGAAAGCCGCTGGCGGTGAGCCACACGAGGCTCACTCAGCATGTCGTCGACTTTGACCGGCTTGATCACCATAAGGAGATCATTCGTGCGGATGATGTCTTCTGCTGCCTCGGGACGACGATACGAGCAGCTGGCTCCCAAGAAGCATTTCGGAAAGTCGACTTCACTTATGTCGTGCAAACGGCTGCGCTTGCTTCGAAGCACGGAGCGCGGCAGTTTCTTATGGTCTCATCCCTCGGCGCGAACGTCGGATCAAAAATCCATTACAGCCGAGTGAAGGGCGAAGTTGAGCAGGCAGTCTCGAAACTTCCGTTCGTCGGAATTCACATCTTTCGCCCATCGATGCTTCTCGGCGAACGAGCGGAATCGCGCCGTGGAGAGAAAGCTGGCATAGCAGCGATGAAACTCTTCTCGTTTGCCATGGTGGGGCCGTGGAAGAAGTATAGACCGATCCATGCACAGATCGTCGCCAACGCGATGATCCGGGTGGCCTCGACTGGTCTTCATGGTGTCAACATCTTCGAATCGGATCGCATCCAGATATTAGGTTCATCTCGGGACAAGCACTTGGACACGTCACATTGACTATCGGAGCAACTCGACATATGAGGAAACGAAAATTCCTATTCTGGGCGTTCTGGTTCATCACTCCTTCGGTTTTTGCTTTCGCTCAAACCGTTCAGACGGAGCCCTACGACTCGCTCGCACAACAGATTGTCAAAGAAGCACTCGGCTCGAACCGGGCGTATGAAATGCTGCGCGATCTGTGCACCACCACCGGTCACCGACTGAGCGGCTCACCGGGGGCAGCCAAGGCCGTTGAATGGACAAAAAAGAAGATGGAGGAATTGGGATTCGACACTGTTTGGCTTGAGCCTGTGATGGTTCCGCGATGGGTGCGCGGGCCTGTTGAAGAAGGATATATTGTTCTCCCCTCTGGAAAGCGAGAAAGACTTACCATTACGGCACTTGGAGGGTCGATTGGAACGCCGCGACAGGGGATAACCGCCGAGGTCGTTGAGGTGAAGTCGTTTGGCGAGCTTCAGAAGCTCGGCGAGAAAGCGAAGGGCAAGATCATCTTCTTCAACCGTCCGATGGATCGATCATTGGTCAACACCTTTGCCGCATACGGCGGAGCGGTTGACCAACGTTGGGCTGGAGCCATGGAAGCCGCGAAAGCCGGAGGCGTTGCAGCGTTGGTGCGATCAATGACAACGCTTCTCGACGATAAGCCGCACACAGGAAGCATGGGGTATGTCGATTCAATCAAGAAAGTCCCGTCGGCCGCTGTCAGCACCAAAGGAGCGGAGCATTTAAGCGCATTGCTGGCGCGGGGAATACCTGTGAAGGTGCGCATGGTGTTATCTGCCCAGACCCTGCCTGATGTTGAATCGGCAAATGTTCTTGGTGAACTACGAGGAACCGAGAAGCCCGAAGAAGTCATTGTCATCGGCGGACACCTGGATAGCTGGGACAAGGGTCAGGGTGCACACGACGACGGCGCTGGCTGCATCGAGGCCATCGAAGCGCTGCGACTCCTGAAAACTCTCGGCTTGAAACCGAGGCGAACCATCCGAGCGGTGATGTTTATGAATGAGGAGAACGGTTCGCGAGGAGGAATTGCCTACGCTGAGAAAGATCGCCCTGGAGAGAAACACGTTGCAGCCATTGAGTCGGACGAGGGTGGATTCACGCCCCACGGATTCGGCGTCAGCGATTCGGTTGCTCATGCAAAACTCCAGCGGTGGGCGCCGGTCTTCAAGTTTATGGACGCAAACCGTATCGAGCTCGGGGGCGGCGGTGCCGATATCGGCCCCCTTGCGCGCAAAGGCGTCCCGCTCATGAGCCTGATTGTGGATACTCACCGCTACTTCGACTTCCACCACTCGGACAACGATACATACGAAGCAGTGAATGAACGTGAGCTCGCGCTGGGTGCTGCCGCGATGGCAATCTTTTCATTCATCATCGCGGAAGAAGGACTGTAACCTCACACAAGATAGCCTTCCGAAGGTTTCATACCTTCGGAAGGTTTCCATCGCTCCCCACCTGTTGAGATGGCTGATAATTCCATCCCATTTGTCTTGAAACTCACCCCCTTTCGCCGTAGATTTTCCGACACCAGAAATCTCTCCACTTTCACACCCACACCTTAGGAGTTTTTCGTCATGCGCCTTCGAACTCTCTTTACCCCGCTTCTTCTTTGCCTTGTTACTGCACTCTCTGTGCGGTCTGAGGAATCACGACTGCTCCGACAGCCGACGGTCAGCGCAACGCATATTGCATTTGTCTACGCGAACGACATATGGATTGTTGAACGGTCAGGCGGCGTGGCGCGCCGTCTCACAACGTCCGAGGGGGCCGAAACCGAGCCGCGGTTTTCCCCCGACGGGAAGTGGATCGCGTTCACCGGACAATATGACGGCAACACCGATGTGTTTGTTGTTTCGTCCGCCGGTGGCGATCCGAAACGCTTGACGTATCACCCCGGCGCGGATATCGTTCGAGGATGGACACCCGACGGCAAAGCAATTCTTTTCTCATCGGGCCGCGTGAGCGCGCCGACCGGCTATCCAAAGCTATGGACAATACCGCTTGAGGGCGGATTTCCTCAATCCCTCCCGATGCAGATGGCTCACAAAGGCGCCTATTCACCGGATGGAAAACGGATGGCGTATCTTCCCTTTCAGGAAGCATTTTTCGTTTGGCGCCATTACCGAGGCGGCCGCACGACGCGGGTGTGGATCGTCGACCTCAAGTCTCTCGACATCGAAAGGGTCCCGTGGGACAATAATAACGATACTGACCCGATGTGGATAGGCAACGTGGTCTACTTTCTCTCTGATCGGAATGGGACGATGAATCTCTTTTCATACGACACGCAGTCAAAACAAGTCCGCCAGTTCACGCAGCACGCCGACTTCGACGTGAAATATGCCACGGCAGGCGACGGTGTGATCGTCTATGAACAGGCGGGCTGGCTTCACCTGTATGATCCCAAAGCAGGAAGTTCAAGGAAAATTTCCATTACGGTCAACGCCGATCTCCCCTGGGCACGACCGCACTTCGTTAAGGCCGCTCCGATGATACGCAGTTTCGAAATTTCATCCACAGGAACCCGCGCAGTTTTTGAAGCACGTGGAGACATTTTCACCGTCCCGGCCGAGAAGGGAGACGTTCGGAACCTCACCAACAGCACTGGCGTTCACGATGCCGATCCGGCCTGGTCACCCGACGGCAAGCGCATCGCCTGGTTTTCCGACCAAGGCGGTGAGTACCAGTTGATGATCGGCGAACAAACAGGTCTCGAGCGGCCCAAGGCGATCAAGTTTGAGAAGCCGAGCTTCTACTACAACCCGATGTGGTCACCTGATTCCAAGAATCTCGCCTTCACAGATAAGCACCTTACACTGTGGTACCTCAACGTCGATGAGGGAAAGCCCATCAAGGTCGACGCAGACACATACGACCATCCACAGCGGACCCTTGCAGCGGCCTGGTCGCCAGATTCAAAATGGATCGCCTACGCCAAGCGCCTCGAGAATCAGATGCACGCGGTCTTCCTCTATTCCCTCGCCGATGGAAAGACTCGCCAGCTCACCGATGGGCTCTCTGATGCAATCTCTCCGTCTTTTGACAAAGGGGGCAAGTACCTCTATTTCCTCGCGAGCACAAACTTCGGCTTGAACGCCGGCTGGCTCGATATGACATCCTACGATCGGCCGGTCACACGCAGCGTATATCTTGCGGTGCTCGCCAAAGACACTCCATCACCTCTCGCGCCCGAGAGTGATGAGGAGAAGGATACAAGCACTGTTTCCACCAAATCATCCGATAAGGAAAAGAAGGATACAAAAGCGAAGAAGGACAGCTCAGCGATAAAGGACATCAAAGTTGATTTCGACGGCATTGATCAACGGATCATTACAGTGGAGAAGATCTCTCCCCGCGACTTCACGTCGCTGGCTGCGGGTGCTGAAGGGACGTTCTTTTATGCCGAAGATGTCCCGAACCAGACAGGAATCACGCTGCACAGCTTCGATCTGAAAAAGCGGGAGTCAACGCAGATCCTTTCCGGGATCAATGGCTATGCGATCTCTGCGAACGGGAAAAAGCTCCTGTATGGCGCATCTGGCAATACGTGGGGTATCGTCGACGCATCCAAGGCAGCAAAAGTCGGTGACGGCAAATTGAAGACCGACGCGATGGAGATGAAAATCGATCCACGGGCAGAATGGGCACAAATGTTCGACGAGGCCTGGCGTATCAATCGCGACTACTTCTACGATCCGAGCATGCACGGCGCCGACTGGAAGGCCATCAAAGAGAAGTATCGACCATGGGTTCACTACGTCGGTCATCGAACCGATCTGTCATACATCTTTGCCCACATGCTTGGTGAACTTGTTGTCGGCCACAGCTACATCTTCGGTGGCGACGCACCGACACCGCCGCAGGTAAAAGGAGGACTACTGGGCGCGGATTACGCGATCGAAGACGGCTATTACAAAATCACCAAGGTCTATACGGGCGAAAACTGGAATCCCGACCTCCGCGCACCGCTGACAGAGCCCGGCAGCAATGTCGCGGTGGGTGAGTTCATCCTCGCCGTCAATGGTCGTCCGTTGCAGGCTCCAACGAACATTTATGGCCTCTTTGAGGGTACAGCCGGCAAACAGACTGTTTTGCTCGTTAACAACAAGCCCACGGAACAGGGCGCACGGAAGGTCACTGTTGTGCCCGTCGAAAGCGAGTCGGCACTTCGGCAGCGCGCGTGGATCGAAGCAAATCGCCGTAAGGTCGATGAACTCACGAACGGCCGACTTGCATACGTGTATCTCCCCAACACCGCCGGCGCCGGGTACACGAACTTCAATCGCTACTATTATATGCAGATGAACAAGCAGGGAGCCGTGATCGATGAACGGTTCAACGGCGGCGGGTCCGCGGCAGACTATATGGTTGATATGATGAACCGTCCGTTGCTCAACTACTGGGCAACCCGCGATGGCAAGGACTTCCAGACGCCAACCGCTGCCATCAACGGACCGAAGGTCATGATCATCAACGAGCATGCAGGCTCCGGCGGTGATGCACTGCCGTACTACTTCCGCGATCGGAAGCTCGGACCCTTGATTGGCACGCGCACATGGGGCGGACTCATTGGCATCTATGATTATCCCGTTTTAATTGATGGTGGTGGTGTAACCGCACCGCGCGTGGCCTTCTACAACAAGCAGGGAAATTGGGAAGTGGAGAACGAGGGCGTATCGCCCGACATCGAGGTTGAACAGTTGCCGAAAGCAACAGCAGGCGGTGGAGACCCACAGCTTGAGCGCGCGATATCCGAAGCCCTGAAGCTCCTGGAGAAAAATCCACCGAAGAGGGTCGAGCGAGCCCCGTACCCAAAGCGGGTGGAATGACCTCGCCCTATCCCTCTCCTAGAAGGAGAGGGAACAACGCTTTTCCCCTTTGAGGGGAAGGTATCGTTGTAAACCTTCGGCGTGAGCGGCTCGACTGATCTCGCCGAGGTCTCAGGCGAACACTCAGCCGAGCCGTCAAGATGGGGTCATTACCAACGAGGGGTAGGTGTAAGAGTTCAGGAGTCTTAGCCCTTGAAACACATATCGTTCAGATCGCATACGAGGTTGATCCTCCTTCTTCCTGCTGTTTTCCTCCTTTCCTGCGCTCCCTACGGGGTTAAGAGCACTTTCCCGAGTGCTATCGACGCGCTGTTCCTCGACTACAACCAGCCTCATTCTCCCGGCGCTTCTGTTGCTATCATCAAGGACGGCAAGGTCCTTTCCAGCAGAGCGTACGGATTCGCGAACCTGGAAGACCGCGAAGTCGCCACAACAGCCACGAACTACCGGCTTGCCTCCGTCACCAAACAATTCACCGCGATGGCAATTTTGATCCTTGCCGATCGTGGCGCATTGTCGCTCGACAGCCGACTCACCGACGTTTTGCCTGGAGCTCCCTTCTACACGCACAATATGAGAGTCCGACACTTGCTCAATCATACCTCGGGCATTGTCGACTACGAGTCTCTGATCCCTGACACACAAACCGTTCAGGTGCTCGACAACGATGTGCTGGCGCTCTTGTGCAAGATTGATTCAACGTACTTCCCGGCGGGCTCGAAGTACCAGTATAGCAACTCCGGCTACGCACTCCTTGCGCTGATCGTTGAGTCTGTTACCAAGCAGTCCTTCGCGGAGTTTCTCAAGAAGAACATTTTCGAGCCGCTTGGTATGGATTACACAGTGGCTTACGAGCGGGGATTTTCTACGGTTGCCAATCGCGCCTATGGCTATTCTCGAACCGACTCGGGATTTGCTCGCACAGATCAGAGCACAACAAGTGCTGTGCTGGGCGATGGCGGCATCTATTCATCAGTGGATGACCTCTTCAAATGGGATCAAGCATTGTATACGGAGAGGCTTGTCCGCGCTTCCGTACTTCAGCAGGCGTTCACTCCAGCAGTCTTGAACGATGGAACGAGAACAACCTACGGTTTCGGGTGGAACATCGAGCCATATCGCAACCTGCCATCCCTGTTTCACAGTGGATCAACTCAGGGGTTTCGCAACGCGATACTTCGCTTCCCCCGGCAGCGGTTCACGATCATCATCCTCACCAACCGCAATGAAGGCAACCCGATCGAGATCGCGAGGAAGATTGCGGATTTGGTGCTGTTCGAAAGAGAACAAGAGAACGGATCACCGGTGATTACGGGCTCACCCTAGCCCTCTCTTAGAAGGAGGGCGAACGAGCACACCGAGTTGGGAGGGAGTTCTACTCCCGACCTTCTTGCCGGAACAACCAATGAACCGACGCGACGCACTCAAAACCTTCACTATGGCTGTCGGAGCAGCAACCGTTCCGTTCCTTCGACCCCGGTACGAATACCTGGAGCAACCCCTTGACGAGCGGGATATTCTGAAGCATATCGAACGCCTGCGCGGTGAGCCCAAGGCGGCATCAGCCGTTCGTATCGAGCGCGGCGGACCGCGGTTGTTCGTCAACGGCAAGGAAGAGTATCCCCTTCTCGCCGGCAGCTCAGGCCTGATCCATACCATCAAGAGCTTCAAGGCATCTGGCGTCAAGTTCTTCCATCCATTGATTAGCTTGGAAAATGGATGGATGAGCCCGGGTAAGTACGATTGGGATCCCGTCGATCGCTATTTTGCCAAGCTCCTCTCCATCGTACCAGACGCCTTCTTCCTCCCGCGCCTTCATCTGTACGCACCAACTTGGTGGAAAGATGCTCATCCGGAAGAGTTGGTTCAATACGGACTCCCTGTCGACAAAACGCAGTACAAGATGGGCAAGATGACGATCGATAGCGGATTCGACTGGAACTGCGTCTTCGATGCATACAGCGCCTCTCTTGCATCAGATGTTTGGAAAAAGGACATGGGTGAAGTGTTGAGGGATTTCCTACGGCATATGGACCTGTCGCCTTTACGAAGCAGGATGATCGGCTACCACATTGTCGGTGCGATGACAGCCGAGTGGCATTACGTCGGCTCCCGCTACCTGCCGGATTACAGCACACCGATGCAGCATACAGCGGGTCCGGTTCCCTCCGCCGAGGCACGCATCCGCGCAACCAACGGCCTGCTGCGCGATCCCGAGAAAGAGCGGGAGGTTATGGAATTCTACCGCAAATTCCACGAGAATACAGCCGACACCGTCGTCTACTTTGCTGGGATCGTCAAAGAGGCAACAGAGCGGCGAGTGGTGTGTGGAACATTCTTCGCTTATGTGATGGAAAACGTCTGCATCCAGGAAGCCGGACATCTGATGCCGGAGAAGGTCCTCAACTGCAACGATATCGACTACCTCGCTTCTCCCTACACATACCAGCACAGCAATGTGCCGGGCAACCCGCGATGGGAGAGCGACGTCGTTGATGACGCTGGTAACTGGCTCGGCCGGGCACGGGGTGTTGGAGGCGACGGGGGATACCGCGTTCTGCTCGAGTCCTTACGCCGTCACAACAAACTGTTCATCAGTGAGCTTGACCCGAGCACATACCTTGAACCGGAGAAGACGACCGAGGGCGGCTCTGGATTCAGCACTGTGGAGGGAACTTTGCGCATCCTCGGGCGCGACCTCACCCAGGTCTTCGCAAACGGCAACGGCGGGTGGCTTTTCGAGTTTGGCCACGTGCCGACCTTCAAGGCAAACCGGGGATGGTACGACGATGCACCGATGATCAAGGAGATACGGAAATGGGCTGACCTCGGCCATACAAACCGCAAACGGCTCGATGTTCGCTCAGTCGCCGAGATCGCCGCAGTCTACGACGTCAAGACGTTCCTTGCCACCCAACATTGGAAGGCCGAGGAACCGTGGAAGGGCTTCGGCATTTCCATCACGGATTTCTTCAACCACTGGCTTGTGAACTCTCAGGCCCGCACGCTGCACCGCATCGGCGCGCCGATGGATTTCCTTTATCGATTTGATCTTGTCCCACACGATATTTCGCGCTACAAGCTGTTCTTCATGCCAAATCTCTTTTACCTCACCACTCACGAGACACGACGGCTCAAAGACCTTCTCAAGGGAAGCGGAACAAGCGTCGTTTGGTTCTACGCTCCAGGATACATCACACCGGATCGGTTTGACCTGGCTCAGATGGAAGATCTCACTGGCTTCACCTTCAAGCGAATCGACGAGCCGGGACCGATGATGATCGAGTGCAAGATTGATAAGCCGGGCCTGAAGTTCTTCAGCAAATTCGGAGTTAAGAAGGAGCATTTTCCGCGATTCGCCGTCACCGGCAACGATCCCGCTGTTCAGTCGCTTGGCCGGTGGACCGATAACGGCGACATCGCATTTGCGCGGAGAGAGTACGAAGGATTCAAATCGCTCTACGTCGGAACCGGGCCTGTGCCTGTTGAAATCCTGCGCTGGCTCGCGGCGCAATCAGGCGTTCATCTCTGGAGCTCCAAGCCGGATAACATCCGGGCAACGCTTGACGCAGCAATGATCGTCGCTTCTGATCGCGGTGAACGGGTTCTTCGATTCCCCCAGCCGTTAGCTCCCGCTGAGGGTGGCGCTGCATCGAGAATCCACAGGCTCGTGATGGAATTCGGGGATGTGAAGGTGTTTGTGAAGAGATAACTCTGCTCCTTGGTCATTGCTCGGTGTTCGGAGTTCCACGTTTCAAGATCACTGCTTCAGCCTGCTCTCTGCTTACTGCCGTCTCTCTTTTACCGTCTCACGTATCACCCCCTGGATTATCTTGGTTTATCCCTCCATTGGCTTTTCGACAAAAATTAGATAAACTCTCCTAGTTTCTTCTTTTATGGAGGTCTCACCATGATCAAGCGCACCTTCTTCCTATTCACCATTTTCGTCTTTCTTTTCAGTCTAGGTTTAGCCGATGAGGGAATGTACCCCATCAGTGCGATTCACAAGTTGAATCTCCGAGCAAAGGGGCTCAAGATTGATCCAAAGGAAATCTACAATCCAAACGGCGTGAGTCTCATTGACGGTGTTGTTCAATTGAGCGGTTGTACCGGATCATTCATCTCAAAAGACGGCCTTATTCTTACCAACCATCACTGTGCGTTCGGAGCGGTGCAAGCAGCAAGCACAACGGAAAAGGACTACGTCACCAATGGACTCCTGGCTCTCTCAAAGGAAGAAGAGATACAGGCGAGAGGCATGACGGCACGCATCACCGAATCGTATCGCGATGTCTCCAAAGAAGTGCTGAGCGTTGTGAATGATAAGATAAATCTCGCCGAGCGGACAAAAGCAATCGACAAAAAGATCAGAGAAATTGTGGCGGAAATTGAAAAGAAAAACCCGGGGAAGCGAGCCGAGGTTTCGGAGATGTTCGCGGGCAAGACTTATGTTCTCTTTATGTACACGAATCTCAGAGATATTCGCCTTGTCTACGTCCCACCGCGATCCATCGGCGAATTTGGCGGTGAGAACGATAACTGGGTTTGGCCGCGCCACACTGGCGATTTTTCCTTCATGCGTGCATACGTTGCTCCGGATGGCTCGCCTGCCGACTACTCACCGAACAACGTCCCATATCACCCGAAGAAATTCCTTAAGGTCAACCCAGCCGGCGTTGACGAAGGGGATTTTGTGTTCATCCTTGGCTATCCGGGCCGGACATTCCGCCACAGAACCTCTCACTACCTCGCCTACGAAGAGAAATACCGAATGCCGTACGTGGCGGATTTATTTGAGTGGCAGATTGCCACGATGGAAGAGATAGGGAAAACTGATCGGGCAGTTGCGTTGAAGCATGATGCGCGCATCAAAGGCCTGGCGAATACAATGAAGAACTATCGCGGTAAGCTGCTTGGGATGAAGCGATTGCATCTTGTGGAGGGGAAATTTGAAGAGGAAAAGGCCTTGCAGCAATTCATCGAGTCCGACCCCAAGCGGAAGGAGCTCTATGGAACTGTGCTCGAGGACATTTGGAAAATCTACGAAGAAATGTCCGATTGGGCGCCGTCTGAGCTGGTTCTTGATTATCTGCGCAGCAGCTCAGTGATGCTCGGGTATGGCTTCACGATTTATGAATCTGCGCTCGAACTCCAGAAACCGGACCTCGAGCGCCTCTCGTCCTACACGGAGAGAAATCTCGCCAATACCAAACGGGGTCTGTCTCAGGCTCTGCGGAATTACTATGAGCCTACTGACAAGGCTTTTCTGAAGCACATGTTGATGCAAGCAGCCAATCTCCTGGAGATGCAGCGCATACCTGCAATTGATGAAATCCTGAAAGGAGAAAGCGCAGAGCAGGCAATCGATCAGTTCATCCAGACCGCGTACGCTCAGTCGAAGCTCAACGACGAGAAAACCGTGATGGATTTCTTCGGAAAGAAGCCGGTCGAGGTCGAGCAAATGGATGATCCCTTTGTTCAGCTCGCCAGAGCATTGTATCCGACGTATCTGAAGCTTCGTGAGACGCGCCAGCGGCGCGACGGTGCTCTGTCGAAGCTCTCGGCATTGCTGGTGGACGTAAAGCAGCAATTCCAGAAGACGAGTTTCATCCCGGACGCCAACAGCACGCTGCGCCTGACGTTTGGACGGATCAAAGGCTACTCGCCCGCTGACGCAACGTACTACAAACCGATCACAACGCTGACAGGCGTCATCGAAAAAACGACAGGCGAAGATCCGTATGCTACCCCGGAAAAGGTCATTGATCTCTACAAATCAAAGAACTTCGGCCACTACAAGAATGCGAAGCTCAACGATGTGCCCGTGGCGATCCTCTACAACATGGACACAACGGGAGGCAACTCCGGGAGCCCAGTGCTCAACGCGCGCGGCGAGTTAGTGGGTGTGAACTTCGACCGCGCGTTCGAAGCGACCATCAACGACTACGCCTGGAGCGATTCGTATAGCCGATCGATTGCCGTGGACATTCGGTATGTTCTCTGGGTAACGGAAAAGGTTGGAGAGGCCAATCACTTGTTGAAGGAAATGGGGATAAAGTAACTGCTGCACCGCGCAGCTTGTACTGTCTTGATGTGTGTTCCTAGCTTTTCAAAGGAGAACTGACCATGAGAATCCTAAAACGTAACCCCACATCATTCGTGAGAAGGGCACCTTTGATTCTTCTTCTTGGCCAAGTCGCCCTTGTTCCCATCTCGGCGCAAGACAAACCCACGGATGATAAACAACTCATCGAGAAAAAATTCGAAGCACTCGACTACCGGCTCGATCAGCTCGCGAAGGCAATTGACGATGTGCTCTGGTACAATAAGGTGGGCGACGTGGCGAACATTGACAAAGTGTTCATCGTCGGTGCACCGCGAACAAAAGTGAAGAACCCAACGGCCATGGGGGCGAAGAACCCTGTCAAGTTCTGGTCGTATATCTTCATCCCGCAAAAGATCGACCGCAGCAAGAAGTACCCACTCCTCGTGCTTCCGCACGGCGGTGTGCACGCAGACTTCACGACGTACCACACCCACATCATCCGCGAGTTGATGGCGCAGGGATACATCGTTATCGCGCCCGAGTACCGCGGAAGCACCGGCTATGGCAGGGCCTTTTACGAACAGATCGACTACGGCGGTCTGGAAATCGCGGACAACCATGCAGCACGCGACTACATGATCGAAAACTATGATTTTGTCGACAGTGATCGCGTGGGCGCCATCGGTTGGAGCCACGGCGGCCTCATTACGCTCATGGATATTTTCGAACATCCCGATGACTACAAGGTTGCATTCGCCGGCGTGCCGGTGAGCGATCTTGTTCAGCGGATGGGATACTATGACGACGAGTACCGAAAGCTGTTCTCCGCCCCATACCATATCGGCAAGACGGCCAACGAGGATGTGGAAGAATACCGCCGCCGATCGCCCGTGAACCACGTTCAAAAGCTTCGCACACCACTACTGATCCACACGAACACCAATGACGACGACGTCAACGTGCTCGAAGTGGAACACTTGATCGAAGCGTTGAAAGCCGCCGGGAAGAAGTTTGAGTACGAGATCTTCAAGGACATCCCTGGCGGACACAGTTTCGATCGGATCGACACGAAGACGGCAAAGGAAATTCGGCTGAAGATCCACAAATTCCTTGCAGACTACCTGAAGCCGCCTCATCCGTTCAAATCGGTCGACGATCTCGAAAAGGCAGGGTACAGATGAAAGAGGGGAAGGTCTGTGAGCTGGTTTTTCACTGATGCTTTTTTGTCCCCCCTGACAAGGGGGACGCGTCCTGTCTCCCAGGACGCAGGGGGTCGGGTTTGAACTTGACGAAGCGAGATGTTCAACGTCTACTGGCCTCTGTCGCAAACCTCAAGAGTCAAACAATAGAGAAATTTGCATGGAATTGTTCCAAGACCTGATCGAATTCATCCTTCATCTTGACCGGCATCTGCTCGATCTCTGCAATGCCTATGGCACGTGGGTGTATGCAATCCTCTTCGTCGTCGTCTTCTGTGAAACGGGTCTGGTCGTTGCACCGTTCTTGCCTGGAGATTCGCTCCTGTTTGCAGTCGGCTCACTCGCAGCTATTGGTGCCTTGGATCTGACGGTATCCGTGGTGCTACTCATCAGCGCTGCGGTTCTTGGCGACACTGTGAATTACTGGATCGGGGATTATGTCGGCCCCAAGGTCTTCCACGAAGAGCATAGCCGATTCCTGAACAAGGAGTATCTTATCCGGACTCATCAGTTTTACGAAAAGCATGGAGGAAAGACCATTGTCATCGCCCGCTTCCTGCCGATCATTCGTACGTTCGCTCCCTTCGTCGCCGGCATCGGAAGCATGACCTACCGGCGCTTCATTCTGTTCAACGTTTTCGGTGGAGCGCTCTGGGTCCTTGTCTTTGTCTCCGCGGGATACTTTTTCGGCAGCGTTCCGTTCATTAAGAACAACTTCAGCCTCGTTATCATCGCGCTGGTTCTCATACCGGGAATTCCAAGCGTTGCAGAATTAATAAGGATCCAGCTCAAGAGGAGAAAAGCGCGAGCAGGCTAGGGCAACTCTCGCAGGTCCGGTGGTCTACCTGACCCGTTCGGTTGACCAATTTGGTTACGCTACAGTAGGTGTAGGTCGGGCGGGTCGACCTACAATCCGTGGGAGATCAAACCATGCCGCGACAAAACATCTCAAGCGGAGCCCCTTGGGAACCAATCGTTGGTTACTCGAGAGCCGTCAAGGTCGGTCCGTATATACACGTTGCAGGCACAACTGGTGTAGGCTCAGACGGCAAGGTCGTCGCAAAGGGGGATCCATACGCACAAGCCGTCCAGGCACTGAAGATCATTGAAACCGCCCTTCAAAAAGCAGGCGCAAGCATCAAGGACGTTGTTCGCACGCGGACATTTCTTGTTAACATTGCTGATTGGGAGAAGGTGGCAAAAGCGCACGGAGAGTTTTTCCGTGACATTCGCCCGGCAGCGACAATGGTCGGCACAAGCGGACTCGTTGATCCCGATATGCTCGTCGAAATCGAGGTTGATGCAATCATCACCGATCATCCTTGAAGGGTACAAGGCAGCCTGCAGACCATCACGGAAAAGAACTGCAGTCTGTCTTAGCTAGACCTGGGTGCATATAGTATTTTCCTTAACGAAGACGCTCGAAACCATCTGGACAAACTCAAACGAGGAGTACCACCATGAAAAAGATCCTCATTCCCGGCCTTGTCGCAGGCTTCGTCATGCTCGTCGTGGCGATGGCTGTTGGACAGCTCACATCCTTTGCCTTACCGTCGATCGCGAAGGAGTACGAGAACACGAACCTCTTTCGGCTCAGGACAGACCCGATCATGCTCCTCTATTTTCTGTATCCGTTCTTTCTCGGCGTCGCGCTCGCTTGGGTATGGGACAGAACGAAAGGCGTGATCGGAGAAGGAAGCATTTGGATGAGGGGAGGCAAGTTCGCTCGCACATTCTGGATCGTCTCCGCTCTGCCAGGGATTCTCATGAGCTACAGCAGCTTTCCGATCTCGCTGGCTCTGGCGCTTTCGTGGCTATTGAGCTCGATGGTCCAACTCCTGTGTGCAGGCTATATCTACGCAAGGATGAATAGGTAAGCGGCTCTCGTTTCCGTGGTCCTCCAGCGGGACGAAGCCGCGCGAGATATGCATTGATCTGCAACTCAACGGCTCACCGTGAAACATGCACTTCAAGGAGATGAGCTTATGACCGACCTTCGCTATCCCATTGGGAAGTTCCAACCCAAACCTCAGCTCAACGATGATGAGCGCCAGGCTCTTATCCATCAACTCGCTGAGGCATCTGCCAAGCTGCGGCAGTCAGTAAGCGGCTTGATGGAGGAGCAACTCGATACCCCATATCGTCCCGAAGGGTGGACGGTGCGCCAGGTGGTCCATCATTTGCCGGATAGCCACTTCAACGCGTACGTGCGTATGAAACTCGCGATGACAGAACAACAGCCCACCATCAAGCCGTATGAACAACAACTGTGGGCCGAGCTCTCTGACGCGAAAACCGCTCCCATCGAACTCTCCCTCACGCTGCTCGAATCCCTCCATAAACGATGGGTGTTGTTCTTACAGTCACTGAAGTCATCTGACTTCGCGAGGACCTTAAATCATCCGGAAAGCGGCGTGATGAACCTCGATAGGATTCTCCAGCTGTATGCTTGGCACGGCCGCCATCACACGGCACAGATCACCTCGCTGAGGGAAAGAATGGGATGGAAGTGATCCAAACTGTGCGCTTGCCCCGACCAATGTTTCCATTATTCCATCATCCATCGGGGTCTGCATGAACATCTCCATCCGCCAGGCTACACCTCGCGACGCCGCGGTCATCGCACGGTTCAATACCCTGATGGCCGAAGAGACCGAAGGACGATCACTCGATCCTCAACGGTTGCGCGACGGCGTTGAGACGTTGCTGAGCGATCCATTAAAAGGCATCTACTTTCTTGCCGAGTTGGAAGGCGCTATCCTCGGCCAACTGATGATCACGTACGAATGGAGTGATTGGCGCAACGGCAACTTCTGGTGGATCCAGAGTGTTTACGTGGAGAAGGAGTCACGCGCGAAGGGGGTCTTTAAGGCGTTGTACCATCACGTGCACCGGATCGCTCGGGCTGACAAGACTGTGTGCGGACTTCGCCTCTATGTCGAAAAACAGAACGAACGCGCGGCACGCGCGTACGAGCAACTCGGAATGAAGAAAGCGCGCTATGAGATGTACGAGATTGACTTCGTCCTCTGAAGCCTGACCAACAGGCAAGCTTTTTAACACGACCCTGACAGCAAATTTGTGATCAACGATGAGCTCGTGTTGCGACACCTCTGAGGGCTGTACCGGCGTAAATAGGTTTTTCTCTCGCAGGTCCAAGCACTATGCCAGGCGTTTTGCCAAGAAGGGACTTGAACGAACGCAGCAATACCTCATCGAGGGTGTAAAACGCAAGCCTATCGCCGCAAAGGAGGTTCTCGATATCGGCTGCGGCGTGGGCGCTCTTCATTTGACATTGCTGAATCAGGGAGCCGCCCGCTCTATTGGTGTGGAGATGTCAGAAGGCATGATCGCGGAAGCCAAACGCCTGGCCTCGGAATCTGGTGTCGGTGAACGGACTCAGTACATTGTTGGAGATTTTGTTGAACTTGCGGATTCCCTCACTGAAAGCGATATAACATTGCTCGATAAGGTCGTTTGCTGCTGCGAACGACTCGACGACCTCATCGAAAAGTCAACTGCAAGGACCAAGAGCATTTACGCGCTGTCACATCCGAAAGACAACGCTCTGATGAAGACCGTCTTCAAGACACAGATGCTGCTAGCAAGATTCCTGGGATGGAGCTTTTGCCCGTTCTGGCATGACTGGGTTGAGATGAAGAATATGATTGTGTCCCGCGGATTTCGGCTACTCTACGAAAACTCAACAATCGCCTGGCAGGTCCTGGTCTTTCAACGTATCTAATGCCAGACTCCCGAAGTGCCACTGTTGTAGATTCCCGAAGACTTCACAGTCTCTGCCAAGAGAAACTTTTGCCTTTCACGTGCGTTATTGCATATTCGGCTCTACACCGTAACACATCCATCGGAATGAACCTTTTGCCCCCTACTGCCACATCCTACACATCTATCATTCATAACCAGGAGGATGTACAATGAAACGCTTGTGCACCATCGTTCTCATTATTGCCGCGACTGCCAACCCGGCAAAGGCTCAGACGGCTCCAACGACGGGCTTGCGTGAGAACACTCCGACCGTCCATGCCTTCACGAATGCGCGCATCGTCGTCGCGCCCGGTAAGACAATTACGCAGGGCACGCTGGTGGTTCGGAATGGCGTAATCGAAGCCGTTGGTGAGAATGTTGCTCCGCCTGCTGACGCGCGCCTCTGGGATATGAAAGGATTAACCTTGTATCCCGGATTGATCGAGCTTTCGTCGGATATCGGCATGCCGAAGCCACCGCAAACACAGCCAACGAGCCCATTCGATTTCTCTGCACCGCCGGCCCAGCCCGAGAAACCGAAGGGGGCTGCGCACTGGAACACGCGTGTGCGCGCCGACCTCAACGCTGATGAAGAATTCGCACCTGATGCAAAATCAGCGGAGAAGTTGCGCTCTCAGGGATTCACGCTCGCGCTCGCGACACCACAGCGCGGCATTTTCCGTGGCACCAGCGCGCTGGTGAATCTCGGTGACAGCCCGGCATCGGATCTTGTCGTCAAGCGGCGGGTTGCTCAGACAGTGACCTTTGAGCAAGCCGGTGGGTTCTTCAGTGGATATCCGAACTCGCTGATGGGCATCATCGCGTTTATCCGTCAGACCTACTATGACGCCGATTGGTATCGGAAAGCGCAGGATGCATACACAAAAAACCCTGTTGGCCAGAAACGCCCTGAGACGAACACCGCGCTTGCCGCACTTGCCGACGCTGCGCAGAATCGAATGCCCGTCGTAATGGAAGCATCGGGTGATCTCAATTTCCTGCGGGCAGCGAGAATCGGAAAAGAGTTTTCGCTCAACCTTTGGATGCTCGGAAGCGGGCAAGAGTATCGTCGCCTGGATGCAGTCAAGGCCACCAGGATTCCTGTGATTGTGCCCTTGAACTTCCCCGAAGCACCATCGGTAGAAACGCCCGAAGACGCGATGAACGTGACGCTCGAAGAGCTGCGCCACTACGATGCTGCACCGGAGAATGCCGGGCGATTACAGAACGCCGGAATTCCCATGGCACTAACGTCTGCACAGTTGAAAGATGCAGGAACGTTTCTCACTCAGGTGCGAAAAGCAGTCGAGCGTGGGCTCAATGCAGATGCAGCGCTGGCCGCACTCACCATCACGCCAGCGAAGTGGATTGGAGCCGACAAGCAGTTCGGGACCCTCGATCCCGGAAAAACCGCGAACATCGTGATCACTGACGGCGATCTGTTTGCAGAGAAAACAAAAATCCGGGAAGTATGGATTGATGGAAAACGATATGAAGTCAAGGTCCCTCCCGCCAACGACCCCCGCGGCGTCTGGGATTTGGCTGTCACATTTCTGGGAACCGGATTCGGCAAAATGACATTAAAAGGCGAGGCGGAAAAGCCAACCGGATCATTCATCTGGGAAGGGAAAGAGGTAAAGTTCTCCTCGGCGACGTTCTCTGCCGGACGCATTGCCGCAACCTTCAGCGGAGATTCTCTCCAGAGGCCAGGGACAGTACGTGTTTCCGGGACAGTGAGTCTTAATGAAATGTTCGGTGTCGGCGAAATGCCTGATGGTGAGGAATTTTCCTGGAAAGCAACACGCAAGGAGCCGGCGAAGGAGGAACCCGACACCACAAAGCCGAAGAAACCCGAAATGGCGTTATCTCCTATAACACTTCCACCGTGCGAATACGGCCGGACGAAGCAGCCAGATCAGCCGGAAAACGTTCTCATCAAGAATGCAACCATCTGGACTCAAGGGCCTCAAGGAAAGCTACTACAGGGAGATATGCTGGTGACAAAGGGGAAAATCCTGCGCATTGGCGCCAATCTCGCCGCACCGAAGGACGCCGTGATCATCAATGCAGCAAATAAACACCTCACGCCCGGTATCATCGATTGTCATTCCCATACGGCCGCGGCAAGCATCAACGAGGGAGGGCAAGCCATTACGTGCGAGACACGGATCGAAGACGTGCTCGACCCCGATGACATCTGGATCTATCGCCAGTTGGCGGGTGGAACAACGATGGCGAACGTCCTCCATGGTTCCGCAAATCCCATCGGGGGACAGAATTCGATCGTCAAATGGCGTTGGGGCGCGCTCGCTGACGATCTACTGATGTCAGGTGCGCCGCCGGGCGTGAAGTTCGCACTCGGCGAAAACGTCAAGCAGAGCAACTTTCAGATCCCTGGTCGTACACCACGCTACCCGCAAACGCGCATGGGTGTCGAACAACTCATTCGCGATCGATTCCAGGCAGCTCTTGATTATGAACGAGAATGGAAGCAATGGGAAAAGGACAAGACGAAAGTTCCTCCGCGGAGAGATCTCGAGCTTGATTGCCTCCTCGAGATTGTCAAAGGCGAGCGTGAGATCCACGCCCACGGTTACCGTCAGGATGAATTGCTCATGCTCTTGCGCGTTGCCGAGGACTTCGGCATACGAGTTGCAACCCTGCAGCACGTTCTCGAGGGTTACAAAATCGCCGACGTGATGGCAAAGCACGGTGTAGGAGGATCAAGCTTTAGCGATTGGTGGGCCTACAAGATCGAGGCATGGGATGCAATCCCCGGCAACGGTCCGCTGATGCACAGTCAAGGAGTAGTTGTGTCGTACAACTCTGACAACGATCAACTCGCCTCGAGGCTCAACTGGGAAGCGGCAAAAGCCGTGAAGTTTGGAATACCCGAAGAGGAGGCGCTGAAGTTCGTGACGATCAATCCGGCCAAGCAATTGAAGATCGACAAGTGGGTCGGCTCCCTGGAAGTTGGGAAAGATGCTGACTTTGTGATCTGGAGCGGGAACCCGCTGTCGACATATTCTAAGTGCGAGCAAACATGGGTCGACGGCAAAAAGTATTTTGACATCCAGGAAGATCGGCAGATGCAGGACCAGATTGTGAAAGAACGGGCAACCTTGATTCAAAAGATCCTTGCCAGCAAGAAGGAGAAACCGGTCGCACCTGGAGGACCGCCCATGCGGTTCCGCCGCCCGAATGAATTCCACCAGCAATCGTGCATTGAGGAGGGACTGAGCCATGAAACGAACTAACGCTGTTCACACGCCGCGAGGAAGCTCCACTCCCCAGCACTCTCAGCAAGGGCTGTTGCGAGGGAGTTCTACTCCCGCGCTTTCCCACTCGCATACACGCCCATTGCTTGTCGCCGTGAGCTTTGCCTTGTTTGTTATCTGCTCTACCGCCGTTGCTTCAGACGCAATCCCGGCAGCAAAACAAAAGAAACCCATCGCTCTGATTGGGGGAACCATTCATACCGTCAGCGGTGCGGTGATTGAAAACGGCACAATCGTCTTTGACAAAGGCACCATCACTGCTCTCGGCACAAACGTGTCCATCCCCGCTGATGCGGAGCGAGTCAACATCAGCGGCAAGCATGTGTATCCTGGCATCATCGATGCATACTCGAATATGGGACTGACGGAAATCGGTTCAGTTCGCGGGACTCTTGACATCTCCGAGACCGGGTCAATCAATCCGAGTGTTCGAGCCGAAGTGGCGGTGAACCCGGAGAGTGAGCTTATTCCCGTAGCGCGCTCCAACGGCGTGGCTGTCGTCGCAACAGTACCCGGCGGCGGACTCATCTCCGGCATGGCCGCAGCCTTGATGCTCGATGGCTGGACATGGGAGGATCTCACCCTCAAGAGCGGCCTTGCTCTCATCGTAAATTGGCCGACGATGGTGTATACCCCCTCTCCATTTTCTCGGACACCAAAGGAAGAATGGCAAAAGCAGCGGGATGAGCAATTGAAAACGCTCAGCGAAGCTTTCGCAAATGCACGCGCGTACCTGACAGCGAAAAAGGCTGAGCAGCAGAAAGGAATTCAATACCACGATGTTGATCCTCGATGGCAGGCGATGATCCCTGTATTGGAAGGGAAGGTGCCGGTCTTTGTCAACGCGAACGAACTGAGCCAAATTCAGGCTGCCATCACGTGGGCCGAACAGGAGCAGATCAAGCTTGTCATCGCGGGCGGAAGGGACTCCTGGCGCGTAGCGGATCAATTGAAAGCAAAGAACATCCCGGTGATCGTCACCGACATTCAGAGCGCTCCGACCCGGCGGTGGGAGGGGTATGATGCGATCTTTACGCTTCCGCTCAAGCTGAAGAACGCCGGCGTTCGATTTTGCATCACAGGTGACGGGACCGCGTCGAACTCACGCAACACAGCTTACCACGCAGCCAATGCGGCCGCATACGGCTTGCCGAAGGACGATGCGTTGAAATCGGTTACCCTCTACGCTGCACAGATTCTCGGCATCGCCGACAAAGTCGGATCGCTCGAGGTTGGAAAAGATGCAACGCTGATCGTGACCAACGGGGACCCTCTCGAATTGCCAACTGTCGCCGAGCAGATGTTCATCCAGGGCAAAAAGATCGATCTGCGCGATAAACACAAACAGCTCTATGAGAAGTATAAGGAGAAGTATAAGCAGATGAGTGAGAAGTAGTCAGAAGTCAGAATACAGAATGCAGAAGACAGAATGCAGATAGCCTCGGGCTTTAGCCCGAGGAATTGCAGGGGGGACACAAACGAAAGGCGCACAGCGATGGGCGCCTTTGTTTCATTCAACGCCCAGGTCTCTTCATTGACTACCCATTCAAAAATCCCTACTTTTTGCCTGATCACTTCCCTGTCTCCACTGCCGAAGGGTAAAATCTTGTTCTGTCTTCTCGGGCCACCCCGAGGTAACGAAGTGGCGATTATTGCGTGGCTGATAGCAATTTTCACCGCGGTGTGGATCCTTGCGATCATATCCAAGTGGCTGACAAGAAAAATCTGGAAAGGAAAAGCGAGAATGCAAGAGACGCTGAGCGAATATGAATCTGTCATTTCACGGGCGGTGCCAAAACTTCTTGCAATCTCCGAACTCCAAGGTTCTGCTCGCGCGACTCCAGTCAAATGGTCGAAGAAGGAGATCCTGGGCCATTTGATTGATTCTGCGAGCAATAATCATCAGCGCTTTGTCCGGGCCCAGCTGAGCGGAGAAATCAAACTGCCAAACTACGATCAGGTAGTCTGGGTCAGAACCCAAGAGTATCAGACTGAAACGTGGGAAGATCTGGTTCATTTGTGGAAGCTGTACAACCTCCATCTGCTCCATATCGTCGAGTCAATCCCAGTCGACAAGTTGAACAGCATGTGCTTTATCGGCGAGAGTGAGCCTGTGACGCTGGAATTCCTGATCCAAGATTACGTTCGACACCTGAAGCATCATCTCGAGCAGATCTTCGCTTGAGGAGATGTTCCCGAATCATACCAGTAGCGATCAAAACGAGAGTCCACCTCGTTCTCGTTCTTAACGCCCGTCGGCAAACAAAGCCGATGATTGCACTCTTACATGTTCGGACTCCGAAGGAATTTTCCTTAACTTGCGACACAAAGGAAGACGGTTTGCCCTTTTTCCATCATTCCATATTCTCTAACTGCCCGTGCGCCTCGCAATCATCTCCGACATCCACGGTAATGTCGAAGCCCTCACCACGACGCTTGACCTCATCAACACTCGCTCGGTAGATGAGATTGTCTGTCTTGGGGATGTCGTCGGCTACGGCGCCAATCCTAATGAATGTCTCGCTATGGTCCGCGAGCGCTGCACTGTCATTCTCCTCGGCAACCATGACGCTGCAGCCGTCGATCTGTCTGTCGCCAATCAATTTACCATGAATGCCCGCCTCTCAGCGATCTGGACCCACGGGGTTCTACATGATGAGAACAAGGAATTCCTGAAGAACCTGCCATTCACCAAAGCGCGAGACGATATCTTTCTCACCCATGCCTCCCCATACGACCCGGAAGAATGGAATTACATCATCACGGATTTTGACGCCAGAGATGCTTTTCAGTCATTCGTCCAGCGGATCTGCTTCGTCGGGCACTCTCATATCCCGATCATCTTTTCCGAGACCGGCAACGCTGCGGCGGTATCGAACCGCGACCGCTTCGTTGTTAACGTCGGAAGTGTGGGCCAGCCCCGCGACGGAAACCCGAAACTGAGCTTCGGTATCTTCGATACGGAGGACTGGACGTATGAAAACATCCGTGCAAAGTACGATGCGGTAACAGCGGCAGAAAAAATCAGAAAGGCCGGTCTGCCTCGGGCATTGGCTGACCGCTTGATGGTTGGTATCTAGGAACGATTTTCCTTCGGGTGGGCCTCGATCGGGGAATTTCACCTTGCGGTGAGCAAAGCGAAGAGCTTCTCCTTCTTCATCGTCGACACTGCCGCGCAGAGCGTCTCACCCACCCTCCATACAACAACATTGCACTCCGGATGGTCGGGGTCTGTGTACCACCCGGATTGTGCGAGCGCCGTTCTCGCCGCGGGTGGAAGCGAAAGTTTCGAGCCATTCCTCACGTCATCATTGCATACCTGGTACACGTACATCCAGTCGTCGCCGATCTTGTAGACGACGTGAGCCAGGTTGACCCCACCGTACTCAGACGCTGCCGCACCGTACCATTCACAGTTCGGAAGCTTCACAACATCTACGGCAAACTTGATGTTGCTTCTCCTAAAGTAGCCGATAATACTCTCCGGAGAGCACGAAACGAGTGCGGGCTTCAACTGGCCGGATCGGACAAGCGCGAGGTTTTTGAATGACTGGTTAATGATGTCGTTCGACGCGGTGTGAGCCGTCAAGTCGCTGGATGAGTCCCGGGGGATACTGAGAAAGAGAACAAACACGGCCACGGCCAGACCCCCAGCGAGGGCGGGAACAAGTGCTCTTCGGGCAAAGAGCCTCTCAAGCCATCCCTCGAGCAAAATGGGCGATTTCTCATACTGCTCCCGGACCGAACGAAGAACAAAGTCTTGAAGAGAACGAGGGGCGTTGATGTACTTGACGGTGCGCCGAACAACGTTTTTGCAGAGCTTCTCCAGTTCGTAATCCGTGCGACACTTGCAGCAGATCTCAAGGTGCGCAAGGAATTCCTGCTCGATCTGCTTCGGGAGAAACCTATCTATTGCATCGCCTGCATGCTCTTGTACAGCACTACAATTCACAGAACCACCTCAAGAGTGTAAAAAAGTGCCCCAGGCTGCTTCTCAATCTGTTTTGATCATTCCCTGTCTCTTCGCATACTCGTACAACCTCGCCTGGAGCAATTTTCTTCCCCGATGGAGCCGTGAACGAACCGTACCGATCGGACACTCAACGAATTCGGCAATCTCCTCGTAGGTCAATCCTTCGATATCACTAAGGATTACGACGGTGCGAAAGTCATCGGGGAGACTTTCGAGCGCTTTGCTCACCTCGTCGCCAAGGAGGCTGCCGAAGAGCTTTTCCTGGAGATCATTGGGGTTTGTTGACTCAGCGCGAATTAGATTGTAAAAATTTTCGATTTCTTCGTAGTCGACCTTGTCTGGCTCTTTCGTCTCCTTCCGGTACCGGTTGATGTACGAATTCTTCATGATCCGAAACAGCCACGCGCGGATATTTGTTCCTTTCTCGTACTTCTCCCAGAAGCGGTAGGCTTTGAGGTATGTCTCCTGAAGCAGGTCACGCGCGTCGTCTTGGTTTCCCGTCGTGCGAAGAGCGAAGTTGTACAGCACATCCATATGAGGCAGGGCTTCAGCCTCGAATTCAGATTGCTTCTTCTTTACGCTGCGAGAAACAACCGCCAAGAGTGGTGGAATCATGGGTCGCCTGTTGCATCCCTTTCACCCGCAACGAACTCCCCCCGTCACGATCGACAAGAGATAAGGCAACCTGCACCCTCAACACGAAACCGCTGCTTCGAGTTCCATCGGTGAGCAGAACCGGCAGGCAACCTTCCCGATAAGGTAGGATGAAGTGGGCTGTGGGAAAATTGTTTAGCTCAAGGTACGAATATCGCTCAAGGATAGCAAGGTTACTGAAATTACAAGAATTGTTCCTATTTTTTGTTTGACAAGGAACGAATTTGGTCGATGGACAATCGCTGATCAATCTGCGTGATGACACCGCCAACAGAACTCCCGCGGAGGTCGACCTCCTCAAACGACGCATATGTGCTCAGATCGCCGATGTCCATCACTTTCCCTACGAGGGTGAGCGACCCCGTTGATGAGTCGAGTTCCTCATCGATGTTGATTCCAATATCCACGGTGATGGATGGCATGCAGTCATTGACCTGCAAGAGCGCATTGCGGAGAATGAGGTCGAAGAAATACATCGTGTTGAACGGAAGTTGTTCATACACTTGAAGATCTGCGTGCTGGTACTGTTCGCCTCCGATCGCGTAAAGCGTTGTCAGCAGGCCGACGAAGTTGAGTTTCCGGATGAACATCTTGTTGGGATCGCCGGGCCATCCACCGGACTCGACGAGCACGGTGCTCGTCCCCCACTTCTGGATGTTATCTCCGAACGCACGAGGCTCGAACGTGTCATCATACTTCGAGACGTTTCCGGGGATAAATTGCTCCATCACGGCCGCGAACGTGGCGGCAACTTGCTTCGCTGGCCGACGCACGTCGTTATCCGATCGCGATTCATCATACGCTGGGGCGAGAAGGGCAATCGTGCTCACTTTTTTCGTGTTCCCAACGGTTGTCCGCGGGTCCTGGTCATGTAAATTGAAGCCGAAGTGTGGCCGATAACGTTCCCAGGCTCCCCGCAATACCCGGGCTTCTGGGGTCCCGAGAAAGAGCGCGTCCCGGTTCATGTCAATCAGCTGGGCGGTCCGTCGCTGAAATCGCTCTGCGCCGTCGGGATTTAACATCGGAATGATGAGAAGCGTCAATTGCTCCGTGATCATCTTTGCCACACGATGGTTTGGTGATGATCCAAGGAAGTTCATCATATCCACAATGGCCATCGTTGCCGTTGCCTCATCACCATGCATCTGGGACCACAGCATGACACTCGTCTTGCCGCGTCCGACCTTCAGCAACCAAATGTCGCGCCCCTCTGCAGATTTACCGGCTGGCACCATCTCGAACACCTGTCGCTCCTGCAGCGGCCTCAGCCACTGTAGCATGTCTGCCTGCGTGAACCTGCGCGAGGTAATTTCTGGGACTTGATACCTTGAATAAGAGTCATAGAGTTCGCGCGCAATATTTGCCTGCTCTTGCGCAAAGCTGGATGAGGCTGAAATCGTCATGAGAATGATCCATGAGACAGTAAGTATGGGCGGGAGCATATTTGGCACTTTCCGATTCATTCCGAGCGCCTGTGAAGAACTGTGGTGCTCTTGGTAGGAACACGTAAGAAGATAAATCGAAATTGGCAAAAGCGCACCTCCCCGTACAAGAAGAAAGGTCGGAGAGTGATTCCGACCTTTCCCCAAGCCTCATGATGTCAACGACATGTCAGAACGGTCTTGCAAACCGGAAGATAAACCGCGCTGGCTCTCTTTGGTCGGTCCGCCACACGTAGGCCAACCGGAACGATCCACTGCGCGATGCCACCCCCACACCCACATCGTGCCTGAACTCGGAGAACCTGATACCGCTGAAGCCTTCATTCCACGAGGTACCCGGCACCTCGCTGCGCACAACCGCAGCATCGCCCAGCACCAGGAAGTTGATGCCGCTCATCAGCCAGCTTGGCCAAAACTCCAGTTCCCCAAGGAAATCCCCGTTGACGATGTATTCAGCATTCACGAGGATCATCCGGTTGCCCGCCTGAGACTTGAAGGGAAATCCGTGCAGCGTGCTCAGGCCGCCTATCTCGAAGATCTTTTGGACTGGAAGCGAGCCTTCCGAGGTTCCCGCGCGCAGGCGGACATTGAGGTTGTCATACCGACCCAATGGCTGATACCTGCGAACGTCAAGAACGTATTGATTGAAGCCAAAGTTGCCGCCGAAATTTTTATCAGCAAATTCCGCTGTTGCAAAGATGCTCCACCCCTCCGGGCCGTACATCGTCTTCGTCACCGTGCTCAACCCGGCTGATGTCAGGATGCTTCGCATCTGTCCCTCGTCGATTGATGGATTCAGTCGAAATGTCTTATCCCCCCCAAAGATCGACCACTCGGTGCGGTTTTCCATCGACTTATAGTCATCAATCAAGTACTCAACACGCACTTGACCTGTAACGTAGTCCTGCTGAAGTGCATACCCCGCGTTAAAGCCCATTCCTATGCGACGGTAGTAGTCACGATAGTCCTCGTGGATGAGAATCGCTGCTGCCGTGTTTTCATGAATACCGATGATCCAGTTGTCCTTGCTGTCTGTGAGCTTATGGCCTTCGATGCCAATCTCAATGAGTTGGCCATCGTTGAACGCAAACTGACGACTCAGTCCGAGATTGCCTCTCCACTCTCGCGCCTTGAACCCATAGCCAAAGGAACCGAATATGCTGTAGCTCTTTCTGCCATCCCAGTAGTATCGCTTGTCGGAGCCCATGCCAAGGAACAAGCCCTCAACCCTGTTGTAGCGAAAGATGAAGTTGTCGAGATTCGTCGTCTCGCTGATCCAGTTTGCATTGAGTCGTGTTGATGATCGGGTGAACTTCTTCTCGTTCTCGCGGTACGAATTCGCCGTTAAACTCGTCTTGTCGATGTACCCATCGATGCGCGCTACTTCATCTTTGAAGACGTCGCCGTTGATGACTTTTGCGTTGCCGGTAACGTATCCATTGTCTTTTACATACAGATTGCCACCCACGACGAGAACGTCGCCGACGACTTTCCCGTACACCGTCAGGTCGCCTGCCTTGACAACCACGTTGGCGTTGACCGTGTCCTCTTCCTCAATGACGGTGTCCCCTTCGTAGGTGAGGTTGTTGTCCTCTCGTATGGGCGCGGCGCGCCGATCTTTCTTCGCTCGCTTTGGCAGGAGGGTGTCGCTTGCAAACACATCGTCGTCGTACTCATAGCGCGAGAACCCCTTGCTGATCTTGCCAATCACGTCCTCAACGATCGCTTCGATTCGCTCCCCGAGGTCCTCATGACTGCTCCGGGTTGAGCTTACCCGCTTCTTCGACTGCGCATCAGCCCCAGTCGTGTACAACAGTACGCATGATGCCAGGATGAGAGTCTTGATGGTTGTTTTCATAACCTCACCTATAGAATGGTCCTACCTCCTCAAAACTACGCTGGCTTTGCTTGAAAAGTTTCAGCTTGAGCGATGCCGATACTTGCTTCCGAAGACAAGGCCTACACAAACATGGTGAAATTTCTAAACATTGGGAATTTTCTTATATTGACCAGCACACACTACACACGGTTTTGTTGGAGCGCGTATGCGTTTGGCCATCAATATTGATCATGTCGCTACCCTTCGGAATGCCCGGGGAGGAAAGGAGCCCGATCCCGTTGAGGCCTCGAGGGTATGTGAGGCCGCTGGGGCTCTCGGGATTGTTTGCCATTTACGCGAGGATCGTCGGCACATTCGCGATCAGGACGTCAGAACCTTGCGCAAGACCCTCAAGACAAGGCTCGATCTCGAAATGGCGGCAACAGATGAAATCATCGCGATCGCGATCGACGTCCTTCCCGATTTTGTGACCCTCGTCCCCGAACACCGACAAGAGCTCACGACGGAGGACGGACTCGATGTCAGGGCAAACAAGCGGCGGTTGGAGGATGTCGTTCGGATGTTCCATCAACACAACATTGCTGTCAGCCTGTTTGTGAATCCCGTCGATGTGCAGATTGAAGCCTCGAAGGAAATTGGAGCTGACATGATCGAAATCCATACGGGAGAATATGCCGAAGCGCATACCAAGCGGGAACAGCAAGAACAATTAAGGCGCATCCAGCGAGCAGCGAAACTGGCAAAATCCCTGGGCCTGGGTGTGAACGCTGGCCACGGATTGAACTATGCCAACGTCACGCCGATTGCTTCAATCAGGGAAATCGATGAACTGAGCATCGGACACGCCATCATAACTCGTGCACTCATGGTCGGTCTTGATCGCGCGGTCCGCGACATGCTGCGCCTGGTGCGGAAACCCCGTTGAATTCCATCTCAGCGTTGAACGAACTTTAGGAGGATGTATGAAGCTCGGCGCGCTTGCAATCATCGCATTGCTCTTTCCTGCCATCCTCATCGGACAGGCAACATATCCGTCGTATCACTCTCAGAATAGTTTCCTTCTCACATCGCCCGGCGCGATGAAATTCGGCCTGTATGGGTACGACAACCCCGCGCTCCCCTCTCTACTCCACGAGCCCGATTTTTCTTTCTTGTGGTCTGATGAACTCGGCAAGTGGAGTGATTTCAACCGATGGGGGTTGTTTGCTGCCGCGCCAAACGTTGGATTCGGTATGATCCATCAGAAGGTCGGTTCGCTCAGCGTCACCGACTATCGGCTCTCTCTGGCGGGTGGCAATCGAACGGTCAGCTACGGCCTCGGCTATGGATGGTCCAGCGGTTATACGAAGACGTTCAATCGTTCAAATCTTGTGATGGTTGGAACTCTCTTTCGTCCAAATCCCTATCTCTCGCTCGGCCTTGTCGGCACGTTGAGCATTCAAAGCCGCAGTAACAACGAGGGTGTCATCGATCTTGCAGCGCGACCATTTGGCGACGAGTTTGTTACTATCTTCGGCGACTACGCCCTGCAGACCAAACAGACGTTCGCCGACGGGCGTTGGAGCGCAGGCGCTGCTGTAGAAGCAATGCCCGGCGTGCGGATTACCGGCCGCTTCTTTGACACGAAAGGCTTCACTGTCGGCATTCAGCTCAGCCTCGGCCGCATGGGGCTCACGACGCAGGCACACTACGAAGAGGACGGGAAGCACAGCTACAATACGTATGGCATCCGCATTGGTGCGTTCGATCGGACGGTGCTGAAAGGACGTAAGAACAGCTACGTCAACATCACGATGTCCGGGCCGGTGAAGTATCAGCGATTCCGGTTCCTCGACAACGTGCACACGCTGTTGGATCTCCTTGCGGCGATTGGGGCAGCCAAAGAGGATCCAAGCGTTGCCGGAATTGCCATCAACACCTCGGGTCTAGCGGCTGACGGAGAGATGCTCTGGGAAGTCCGGGAGAAGCTGAAGGAATTCAAATCGAGCGGCAAGCGCGTGGTCATCTTCATCGACAAAGCCGGGATGAGCCAGTACCATCTTGCTTCGGTCGCTGACAAGATCGTGATGGATACGCAGGGTTTGATCCAGATTGGCGGATATGTAGCCGGCCGGACGTTCCTGAAGGGCATGCTTGAGAAGATCGGCATTGGGTATGACGAGTGGCGATTCTTTAAGTACAAGTCGGCGAATGAAAACCTTTCTCGCGACAAGATGTCCGATGCCGACCGCGAGCAACGCCAGAGGCTCCTGGACAACACCTACAGGCTCGTCAAAACTGATATCTGTGAAAGCCGTCGTCTTACGCCCGAGCAGTTCGACAACATGGTGAACAACGAGGTTGCCTATCTCGCTCAGGATGCTCTTGCAAAGGGTCTTGTGGATACACTTGGGCGGTGGGAAACCGTCAAAGAAGTTATTAAGAATCTTGAGGGAACCGAGAAGAGGTATGCCGGCACCGGTTCACTCGAGGCTTTCGTTCAGCCCACCGACAACCGCTGGAGCGAGCCGCCGAAGATTGCCATTGTCTACGCGTTAGGAGCATGTGCTATGGATGAGGGCATCACGGCCCGCAAGCTCGTTTACGATGTTCAGGCCGTCGTGGAGGATCGGAGCGTTAAAGCCATCGTCCTGCGCGTCGACTCTCCCGGCGGCGACCCGATGGCATCGGACTACATCGCCGAAGCGCTCAAGAAAGCAAAAGGAAAGAAGCCGGTTATCGTCTCCTAGGGAGCTGTTGCTGCCTCGGGCGGCTATTGGCTTTCGATGTACGGGGATACCATCGTTGCCGCACCGAACACCGTTACAGGCTCAATTGGCGTCATTGGAGGATGGGCTTACAACAAGGGAATCAAAGAGAAGCTGGGAATGTCCACGGATCTTGTCAAGGTTGGCGACCACGCTGACCTCGGGTTTGGATTTACCCTGCCCTTCATCGGGCTCGGCCTGCCTGATCGTGCTATGACTGATGTAGAACGGACTCGCATGGAGTATGCCATCAAGACTATGTATAGAGAGTTTGTTGGGAAGGTTGCTTCCGGGCGCAAGCGGGACACCGATGCCGTTGAAGCAATTGCTCAGGGCCGGGTGTGGTCCGGCTACGATGGATTGCAAAATGGATTGGTGGACATCCTCGGCGGTCTGGAGACGGCAATCACCGTTGCGAAAGAGAGAGCGGGGATTCGGAAAGATGAAGAGGTTACTCTTCTCGAGCTACCGAAGAAAGGACTGATCGATTTCAGCCAGTTCATGCCAAAGCTGATCGGGGTGGAGGTGAAGCAAAAAGACCCAATTCTTGAACATTTGAGATTTCTCCTTCAGCACAACGGCCAACCGATGCCGATCTTGCCGATCGAAGATGTTGATTTCACTCGAATGTACTAAAAGGAGTGCAAGACCATGATGAGACCAAGAGTCTTCGCCGCCCTTCTCTTCTTCCTCCCGCTGATCGTGTGGTCGCAAGAGGGATTCTCGCCCTTCACAAAGGATTTCCCTCCCGAGGAGTTTACAGCGCGTCGCACAAAGGTCTATGATGCCATTGGAACGGCCGCCATCGCGCTCATTCAGGGGGCACCGAGCCCGGCAGGCTACGTTCGGTTCCGGCAGACGAATGAGTTTTACTACCTTTGTGGGATTGAGGTTCCTCATGCATATCTCCTTCTCGATGCGACCCAGCGACGCACATCGCTCTATCTTCCCCATCGCAACGAGGGGCGCGAACGAAGCGAGGGGAAATCGCTCGCCGCGGAAGATGAGGTGCTGGTAAAACAGCTTTCGGGTGTTGATGCGGTGTTCGGTCTTGATCTTCTCTCCGAACATCTCGCCCGTTATGCTCGAACCAGCGCGACAGGAGCTATTTTCACGCCATTCAGCCCTTCCGAAGGAGCAGCAACGAGCCGTGACCTTGCTGTGCGCGCGGTTGCGGATGCAGCCGCCGACCCTTTTGACGGTCGTGCCTCCCGGGAAGGCCACTTCATCCAGCTCCTTCGAACCCGCTTTCCGCAGTTTGAGATACGCGACCTCACTCCAACGCTGGACAACCTGCGATTGATCAAGAGCCCGCGCGAGATCGCTACGATCAAGAGAGCCACCGTCCTTTCCGGGTTAGCTTTGATGGAAGCGATGCGTTCAACGACACCGGGCATCATGGAGTACGAGCTTGATGCCGTAGCAAAGTATGTCTACTTCCGGAACGGTGCGCAGGGTGAAGCGTACTACTCCCTTGTTGCCAGCGGTCCAAATGCCATGATCGCACACTACAACGCCGGCAAGCGACAGATGCAGGATGGTGATCTTGTCTTGATGGATTTTGGACCCGACGTAGGCTACTACATGAGCGACCTCACAAGGACGTGGCCGGTCAATGGGAAGTTCAGCCCGGCACAGCGCGAGTTGTTCAGGTTCTACATCGACTGCTATCGTGCCGTTCTCAAGGCCATACGTCCCGGTGTCACAGCGCAGGTCGTTCTGCAGGAAGCTGTGAGCGAGATGGATAAGGTGATCACCTCTTCGAGGTTTTCCAAACCGATATACGAAAAGGCAGCAGGAGTGTTCGTCGAGAATTATCGCCGATCGGCAGACAACCCGCGAGCCACGCTTGGGCACTGGGTGGGGATGGCCACGCATGATGTGGGAATCGACACGGGCCCTCTCCGTCCCGGTATGGTGTTTACCATCGAACCTGCTCTTCGCGTTCCCGAAGAGCGACTGAACATCCGCTTCGAGGATCTCGTCGTCATCACCGAGGAAGGCGCAGAGATTGTTTCCGATTTCGTCCCGATGGAGCTTGATGCAATTGAGACGCTGATGCGCGAGGAAGGAATGCTTCAGCGTTATCCGCCGTCGGAAATAGTAAAGTGATGCTCCTGAGGCGATTCCGCTCAACTGGACATCAGAGTCGAATCGCCTCAAGGAATAATCTCCCTCATTTTTCTCTCTCCATCGCTCCGGTTCAAAGCACTCAATTTTTCCCACCCTTAAGACCTCTCAAGAAGAGTCACGCAGTGGTTAATTGTTGAGATTGGAACAAAGCTCGTTCATGGCTCTTGGGCTTCATCTCGGAAAAAGAAGCTTGTTCCCTGCTTGATCTGAGAACTCAACAGGCGAAGAATGCTCACAGTGAAGATTCTACAAAGTAACACCTTTCACACCATCCCAAAGGGTGATGTTACCGAGCTAGGCCTTTCGTTGCCCGCATCAGTGTGTGTAGCTGATCGAGACACTGTCTCACTTTATCCCTGCCACAGAGGAGTTCAAGCTGGGCCGTTCCTCGAAAGTGAGCTTTTCAGCCTGGATTCGCCAGCGTTGTTGGCGGCACAACCTTTGAGATTGTTTCCATGGGTCTCCTTTCCCGAAGTGTTGCCCCCTTGTGTCGTCGACGATGCATCAACCAATAGGTGCAAAGGAGTGGGGATGAAGCCCGACCGAACATTTCTCACAATCAAATGATTCAGTCCGTCATTGTCTTTGTTGTCCCTAGGTGACTGTCTGGCAGAACAGAAACAACTGCGCGATATGCCTTGTGCGGGAGATGATCGCTTTTGGACAGATTTTACGGGTTCCTGCGGTCTCGACGGGGGCGGCTCTCTCATCTTGAGCTTAGTGATGGAGATCATTTGAGGTTGTTGCCAAAATCGATTATAATACACAGCGCTCTGGTGGGCGTGGATCTCAATCGCCATTATTCTTGAGAATGCTTCTGGGGCATAGAGAGCTATTCCCCTCATTGAGTTCTGGGAAGGTGCACCATTTATGAACACAGGACAAACTCTTCTCACGATCATAGCCATTGTCTTGCTCGGGTCAAACGTCGTCAGCATTAACCGGACGTTCAGCCAGCACGGCGTGATCCTTCAACAAACCGAGATCGGCATCTTTGGTATCTCACTCGGTATGTCCATTATTGAAGAGGCACAGGGTAAGGCATTTGACAAGAATACCCTTGACAGCCTCGTCTTGAGCACGAGTGTGTTGAGTTCGACGCTCGGCAAGGAGGCGGGTGAGACGACGCGTGATACCTTTAACGACTTCGACGACTATAATGGCTGGACAGATACTGTTCACATCCAGGGTGTCGACGCTTTCAAGAGATGGGCCACGGTAAGCTATGTCGATACAACAAACCTGAACGGTTCTTCCGGCTCAAGGACATGGCATAAGAAACTCACGGTGTTTGTCAAAGCGGACAACGCTCAAGACACGGTCAAGATGTCTTATATTTTCAGCTACTGGTCATTCCGGTGAGGTGAACCATGGGTGCTAGTACTATCTTCGATATCGTCAGCGCCACCGTTGTCGCTTCTGTGCTCCTGCTGATGGCGTTGCGCCTGAATGCTCAGGCCATTGAAACCAACGCCGTCTACCAGAACAATCTCAACCTACAGCAAAGCATTGTGGTATTAGTCGATGTTGTCGAATCCGACTTACGCAAGATCGGCTACTGCAAGGATTATAAAAAGATCCAACCACCCAACACGGCGATTGTCAGTGCCGATTCCCACGCCATCAAGTTCTTGACCGATATCCCAAGCAGTCCGGGTGACATTGGTGATGGTGTTGTGGATACGATCTACTACTACCTGGGACCGACCAGCGAGTTATCCGGGACACCCAATCCTCGCGACCGGTATCTGTATCGCATCGTCAACGGCAATGCAGCAAAGGGATGGAACCTGGGGGTGACACAGTTCAGCCTTCGTTATTACGATACCCTGGGAGACACGATTCCGTTTCCGGTCTCTGATCCCAGGTTGATCTATACGATGGAGATCAACATTTCCCTGGAGAGCCCGGCGCCGTTGATGAAGGTGGAGTACACATCCGCGGCAGCGGACTCGGCAGATTTCAAGGTGTATTGGCGGCAGATTCGCCTGGCGTCACGAAACTTACGAAACCGATAAGGGGAGGAGCTTGTCATGGGAAGAGCAGCATTAATCATGGTCATGGGGTTTAGTACAGCGTTGCTGATGATAGGATCGAACATTTCCAGGGTTTCCAGCTCAGCGATGGACAATTACCTTGGCTACTATAACTCCAGCATGGCGCACAATATTGCTGCAGCTGGAACGAATATGGCTGCTCGAGCGCTGTGGGAAAACTTTGCCTGGAGGGGTGGATTCGGCAACAAGTCGTTTGGAGGGGGTACGTTTTCCACGCAAGTGACAGATTTTGGCATCAATCAGATCAAGGTTGCCACAACGTCCAGTTTTATGGGTCATGTCTCCACGGTCGCTGTCCTTCTCCAACCGAGCAGCTTCTCACGATTCGGTTACTACAGTAACATTGAGGGGGATATCTGGTGGATCACGGGCGATACGGTGTGGGGGCCGATGCACACCCAGGACAACCTGCGCGTGGCGGGCACCCCTGTCTTCATGCAACGAACCACGTCATTGAAAAACATTATTTACAAAACCAGCTCCACGGTCGACAAGCCCAAATTCCTGGGCGGGTACGAGAGCGGTGTAAGCGTTAGCCTCCCGTCAAACCTCGATCCCCTTCTGACAGCTGCCAACAATGGAGGAAAACTCTTCACCGGTCCGGATTCTGTCTACATAGAATTCAAGGGCAACGGAAATGTGAAGTGGAAGCAGGGTGTCAGTTCCTCCTGGAGCGAAGAGCCCCTCTCGACGTTCGCCCCGAACGGTGTTATCTATGCCAACGGGACAAACGTCCACACCTGGGGCACCGTCAACGGCAGGGTTACTCTTGGTGCGGGCGGGACCACGGGCTCCAACACCAGAGGGAACATCTTTCTTGATAACGACTTGGTGTATGAACAAAATCCTCTCCTGGGTCCCTCTGATGACGTTTGCGGTCTCGTAGCAGAGAACAACATCCTGATAACCAGCAACACCAATAACAATGCGAATGATTTTAATCTCCACGCTTCGTGCTTCTCCCGGTCAGGTGGTTTTACTGCAGAGAAATACAGCTCGCGCGGTGTAGAGGGAAGGATAAAGCTGCTGGGAGGGATCCAGCAAAACAAGAGAGGCGCTGTGGGTACGTTTTCCGGCACCCCACCAGTTCTGCAGAACGGTTTTCTCAAGAACTATCTGTATGACGAGCGACTCATGTTCGATGCGCCGCCGTTCTTCCCAACAACGGGTAATTATGAAATTGTTTCATGGTTTGAATGAGCTTGTCTAAATCCTCTTAATAGACATACACGCAGTTACACGGATCGCCCTTTTGGGGCGATCTTTTTTTTCTGATCAACTTTCTGCATCATTGAAGGGAGCATATTCCCGGCGATTACGACAATCTCCCGCTAGGACGGGCTTGGATTGCACAGAAAGGATCCGATGTGACCACTGTAGCTCTTAGGCTCGGTGTGCACTGGGTCAATGAGAATGTCCGGGAAATCCCCTATCTTAATTATTGACTTGTTCGACCTCCGTACGTTGCACCTGTAGGACAAGCTCATGGAGGTCGTTGTAGTGGAGAAGGCGGGGCGGTGCTTTGTGTTGCACGAAAACACTAGCCGGTGGTTTTGCCGGTGGGATCGCAACCGCCATCCAGGAGGGGCGGTTTCCGCATCTCGATATACCAGCTACACGCCCAGGTCCGTTCGAGACTCCCGTGCTGCATCATACAGAATTTCAAAGACAGTTCCTCGCACCGAGCGGGTTCCCGGACAAAACGAACCCGTCAAGAGCATACTTACTCCAACTCTTGCTTATTTTCCCTTATTGCTATGGGCACAGTAACCAGCATTCATGAACTTCCGACTCCTGCGCTCTTGATTGATCACGACGTTCTCGAGCGCAACCTCACCGCCATGCAGGACCGGGCGAACACCCTTGGTGTCGCACTGCGGCCGCATATCAAGACCCATAAGTGCATCGAAATTGCAAATCACCAATTGGAGCTCGGGGCTCGCGGCGTCACCGTTTCAACGTTCTACGAAGCGGAGCAGTTTGCAGCGGCGGGATTCAACGACATCACGTGGGCTTTTCCTCTTCCTCCGATCTATGCATCGAAGGTTGCAGAACTGTACGAGAAGTCGCGGATTCGGGTCGTGGTTGATAGTCTGGAAGCACATGGCCATCTCGACCACATTGCGCAGGTAACCGGCCAACGGATTCACGTCTGGCTCAAGGTCGACTGCGGGTTTCATCGCGCAGGTGTTGACCCCCGTTCTTCGCTGGCGGAGGAACTCCTTCGCTCGCTGAGTGAATCGAAGACGCTTATCTTTGATGGAATCCTGAGCCATTCCGGGCAGTCGTACAGCGCGCACAACCGCGCAGAGATCCTTGCGTACGCGGAGCAAGAGCGGTTCATTATGATCGAGTTTGCCGAGAGGATGAGAGACAAAGGGTACAACATCCCCATGATCAGCATCGGCTCGACCCCCGTAATGTCGGTCGCCGAAAGTCTAAAAGGCATTGATGAGGCGCGGCCGGGAAATTATGCGTTCTATGATTACACGCAGGTCATGCTCGGCAGCTGTGGGATAGCCGAGTGCGCGTTGACCGTGCTTTCTTCGGTGATCTCGCATCAACCGGGAGCCTCCTACTTCATCACGGACGCCGGCGCGCTTGCCCTGTCGAAAGATCAGGGTCCCACGCACATCAGAAACGATATGGATATGGGCATCATCTACGAGGACTACGAGCGCAGACGGCTCCATCCCCATATCCACTACAGAACCCTCTCACAGGAGCATGGCAAGGTCGTCACGGTCGATCCGCGATTTATCGAAGGCAAATTCAAGGTTGGGGACAGGGTTCGGATCCTCGAACACCATTCTTGCCTGACCGCAGCGAACTTCGATCGGTACTACGTTGTCAGAGGTGAGGAGATCGTTGACCAGTGGAAGATTCTCCGTGGAAGGGTCTAGCACCGGCCCCACCCCTCAATCTTCGCACCCGCCGTTACATACCCCATTCGGTTTTCTTTTTTTGCTCCTTCCCGCAACAGTTCCACCAGACCGGGATATTTGCGCGCCGCCTCCATGACAGTCCTCTCTGTGATTCGTTACGCTCCAGCCATGAATGCCAGCCCGAAACTTGTATCGCTCACCATCCGGTTCGCGAAAAGCTAGGTATCGACGAAGTATTTCATAGATTTTTAGAATCTTAAGCGGTATCTTTGAGCGCCCGCACCATCTTACCCATGTGATAATGAGTTACGAGAACTTCAACTTCGTCTACCTGTCGGAAATCATTAACCTATCAGTTTCCAGCCTCAATAGCGGGAAAACAATTGGCCGCATCGTTGACCTTGCGGTGCGAACGAGCCATGTTTACCCCAAGGTTACCGCGCTCATCACAAAGCTGAAGAACCAGAAAGACCCTGTATATATCCCCTGGAATAACGTACGCCTGACCGTGCTCAAGAAGCACGTGTCCGTTGAATATCCGCCAGAATCGGACCACGAAAGCGTTGAGGCAACGGAAAACGAGATACTGGTGAAACAGACTTTTCTGGATAAGCAGATCATCTCCACCTCGGGATACAAACTCGTGCGAGTCAACGACCTGCAGCTGTTGGTCGATGATTCTTCAAAGGAGAATCCCAATCTGTGGCTTGTTCACATTGATATTGGCTTCAAGGGGCTCTTGCGGCGGTTAGGTTGGGAGCGTGTTGTCAATGCGGTGTTCCGGTGGATTGTATCTCGCGATATCAACGACAAATTTGTGGCGTGGAAGCACGTCCAGCCCACAACTGCCACAAACGTCAACGGCTTGGTCATCCTCAAGGCTGATTCTGCAAAGCTCTCCGCAATTCACCCTGCGGATCTTGCGGATATTCTTGAGGACCTCGGAACCGACGATCGCATCTCACTCCTGGAATCATTGAATCCCTCTGTTGCAGCCTCGACGCTTCAGGAGATGTCCATGAATCTCCGCGTACAGATTGCAGAGACCCTGGACACCGAAAAGCTCGCTGCAATTATCAATGAAATGGACATGGATGAGACAGTTGACCTTCTCGACGAGCTCTCCCCGGAAATTCGCACTGCAATCTTTTCCGGGCTCGCGCAAGAAAAGGTTTCTGAAATCAAGGATTTGTCTAAACTCTCTGTGTACAGCGTCGGCAGCATCATGAACACCGATTTTGTCATCGCCAAGACAACGCAGACCGTTAAGGAAGTCCTCAAGGCAGTCAAGGCTGAGACCAAGAAAGCCGAATTGTTGTACTACGTCTACATTGTCGACGAGGAAGAACGCCTCAGGGGACTGGTCACGCTGAGACAGCTCCTGTCGACAAAGGGCACCATGCCGATTGCCAATATCATGCACAGCAATATCGTGTCGGTCAAGATCGATACAAACATCAAGCGCGTAGCTCAACTCTTCTTCAAATATAAATTCCAAGCGATCCCTGTTGTTGATGAAAGTGACAGAATCCAAGGGATTGTCACGCTGCATGACACACTTGACTCCGTATTTCCCGAAGTAAAACAAGCTGCCGAAGGGTAAGATGAAGCTATTGGCGAAACTCAGCGAGCGTCCGGCCATCCGCAACCTGCTCGTATTTCTTAGCGTTGTTGGTCCCGGGATTATCACCGGCAGCGTCGACAACGATGCAGGAGGAATCACAACCTACTCAGTTGCCGGCGCAACCTACGGCTACAAGTTGCTGTGGACGCTTCTTCCTTCTTTCATCGCGCTCCTAGCGGTTCAGGAGATGAATGCTCGCATGGGGATTGTGACCGGTAAGGGTTTGGCTGATCTCATTCGCGAGAATTTCGGCGTCCGAATCACATTCTATATTTTTGTCTTGCTCCTCATTGCTGATGTCGGTAACACGGCGACCGAATTTGCCGGTGTTGCAGGCAGCATGATGGTGTTCAATATCGACAAGAACATCTCCGTCCCGCTTGCCGCTATCGCTGTTTGGATCCTTGTCATCAAGGGCAACTACAAGATATCCGAAAAGATTTTTCTCCTGTTCAGCGTGTTCTTGCTGTCTTATGTCGTGTCGGCCATTCTTGCCAAGCCCGATTGGGGCGAGATCGGAAAGGCGATGTTGGCACCCACAATCCAGTGGGACACACCCTACATCACGACGGTGTTGGGCTTGGTGGGGACGACGGTCGCGCCGTGGATGCAGTTCTATATGCAATCTTCGGTCATCGAGAAGGGAATCAAGATCGCTGATTACAGGTACACGGTTTGGGATGTCGTCGTCGGTTGCATCGTGACCGTTGTCGTAGCATTCTTCATCATCGTTGCCTGTGGTGCAACTCTCCATGTCAACGGTGTTCGTATCGAAGAAGCGAAGGATGCGGCCCTTTCACTAAAACCATTTGCCGGTGTTCTCGCGGGTGAGGTCTTCGCTTTCGGTTTGTTTGTGGCTTCGGTCTTCTCCGCGGCCATCCTGCCACTTGCGACCGCATTCTATGTGTGCGAGGCGTTTGGCTTTGAAGCCGGGATCAACAAGAAGTTTTCTGAAGCACCCCAGTTCTATTCACTTTTCACCTTTATCATCCTGATTGCTGTCGGCATCATCCTGCTTCCCAACGCCCCCTTGATCGCCATTACCATCTGGACACAGGTACTGAACGCCATCCTTCTGCCGGTCGTGCTGATTTGCATGATGCTTATCATCAATAAGACCGAAATCATGGGAGATTACACGAACAAGCGGTACCAAAACGTGATCGGCTGGACGACTTCAATTGTACTGATCATCCTGAGTGTTATCCTGATGATCTCAGGGGTCGGAGTTGGTTAGATAGCGGAATCGGCAAGAAAGCGACAGAATCCTTTCGAATTCAATCATAACACAATTAGAATCCATGACCGATCTTAAGAAGAAAACCGTTTTGATTACCGGTGCCAGCAGCGGTATCGGCTTCGCCTGTGCACACGCGTTTGCGTGGGAAGGCGCGCGCCTCATTCTCACAGCGCGCCGCAAACAACGCCTCGATGCCCTTTCAAAAGAACTCAAGGCAAAACACGATACAGAGGTCTATGCGATCCAGCTCGATGTCCGCAAACAACCGGACGTGGAAACCGCAGTCAAAAACCTCCCGAAAGAGTGGCAGGAGATTGAGGTGCTTCTGAACAACGCCGGGCTCAGCCGCGGGCTCGACAAGCTCCATGAAGGGAAGCTTGAAGACTGGGAGGAAATGATCGACACGAATGTCAAAGGATTGCTTTATGTGAGTCGCGCGGTTATCCCCGGCATGGTTGCCCGCGGCCATGGCACAATTATCAATATCGGCTCGATCGCCGGTCACGAGGTGTATCCAGGAGGAAACGTTTACTGTGCGAGCAAGTACGCGGTTGACGCCATTACTCGAGGACTACGAATGGATTTGGTCGATACGCCAATCCGTGTGTGTACTGTGGACCCGGGACTAGTGCAGACCGAGTTCAGTATTGTCCGATTCCGCGGTAACGATGAACGGGCGAAGAATGTCTACAAGGGCTTGCAGCCATTGACACCGGAGGATATCGCCGACGCGGTAGTCTATTGTGCTACCCGCCCACCTCACGTGCAGATCGCAGAGATGATCGTACTGCCAACGGCGCAAGCCTCGACAACACTCGTCCATCGTAAAAGCACATGAAATGTTCCGCGGCTCATGGCAGAGATGACCCCGTGCGACTCGCCGCCATGGTATTTCCAACTCCCTGTTTCATTTTCCCGCTCTGCGGTCAGACATAAGAACTCGGGCAGACCCAATGGTTGCTGATCCAGAGAGAGCGGGAGCCCACCCTCCAGCCAGACAAGTGAAGCCCCAGACTCGTGGCAACACGGGTGCAAAGCTCGGTGGTCGTAGGCAGTCGATGACAATGGTTGTTTTGAGCAGAGTACGTTTGCAATAAAAACAACTCTTTGCTACCCTTATCAGTGAAATCTGTGGTATGCTTTTCAAAGAGGATTATCGTTCAGGTTGTTCTTCCGTCGAGAGAAATGAATTTTCATTCATAACCAGCGGAGAAGAACATCCCAGGTTTGCCGGAAATCCTCTGACACGCAAATATTGCCGAGGGCGCCCTTTTTCAGGGGTGAGATATCAGTCTCCGGGAAACAGAAAATGGAAGATCCACACTGTCCAGACTACAACATCTGTCGGCTGGTACATACAACGAGCATCGTATCCGATTCGCAAAGGAAACTCTTCTACCTTCATGCCTATTGCATTCGAGGCGATGAAGCTTGGAGCAGTTGCAAACGCTACATTGCGAAGAACACCTTGAACTTTTGTCCCGATTTTGTTTTACCCGACTCTCTGCTTTCACCTTCCGAAGTTATTGATGAATTCGATAGACTCTCGGGTAACGATTACTAGACAGGTGAGGACATTAGTATGGCAAGTATGGAAATTGATGGAAGGGTATTTGAAGTTGATGGCGATGGCTTTTTGTCAGACCCGTATCTTTGGAATGAAGAAGTTGCCCGGTTGATTGCAAAACATGACGGTATTACAGAGATGAGTGATAGACATTGGGCAATCGTAAGATTCATCCGCCAGAACTGGGAAGAAAAGGGGGTAGCACCAATGATCCGGTCGATCTGTCAGGTAACCGACGTAAAGCTCAAGGAGATTTACCAATTGTTCCCGCTCGGTCCGGCACGCGGCGCGTGTCGCGTTGCAGGCCTGCCCAAGCCCGATGGCTGTGTTTGATAAAATCAAATCACTATGACCTGGTACCACTATCTTACATCGGCTGCTTTTCTTCTCTGCCTCACGAGCTTATCGTATCATTTCATCAGACTTATCAGGTTGGGGGCGCCGAAAGATTATTCCCGGCGGACGGGCAATCTGAGGTCGGCAATCGCCTATTCATTCCTGGGAGCCATGAGTCCAGGCAAAAAAGAATCCGCCTCTTTGCATCTCCCGACCTATGCGGCAGGGCTTCTCTATCACGCGGGGACCTTCACCTCCATTGCTCTCTTCTTTTTGTTTTTCTTCAATATCCATATTGAGGGGTGGCCGCGTTGGGCCGCAATCGGTGCGCTGGCGGTATCAGGCTTGAGCGGCATTGGGATACTCGTGAAGAGAGCGACCGTGAGAAAACTCAGGTTTCTTTCCAACCTCGATGACTACATATCGAATGTCCTTGTGACACTCTTCCAGTTCCTCACGCTTGTCATGCTGGTCAAAGAAGTGTTTGCCCCATTCTATTTTCTCTGCGCCGGCCTCCTGCTGCTGTACCTCCCGATGGGCAAGCTGAAACATGCACTGTATTTCTTTGCTGCGCGGTATCATCTTGGATTCTTCTACGGTTGGCGCGGAATTTGGCCTCTCAAAAAGTCGTGAGTAAACGGCATGAGCGACCTCTCCGAAGGAAAACACAAAGCACTTACGATCCTTACTGAGCCGAAGGATAGCCGGCTCATATCGCACCTGAACAGCTGTGTTCACTGCGGCCTGTGTGCGGAAAGCTGCATGTATTACCTTACGACGAACGATGAGCGATTTGTTCCTGCACTAAAAGTTGATCTTGTCTCCTCCGTCTATCGACGCTATTGTACCTTCGCGGGCAGAGTTTTTCCTCGCTTAGTGAATGCACGCGAGTTAGACGACGCGACAATTCAAGAAATGGTCGACTTGTTGTTCGGTTCGTGTACATTATGTGGAAGATGCACGATGCATTGTTCCGTCGGTGTCGATATCACTTACCTTGTACGAGTCGGGCGAGCAATGCTTGCCACCATGGGATATGTTCCCGCAACACTGCAATCTACCGTGGACGCTGCTCTTCAAACCGGCAATAACATGGCAATCCCGACGGAGGAGTTCGTCAGCACCTTGTCATGGCTGGAAGATGAGCTGAAACACGAGGTGAACGATCCCTGGGCGTCAATACCGCTCAATCAGCCCGGTGTGAACATCCTTTACACACTGAATCCGCGAGAGCCGAAATTTTTCCCACTCTCAATTTCAGCGATGGCAAAGATATTTTATGCAGCCAAGGAAAGCTGGACGCTGTCGACTTCCGCGTACGATGTCACAAACTATGCGTACTTCTCGTGTAACCTTGAAGAGGCCATCACGATCGCTCAGAGGTTGTACGACGAGATGCGAAACCTTCAGGCAAAACGATGTGTGCTTGCGGAATGCGGTCACGGTTCGAGAGCCTTCCATTGGGAAGCGCCGAATTACCTCCAAAAGCAGTTTTCCTTCGACACTCTCACTTCCGTAGAACTTCTTGCTGAGTACATCCGCGATGGGCGGATAAAACTCGATAGAAAGAGAAACCAAGAGATTGTGACGCTGCACGATCCGTGCAACCTGGTGAGGGAGGGTGGCGTCATCTCCGAACAGCGCTATGTTCTGCGGCATGCGGTGAGCACGCTCGTTGAAATGACACCACATGGTGTCGATAATTTTTGCTGCGGCGGTGGTGGTGGTCAGCTTGCCATGAGTGAATATGGCGACCGGCGAATGAAAATCGCTGAGATAAAGGCAGATCAAATTCGTAGAACGGGTGCATCGACGGTTGTATCGCCGTGCCACAACTGCGTCGACCAGTTGATGCAAATCAATAACAAGTTCAAGCTCGGCGTGAGCATCAAAACGCTTGCTGAAATCGTTGCCGACGCAGTGGTACTTGAATAGACCCTAGCCAGTGCTTGAGCCACACACAACGAATAAAGTACTATGAGCACATTAATCTATCTTGATAATTCCGCGACATCGTTTCCCAAACCCGAAGTTGTATACGACTTCATGGGCAGTTTTTACCGCAAGCACGGCGTTAACCCGGGTCGATCAGGGTTTGATGCCGCGCTGGAAGCGGAAGAGATTGTGACCAACACTCGAAGACTGCTGACAGATTTCTTTCACGGTGGTAGCGATCCCAACAGGCTAACCTTCAGCTACAACGCAAGCGATTCGTTGAACATGATCATCCAGGGTTTGGTTGAGAAAGGTGATCATGTTATTACGACGATGCTGGAACACAATTCCGTTCTGCGACCGTTACACCACCTGAACATCAATGGGGTTATCGAAGTCAGCTATGTCATGTTTGATGAACATGGATATATTCACCCCGATGATATCAAGCATGCCATCCGCAACAACACCAAGATGGTTGTGGTAAACCACTGCTCCAATGTCATCGGTACAGTCCAGCCAATTGCTCAGATTGGCAAGATCTGCAAAGCGGCCGGCATCCTGTTTATTGTGGATACCACCCAAAGCGCCGGAACAGTGCCGATTG
>Ga0315284_10000197_pt1 | contig 84236 bp, 114 predicted proteins | sample YL17G09_16_MG_FD_203696 | JGI IMG/M metagenome (GOLD analysis project Ga0315284, IMG submission 203696) | Sediment microbial communities from Yellowstone Lake, YNP, Wyoming, USA - YL17G09_16 | ecosystem: Environmental > Aquatic > Freshwater > Lake > Sediment | place: USA: Wyoming | collected... | reverse complement strand
GAAGATATCCTGACTGAACAAATGTCACCCCCTTCTTTTCCCCTAGAATATTCTCATTTGAAAAGCTATCGACGACATTTTATTGTTGAAGATGGGGAATTTTTTGTTAAGTATCCGGAAGGAGAAGAAAATCCTGCTTCTACTCCATTCAAAATTGAAGCTATGCAGGCATTTGCTCCATCCCATCCTCAGCAAGGTGCTATTTATTACAAAATTACAGACAGGAAAACTGGTAAATCCGTAGCATGCATATGGGACAATGAATCGAAAATCGGCGGGGACAAAGCGGTCATCAATTTTTCTAAGGGTGCCGATGTGATGATTCATGACACTCAGTATACCCAGGAAGAGTATGACAGCGACAAGATGATCGTACAGGGATTCGGCCACAGCACTTATCAGATGGCCATTGATAATGCCCATCAGGCAAAAGTCCCCGTGCTCTATTGTATACATTTCAACCCAACCCACACGGACTCAAGACTGGCGGGAATTCAAAAATATTTTGTAGAGGGATTTCCATACGATTTTATTTCTCCGCTTTCAAAAGAAGTGTGGGGAAAAGATTTAAAAGTGATCTTGGCCAAAGAAGGGATGGAATTCGAAGTCTGATGAATAGCCAACCGGATATCTCAAAAGTAAACAGGGTTTATTTCATTGATACAGATGACAATGTTCTTCGCATAGAAATTTCTGAAATTGAAAAGGACCCTGATTCTCCATGTAACATCTACACATTTCGTGGAAAAAATGGGGCTGAAAATTGTTCCGGAAATGATGTGGCCATAGAATTTCGTTTTATGAAAAATAAATGCTACAATAAAAATTGTTGTCACCTTCCTAAGGCTCCAAAATGATATTTTTTAATTCCTGAGGAGGAAAAAAATATGGCTGCTTTTCTCGGAATTTTTGCATTTGGCATGATTGGCTGGTGGATCGTTCTACTGGGATTCGTTATATGGCTTTTCGTGGCCGTGGAAAGAACAAACTGGGTGAGCTCTACAGTCTGCATCATTCTGTATGTGCTCTTCCTGCAATTCCTCGGCCGGTCGCATATTCTTGAAAATTTTGCTGGCCATCCGTGGAGTATTATTTTATACATTCTGGGATATCTTACTTTGGGCTTTATATGGTCTTTCGTCAAATGGTGGCTTTTTGTCAGCAAGGTTGCTCAGAAGAGGATTGAGGCCAGAGAGAGCCTTGTCAAAGAGTTTGACCCTGGTGAATCCCCCGTTCCCTCACGGTACAACAGAAAACCTTCCGCGAAAGATATGGAAGAGAGATGGCAACGTGAGATTCGAACGGAGCACTTGGAACGACCAAAAGTTTCCGAGAACAAAGGCAAGATCACGACTTGGGTGATCTGCTGGCCGGTATCTTTTATCGTTTCCCTGCTTGATGACTTTGTCCGGAAAGTGGTCAAGCAATTGATCTTGAAATTCCAGAAACTGTATGATGCTATCACGGCCGGGGCATTCAAAGCTGTCGAAAAATCTGAGAAACAATCAAATTCAAAACCCGAAATGATGCCGAGTGAAGATACGGGAAATGTAATAGATGAACAATAGTGTTTATGTGAAATGCATCAAAACTCATGGCGAAATTCCTGAGAGGTCTATCGGGTTTCATAGAGGCAGCACTATTTCAGGGGGGATCGATTACACCCGGGTTTTTGTACCCCGGCAATACACGGGACTCGACAAAGACAGCCTTCCCTGTTATGATATGCCATTGGAAAATGAACGTGCAATATATTGGTCTGAAATATTGGAAGAAATGCTCACAGATGAAGAAAAAAAGATGCTGACCGATCTCGAGACCGAAATCAATTCAAAAGAAAACTTTTTTATAGGTCCTGATGGGATGTTCATGAGAACCATGGGGGATGTTAATAAAATAAAGGACGTATTAGAAGGGATGTCAGACAATGAAATCTAAACTCCTGCCAGTCGCATGGAACCTGCTCCTGTCTGCCTGTAATTTCTCATATATTGGGAAATACTTTTACAAGCCAAAAAAGGGCGAATACCATTACATCACAGATAAAACCGGAAGAATCTGCATTTTTCACGGCGCCAATGTCAGCAATTATTCAAAGGGGGCGCCGGACTTCCTCCCCTGGCAGACCAAAGACGATTTTACCAAACTCAAGGCATGGGGATTCAACCTTGTTAGGTATATCGTTCTGTGGGAGGCCATAGAGCCCGCCAGAGGGCTTGGAATACAGCCCCAGACCTACAACACTGCCTACATCCAAGCGACCTTGGAGAGGCTCCAATGGCTCAAGGAACTGGGTATTGATGTCATCATCGATTTTCATCAGGACATCTACGCAAAAAGGTTCACCGGGAATGGGTTCCCAGACTGGACCGTTCATGATGGTGGAGTCCCCTTCGTCTGTCAGACTCCTTGGAATATGAATTACTTTCAGCCTGCCGTCGTGAATGCGTATGATTATTTCTGGAAAGACAGTGAACTTCAGTCTGCCTATATCAATATGCTCCAATATGTCATGGCACAGTTCGATGGATTGGAGAATGTCATCGGGTTCGATGTCATGAATGAGCCCTTTCTCAGCACGATACATTCATTTGAGAAAAAGGTCCTCACCGATTTTTATGAAGTCATCCAGATCATGATGAATGCCAATAACTTTAAATCCGAGATGTGTTTTGAGCCAGAGATGTATACCAGCGCCGGCATCCCCTCAAATCTCAAGTTTAAATCTGATCGAAATTGTTTATACGTCCCGCATTTTTATGATGCTTTCTGCCACCAAGGATCTGCTTACAAATCTCTAAACAAAGCGATTATGACCCGGGCCATAGCTATCAAACAACGTGAGGCTCAGAAATTCGGCGTGCCCCTGTTGATTGGAGAGTTCGGAATCAGCGCCTCAGTAAAGGGCTATGACCAATATCTAAAAGATTTTGTCCGGACATCGAATGAAGGCCTATTTGGTTGGTTATATTATTCTATGGATCGTCGATCTCAAGAGGATTTTGGCTTGATCAATGATGACGGAACTCCTTCCAGCCAGCTTATGGCCATTCTGAGTGTCTATCCTCAGAGGATTGCCGGAAAAAATCCTGTTGTGACCTGCGGAGAGAAAAGTTTTACACTGGATTATGAGACAGATCCTGCGGTGACTGGACCGACCGAGATCTTTTTTCCTGAAGGTTTGCAGGTCTGTATCTTTCAGATCAACGGAAAAAATATGCCCTATCAATCAGGATTATTCTCGTATAATAATACTGAGGACAAAAATCAGCATATATTTTTTTCATGGTTGTGAGTTTTTATGGCTAAACAGGAATCAATTCAAGTCGAAGGCATAGTGGAAGAAGCTCTTCCCAATGCCATGTTCAAGGTCAAGCTTGAAAATGATCACAAGCTCATATGTCACATATCAGGAAAGATGAGAATGAACTTCATCCGGATCCTTCCAGGGGACAAAGTTCGTCTCGAGTTGTCCCCATATGATCTGACAAAAGGAAGGATAGTTTACCGGGACAAGTGAAAATGAACTACCAAGAAACTATCGCTAATATTCCAGAGGAGCTGAAACGATATGCTGTGCCGGACTGGGACGGGTATGATGCATTGCCACTTATCCTGTCCGATGAGGTCATTTCACGAACTATTACAATGCTAAAAAAACTTGAAGCTCTGGGCATCAGTTGCCCATGTGTAGGGCCCTGTGATGAAGATGCCATGGATTTAGAATGGTCTTGGCGTAAAGGTGACTGGTCTAAATCTTTGGAAGAACAGGAAAGATATGCATGGTCATTGATCATATCAATATCGGATAAAGTTATGGAGGAGAACACAGACTGTTTTTTTATTGAGATGGATAATAGACGCGGGGTATCAAAACAACATGATAATCCTCCTGTGATATTTTTCAATTTTATTGATCTAATCCCGGATAAAATTATTGACAGATTAAAAGAATTCGACAAGTGGAAATAAAATCCGTATGAACATTTTTCTTCAAATTTCTGCCGTGAGTATTTTAATTTTGGTGTTCGTGTGGGTGATTTTTATTCGCCACTCTGTTTATAGAGAATCTCGTAGAGAGGGAGAAATGGAAAGAGAACAAGCTCTTCGGATTGCACATAAATATCCTGTGGGGACTGAAATTGAAGCCATAATTGAGATCCCTTGGTATGAATTTCATGCAATGCCTGGAGCTACTGCCATCGTGCGAGAAACCAATGAAACAACAGCAATGTTGGAGTTTGATATGGGAAATCATTGCTCTAAAAATATCCATGCATCTTATACACTTTTAGAGAGATGCTTTAAAATTAAAAATGCACACATGCAGGAGACCGAAACTGGAAACGCTTCGAGTTGTAGCCGATATGACATAGCTCTGGGGAAAAGGTCATGAAAATTACCCAAGAGGATCGTCCGGAAGAGAACAAAGAATTGCCCATCGTTATTAAAAGGGAAGGGAAAAAAATCGGAAGAGTAGCCCGTTTCAATAATGGTCTTTCAGAAGATGGGATTCCTCTTCCGTTAGAGTAAAAATGAAAAGAAAAATCATGTGGGATTCCTTGGACCCTCAGAATCCCCCTAATGGGAAAAATATTGTTCTGAGACGAGATATTCATGACGAATATCCTACGCCCCACCCCTAACGGGAGTTTGATGGAAAGCCAAGAAGATGGTGCAGTAAATGTGCATTTCCCGAGGGTTGTGTGGTCTGCTGTCTTGATTAAAAGGAAACGATTCATGCCTTTTTTGTTACAAGTAGAAGCTAAATTAAATGATTGAAACAATTCCTATAGCTAATATGAAATATCCTCAATGGGTAATATCTATTAAACATTTTATATTTGGTTATAAATTAACTGAATTAGAAGAATGTATTCAATCTTGGGATGATTTAGCATATTTAAAAATGTTATTAAATACTGGAGCTATTAAATAAATGACCTGTTCAGTTTCAGGCTGTCGTTTTATCGGGGCACACAAGACGACCACCACTGCGATCGGATTATCAAAACCGATGCAAATCGAGCTGTGTGAATATCACTGGACTCTACTACAGGGAGAGGAACGATATTCTATGGGGACTAAAGTTTCTATTTTTACAACCCGGCTGAAAGAAATAGATGGGGGCAGATTTTCAAAGCTTATCGATTCCCTACAGGTCTCAGATGAATGCCTGAAATGCTATTATCTTAATCCGAAGATCACGGACCCCGGCCTTGGTTATCGATGTCATTGCATAGGATCCTGTATCGATGCGACACTGAGTGATGAAGTGAAATCATTTTTGTTGTGGAAACTCAATGAGATCACAGAAGAGCAACATATACGGAATATGGGTGCAGGCAAACTTTTAAAAATTGGAAAATAGACATGGGTACATTGCAAATTTGGTTGCTACGCCGGATTTTTAAAAGGGCTTTTATTCAGGGGCCTCAGCACAGAGACAATTTGATCCATGTTTATAAACTGATTCGGAAGGCCATAGACAATGAATTCACAGAGGACAACTCTCCGAGTCTGGATAATTTCTGTCTGGAGGCATTTAATGAATCTCAGAAGATATTAAAAGGGACTCATGTCATAAAAACACCGGAAAAATTTTGTTCGGCTTCTGTCATAGGGTGAGGAAAAAATGCGGAAATCTCTCATAACCGCTCAGATGTGCAATCTGGATCAGATCAGTCCTGCTCAATGTGATTATCTTGCAGATGACCTTATCTCAGCGGTTGAGACTGCTGAAGATGAAACATTCACGGGCTTAAAAATAAGGATGTGCAAAGGGGAAAACGGCGTTGAATGCCCTTATCAGGAACCAATTGAGACCAGAGTAGCACCTGTTCTGAATGGCCGGTATGCCATTGCCCTTGGAAAACCAGTCCCTCAGTCAAATTCTGATGGGGGGCTAAAAAAATATGCCTCTATGAAAGATGTCTCTCTAAAAACCTGTCAGGACGCCATTCTTCAAGCTGTATTAAAAGAACGCCTTCTTCGTACATCACTACCGGCAGAATCAATTAACCCATTTAATTGGGTTATTGGAAATGATTGTACTGAGGAGACAAAAATTTTCAGGAACAATTCTTGGGGTCCAAACGGTTATAGGGCTGATGTCAGCTTGGCTGACAACAGTTTTATTGATGTCAAAATTTCAGAAATGGAAGATTTTCCTTTCTGATGAACCGATATCAATTAGCATTAGGAAAATTCCCGACATATGCCGAGACATATGACGCCGTGCTTGGTTATAAAGAGCCCTTGGAATATCAAAAGGGAAGACGGTATGACAGCAGGAAAAAATGGCTATGTTATTTTTCAGAACCGGGTGAGCATCCAATAAGATTTCTCGAACCAGGCCCTACACATTATCAGCATTATATACGAGGGGACTGGGTTGTCAGAACAAGAGAGCCGACCGTCCTGGAATTTGCCAATCTGACAGGGCGGGACTCTGACAGAATAAGCTGCAGCTGCCCTATATGCGAGGCGGGCCATCAGCCGAATAGAAATGGCCGGGTCTATCCATCATTCAGCGAGATGATAGAACAGGCTGAACTGCGTGAACTGCGTGAACGGGAGGCTGACATGATGATCGGATTTGCAGAATCACATGAGACACCTGCATTGATAGATGTTTTTTCTTTCCCTCCAGAGGCTGAGACAGTCACGAGAGAAACTTACAGAGTTCGGATTGGCGAATCAGTAGAATATCCATCATCCATAACAATAAAAATGTCCACCCTGAAGAAAAAGACTTATATTGGCGGAGGAGTAATTGGTAAAGACTCTCATGAATTGAAACGATTGGCTACGGATATTCTTCACAGCGTATATGGTGATTTTCAAATATATTCAAGGTCCTCAATACCTGTTTCTCATATACAGGAGGTGCTTGAAGGGTCAAGAACTATGCAGGAATTGTCTCTTGAACTTGATTATAAATATATAGAACAACGATTGATGGCTTCTCTCGGAGTTGACAGGTCAGTGCTGGAAATAAAGGAAAAATTATGAATTACACGCAATGGTTTGCTCAAAACGGTAAGTTTCAAAAACATGAGATGTGGCTTGTCGATAATCTTATGCTCGAAACAATTGTTGGGTCCCAGGCGTACGGATGTGCGAATGAAAAAAGCGATTTTGATATTACCGCAATTGTACTTCCTAAACACGAGCATTTATACCCTCAGAACTATGGCTTCGTATTAGGCTACGACAATTATCCAAAATTTGAACGGAAAGAGCTCAAAGGTAAAAAAACGATGATAGGGGACAAACCTTTCGAGGCAGAATGGATCTCTTTAATAGAATTTTTTGTGCAAGCGGGTCTAAAAGGTTCCCCCAATCTGATCGAGACCCTATTCGTCAGACGTGAACTGGTTACGGTGGGAACAAAAATGGGATGGTATTTACGAGATAACAGACGACTGTTTCTCTCTATGAGAACTTTTATGGCATTTAAAGGGTATTCGAATGGACAAATGCATCGTATTCGTCAACGAAATCCTGAGACGGAAGAGAGAAAAGCTCTGATTGACAAATACGGGTTTGACTTGAAAATGGCTTATCACACTTTGCGTCTCCTTGACCAACTTGACCAAATTCTTACAGTTGGTGATATAGATTTGATGAGAAATAAAGAAGAGCACAAACTCATGCGATCCGGAGAATGGGGCGATTTTGATCGGTTTGATAAGGAGTTCCAGAAAAGAATGGATCATGTCGAGGAACTTTCCAGAAAATGTAGTCTTCCTCCTCAGCCACAACAGGGGGCATTGAAAAAGCTCTTAATGGAGATCTTGGAGGAGCATTATCCTGCAAACTCTTCTGATAAACCTGAAGGTACTGAGTATATCTCGGCCAAAGATGTGAAAGAACAATTGAATCGAATTGAATCACGAGTGAACAATATTCCGGATCGGCACGGTCAAATTGAGCAACCTAAATGAAAAAATCTGTTCGCACGGTACATATCAACGGGGAAGAATGGCGATACACAATTCAGGGAGATACCCATGGGAGATGTTCGTTCTGTGACAATTTTTAATCCTTTCAGAGTCAGACAGGTTGTTGTTGCAAAAGATTTTTTCGGTCGAGAGCTTGCCACCCATGAAGGACTTCAGATAACCCCGGCAATGGTCAAAAATTATATTCAAAAAACTTGAAAGGATAGAAAACAAATGTCTGACAGATCCAAATGTCTCATTGTCGTTCTTGACCAAGATTACCGCATCTGCGATGACCTTCAACCCATCATCAATGCCATCATGATGATCAAGGGTGTGGTGGGTGTGACACCGAATGTGTCCAATTCGGATAATTATGTTGCATACACCTCTGCTCGGCACGATCTGGAACAAAAACTATGGGATGCACTAAAACCTTCGAAATAAAGATATTAAATCCTCTCGATTTCCGCGTATAATATAACATGGTTCCCTCAAATCCGGAAACACTCCGTCATGTTGCATCGCTAAAAATGACTGTCCCTCAGTACAGGGAATGGTGCGTCCGGAACGGGTTCACGGTTTCCCTGAACAAGTCGTGGAAACAACTCACCCGGGAAAATCTTTGCATGACCCGGATCAAGGCCCTGTACGAGCTAAAAAGCAAGGGCAAGAAGATGACTCCCAAAAGAGTCATTGAAATGGCTCGGTCAGGAGATGCCCCAAAAGACACGTTGGCCGGGAAAATAACAGAGATTTTCAATGATAAAGGAAGAATCCAAAATTTAGATGAAGAACTGTTTCTCAATGTCATTGAATTTTTGCTTACTGAATCAGCCATTTTCGAAAACGCTCGTGACCGTCGAGACAACATAGCCATGTTTAGATATCTCCCCTCCATTGTCCAAGTCGTTCTTGAGCATGAAAACTGGATCCAGCCATATGACTCGTGGAAACCAAAAACACATAACTCTGATCGGCAATTTTCGGCCTTTCTCAGACATCTTTTCGCCAAATATGAAGTTCCTGTTTTCCTCGATTATTGCTGGGATGAGACCACCATCATGCCTATTCCGGTATGGATTAGCCGGAAATGGTTCATCGAAGTCGGGGCAGGAAAAAACATCACAAATGCCACTGAATTCTCGAATTATTTCCCCATGACCAAGAAAATGGCCCATTTCTTCATGCAGGCGCCACCAGATTATGCCCTATACAAAGCATGGAAATACGGTCAAGTTATGGCCATGGGTGGATCGGCCATATTGGTAACTACCATCTTGGGGACTAAACTTGGTGGTAACATTTTTGCCGGAGATCAAAACGATTTCATCCTCAGCATCATCAAGTTCTTCATAGACAATCCCATGCTTGACCGGGCCCAGATGGGTCCGCTCGTCGATTACATTTGGCATCAGAAATATGAGCCACAAAAGATTTTTGTAGCTCGGGGTCAAGTCGAGGACAGAGGACCGATTCAGCCGAACTTCTCCATGTCCGGTCGATCGGTTCAGTCTTTGATGACTCAGATGCTGAGATGGCACAGACAACTCGGCAAAGAGACAAAAGGTGGAGATCGGAACTGGCCACATTCTGTATATAAGGACTTTGAGTTGCAAGAGGGCTCCAATGAGAGCAAAAATGTAAAATTCTGGAAAATCACAGAATTTCTCAGCAGTCAGGAACTCAAAAGTGAAGGTCGGGCCATGCATCATTGTGTCGCCAGTTACGCAGGATCCTGTGCCAGTGGTTCAAGTTCGGTATGGGCTCTGACCTGTACAAGCAGTTTAGGCCGGTTCAAACATCTGACTCTCGAGGTGGACATGAGGAATCACAAGATCGATCAGATGCGTGGGCCACATAATCGCATGCCCGAACCGAGAGAGATACAAATTGTTGGTCGGTGGGCCACACGAGAAAAACTCGCAATGCCGTCATTCTGAAAGGAAAAATCAATGATTTGGCCACTTCAAAAAAAAGCCATTGCAAAATGTGGACATTTTACAAAACGTAAAGACAAAATTTTTGCCTTTGATGAGGAGTGTGAAATTGAGATCCTTGGCAAAGATCAGCCTGAGTTCTGTCATAGGTGTCTTGAAAAGATGACGATACGTTGTGCTTGGTGTGGTAAACCTATTTTCATCGGTGATATCATTACTTTATACTCACCTTCTAAAAAAAACAAACAGATGCCAGAGTATGCTCTTGTTCATGATGTAAAGACCAATTCTTTTGTTGGGTGTGGAAGGACCAGTTGTGCAGACTCCGGCTGTGACTATTGTGGATATTGGGGAACGAAAGGTGTGATAAGATTTCCATCGATCGCAGAGAGAGTCATGTCATCTGGTCAGGTCTTGGTGGGGAATCCAACAGATCCAGCCAGTATTCATAGTCTTTCAATATAAATAAAATGGAAGGCTAAAAAAATGTACCGACTTCTTGAACCAGAAATTGACTCCGTGCTGGAGACCGATGAATTCTTCAACATAGAATATTTACATTTGGGAGAGCCAGTTTGGAAAACCTGCGCGGGGGATCCCAACTGTGGGCATCGATATACCAAATTCATGTTTCCCATACGTCGGATAGTCCCATATGAATTCGCTACTATGATTTCTCAGCATGATAATGAAAAAAACCCATGCATTGAATGTAATATTCAATTTGATTGCTCAAAATTGAAAAAGCCCTGTCCTAAAAAGATTGCATATCTTGAAAAACAAAAACATGAATGACATTGACCTCACGGTAATGACAGGACATGGACAGGTGCGGTATCATATTCCGCGGGATGTACAAACATTGCTCGTGAACACTCATGATGACGGGCCGTTTGTTTTATGCAATCACATGGGAGATCCGGTTGAGATTGAACCGTTAGGTTTCACAGTGATCGGGGATGAGATAATCAGGCTTGACCCAAAGAAAAAAATTTCGATGGAAAAAGGAAATATTTAATGATAATTAATCTGAATAAATCAGAATGCCCTGATGAGAATGCCATAATTCTTAAAAAGGCACTGAAAGATGCCATGGAGAGTGAACTGAATGTCCTCGAAGCTGACATTCATGAATATGAATCGAAGAAGAAAAGATATGAAAACAATCACGCTTTGGAATCCATGGGCTCAGTGGATAGCATTGGGCTATAAAACGATCGAGACTCGTGTTCACAGCCGATTTGCAGGTCTTGCCGGCAAACGGATCGCCATTCATGCAGGGATGAAACTGGATCCCGATGCTTTCGCATTGGCAAAGTTGCAGGTATCAGATACAGTATTTGCAGTCTGTTCCCAAGTGAAACCAATTTTTGGGGCCATTATATGCACTGCATTCGTGAATCATGTCGGATGGTTAGACGAGACCCATTCGGTCGCTGCGATGATCAATTGTAAGGATACATTCAGATTTGGTTTATTCTTAACTGATATTGAAGTTCTGAAAGTTCCAATACCGTGTAAGGGAAAAATGGGAATTTTTGAGACGGAAATATGCGAAAGTGAACTGATCAAATGAGTATTCTTATTGTCGGAATAGACCCCAATGATGACATCATGAGGCAACTTCGACATATTGCCGAAATCAATAAGATGCCTGTTCTTGATGTGGTGTCAGCATGGAGAAATCAATCAGCGGTCTCCGGAACAGTCCCGACATTGCCTTCACAAATTTGCTTCGAAGAAATTAAAAAAATGAAATACGAGGAAAAAGAAGAGCCTGAAATAAGGCATGATTATCAAGCGGTCAAGGAAAGAAATAGATTTTTCAATAAAAGAAAGCGGGGATAGAAAAAATGAAAGAATCTGTAACGGTATTCTCGCCAGATGTGACTCCCGTCACAAACATGTCAATAACGAAAACGGACATTCTCAATATTTTTGAGACTGATTTCCGGGAAGATCTCGAAAAAAGGAAAAAAGAAGCCTTAGAAAAGGCAAAGGCCCAGAAAGAAATAATGGAAGGGATTTCAAAGCAAGGTGACGCAGTGCTTGCAAAGGAATCAGATCGGATCATATCCCGTTTCAAATCTGCCTTGGAGGGCATTGCCATTTTTTCTAAAGAACTTGAAATCAGCGTTGAATTTGCACCTGACACGAAGAAAAAAGCCATGAAAGCCATTTTTGTCTTTAAAACTAAAAACATGGACAGTCGAATGGGGCGTTACATGATTGGGTTTGTAGGTATGCCGGGATATTTTGGAGACCCTTTACCTGTGAATCTTGAAGCTGTCGTGGATCGAGAAGTGCTCGAAGAATATGAAAAAATTGCGGCTCAAGTAAAACGGGAGGAAAAGATTTTGCAGGGATTCGACAGAGAAATTCGCATATTGGAAAACGAAATCCATTACCTGCCGAATTATGTCAAAAAATTCTCCTCTGATCTGACGAGAGAATCTCTTCAATCTCTCCCCAAAGGCAAAGCCTTACTTGAAAATATCAAGGAAATGACAGTCACGGCCATGAAACAATTTGAGCAGGAATTTCAACAAAAGTTACTTGGTGGTTATCAACTTTTATAAAAGTAATTTCAAATAAAAATCACAAATAATATAACAAAAGGAGCCCTCCAATGTCTTCAAAAGAATTGAAAGTTTTCACGCCCAATCTGGACAATCTCGTCAACATGAACATTTCGAAAACGGATATCCTCAACATTTTCGAGGAAGATCTCCGCACAGAGCTCACGAAGAAGTGCAAAGACCTCAATGAGAAAAAAAAGGCGGAAGAAGAAAAAATAAAAGGGCTCGAGAAAAGCATAATCGGACTCATTAAACCGGAGGAGAATTCTTATGTTCAACAGGTCAAAAGGGCTTTGAATTTTTCGAAAACTCCTTTGTCTTTCCGAGTAGATGTTACCGTTGGTAACAGAATGGTCTACAATTCCTCAGATGAGAATCAGATAGAATGCAATGTGAACGCCCTTTTCGTAATCTCGAAAAAGGACAACATAGGTCGTCGGGGTTACGATGATGATCTTGTACTGACCATCAATCTGGCCCCCGAGATCAAAAAACAGATCGCCAAAATTCAGACGGAGATATCTGATGTGAGTAAAAAAGCCAAAATTTTTGATGGCATGGAACTCAAATATCGAAGCGATCTGGATAATCTCTCTACTCAAGTCAAGAAATTCTCGGCCCAAATGACCAAAGAAGCTCTTGGCTCTCTGCCAAAGGGTCAGGATGTCCTGAAAGCTGTCCAGAAATTGACTGACAAATTCAAAGCCGAAATGGAACTGAAACGTCTAAAATAAAAAAATAGATAGAAAAAGAGGAAAAATCCTCATGACTGACATTACTGGGGTCATTCAGGAAAAAATGACTCGAGCCGACATCATTGCTGTCTTTGAAGAAGATATTAAAGACGAGGTTGAAAAGATTCAACAGCAGCGTCAAAAAAAAATTAATACACTCCAAAAAAGGATTGAAGTTACAGGGCAAAAATTGAAACAGGCCCAAGAGATTGAAAAGAAAAAAATTCTATCTTTAGCAAAACCGTTATTGAAACTTGTAAAAGGTAGTCTTGAACTGACCGTTACATTTTTTGATAATCCGGCCAATAACGACCAGAATTATAAAACAAGAAGACCTCGGGCCTATGCCTGGATCATCAACAAAGGCATTAAAATTTACACTGATGAATATGAAAGATTTAATGTAGTAACTAGAAAGATATCCAATAAATCCCATTGGAATGAAAATTGTATTGCTACAGATGTCTCTATATCCTCAGAATATCTGACCATCAGGAACAAACTCGTACAAGAAAGAAATCGGTTGAATAAACAGGTTTATCAACTACGAAACCAAATAAATGATCTTAATCAGCATCTTTATGAATTGCCAAGCAAAGTTAAAAAATTCTCGGCACGACTCAGTAAAACGATCCTTGAAAAAATTCCTCGGGGCCAAGACATCTTGAAATATACAAATCAGCTTACTAAAAAGGCGATGGAAGCCATACCAGAAGCTCTGCCGGATAAAAAGGATGATCTTTCGCCCGTTGTAATTTGTGAAAAATTCAGAAACAGATCTCCAATTCAGGCTCGAACCGATATGCTTTTGCATAGATGGTTGGAGCAGCACCCTGAATGGACTTGCAATAATCACATAACAGCAAGAACCCGCGTGGTTAATAATATGAATATCTATGATGGTACCCCAATCATGCCGGTCATTGATGAAGATGAAGAAGAAAATGATTAAAATATGGAGGTTGAAATGAAATTTCTGTCTAAATTGTTCTATGATTTAAAACCGCATGTCGGGGACATTTTTGAAGATGAAAATCCTTTTAGTTCTCGTCGGTATAAGATCGAAAAAATAATGGGAAAGTGGATTAAATATACAACGGGTTCGGAGAAGGGCTTTTACGGTTCTCCAGATTCCACAATATGGAGCGTGTTTTATTATGGGAAAAAAAAGACTTACTCCTTCAATTCCTCATGAAGAAAAAGTAAATGGCTACAAATTCAGACGAGTAGACCTTTGCAAATTCAGTATAAAACATCATGGAGACAAGATCGAATATTTCCGTTTATATCCGAGAGATATATGGCTCTTATTTAAAAAAGTCTTACAAGGATGGAAAATAAAAGTAACAGCCGTAAAAGCTATCGATAGGAATGAAATGTTTTTTACAATTGTTGGTGAGAAATAATCTATGGCTGATCCGCACAATAAAGATCGATATGGGGAATTGTGGCCTCAGGAAAAGATTGATGCTTGTCTTGAAGAACTGGAGTCCATACAGCCCTATGTAATCCTTTCAGGGGGTTGGGCATGGCATTTCATATCACCGGAGGGCCACAAAGAACTAAAACATGCCCATGATCATAAGGACATCGATATTTTCGTTCCTCCAGAATATGTTGGACTTGTGGTTGCAATTCTTATTGGTCATGGATTTGATAAAGTAAAAACCATCTATGATCGATTGAAAAACAACTATGATTTTCGCAGGTATGAAAAATCGGTTAGTGGCCTTCATATGCCCTTCCGAGTAACGATTGATTTCTTCGTCAGAAAGGGCATCGAACCAGTCGAGATAAATGGGTGGAAAGTTGTGAACCCGAAGCAGCTTCTGACCTTTTATTCCAATATTCATTCGAGCGATAATTGTTTCGCCGTAAAAGCTGCATCTGAATTGATGGCAAAAGGAATTAACCCTATCGGCCGGGAAGAGCTCATTCAAATACCAAGGGACTAAAATGAAAAAGCACACCGAAAAAGATTTTAAGATGAATTTCAAAGGCCACGACATATGGGTGATGGAACTTCTCAGCTCTCGGGACGAAAGTTACCTTGGTATGACACCAATGATTTGAAGGACGAAAAAATATGAAAGAGCACCCATTAACTTTTCACAATGACCAGAATCCAGCCATAGTCACCCTGTCTGAAAAGGCCAAAAAAGAAGCCGTGAAAACGGCCCTGGATTTATCCTTGGCTTCAGGTGAGATCGTAAGGGGACTCAAAGAGAATAAATTTGAAACCGGGTTTTGCAATACCATTCTTTCTCTCTTGGAATCATACACCGTTGGTCTGCATAAGATTTTTAATTACTCTTCCGTGCTCCAGAAAGAGCATGAAAACAGGACCATTGAAATTCGTACTTTGAATGGGGAGAATCGAGATCTCCGGAAGCAACTTGGCGAAAAGGTCTCCGCAGAAGATGTGAGAGAGAAATTGAAAAATTTCAGAGACACAATTTCTCATTGGTGGAATAAAGAGGGGTTCGGATATGTTCAGGATATAACTTTCCACCCCTATGTATGCATGGTCAAGCTGTCTGGGAGAATGACCCTGCATTTTCAGGAGGCACAGGATAAAAATCAACCTGAGTATCTGAGGGGTAAAGGTTATGAAATTGCAGAGCCAGAAAGAGGTGTGCTCGAACTGGTCAGTAATGACAAAAATATTAAAATTCTCACTGACGAGATCGTCAAACGGTTTCCCTCGGCAGAAATTCACCACGTAATGATCAATAATTGGAGAGGAAACTCTCATATTGATTATATGGAATTTTACATAAAGGATTTTTCAGATATATGAAAAAAGAAGCCCTTATCACGTTTTTTGGTCAAAAGGCCAAAGTCGCCTGTGACGGGAACTGCAAAAAGGCTTGGGGATCCAACAGCCGGCCTACAAAAAGATTGTCAGCTGATGTGAATGACTATTGCTTTTTATCAGACAAAGAACTCGACGAAGCCCCCGAAGATCCGGGGACATATGAAGGTGATCACGGAAAACCTAAATCAGCTGACGAATTCCCGAACAAATGGTGTGTCAGGGAATGCGAACGATGCACCATGTCTGAGCCGAGAAAACATGACCAACCCCTTAAACTTACTGATTTTAGCAAGAGGGTATACAACCTCACTCGATAAATTTATGACATACGACTACATCAAGACTCTTTCCGAAATCGAAGGTGTGCGAAAAGCTGGGATTTTCAATAGCAAAGTCATGGATTATTTACGGCAATTCATAAAAAAAGGCATATCAACGCTTGAAATCAATGATCTTGCAGATGAATTCATACTTAAGCATGGTCATAAATCTGCCTGTTTAAATTATCGAGGTTTTCCAAAATCAATCTGTACCTCAATCAATAATGTAGCCTGTCATGGAATCCCCTCAGAGAAAGATACTCTTAAATCAGGTGATATTGTTGATATTGATTTTGCCACCATAGTTGAAGGATTTTATGCCGACCAAGCAGAAACATTTTTAGTTGGTGATGTCAGCGCTGATGCAAAATATCTTGTGGAGGTTACTAAAAAAGCATTCCTATTGGGAATTGCTACTTGTATGTCAGGAAATCCGATAACAGCAATTGCTGATACCATCGACTCCTATGCATCCTCCCGGAATTGTTCAGTAGTACATGAGTATGGCGGTCACGGAATTGGAACTATGCTTCACGATGGACTTCATATCGACTTTTATCGTTCTTCTCCTTTTAATAGAAATTTGACAATGAAACCGGGTATGATTTTCACAGTAGAGCCCATAATTAATGCAGGCAATTTTCAAGTAAACACAAATTCTGACGGAACAGTATGTACTAAAGACGGGTCTCTTTCAGCTCATTTTGAGCATACAGTACTTGTCACTTCATCAGAACCAGAAATCCTCACTCTTCCACCCTCTCAAAATAAAGAAAATTCTTTCTTTCACTGATAATTTTTGACCATAATCTTGTATAATATATTTGGAGGTATTCTTATGAACTTTTTACTCGGCGTCACCGGTGGCATAGCTGCCTATAAAGCTGCAGATCTGGCCAGCGTCTTGGTCAATAAAACCAAAGATGATGTAAATCCTGTTTTACAGCCTGTTCAAATTGTTATGACCGAAGCTGCAAAACGAATCATCACGCCCCTGACCCTTGCCACGATCTCGAAACGACCTGTCCTTGATGATATTGCAGAATGGTCCGGGGATGGGCACATATGGCATATCGAACTGGCCAAATGGACTGGGATCTTCATTGTAGTGCCGGCAACCGCCAATACGATCGCCAAGATGGCTCAGGGCATTGCTGATAACTTGTTGACCTCAATCTATCTGGCGCTTCCTAAGGACACGCCTGTCGTCATTTTTCCGGCCATGAATACGAAGATGTGGGAAAATCCACAGACCCAGAAAAATATCACAGAGCTCTATAATCGACCATGGCATAAAATAGTCGATCCTGAAGTGGGCCTTTTGGCCTGCGGCGACATCGGGAAGGGAAAACTTCCTTCGGTGAAGACCATGGCTGAGGCCATATGGCATTACGAGGAACAGAATGCTTCATGTTTTCAACCGGGCAATAAATAAGGAGATAATTTTTTTATGTTTCATTCATTGACCCATGAACAGGCTAAACGAGATCATCCTAAAGAGTATCAAACACTCCTCGCCAAGCATAAGGGCAAGCAGTCTTTCAAAGACCTTAAGATAGGATATGAACTCGTAGAGATGATACAGGGATGTTCATTCGGAGACATGCTGGCAGGTCGGGGCAGAGAGCCTACCACAATTGAAGACAAAATAAAAGAATTCAAAAAAAATGCACGGGTCTCTTTGAAGGTGGGACGATTGTATGAATCCTTGCAAGAAATTCCGAAGATCTTTATTGATCAGCGACGGGCTGATCAGGAGAAACATGTAGCCGAGCGGAAACGCTTTGAGTCGTTGTCCCCTGAGCAACAAAATCAGGAGACCCTGGGATTGTTAAAGCAGTTGGCCGGTCCCGGTTTCGTCTGTATTAATCCAGACGCCAATCTTGACAATCTCTGCAATCGAGCTGGGGTAAAGACCATCAAGCCGAATCATCTGTAACGGAGAGAAAACTTATGCTAAGGGGTAAAAAAATTCTGGTCACGTCCGGAGGAACCCAGGAATACATCGACGATGTCCGGGTCATGACCAATATCAGCTCCGGAAAACTCGGAGCGGCCATAGCCGATAAACTAAGTATGCTCGATAATATGGGTTTTGTTCAAAATAGTGTCCATTTTATCCGGACAAAAAGAAGTGCCCTTACATGGGCGGAAGAAAGTTATCCAATTGGTCGTAATGAAAAATGGGTTTCTGTTTATGAAATCAGATCGGCCGAAGATGCCATGAAGACTATGAAACGGGTCATCATCAAGGAAAAAATTGATGCCGTGATCCATTGCATGGCCGTGTCCGATTTCACCTTCAAACGGAGCAAGGCCATTAAATGCAAATCCAGTGACCCTCAGGCCTTCATAGATTACATGAGGGACACGATCCGACCCAATCCCAAGATCATCAGCATGATCAAGCAGTGGAGGCCTGAGACGCTTCTGGTGGGGTTTAAGTTCGAAGTCGGAATCACACACAAAGCCCTTATCATGAGGGCAGAGCAGTCTATCGAAAAAAATGGCTGTGATCTCGTGGTTGCCAATGACAAGGAAGAGATGAAACGGGAAAAAAGCCACATCGCCCATTTCGTTTATTCGGCCAAGATGAAGAAACTCGGCATGAGGAACTGCACGGTAAACGGTAAAGAAGCGATTGCAGAAAAAATTTATAAATTTCTGGACAGGGTATTATAATGGCCTTTCGATTTATTAACAACAGATTTCATACAAATTTTTCACGGGGGGATTTTGTCGGGGTCATTCGACATAATGGGCTCTTTTTAGGTTATGTAACATCTTCTTCCGGGGATAATTATTTACACATAAAACTCACAAACGGCCAGCATGTAAAGACAGAAGTGAAAAATGTACAACAGATAAAAGATTTCTCTTTATCTCAATTAAAGGGCAATGCGCTGAAACGGTGCCCTTTTTGTCATCGTAAACCTATCCGAACCCGGATCCGTGATGGTGGGATGACATTCCGATGCTCAAATTCCAAATGTATTATTTATGATGACCATCAAGGATTTGATAATCTGGAAAAAGCCATTGAACCCTGGAACAGACGAGAATGAATAAACACAGCTTGAAGCATCCTCTCTGTCCGGAACTTCATCCACCGTTGGATCCGATGCCCGGAATTCCGGCTCCAGTTAATGCCGTAGAATATTCTGACTTCGGCTCTGTTCCATTATTTAAACAGGCAGATTTATGGCCAAAAGGAGAAGTAAAACATCCAGGAGCTTTCGGAAAAGAACGACACGAACATGTCCATACCGGTGTCGATCTATACGCCGCGGAGGGGACGCCAGTCAGGGCCATGGAAAAGGGTAAGATTATTGCCATCGAGTGGTTTACTGGAAAACCCATCGATATGCCTTGGTGGGAGAATACCAAAGCTGTGTACATCGAGGGCGATATCGGAGTATTCAATTACGGAGAAATCAGGCCTGTCGACGTCCTGAAGGTAGGGGATCAGATCGAGCAAGGGCAGATTATCGGCCATGTCATGAAGGTCTTAAAGCATTTTAAGGGCCGGCCAATGAGTATGCTCCATGTTGAACTCTATGATCATGGCTGGACTGATACGTGGGGAGAATGGAAGATTGGGGATCCTAAACCAGAACATTTGAAAGACCCAACGCCATATCTCCTGACCCTATCGGATCCAGTGCAGGAAGACCCTTATGCGGAGAGCGCTGAATTATACAAGTCGATCCCTGAAAACAAAAGAGAGCCTGAACTAGAATACATGGAAGGATGCAACTACCCCCAATGAAAAAGTATCTTTCAAAAGTAAATTAGATATTGATGCCATCAAAAATAATATTGAGTATAATTTTTATCGTGGTGGCTTTAATATCGGTGTTGTAGACAAAGAGACTGTCTACACATTTACAAAAAGGCACTTTTTAGGGAATGTGGGATTTGATTGCGAATATTTCTGTGAAGAACTGAATGAATGGTATTATGATTCTGACGTTGTTGACGAACCCAAGGATTAAATTATGGAACTCATGTTGGAAGAATCCCTGAACGACTTGATCGAGATGGGAAGACTGGATACTGCCGACAAAATACTTGAGGGTGTGAAAAGCACTTTCAGCAAATACGACGAGTATAAAATCAAACTGGATGGATTGAAAAAAGGAAAATAACAGAATGTTTGAAATAAAAGGAAAATACACAACAGCCAAAGTCATGATTGACGGGGTTGAGGAATCCTGCGTGTCTCAAATATTTTCGTTCGTCAACCATGAAGTATTCACAAATCCGATCGCGATAATGCCCGACACACACGCGGGGAAAGGAAGTGTCATCGGATTTACTATGGAAATGACCGATCGAGTAATTCCGAACGTGATCGGCGTGGACATTGGTTGTGGCATGACATCCATCAACATTGGCCCTGACCTGCCTCTATCTTTGGAATTGCTTGATCACAAAATTCGTCAACAGGTCCCCTTCGGCATGGAAGTTCAGGAACATGCCGTCCTACACATGGAAAAAGAATTTCCGTGGCACGACGCAAATGTAAAGGCCCAGAAATTCGCTTTGGCATATCAGGAAAAATTCGGTGTAGCTTTCAATCCAGTCACCTATGACATGAACTGGCTCTTGGAAAAACTCAATCGTATCGGAGCCAATACACGACGTGTCATCAATAGTATCGGAACAATTGGGGGAGGCAACCATTTCCAAGAAATTGGGGTTTCTGCCAAAGGTGATCATTGGCTTACGATTCATACGGGATCCAGAAATTTTGGTAAATCCGTTTGTGAGTACTGGCAGGGCATTGCTTCAAAAAAGATCTTCAAGAATGTAAAGGAGGACCGTAAAAAGGAGATAGCCCTTTTAAAAGCAACATACACGGGTAAAGAACTGTATGAAAAAATCAAAGCAGCCAAAAATACACCCACTATTGTCGAACTTCCATCAACTCAGAAATGCCCTGAAGACCAACGCTGGCTTGAGGGGGATGATGCCCGGTCTTATCTGTCCGATATGATCTTTTCCCAGATATATGCCGAGATCAATCGGGAATACATCATCCGGATAATTCTTGATATTCTGAAAAAAGAGCCCTTGGACAGGATAGATACCGTTCACAATTTCATTGACTTCAAAGACTTCATCATCCGAAAGGGCGCTGTACGATCCTATACAGATGAACGATTTGTTTTGCCCTTTAATATGAGGGACGGACTTCTGATATGCTCCGGAAAATCCAACTCTGACTTTAACTTTTCCGCACCACACGGTGCCGGTCGGGTCATGTCCCGGTCTCAGGCTAAAAAGAACATAAACCTCGAAAATTTCGAGGGTCAGATGAAGGGCATATATTCCACCTCGGTCGGGAGAGAGACCCTTGATGAGGCTCCTGATGCGTATAAAGACCCTCTATCCATTGAGCAGGCCATTGCACCAACGGCTGAGATCCTTGACCGGATAAAACCTATCCATAACATGAAGGCTCTGAAACCGGAGAATTGAATGAGTCCTGGAGTTGCCCTCGGATTAATTTTTGTTGCCCTCATTGTAGGGATAGTGCTTCTTTTTGAAAAAAGGGAAATAAAAAATAAATAATCACTTTTAAAAATTGAAGGGAGAAAAATTATGTGGTGGAATTCTATGACATCGTTCGAGCATCTGTACTGGGTCATTGCCATTGCAGCATCAACTATTCTGGCGATACAGCTCATCATCGCCTGCTTCAGTGGATTTGAATTTCATAGTGGAGAAATCCATACTGGAAGTGATCTTGGAGGCCATAATAGTGACTTCGGCATGCCTCATTTTCAACTTCTGACCATTCGAAATCTTGTTGCATTTTTCACTTTGCTCGGATGGAGTGGAATCGCCTTTTGTCATAGCCATCTTGCAACAGGAATGGTTGTTTTTCTTTCCATCCTCTGCGGAGTGGCAATGATGCTGGTCACTGCCGGGCTATTCTATTTACTGTCGACATTACAGAGCAGTGGAAACATTGACCTTAATCATGCAAAGGGAGAAAACGCCACTGTTTATCTCCCGATTCAGCCATCGAGGAAAGGAACAGGAAAAATAGAAGTTGTCCTTCAAGGCAAAAAAGTCGAGCTGGATGCTCTGACTGACGGGACTGAAACTATTCCAACGGGCGTCACGGTAAAAATCACAAGCATTATAAACAATCAAGCAATAGTAGAAAGGATCTGAGTCTTTATGTATACTTTAATTACAATCGGTGTAGCAGTAATCGTACTGGTCGTTCTTTTCATCAGCGTTCTGTCCCGTTACAGGAGATGTCCTTCGGACAAAGTCCTCGTGATTTACGGAAGGGTGTCAAAAGGAAAAACAGCCAATTGCGTTCATGGAGGTGCAGCCTTTGTATGGCCGATTATTCAGGATTATCGGATGCTCGATCTGACACCTATGCAGATCGCCATTGGTCTTGAAAATGCCCTTTCAAAACAGAACATTCGTGTTTCTGTCCCGGCCGTTTTCACCATCGGCGTATCCACGAAACCGGAAATAATGATCGCCGCGGCAGAACGATTATTGGGGTTGACCAATCTACAGATCGCCAAACTGGCTGAGGAAGTAATAATGGGCCAGATGCGTCTCGTAATCGCCCAGATGGACATCGAAGAAATCAACACCAATCGCGACAAGTTTCTTGAGGGAATCTACAAGAATGTCGAAACCGAACTGGAAAAAGTTGGTCTTCGTCTAATCAATGTCAATATCCAAGATATCAAAGACCAGTCAGGCTATCTTGAGGCTCTTGGAAAGAATGCGGCGGCACAGGCCATCAATGATGCCAAAAGACTCGTCGCAGAAAAAGACCGTGACGGCGCCATCGGCAAGGCCGAGGCAGAACGGGATCAGGCGATCAAAGTTGCCAATGCAACTGCAAATCAGGAATCCGGTAAGGCTGAAGCTCAGAGATTGCAACGTGTCAACGTGGCTAATGCCAATGCGGATGCTGTGAAAGGTGAAAACTTAGCCGTAGTTGCAATTGCCAACTCCACTTCTGAAATGCGACAGAAAAAAGCTGAAGCCGACAGACTTGCAATTGCGGCGGAAAAAGTCCGGACGGCGCAGGCCCTCGAAGAGGCCTATAAAGCAGAGCAGATCGCCGAAACGACCCGTGCCGAAAGAGAACGGGCAACCCGAACCGCCGATGAACTTGTCGAAGCCGACATCAACCGGCAGAAGATCGAAATCGCAGCCCAGGCACAGAAAATCAAACAGATCAAAGAGGCCGAAGGTGAAGGAGAGGCCATCTTCGCCAGATTGAATGGACAGGCCCGGGGTATTCTCGAAATTCTCACCAAACAGGCCGAGGGACTTGATAGGATCGTCAAAGCAGCCGGAGGGAACCCGGACAAGGCCGCGACCTTGCTCATTATCGATAAGTTGCCTGAACTCGTCAAAACACAGGTTGAAGCGATCAAGGGCATCAAAATCGATAAGGTCACGGTATGGGACTCGGGCTCAACGGGCATTGACGGGAAAAATTCAACCGCCAATTTCATGTCCGGATTGCTGAAGGCCGTACCTCCGTTACAGGACATATTCAATCTAGCCGGATTGAATCTGCCGGATATTCTGGGTAAACCGGTCGCTACCAAACCGGACACTGAGGTTGCAAAAAAATAAAAAATTTTAGAAAGATTCTTTTTATCCAGGAGGCCATTGGGGGATGTTAAACCCCCAATGGCCATCTCATCAATTAAAAAGGAAAAAACCATGAAGCCGATGAGATTGACCGAACATACTTCAATCATAATCTCCATTCGCAAACTGACCTGCGATTACGATCGTTGGGCTACTAAGGTGCTTGAAGCCGAGGGCTTTATTGAACAGCTACCAAAAGAAGGCATGCGTAAATATAAGGTCTTGAAAACTCTTCCAATTCGAGACACCTACATAGCACTTCGTAATGCCCGGTATACTGACACGGCCACATCCATCATCTCCGGCGCCTATTCGGATATTATCGACCTGTGCGAAGAACTGAGCTCTTGGCGAGATAATATACAGGGGACAGGACTTGAGAATACGGACAGATACAATACCCTTGATGATGCAGTATCCACACTTGAAAACATCAGCGAGCCAACTATTCCTGAATGGTTCAATAATTTCAAGATCCTTCGGTTGCCAAACTTGGAACGGCACAGGTCCCGGACCACCCGGGCGAGTAATGCCAAAGCTGACATTGATGCCGTTGTTGAAGAAGTCTCTCAGATACTCGATATCGATAATAAAATACCCAAGGAGATGAAGGACGAAATTCAGGAATGCCTCAATCAAATCGAGAATGATTTTAATGAGGTCGAAAATGTCGAATTTCCATCCATGTATTGAAAAATGACTGAGACTGAATTTTTAAAAAATATAGAAGACCCTGTCACTGTAATAGATTCTCGGGGTCTTTTTGTTGCCACGATGCCAAGGCGTGACTTACATCAGCCGGTAACTCTAATATGGACGATAAAAAATGGTATAATATCATCGGATCCATACCACACAAAAAGTCTGGCGATCATTACTCCGGACGATATTGATTATTTACAAAGAAATATTCAACTTAGAATAAGATCGGCAGAAGCAGACATCGAGAGAGACAAAAAAAAGGAACAAGAGATCTCAGGTAGTATTGAGTTTCTAAATAAAATTTTCTATGAAAAAAATCGTCCAGATCTGATTATATGCGATAAATGTGTTGGCTTTTCTCTCCAAGACGGGGAAGGTGGCATTACCAGAACAGCAACTACTCGATATAGTCTCATTCTTGGAAAAAAATTAGAGTCTTTGGCTAAGGGGTCTTGGAATTCAAAAAAAGAAAAGATAACAAGAAAAAATAAAAAATCGATTGAATCTGATCTCAATAAACTTTTGGATGAGACAAGAAAATGTATGACGGCACTGGAAAAAGACATTATTTTATGGAATGAAAATATGGTAAAACTCGAATCCTACAGGGTACAGAAATGAGCGATCTCTCGGTTATTCTGTCGACAACAAAAAACATCCTCGTCAGCGACATTCCGAATGAGCAGCAAATAAAAAACTTTGATGTTCCTTTACTATGTACTTCTATGGGTATTGGCATGTTTGGTTTTGGCCCACAGATGGAACATATGGAACATCGGATGGCAGAGATCTGCAAAGAGACGGCAAAAACGGTTTTCATTTCTAAACCGAGGGTCTTTGTTGGAGAAGATCCTTCACAGGAAAATACAGCACTCATTGAATATTCGGCTGAACCAACAAGTACCTTGGAGCAGAATTTCTTTGAGCAATATGACAAAAAGAAAATGCTGTTCATGGAAATTCCAGGTATTTGGGCATGATAACAATCCGCTATTCTCTTTAAAGGGATTATGGATTGTTGATCATTGGCATAATTTGGATATTTTCCCGACCAATAGCTTTTCTTTTATATCACCAAAATCATTAAAATCATGAACCGTTACGAAATAGCACTCGGCCGAAAACCTGTTAGGGAAGAAGTCCCATCAACTCCTGACCGTCAACGGCTGATAGAGATGCTGTCGCATTATAAACCGACTGATTTTCCTTGTCTGAGACGAAAACTTGCCCAACCTGAATTATGGCTTGAAATTGCTGGACTCGTCATGTCAGAGCCCATCATGTCAGGGCCAGGAATATCCGGTCCCCATACTTTTTCAATAAAATCTACTCCCAATACCGATATGAATATTTATCGACTTTTTCAAGATTGGGCGAGTCGAGTAAACCCACAACCTCCAACAGGTGCTAAAAAATGAATCGCTATAAAAATATCTATCTCAAAAGGATGACAAAAGAACTGGCTCTTTTTATAAAAGAAACACGAAAGGCATCAACGTGGAGACATCTTGCCACAGTAATTGCAGAAAAATATCCTTATCTCAAGATCTGTTCTGGAAATCAATTAGAAGGTATGGAACTATGCACTGCGGCTTGGTTATTTTTAAAGGATAAAAAAGACTGGCGTTGAACTAAAATCTCGAAAACCAACAAAAATCAGATATTCGACAGATATCGGGAGACTATTTGAAGAGCCATGGCCGTTCTTTTGCCGGGCTTGGTCCGGGGAGAGTGCTTCCAGAATTTATTTTTCATGGCATGACCTCTGGAATGTTCTCCACGGGTTTTAAGTTCTAAATTTGATAATTTGTTATTTTTAGGATTTTCATCTTTGTGATGAACCTCAAATTTATCCATATCAATTAATTTTCCGAGATGATTCACCATAACTATAACATGTTTATAGACATACGGCTTGTCATGGTCGGGCATTTTCTTGGCCTTCGGATAATTAGGCGTGGTCGTCACATAGATGTAACCGGTGCCACTTGCCGTCACCTCACTGCCGGGATCTATCTTAAATAGGGGTTTCTTAGCCATTTTTATTTCTCAGATATTAATAGATTAACGAAAAAATTTCTTCTATATCTCATGCCCATTTTTTGGTATAATAAGATATAACCCTTTTTCTTCAACAAGGAAACCCAAAGAAAATGAACGAAAACGATGTCGTCGGAACTAACATCACCAAATCTTGTGTTCAAGTAAAACATAGTGAACTGACTCGAGTCGGTCACAGCCATTATAAAAGCGAATGCCCTGTCTGTAAAAGGGGCATGCTCCTGATTGCCCGGAGCTGGGATACATTGATTCTCGAGGAATTAGACCGGTGTATCCTTTGTGGTCAGCAATTTCAATACACTGACATAGAAAATCTCAGGCAGGCTGAAAGATTGACAAAAACAACAGTTTCCAGTCAATCAGGTCCGGTACAGAGCTTTGTAAATGAATGATTTTGATTGCCAGCAATGCGGTGACTGCTGTAAAAATATAAGGATTTTTACAGTTATTGAGAGTTCAAAAATTGAAATAATGACACTACCATCGAATTGTGTCCAACAGGAAGATTTTCCATATCACATTAAAAATGGCCAGTGTGAAAAACTTACGGACGATAATAAATGTTCCGTTTATTCAAATCGCCCTATACTATGTGATGTAAAAAAACTGTGGCAACATCGTTATTCGGAAGTCCTAAATTGGGAAGACTTCTACAGGATCAATAAAGCAATGTGCCCGAAAAGTTGAGATCTCTCTTATGCCTGAAATACGCGGAGAATGGCAAAAAATCTATGTGGGTAAACTGGTCGATTCCGGCCTGTCTTATGAACACGCCATGATCGCAATGGGTGTGACTTGCGAACAGCGTGAAAAGGCATATATACAAGGATACGAAAAGGGATTTAATGATGGGATGGAAATCTCTCCCCATGACGAGTCATAAACCAAACAGAACCAAAAATCCCTATAAAATATATTCAAAAAAGGATGTACAATTATGAGTGGCAAAACTTTTGAAGATTACGGTGAAAGCCTGCGAAGTTATCAGGCATATTCCAGCCCAGATGCTCACGAACGGGAACGGGCTTATACCGAAAGAACTGAGCGGGTCACGGCATCAAAAAGCTCAATCGGGGAGAAGTCCCATCATGAACGCGTTGAGAGAGTCAAAGACGATCTTTACGATTCAAAACTGGTCAAGACCACGATCTCGAAACCCGGCGATGACGTTAATCGGGTTCATATCGTCCTGATCGACAATTCAGGATCCAATCGCATCATTGCAAATCATCTCAGGACCAGCTCGGGCTATCTCATGAGCGTCCTCAACACCATCGACCCGACCTCTCAGATCGCCTTCATGTACTGTAGCGATCATACTGACGGCGATAATTTCATGCAGAATATTGATTATCTCTCGCCCAATAAAGACGGCGATAAGGCCCTTTATTCCACGCTGAAGCATGTCAGTGATGCTTCGGGTGGCGACGAGGCGGAAGCTTGGGAATGTGCTCTCATGGAGGCCTGCAGCATCAAATTTGGCAAGGCCACGAAGAAGCACCTGTATCTTGTCACGGATGTCGTGGGACATGGCATGGGCATGAGCAATGACGATGGATGCCCGAAACAAATCAAATGGAAGGATGCCGTTGAAAAGGTCTACGGCACATATGACACGTTCGAAGTTGTTGGCTGTGGTGACGACTCGAGTATCTTTGAGCTCCAGAAACAGTTTGTAAAACCCGAACGGGTTGCATTCGATCTCATCAATTTATCAAACATTCCTGAGTCCAGGCACCGTGCCGGCATCACCGGCAATGCCTTGCTCTTTCTCATCGCCAGAAAAACCAGCCAGCAAGGGCTTGAAATGTTCCTGTCCTTCCTGTACGAAAAATGGCTGGATGACCCTGTTTTCGGAGCTGGCACCGAGGGCAGGGCCAAGACCATGATCAAACATCTTGCAAGCTATCTGGAGCCCATAGCCCTCCCCAGCGGAGTAAAAGCCAGTGGCAGAAAAATCATGTGGGATGCCCCGGCTCTTACAAGGTCAGTCGTCGACAAGATGCTGGAAAAAATCCTTGTATGACCAATTCTTGGGGGAGCCATAACCGGAGGTCCCATTCTGCTCTGAAAAGCGTACCCAAAATGGCTCAGGATAATAGAGTAGTCGTGACATTTAACGACGAGAATTATACTCTTCACACAGGTTATAATTCCGTAGCACGCCGGGTGATAAAAAAGATGCACAAAAAGAAAAGACGGCAGCTTTTCAAACAGAGAGACCAGACAGAATTATGAGTTCAAGCCCAGCACAAAGAAGAAGAGCGGCCAAATACAGCACCCCCGAAAGGATCGAAGAATGGTCTAAACTCTATCATCGTGGTTTTCACGATGGCGATGTAGTCATGTTGACTGAAGATTTTTCGATTCTAAAAGCAGGCGATGTTGGGATCATCGAAATTCGATGGGATTCGAGAGTTAACTCTCCTGTCAGAGCGGTTCATTTTGAGAAAATGGGTGTTTGTGGTCCCCCTACAGACAGACCTTATGGCATGAATTTAGAAAAACTGAATTAAAAAGGAGAATTATAATGGGTCATGTGAATGCGGAAAGGTAATCATCACCTGTAAAATGCATGAAATGTTCCGAGAATATAAAATATGACGTATGTGACGAATGCGAAAGAAAAGCACTCACAGGAAGAGACTTATGATCATACCAAATGAAGAATTTTTAAAATACTGCTCCGATCATGGCATTTCATGGGTCTCCCAGCTCCAACAACGGGATGAAGGAACAGACTATAAAACAGCCGTATGGCTCATCAAAGACAATGACGGCCTGTTCAAGATCCTGAAGGAAGTGGTGGATTATCCTGGTTCTTACCTGAATGAGGGGGCCATCTTCTCATCACTCCCGCCTTTGCCTTTTATTCCTATGTTCTATGGCATCACCGACATCAACGGCGCCATGTACATTCGTAGATCATTCCTGTACGGACAGGTTCTTTCTTTCTATTGCAACAAATCGAATCTTCTCGATCCTGAAGAAGCCCTGCAGGTTATTCTCGACATTGCCGAGAAGCTCAAGACCTTGCAGGAAAACAAACTTCTTTTTCTGGATATGCGGCCAGATAATGTCCTGCTTTCCACAACCGGTGTATGCTTTCACGATATGGGACTTTCCCGGCTCATTCAGAGCCCTGATGAGAAGATCAGCCCAGTCATCATTGGCCACCCGAGATACTGTGCCCCTGAAAATGTCATTGATAAAATAGCCAGCAGAGAATCGATCGTCTTCCAACTGGGCTTGCTCGCTCATGAACTCCTTACAGGAGAGCATCCCTTCGATGCCCATTCAGACCAACCTCCAACCACCGACTGGGAAGAGAGTGTCTCCCGATATCTCAAGACGATTATAAGCAATGCTTCTTCTCATTGTTCGGATAAACTCATCAAATCCATGCTCGAATTTGATTCCAAAGATCGACCCACATTGGACGAATGTATCGCCAGTCTTCTTCCAAGGACGAAACCGAGGATATTTTTCAAAAGAAAAGGCATTCCAGCCTCAAAAGGCAAAACCATTCTGTTCCCGGCCCGGATGGGAATTCCTCACAAAGGTCACACGGTTAAGTTCATCGGAGGTCTGCTGGATTTGGGCTTTAAGGTGCTCATCTCCATCCAGAGATCATATACCATCACCGACCGGGACCCCATCCCCAAATGGCTTGTGATGAAGATGGTGGCCCAGTCCCTGATCGAGGCCGGTTATTCGACTGAGAGCTTCCGATTCGTTCTCACACCCTTCTTCCGAACTCAGCAGGAAATGACCGAGCATTTTAAAAATCTGCCTGGAATGGAAGATGTGGTTGCCGTTGCTTCTTCAAATCCGACCATTCTGAATATGTTTCCGGATCACGAAATCATCACCCAAGGAGGTCTGCTGGGCACTGAAGGTGAGCCCTTTGAGACCCTTTCATGGGGCGAGATCCTACGGACCGCGGTCAAACGAGGCGACTATGACCTGTTCAAGGATTACGCCGCGGTGGGGGTTGAAAAGATCCTTTCATTTGATGAACTCCGGGCCATGTACGGGAAGCCGTCCATTGAGTTTGTCCCCGGAGAAGTTAGAGTTCAATTACAGTTGCCGGAGTTGCCGGATAATTATATCATCCAATATTATGCAGTCGGAAAATATCTTACTCCTGAAGAGACCATTATAAATAAAGAACACTCAGGAAACAAAGAACGAGACGACAAACTTCAAATTCTCGATCCATATTCAAAGAACACAAGAGTCCTATGGGACGGAGAAGAGAAATATTTTGTTTACAAAAAGACTGAATTTGAACCCATCAATGGCAATGTCATCATAACATATCAATTGAAATAATCTTTCATGGATACTTTAAAGCTTTTTCTTAAAAAACTCAAAAATTTTTATATTGCTGTCATATTCATTGCATCAAGTATTACTTATCTTTATTTCGATTATCAAGCAGTTAAAAAATTACCCTATGATCAAAAACTTGCAGTTTTTCTTGTTTTGATTGTTATTGGACTTTTTATCGGAGCAGGACTAGTTGCTTTACTCCAATGGTTTGTGAAAAAATGGAAAGAGGCTAAAAGAGAGGTCATCAATAAAAAAGAATCTCACCCTATAATATCTACTAAACCTTCGAAAGGCGTAAGCAGATATCAGTTGGCAGTCGAACAAGAGAGGAACACAAAACAAAATGAATAAATTACAAAGGATTGGTTGGATAGTTTTGTTACTATTTGTGATATTAGGAGTTATGATCTTGAGTAAAAGTCATAATATTACAGATTTTATATGTAGTTGCATATTAGGCTGGGTCATTAAAATTGACATTTCAAAAGGGAAATGAAACAAAAATGATTAAGGATCTGAAACTGAAAACATCGGGTACGGCAAAAGGTGCGTTTCTGATTTTTAAGGTGGAATTCAAACCCTTCAAAGGGAAACCCGGCAATTTCATGTCATGCGAGCTTGGGGACATGTCCGGGTCTATCAAGGGCATTATGTGGGAAGGCACCGAGCTCTACAAGGACTGGATCAAAGACGGCATGGTGCTCAATGTCAGTGGAACCATGGCCACATACAACGATGCCCCTCAGCTGGTCATCAACACTATGATTAAATGTGAATCATACGATCCAACTCTTTTTACTCCATCCCTTGAAAAAGCCAAAATTGAAGAGATTATGGCCCGTCTGGACCGGCATCGGTCAACTATTTCCAATGAGACCTGCGAGACCCTATGGGGGGCCGTGATCGGCTACCCGAAAGAAGGAGAGCCGAATTCTCGCAGAGACGCTTTCAGCACCTGTCCGGGCGGAATAGGTGAGGTCCATCATGCCTATTGCGGAGGACTGGCTCAGCATTCTGAATCCATGGTCACTATTGCTGACAGCATTGCGGTCAAATTCAATATGGACAGAGACCTTCTCAAAACCGGCTGTCTTATTCATGACCTCGGCAAGATTGAATCATATCGATGGTCACCAGTTATCGAGATGACTGATGCCGGTCGTCTCTTATATCACACGAATCTCGGTTATAAGATGCTCCTCGAAATCGGAGCTATTTATGCAATACCGGTCAATGACATCACCTTTCTCAAATTGGCCCATATCATCATATCACATCATTACGAGACAGAGGGTGGCCGGAAACCAATGGTTCCTGAGGCACTAGCCGTGGCTCTCATCGACAATCTGGATGCCACGACCACACATGCCCAGAGCTATTCTACCAAGCTTGAGAACATGGATTCCGGCACTAATTGGACCAAATACTGTCAATTAACCGGCCGACAGTATTATATTCCGAAAGAGGGAAAAATTGAACCGGATGATCCTCTAATACAGAAACTGGGAGGATAAATGTTTATTCCATTATGGGGATTATCCATAATTACTTTTATCATCGGATCATGGGTGCTGCTTGTATATGATCGGTTTTTCAAGCGAAAATCTTAATGATTGAAAAATTCCTGAATAAGATCATATGCGGGGATTGCCTTCAGGTGATTTCAACTTTACCAGATGACAGTATTGATCTTTGCATCACCAGTCCACCCTATAATGTTGACTTAGGAGAATATGATTCTTATGATGATGACCGAAAACACAAAGAATACATTAAGTGGCTCACAAAAATATTCAAAATTTTATTTCCTAAATTGAAATCAGGCGGGAGAATCGCGATCAATATCGGAGATGGCTGCAACGGAAAAGTACCTACACATGTAGACATATTTAATTTCATGCGTCACATAGGGTACTTACCCATGACTACAATCATATGGGAGAAAGGAAATACATCCCGACGTACAGCTTGGGGGACATTCAAAAGTCCTCTAAATGTAAGTTTCCCAACTCCATTTGAATTTGTTATTGTTTTTGTAAAAGAATCATACAGATTGCAGGAAAATGGCGAAACCGATCTTACAAAAGATGAGTTCATCAATTGGTCCATGCCTGTATGGAGATTCCCAAAATCAGAGTATAGACGCTCTATGAGGCTTATTCGTGGCAGGGCCCATCCAGCTCCGTTCCCAATAGAGCTCCCAACTAGACTAATGAAGATGCTCAGCTGGAAAGGAGCCGTGGTACTGGATCCCTTCGTTGGTTCGGGTTCGACAGCTCTTGCATGTAAAAATCTTGAACGGAAATATATCGGGATTGACATCTCCAAAAAATACTGTAGGATTGCAGAAAATGCTTTGAATCAAATCAGGCTCATTTCCGGTTCCTTGTTCGAGGATTAGAATTTCAATGATAACTTTTAGAATCATCTGTGATCTGCTCGCTCTTTGTATCCTTGGCTCCTACATTTATTTTTTGATCAGGACACAAAATGAGAATAGAAAAATTTCCTCCCTTCTGAGTAAAAAGATAATGCATCTTTATCATCTGACTGACATCTTATGCGATTCATGCATATCTGTTGCCCATCGGGCTCTTTACAATCAGATTAGGACTCTCGGACCATTTGGTATGCCGAAGACAAAACGGGAAGAATTTGAAATCATGAGAAAAACAGCTTCCGAGAGTTACAGCGAAAACAGGAAGCAGATAGTTGAAGTCATCAATTCAACAGATGACCCTGCAGAGAAAGAAAGGCATGAACAAAAATTGAGAAACATGGATTCCATATTCAATCTCATGGGGACCATCGATGAAAAAAGTTCTGAAGAATACATACAGAATGTTCTGATGGATATTAAAACATCAATTCTCAAAATAGTCAGGTCTGATTATGACTCGCTATGACATAGCATTATGCAAAGTTCCTCCACCGATCACTGATTTGGTGCCCCAAACGATTTATGGGCCATCTCTCATCGATCGTTATATGCAGTACCGTCTTAAAAAGTCTTTGGATGATATTGTAGCATCTTGGGAAATAGGTGACACTTCTGTTTGGGTACAGCAGGATGCGGATGATCCGACACTTTTTCATCATCATGTTACATTTAGACCACCACTCCGATATATCAGAACAACAGTAACCATAAAGAAAAAAACATGGCTGGACGCTACGATATTGCCCTGAATAAAACGCCAAAAAAATCTGTGAGAAAACAAATTGTTTTTCATGAGGATTTGGTCGTGGCTGAAGTCAGCGAATCTTCTGAACTTCGGACAGAAATGACCCGTGCTCCCGGTAACTTCACAATTGCATGCCCCAATGGATTCAGGGTCATAATTCCAATAAGATACATAGATTTGAGGGAGCAAAATGACATCAATGGATGGAATGGCCTTGCCATAGGTCTTCCCAGATCGACAATTCTGAGCATAATTAGTGACGTCAATGAGGCCCTGGCCCGTCTTCCCCGGATAGGATAAAAAACAAAAAATGGGCAGATATGATCTTGCAACCGGGAAAAAACCGACGCCACCAACGCCGGAAGAACTTCATAAACAAGAGCTCGAAGCCAATAAACCTGTCAATATTGACGAAGGTGTCCCAACCACTTCAGAGCGAAATCAAAGAAACATAGTATTTTCTAATCGGGGTCCATTGTCGAAAAATTTTACCCTATCAGGGCCGAATGGTTTCGAGGTTTCGATATCGCTGAATCGGTTGAACATTAAACCGGGAATTGAAGATGTTTATAATGATGAGAAACAACTGGTAATAACTCTTCCCAAAGCAACCGCACAATCCATCCTTGATGATATTGCTGCTGCAAGAAGGGTATCATGAATCGCTATCAGATCGCCGTCAACAGCAATCGAACGGATCAGCCCATTTTTCATTTTCCGACCACACAGAATTATAAGAAAGTTTTGAAGTATTTAAATTATTGTATTGCCAAAAAGGGAATTTTTCTTGCGGATAATATTCCATTGGGGGTCATCGATACGGCCATTGTGGATCTGAGCAGAGATTCACAGATACCCATCATAACAAAAACTGAATCCGAAGCCGAAATACTTTCAATATCCATGTCCTATTATCATGTTTATCCTTTGACTGACTTGCCGGAAAAAATAGCCGGATCTCGAGTTATTTGTTGTGATTTTCCTGCTTCTCTACTGCCAAATTATTTGAGGCCCCTGCTTGTCATCCTTTATGGTGGTTCCAGAAATTTACCAAATCATCAAAATCAGGACGTATAAAGGTCAAGCGATCAGATCTTCTTCTGATGAGATCTCTTCCGGTGGACATTCATCCACGGTCTCTTCAAATCCAGCATAATTTCCGGCAATATCAGACTCGCTGTAAAACTTGCCGATCTCAGGTATTAAGACATTATCATCATCAAAAGAAAGTTCGTCTGTGTCATTCATAAAGGCCCCTTTCAGAAAGAACTACCCCAGAATATAATATCATAACCCCCTACTGACAGTAAAGATATAAATAGAAAATTAATTATCTCTTAATTTAAAATATTAACTTGAATCTTATACGCTGATTCTGAGGATAATTCAAAAAGGATGCTTTAAAATGTGGGAATTTCTGAAGAGCCTGCCCGTGGGATGGTCCATTACCATATTTATTTTGGGCATCTTGGCCATTGTTATCGTGTCCCTATGGGGTCAATTAAAAGCGAAATTTGGTAAAGAAGAAATCAGCCTTGGTGGTGACAAAGATTCGATATCGGACAGACAAAAAAAATCCGACGATTCGAGCCGGGGTTTTCCACGACCGAAACGGTCCTGCGGCGATTGTGTAATTATTCTTATGGGAGAACGGGAAAAATATGAACTTCAAATAAGAAAAGGACAGGATCGAATCCTTAAAACTCAGATGGTCTTTGCCGAACAAAAATTAATAGAGCTTCAGACACTGTTGATAACCTGTTGGAATGAAACCATTCACGCCTCCATGAAAAATGGAGTCATGGCAGTTGATGAATCAGTACAATACAAACTTCTATATGGATTGCTTAAAGATGCTCTGATAGAGGTCAAAAATGAAATCAGAAGGTCACTAAAAGACAACGGATTCTATGAGATCAACTCTTCAGAATTTTCTGACTATGTCAAAGAAAGAATCAAGGTGATTATCTCTATGTTGATCGTCCATATCCAAAATATCTATCCTGATAGAAAAGGAATTCTGGAGGTTGATGATATTATCAGTGGTATACAAAAACAGAACCTCAATATTTCAAATATAATCAATGAGATTTATTATTATACAAAAGATGTAAAAAGCGACGCCGACCAAAAAATCGAAACTTTGACGAAAAATTTCGGCCTATGGGTTGATAAATTCACCTTCCAATAAAGAGGGCCGGTGTGATGATGAGGAAAAATTCACTCCTTTTCCTGAGAACCTTAAGGCTACCGGCTCTCCATTGGAGGGAGGAAAAATAAAGGGAGAAGGATTTTTTTTCTCCCTCTCCCTTTTTGTTTTGGATAAGGCTTACTTGGCCTTACCGTTCGCCCCTTCCGATTTCATCAATGTGGTCATGGCCTCTTCTAAGACAGGATTGCCCTTGATCATGGAATTGATGGCATCCATTCCACCTTTTCCAAGAAGAAATCCGAGTCCGCCTGTGGCCTGTGGAAGATTACTCACCAGTTCCTGCATCAAAGCCATCTTTGATGCATTATTGATGGCCGCAACAAGATCCGGCTCGATCGCCTTGAACTTGGTCACAAATTCCTTGGTCAAACTCTCACGATTTTTGATTTCGATCTCCTGAATCATCTTGGCATCAGCTTCCTTCCGGGCTAGTTCCGCTTTCTGAATGGCATCCAGAACCTCCTGCTGGCCCTTCTCCGCCTCGAGCTCTTTATTCCGGATCTCGAGTTTCTTGTCACTTTCCTTTTCAGCTATCTCCAACTTTTTAAGGGAGATGGAAGCTGTAAGTTCAAGAATCTGCTTCTCGGCCTCGGTGGTGGCCTTCGTGACCTCAAGCAGCTTGTTCTTCTGAACCGATTCCAGAGACTTCGAGACGATTTGATGCTGGTTCTGCACGAGCATCGTATTGATCGAGTCGTTATCAATGACAACGCTCAGGACCTCAACGTCATACACCCGCATCCCGTTCTCTTCAAATGCCGCACCCTTCCGCTTGCCCTCAACGGATTTTCCAAGGACTGTGTCCCGGATCAGGTCCGTGGCATTGTTCGTGATCTCTTCAATGCCAACTTTTTTGATTGCGTTCCTGATTTTGGACCTGAGATGATCGGCAAGGAACTGGACATAGTTCTCTGTCGAAAACCATTTCTTGGGGTCACCTTCGAAATTGACCCTGTGAAAGACAAGGATCTTAATCGGAACGAGATCCTTGGTCTCAGCCTCAACCATATCCGAGACTCTGTTGTTCTGAATTTTGAGATATGGAGTCCTCAGAAGATCCTTCGTGGTCTTCGGCTTTCCCCTGGAAAGAGACAGCACTTCAAGGGTCTGATCATATTCAAGGAGGACGCATTTCGGTCCCTGCACGACTTCCCGCTGTCCGGATTTCGATACCACCTGAACAGCATAACCCGGCCAGATGTCTATGTACACGGCGCCGTCATATTTCGTGTCCAGTGTGATCGTCCTGGGAGGTGTATACGTGGTCTTTCGTGTGACCTCATCTGCCACAAGGGCATCCGCGGCCATGGCGGAAAAGGCCATCATGGTTCCAGAGGGACAGAGATTGCCAGCATAGCCTGAATTCGACATCCGGCCGTACATCTGATTATCCATCACAAGGCTACTCTTGGCCACACTGGCGAGCTCCTGATTATACCTCAAGGCCTCCTGATTGCCGGGGAACCATAGTTCGACCTGTTTTGGACTCAGGACACGTCGGACCATTACCGCTTCGATTGGATTCGCGAGGTACATTTCTGGCCCTTTAATGAGCTTCACGTTACCGGTTTGTTTCTCGAGCACATACCGGCCCTCACCCTTCGGAATGGCCACGGCATACTGAACAGCCTGATCACCATATTTGATGATGGCATGTTCGGCTCTCGGATAGTAGATCTTCTGCTCTTTGCCTGTGATATGGAGTTCTTGGCCGGCTTTGTAGGAGATGGTTTCTTTGCCATTGTTCTCCAGATAATCAGCAATGACCTTAATGTGGAGTCCCATCTGTTCATTGAGTTCAAGGGCTTTGAATTTCTTGGCACCACTGATCTCAACAAAGGTCTCGGTGGGAGACGGGAACACGACTTCGGGACCTCTCACATATCTTTTGGCGCCGTTTTCATCAAGAAGAATGCAATATTCCAGTCTCTCAAGTGTGATTGCATCCCTGATCCACTTATTGCTTGTATCCAAAACCACTTCGATACCTGTGGGGGGAATGTAGAAAGAGCATTCGGTGCCCTTGATGATGAAAAGCTGGCCGGTTTCGAGTTGGGGTGTAATGGGTTTGCCCTCGGTATCAAGTTCAACATTGACTGAATTTATAATGGAAGTGATCAGATCAGAAGCATTCTTCGTGGCTTCTTCAGCATTGTAAATCTTGATGACCAGATATTCATTCGAACGCAATTGATGGCCGGCAACCACACGGGCAATCTGACCGGGCCATAAAGCAAAGGTATTGGGCCCATGAATAATGATTTTCTTCCCATAGTGCAGGGGCACTTGGGTATTTTTCGCACTGGGTTTAGGATGAGGGTTGTCCGCAAGAGAAGAGGGGTTGTCCAAAATGATGTATGAACGTTCATCCGCGGTTGGGCTGAACTGGACAGCATCCCTGACATTCTGGCATCGGTTGAACCGGTTGTTTTTGGAATCGAACACCATAGGCAGATCGGTCATCTGCAGATTCACCTTGCAGGGACCGACACTGACACTAAGGGATCCGGAGTTTTGATCCGCGATATATGAATATTCTCCTGGCGCCAATACAAATTCAGTTTCTCTTGCTTCTTGCATGGGTATCTCCTTTGTGTTTTGGATTTGTAAATTTTGATTCCGATACGGGTCTTCACAAGCAAAAAAATTATACTGGGGCATCTGCCTCCTTCTCTTCTTGAGAATTCACAGTGAGCGAGATCACGTTAGAATACGGAAAATAATGAGTGAGCACATTTTTATCATCTCTCTGCATAAAACTGATATGGGGTCCCATATAAGGATATGAAACTTTGTGAAAAGAAAAAAAATTTAAACCAGCAACTCTAATGTTTATTTCTCTATCCATAACAGGATAGTTTGCATGAAACTCAAAAGGCTCAGTGATTCTGAAATAGGGGATTTGATAAAAAGGTATATAAATATTGTCCAATATGCACAGGCAATTATTATCTGAAATATTATATTCAGAGTCTTTTAGGGTTCGGGTCTCTCCCGATTTTGTTATAAAGTAGAGCGTTCTGTCCGGCATACAGGCTTTTTCCTTTTCTTTACAACGTGTTTTGCTGGTTCATCTACTACTTTTATATTCCATGTCGGATGATATATTCCCGGTCGTTTTTCTGTGTCCAGATGGATTTTCAGAGCTGCCCCGCGAGTTCCAACGATGATCCCCGATCGGCCGTTGGCAATGACTCGCATGTTTTTTTCATATTTTGTCCCATAGGTTCTGTTGATATATACCAAGCTCATGCTACTTCGTTCCGTTGTGTCTCCTGATACAGGGCATTGATGTCGATTACACCTCTGAAATGCATGTCGAGGAGTGTGGGTACAAATTCTGGCCAAGTTATTATTTCCTGAATTAGTTGCTCAATTCTATCACCTTTCGATGGCCAATCCGCGCTTAGTGCAACAGTAGACAATTTAAGCCTGATTTTTTCGAAGTCATCAATGATGATGCTTGAAAGATCCTGCTCTATTTTCCGTTCTTCTTTCATATATCTGAGAAGTTCATCATCAGATAGATATTCATTCATGAGATTGAAAAGATCTGCTTCCGTTACTCCACTTGTCTCATATGGGATGGATATTGATTTGTTCATGCCTTCCCCTTTGCTATATCATAGCGACTGACAGGTTTGACCGGATCAATGGCAACCGTTGTTTTAATCGATGGACCCTGAGACATGGAGGAATCATTTTGTTCTCCATTTAAATGAAGACGCGTCAAGGTATTTCTAATAGAGGAATCAGACATAACCATAAAATCGACAGCTTGCATTTCAATGAGATTATCTGTTTCAGGGTTTGATCTCAAATGAGAAAATAACCGAGAAGCAATTTGGATACAATTTAAAGCCTTATCTTCAAGGGCCCGAGCCCGAGCTACTGTCTCATGCACTGGAGTTTCAGCATCAGCCACATTTGAGGATTCTTCATCTCCCTGATGATCGCCATCTTCGATCGGCGACCCAATCGACTTGGTCATGGCGACATTGCTCGCGACTTCTGCTTTCGCTTCAATCCAATTCTTTTTCAGCCATATTCCTATTTGCCAGCCAGCAGCAATTAAAAGAGCACTACCAATTAATCCACCCACCATAAGTGCAATAATTGCATCTTCTTTCCTGGGATATTTATCTACCATATAAACCATAAGACCGATATATCCCGCCAGAAAAATAATTATGAATAAAATGATGAACAGCCATTTTATTTTTTTAAAATATATTATCAAGGTGTCCATAGATAAATTCCTTGCACAAAAATTTTTTATCCTTGAAGACCCGTGAATCCTTTTCCTGACTTTGATTTTTTGATTGGATTCAATTTGATTATTTCTATTTTTAACTGATCGTGGGAGTTGCATTTCTTGAACTTTTTCAAAAACTTTTTTATTTCTTTTTTGATTTTTTTCGCTGTCACCCCATTAAAACCTTCTGTTTCGTTATTGGGGGATTTGGAGAAACTGCAGTTGAAAAGAACTTTTTTTGCCATGTTTATGCCCCCTTTAAATTGATGATTTATGTTCTTATTCGATCTTAAATTTCTTAAACATTTTGATGTGTGTCTTGACCCGGTCGATATCCTTGGCAATGTCCCACCAGCAGACCATAAACATTCTTGAGTCTTTGGTCACTCCCAGAATGACAGGATCAAATTTGAACGTCGGTTTGTAATGTTTCTCATCAACGTAGAATTTGGGATACGCAATCGAGAATCCTTCGAAGATCTCTGAATCCTTGGCTTCTTTCATTTTCAGCTTGGCCATTTTTGGAATGATCACTCGGGTCTCCTTGATACTTTCTATGTTCAGACCGACCTGCATGAATTTAAAATTGAATTCGATATGACCAAAATCCTCCTCAATAAAAGACACGATAATACACACAAAAAATACTATGGCGGCAATTGCTGTCAGAGCTATACCAAAATCCGTATAGAATTGGGCCGTGGGTTTCAACGAATCATAAAAATGTACCATAGTGACAATACCTAAAGCTGATCCGATCAGAAGTATGCCGAAAATTATCTGGATTTTTGCCCCGTTTATAGATTGGATCACAGCCTCTTTAATGTTAAAAGATGTGCAAAGAGAACGAAGATGACCGAGTTTGAAAAGTCTGTTCAAGAGTTTTGGTGTAACCTGGTAATATTCATTTGATTTTGTGAGCTCGTCGATGTCTTTTTGGAGCACTCTTTTCTGATCTATTTCGAATTGATTATTCAATCCGAGTTCGATATCCAGACTGATCTCCTCTTTGATAGCCTGCAGATATGCCGGATTGCTTCCTTCCGCTTTTTTATGCCGGAGGAGGCTGACATCAGCCATTGTTGCCGGCAGATTTTTAACCTGTTTTCTTTCCTCTTCTTTCTCATTAACGAGGGTGAACTCGGCATCGACAGCAGTAATTTTGGGGTCCATAAAATCTACTCCTTTTTTATTTGGATTTAAATTGATGTTTTATTTTTGTTATTCTTTCTTTTTTCAATTCAGCCTTAATGGAAGCCAGTTCATTTTCTGACGGTGGAAACATTATATCACCTCGCAGGATCTTTTCTCCTATGATGACAGAATTTGAATGAATATTCAGGATCAATTGCTCCCCGCCGTTTTTGAGGTAGTCAACACCTTGAGAAGCAATTCGAGCTGAGATTCCAAGACTGACAATCATGGGAAGAACTTCCCGCCAGTCCTGCCACATGAGCTTTCTATTTTTATAACCGAAAGTCACATAGGTACAGAAAAGATCAGGGTTGTTTTTTATATATGTTATGCCCTTAATAACGATCTGCGACTGTTTAGGAACCTTTTTGAGAATCAAAAAATCATCCTCGGGATAAAACCCCCACAGCTGATTTTTACAATGCAGTTTGATGCGTCTTATTTCATTCATTTTTTTCACACCCTCTTTCATTCAATCACAGCCTTGAAATTCAGACCGATATTTTTCACATACTCATAAAGATCTCTGTCCATGGACATGACCGGGATCTGATTTTCCACAAATGCCCCCGGAGTATACAGGATCCGATTAAAGGTGTTGTCAGTATAAAAAATAACGGTGATGCTATCAGCACTGTCTATGTCCTTATGCACTTCTGGTGGTGCAAATTTGGAATAGGTCTCGGGATTCAAAACAAATCCGTCCGTAATTTTCTTCCCCGGCCAGATCCCCATACAAATACAGGGCGCCATGTATTGTTTGATGGCCAATTTCAGATCATATCTGTTATAACAAATGGTCATTGACACACCCTGTCTATGAGATGTGTCTTCAGATGGCTTTATTTCAAGGCCCGAACAAATGACCGGAGATCGCCGGCTGATGGGGAATCCCCCATCAATAAAGTCTTTTCTGATCATCCTTGGATTCCTGTTATGCCACTTAAAAGGCCTCTTCGAACTCTTATGACCCCTCGGATACCCAAAACGGGGACACTGCCCGGTCTCGAAAGATTTTCTCGAACACCCTTTATTCTTTTGAATTTGCACCCATCAGTCCAGCCATAGATATGTGCTATCCCAGCCATGATATTCACACTTGTTGGAATAACAGTAAAGTCCTGTCCATGTACAGTCATGATAAAGGGATTATCCGGCTCAACAAGAAAGTCATGCGGACCCTGAACTTTCATATTTATGTCGAAACTGAACTTTTTTAAATCCAATCTCATATTCAATTCCAACAATAGGCAACGAAAAGTAAGTCCTCGTATAGACATGGTCTCTTTCTTCACCATATTTATGCTACAATCCGTTGAGCCCCCTTCAAATGAGTTATTACAATGAGCCTTCACAGGTTGGGGTTTTATGCCCTTTGCTATGTCATATCTATTCACGAAATTAATGATCCCACTAAATAATTTTTAATATGTGCCATAATAGATAATACTCCGAACCTTTCATGAAATAATCCGGATTTTTCGGAAAATCAGGGAAACTGGAGGAGTCCTGCCAAGTACTATCTCGTAACGATTCATTTTATTAACCTAAGACTTTCACGATCCAAGAGGCCTGGTCTATAACGAGCGTACTGGGAATGACTTTATTTTCATAGCCAAATGATCCGCTGAATTCTGATAAATAACAGGAGGCCACAATTCTTGAAACTGTGTTAAAAGATGACGCCCAAGTCAAAACTTCTTTGGGGTTCAGAAGAGACCCATCTATATCTTTGTAAAAAAGAATATCGTCCAGATATAATGCCTTTCCCGAAAATCTCATTCCTTTACATTGAAATTCCGACCAAGAATCTTGGAAAAAATTGGATTTTAAATCTGTTTCAGCAAAAACAGATTGTGATGCCATTGCAAGTCCGTGTTCATTGGCAATCTCTGTTTTTTGGTGTGAAATAAATTTAATGTACTGACTCGATTCAGAGAGCACCTTAATGGCATCATCAAACAGAATTTTTGTCTTTCCAGAATGTTCTTTTCCCAGAACGAGTATCCGCTCGGTCTCAATTTTCAGAATTCTCCCATAAGAATCTTTCGTTATGGAAGGGTCACTCTGAGGAAGTTTGTTTAATAATATCTCGTACCGATTCACAATGGGCCTTTGCTATCGGCTGAGAGCCTATCAAATTGCTGATGAATCAAATCTCGCCGTTCTTGTGGGCTCAATCTATTCGAAATTGGACGTACAAGACCTGATAATTTGACGTCTACTTTAGAGTTTGTATAATCCTGTTTTACCTCTGAAACCATGAGATGGTATTCTTCTCCACCCAGTTTTAAAAGTAACGGGCCTTTTAATGGAATGTGAAAATCACAGGGGACTTGAGCAGTTAGACTGATACTGTGGGGTACTTGATATTTTTCTTTATTTTCAAACTTGTCTATAGATTTCAAATAGCAAACGGCACCTTGTGACATGACATTTTCTCTTATTCGCCATAACTCACATCTTCTGAAAGAACCCTTTTCTATGGGTTGGGGTTCAGGGCACCTTTTTAGAGCAATGTCGTACCGGTTCATTAACATTCACTGTGATTTAAACACCTTTATTTTTCATTTCCTGCAACATCTGTGTAAAATGTTCACAGGGCTTACTGTTCTCGTCGTCAATTTTGAAGGGCTTGCCACAACAACTGCAGACGACCGTATTTATTTTTAAGGCTGGAAAGTCCTTAGTAATACCTTCAAGAGCTTTTAAGAGTTCTTCTGAGGTCGAAATATTTTCATTCATACTATTTTTCGTTTCTTGGCTAAATTATCTCTCACGTTGCATGTCATAGTGTATCGCGAGAGCACCAGTAAGTCCACGATCCTCGACAGCCTTGACATGCCTGTGTTTTGTCCGTGCTTTGCGTTCTCCCTCTTTCACTCCCGCGTAAAATGCCTTTTTGCATACGGTACAGATCTTTTCCTCTACAGACCTGCAACCTTTCTCTTCACACCAGTCTGTGTGCTTCATATCATTTTCAATTAGGGTTACAATTGGATTATGTTAATTACTGAAAAACGCCCATAAGTTGGTCTAAAATCACCTAATGTAATGTGGGATCTCTTTCGAGACCCCACCCACGTCACACCTTAGCTTACCGTACCTGAGCCTACCCAGCCGAGCCTGACCACGCCAAACCCCGCTGTGCCTTAGCGTCATTCAAAAGGTTTTTTGTTCTCAATATCTTTGAGCATATTAGCTATCTCTGCTTGAACTCTATTAATATCAATGGAATTTGGTGTTGAGGCAAATCTCGCCCGGACCCCGTCATTTTTAGTCTCGTCATAACCAACCCATTTAAGGAGAAATTTTAATTGCTCGGCCATTGAAGTCAACAGATTTGTTTTCCTTGTCAAGACATTCAATATCACCTCTGTGTCAAGATCTTTCCCTGTATGAAAAGCATCATACATACCCTCTCGTAAAACTTGCTCTATTTCTCGACCAGATAAATCCTTGCTCATTTCTGCAAGCTTTTTAAGATCAAATTTTGATGGGTCTCGATTAAGTTTATTTATATGTATTTTAAAAATCTCTTGCCGTTCAAAATCTTGAGGTAAATTTACGAAAAAAGTCTCATCAAATCTACTGATAAGCTCTGGAGGAAGATATTGTATTGCATTGGCTGTTGCAACAATAAAAACAGGTTTTTGACATTCTTGCATCCATATTAGAAAACTTCCAATAACTCGAGCGGTCACTCCACTATCTGAAAAAGTGGAGCTTTGCATTCCGGCCAAACCTTTTTCTATTTCGTCAATAAACATGACGGCCGGAGCCATTCCTTCCATTATCTGTAAAACTCGACGCATATTGGATTCACTGTCTCCAACCCTTGAACTGAAAATTCTACTAGGATCAAAGCTCACTACCGGAAGGCCCCATTCATTACCTATTGCTTTACAAATGAGGCTTTTCCCTGTCCCCGGTAAACCAACCATTAGCAGTCCCTTTAGAAGGGGCAGGCCGAATTTTTTACCTTCAACTGTCCATCCCCCAGAAGATTTCTGGATCCATTTTTTTAAGTTTTGCATACCCCCGATGTCGTCAAAAGTAACATCTGATTCCAGCAGAGTCAGAAGATCTGTCTTGGCGATTGCTGATTTCTTGAATTCTCTGATAAAACTCAGATCAATGGATTTGTGAATATGAAAACTCTGCAGGAATGCCTGTTCGATTTCGTATAGGGTTAAACCTTTCAGATTATTAATGATTTCTTCCTGAGCAGTTTTTTTGAACGAACTGTCCAGTTCCAATTTTGTCACGAGACCGGTCTTGGAATCATTGATGAAATGTTTGATGGTGGCGTCATCCGGCAAATCGAAAAATACAACCTCGGCCAGTCTCTGAAGTTCAAGAGGAACGTTGACAGACTGGGAAATAAAAATCAGGCTCACCGTATAGTTCTCGTCCATCTGATATCGGGAGACTACATCTTTTATGCTTCTGATGGTTTGGGGATCGTTGATGTATGACTGACAATCAAGAAATATATAGTTTGCAAATCGGTGATTGGCTTTTTCAAATCTCCGGTGGGCTATTGATTGGATGGCGTCGTTAGTGCTTGTGGCCCTGTCAACATTGGCAATAAATGAGGCCTTCATCAGCTGATCAAGTGGAATGATCCCGGCGAATGTGGTGCTATAGACCTGAAGCTCATTATCTTTGTATTTATCATTGATGTGTTTTATGACTTCGAAGTCACTTTCCGCTACGGCGAAAATGAGAGGTCTGTTGGCTCCCATGCATTGGTCTAAGGTCATCATGATGTTAATTCCCTATCCAGATTTGAATATGGATTGTAAAAAAAACAGGGCGCGAAGTACCGCAACGCTTCCAAGCACCACGGGTCCCACCCTCGTTAATATTGGGGTGACACCCTTTACACTGGAATCCAAGTTCCCCGAAAGGTTCAAGGATCCTTCTATCGGTGTGTGGTCGCCCAGACGACGGGATAGAACACCGACAGTACTCAACGCCCTTAAATGTGTTTCCAAATCATGCCGTTTTTAATCATACTCACATGGGGTTGACCATCAAGTATCGAATTAGGTGGTTTCGCCTGCCCAATGATAGTCAAATGAAATCAGCTGTGAGTTAAATAGAGCGCTACTTCACCATTTGCGCGACGTTCCTCCTTGAGTTGCATACCCTCTCGGATAGCCTTGTCCTTGTAAAAATTTATTTGATAATTCTGTTTGATGTTGTTGACTTCGTGCGAACTGGCACTGTCGTACTTGATGGTCCCTTTTGCGCCATCAATGGTGATGTCTTGATAGCTCCGACCAATCCGGACCGTATTCTGATTGATCTCCTCATAATCAATACCCATACTTTTCAGGGTGTCTTTCATAATCATCATGTTCCGGACTTCGAACTGAACACAAATCTTCTGTGACATGGGTTTATACCCCTTTCTGAGAAACTGTTTGATAAACCGGTGTATGGTCCTTACTCTCCTCTTTCGTGACTTTCCCTGCTTGCCTTGCGAGCTCATTGAGTTTCGAGCACGCATCCGTCTTTTCTTCTCCCTCAATATGTGAATCACCGTTGGGAGAAATGATGATTGTGGTTTTTGGAAGGGCCATTTGTGAAATCCTCCTTTTTGTTACTGAAATTTTTTATGGCATCCTTAGTAATAATATACTTCAAATAGCACTAATAAGTCCAGTCTTTGAAACGAGTTAGATCATTATCGCGTCATGGAAACATGTCGAGCTTATTAAATGCATCAGAATATTCAAAAGCATTTTTCTCAGAAATATGCCTGATCCCCCATTTTTTCATAAACGCTTCCATGTCCTTTTTATGCCAGTCCGTGATGGTCTTGGACGCATTCAGTTTATGGTACACTTTCGACGCCGGCTCATACCAGCATTCCCAGCCATTCTGTCTTGCTGTATAACAATAATCGCTGTCACTGTAGATCAGAAACATTTTTTCGTCCATAGCCCCAATCTCATCAATCATTTTCCGACGAAGCATCACGCTGGCGAAATTCACCCATGTTTGTTTCTCGGGATTCTTGCAATGACCCATGGAAATGTATCCGCCCTTGTGCTGACCACCTGGAAACGCACGAGAAGTCCCACCATGACGAATTAAATCATGATTATCATAGTCGATTTGCATAGAACCCACAATCCCGACTTTCTCGTGATATTTGAATCGATTGATGAGTGCCTGCTGAGCCCCTTCCAGAATCACAGCATCCTGATTCAGTAGCCATATGAAATTGCCAGTTCCGGCCCTGATACCGTCATTATTGGCCTTCGTGAACCCGCGGTTTTCTTTGTTGTTGTCGATGACATGGAGTTTATAATCGGTACAATACTTTTCCACCGATGCCACGCATCGATCCAGATCTTTTCGATCTCCGTATAAGACAACGACAATATCAGTCATTTTTTATCTTCTCGCCGTATTTCTCACTGGTGCAAAAACCATAACCAGGATAGAATCTGCATTCATTCACCATGGGCTTTGTTTTGTCTTCCGGACATAAAGGACATTTTTCTGCCACACAACGATAGTTAGCTGGAATATTGATCCATTCAGTTTCGCCTTTTGCGTCCATAAAAAAAATTCTGCTCCTGATAATAAATGATATGCTATGTGCTGAGGAAAAATAAACATAAATGAAAAAATTTTTATTTCTTATATGATGGATTCGGAGATATAGACGCCATAATCGTCTTTAGTATTATCTCGGGCAAGGCCTATGAGAGGATGATCATAAAAAAAGCAGCCCTCTGTTCTGCAGAAGACTGCTGTTCTCTGCTTCCCATCTATATCCCGATCTTCGATCTCAACCGAACTTCCGCATTTTGGACACTTGAGCTGAATCATGGCACCGGAACTCATTTGAGATTTTTCAAATGCTTCTCGATTACATAATCAGGCTGGGTCTCTTTCGACTCGTCTATGAGAGTGGTGGCATACCGCTCAACCACGTAAGCCGGGATCTTGTTCAGAAGCACCCTGTCCAGAATGTTATCGATTTTTTCCTGCCGGATTCTTTCTGGAAGCCTGTCATGAAGTGTCTGCAACGGTGATATCGCCCTGAAATGCCCGAGAATCTTCCTGGGCGTGGTCAGGACACCCGGTCGCCACATTCTGAGAAACCGATAAGCATAAATCATTCTGTTGGCATTATTCTTCAGACCGACAAAGGACAGATCCATTTCCATGCCCCTTGCTTCTGATAGGAGCCGGGCCAGTTCCACCCAGAATCCGTTTTTGTTGTATGTTTCGAGAGCTACCAGGATTTGACTTTTCAGTTCCTCTTTCGTCCCGACCGGTTCCGGCAGGATCTGTTTTTCCCGTGTTCCAAACCCAAATTTGACCATTTCTTTCGTCAGCTTCTGTTTCATGTTCGAAATCGACATGTCAGTGACGCCGTATTGTTTGGCAATCTCATTGTTATTGTACCCTTCATAGAGAAGTTTGAGGATATCAAGAAGGGTGCAACCGGAAGTTTTTATGGCTTTATTTTTTCGCTTGCTCAGAGAAAATTTCTTGTTTCTATGCGTCTGCAGAAGACTCTGTTCAAAATCCTGCATACAGGCAGCCGTCCCGTCGAGATGGGCCGAAGATTCATTGGCCATAAGAAGGGTCTGGTAATTCACATCGATGGGATTATGGCTGATTATTGAATTGGTCTCGCAAAGATTCTCGGCGAGGGGCTCACAGTCCGGGAGCTGGTATTGAATGATCCGGGACTCACCACTTTTCATTTTGCTCAGAATATGATTCCTGATCATTGGATAAATATAGGTGCTCATTTTAACATGAACCCGGATGTATTTTTTTGCCTTCTTGGGCGTCCCGGATTTCGGGACTTTTCGCACTTCTTTATATTTTTCAACAATCGGATTGGTGAGAAATTTCAGATAGATATCCTGAACAACATCGTCGGCATCGCCAGGATAATTGAACTTTTTGCAGATGTTTCGGGTGATATTACGTAACTCATTGTCATTTTCGGCAATAAACGTAGCGAGAGAATTGGTTGGCACCATGGGCGAGCTCCTCTTCTTTGTGGGAAATTTAAGGTATCTTTGTGTTTATGACCGTCAAGCAGTAGAGAGTCAGTTTATGGCGTCGGCACCCCTCTGCTTGTGCTCGTTAACTCAATTTTTTCAAAAGACTTAGACCCTTTATTTTCTCCTTTTCTTTAAATTTTTATCACCGCAAAAATCTGGGATGTTTTCAATATAAACCAACTCACGGGTCAAAATCAAGGATTATTTTTTGTTGACAGAGTGATAGGAAAACCCCTATGAAATCCGTATCAGATTAACAAGGGGAAGCCTTAATTTTAACAGAAATTTAATTTTTTCATAGCAGAATTCTTATATGCCAAAATATCGGGCTAATGTCAGAAAAGGATCAACTGGTATTTTGCCCTCTGAAATCCGAAGTGAGTTGCCTTCAGAATCCTTAACTCGGAGAATTTTTTTGGGACTTTTATAGCTCTCATACTTGGCTTCATCGATTGTAAGGAAGGTCAAGATCTCATTTAAGCGCCTTAATGTGCTCTTTCTCCGATCTCTGACGGTATAAACAACTTCTTCTTCATTTATTTCCGGAAGATCTTCCGTGGAATTTTGTTCAACCTCTTGTGCGACAACAGGTTCAGATAGCGGCAACGCCTCATCAGATTTTACAGGGGAATCAACTGGTGTCGGGACGACCGGCACTGCTGTTGAATCAGTTGCCGGGGGCGGAGTATAAGATCCCAGAATATCGTTAAGGTCTATGTCACCTGATTCTGCAGATTTTGAAACAGGCACCAGGACCGGAACGGGATCAGGCTGAACAGATGTAAAAATAGTGGCCTTCGGATCTGCCATTGTCGCGAGATCTGCAACCACGACGGTCTCCGTCATGTTCCAACCAACAAAACCCTCTTTAACGGGCTCTGGAGAGGCTACAGGAACAGGCTGTGGTTCTGTCGGGGCAACGGGCGCCGGCTCAGCTACAGGCGCCACAGGTGGTTTTACGGCCTCTATAGGGGTAGTTTCCTCTTTGTGAGAAACGGCGTCACCCGCAACATCAGGGGCCTTTCCGAGGGCGATCGAATATCTGCTGGACGTGACCTGTCCGGAATAATGAAAATCCAAAGGATCATCAATGTTTTTCTTGAGCTCGGGAAAGTCATCGAAAAACTTATTCTTCATTCTCCAAGAATCACCATATTTTACGTCTACAGTCAAAGGCAAAGACCATTTCAGTCCATCCTGAAGAAGATCCGAGAGCATCATGATCCTTGCAATCTTAGGCACGAAGAAACCGAGTTTGTCTTCTTTGATCTCAAACACGAGCTCGTCATGCATGGTGATCAGGATCCGGATATCATCTTGAAGATTATTCATGTGAATCCAGTTATACATACGGACCATGACTGTCTTCATGATATCAGCTGCGGCCCCTTGAACTTTTGTATTAACAGAGCATCTATCACCATGATTCTCAAGACCTCGATCACCACTTTCATAATAAGTATTCAAAGGTCGAATACGACCGAAAGAGGTCTTTACACATTTATTTTTTCTGGCATGAGCAATGGTCTGATCAATCCATTTTTTCAAATGGGGAACCCCAGAAAAATATGCAGCCAGAATTTTTTTCGCTTCGATCATCGAAATCTTGGCTTGAGCGGCCAGCGCCATGGGTCCTCCCAAATACAAGGCCAAGAAATTTGTAGTTTTTCCAAGTTTACGATCAGGCTTTTCAATTTTGTCAATCGGTTTCCCTGTGATGATCGATGCCGTTTTGGTGTGGAAATCAACGCCGGAATTAACGGCATCGATCCAAGAAGTCTCATTTGATAAATTTGTGGCAATTCGCATTTCCTCGTTTTCATAGTCAGCAGCCACAAATTTATACCCTGGTCGAGGAATGAACGCTTTCCGGATGTCCGGCATCCCTCCGTCTGTGTCTTTTGGAATGCTCTGGACATTAACTCCGGAATACCCATCAAATAGAATGCCCTCCCCGCCAGGCGAGGAGAATCGTCCGGTTTCAGTTCCGCTCTGATGGAAACCCAATTTGATGCAATCATTTTCGTCATGGTTTCTCAGGAGATTTTCTATATATGTTCCGAGAGATTTCTGAAGACCCCGAAATTCCATGATCTTTTTTACGATAGGGTATTCATCTGCAATTTTCTCGAGGGTTTTGTCGTCAGTCTTGTACTGGCCACCCGCGGTTCTTTCTCGATCAGGATACCGATATTTCAATTCCTCGAAAACAACCTTACCCAACTGCTGTGTGCTCCCCACATTAAAATCATGGCCTGCAAGGACCTGAATTTCCCTTTCAATATTCGCAATCTTCTTGACGGCTTCAACTTTGAGCCCCTGCAAATATGGAACATCGACCTTAATAAGATTTGCTTCCATCTCCATGACAACGAATACAACACGCTTCTCAAGATTGTATATGCTTCTCTGATCCAGAACAATCTGCTGAGCCCAGAAAAAGTTTTCCAAATCCAACGTACATACTGCATCCGAGGCCCCATATACATAACCGATTTTTGGAGAGATTAATTGGAACTTTCCCTCCGGGGCGATCTCATCGTATTCGATCATTGGCTGATTGAGCAACCGTTCGGAAATGTGCTTTAACTTCGTATCCTTTTGGCCGGCATCAAATAGACGGGCAAGTAACTGAGTATCTTCGAATTTTTTAAAATCATTAATAATAACATCATAATTTTTGAGGAACTGCAGGTCAAATTTTGCATTGTGATAAGTCGTGATGCAAAGAGTGCAGAGTCTTTTTATCTCTCTCATGACTTCTGCTTCAGGAAGATTCAATTCAGGATCCATCTGATGATTTATGGGGACATGAAGGCCATATTTCGAATCATAACTCAGACCGAAGCTGACAATTTTTTCGATCGGGATGAATTCCTGAAGAATCGGATCGAGTTTAGTCCGGGTATTGAGCCCTGTCGTTTCAAGATCTACGACACACCGACCAATTTTTATGGCATTATCAATAAAGACCCGGACTTCTTCCATGGACTCGGCACATTTAAGGGTCCGGCCTTCCATCCATTTCATGTGACCAGTGAGATCCTTGACATTCTCCTCAAGGAATTCCGCTATTCCCGTACTGATTATTTTTGCCATTTTTTATATCCCTATGGTATTTAGTTTTGTGTCAAGTTTCTTTATGCTATCCAGAATATTTTTCCCAAGAGACATGTTAAATTTTATCATGTATAAAGCGGCACAAATGTTCCTGTATCTTTCAAATGGGATTTTCCCTCTCAGTTCCCGAATTTTTCTCTGAAGGCACATCATCTCAATTCCAGTCTCGGAAATTTCTTTTGCGGCAGGTGGCTTGAACTCCGGGTCCTCAGAGATGGATGAAGTATCAATTTTGTATTTTTCAATGATGTAATTGATCGCCTGCTTGAAATACATCTGCTCTTTATCCATAACGAACGAGACCACGTCCCAACTTTTCTGACAGACCCAGCACCAGCAGGTCTGAGTGTCCCTATAAAATCTGGCAGACGGTTTATTATCCTTCCCATGGAACGGGCATTTAAACTGTGCCTCGTTCACCTTCATGGGATTGAAAGAAAATCTCACCTTGTAATCCAACATGACCCTTGCCATGTCCAGATTCTTCATTATGAGATCTTTTAATTTAAAAACATCCTTCATGGGAGTTTAAAATCTTCCTCTTTCACAGCAACAATTTGATCCTCAGCATATTGCACGGCAAATGCCCTACCACAGATGATAAGCCAAGCATGATAAAACCGTTCAATGAGAGCTGTAAAGTCTGACAATTGTATTGGCTTAGCAATATACCATCGACCGTTGATTTCACAGAGTGTGTCTCTGACAGACTCATCAACCAATTTATCCAATAACGGGGGTTTTCTCATTTTTTCACCTCACATCCGTTGGAATTTCTTGAATTGCCATATCGTCCGGAATCACATCCGAATTTTTAGAGAAGAAGTCAGAGATCTTTTTAGTCACAAAGTTTATATGAGCTTCGAAGGGCGCGAACGTGGCGCCTTTTCGGTGCTTCAGACAGGTGACTTTTATGACCCCCGACTTCTTCATATCTTCGGTAAAATACAGAGTGATGACCTGATCCGCCGCCCGCTCCGCCTCATTGGCATTGGATAAAGCCGTGAGCTTATAAACACCGTCATTTTTAACAGCGTCTTTCCACCCATCTCTGTTGACTTGGAACGGGGTAATGACTCGAAGGCCCCGACCGTTGTCGAAGTTAATGCTGAGATTCTTCAGCCTCTTTATGATGTTGTTCAGGTCTATGTTGAAATCTCCATATCGTTCAGCCTTGTCCTGAACCATCAACCCAATGTAGTCAACGACCACATAATCAAGGGTCTTTCCTCGCTCGGCCAGTTCCGCCTGACGATCATACAGTTCCATCTCGAGAGCAGAAGGTGTCATATGTTCGGTCGGCTGGAAGATGATCAGTTCACCATAATCATTGGTCACAAAGTCATTGCAGGCAGTTTCAAAAAATTCCTCTTCCATATCATCCAATTCACCGTAGCAGATCTTCTCGTATGAGATTTTTCCCGCCAGATTTTTGTATTTCGGATGTCTATACCAATCGGGATTGGAGGTATGCAGACAGTAAATCATATTTCTCATCTCATCGAAATTCATTTCCAACGAGATGTAAATCCCATTGAGACCCTGCATGGCCCCGTTATAGGCGAGATTCGCGACGAATGTGGTTTTGGCCTGAGCAACATAAGCCGCCACAACCATGAGTTCTCCAAGCTTTACACCCCTGAGAACCTCATCGATTTTATTGAGCTGAGTATAAAGACCATGAGTGGTCTCATGCGGATTTTTCTTTTTCTTCCTGTGATTCTCAATGACCTCGGTGCCATCCGGAGCGCTTCTTATCTGACTGTCAGTCTTCTGATCCAAGGCACCGAATCGGAATTTCCTGGCACCATTGTTGAAGAATTCAATGGCCGGAACAATTCCTGAGATTTTCTTGTTTTTGCTGATATCTAGACCGGAACTCGCAGCCTGGTAAGTTTTCTGGATCAGAGCCTGAAATTCGACTTTGTTCTGTTCTTCGACCTTTTCTTTCAGAATGACGAGATAATCAGACCTTATGTAAGGAGTCTGAGATACAATCTCCTTCATAATGGATATGACAACCTCATCACCCTCAGCCACAGCTTTTTCATAGAGGAGTTCGAATGAGGGCAATTCCCGATACTGTCTCCAGTGGGCTTCAATCCAATGGAACAGCTTTATGTAGGAGGGCTCCTCCGGCATCAATTTGCTCTTCAGAAATGCCTTATAATTTCTGACAAGCTCATCCGGGGCAATGCTCGGGTCAGGCATGCTCGGTCGTTTTATATTTATAATGGATCTGAATACGCGTTTCATTTTTGTTACCTCGTGAAAGATTCAGCGTCTTTGTTCTTTTTCGAATTTTTTCTTGTGGCATCTTCCGTCACAGGAGAGAAATTCGAAGCGTCATTTTTGATTCTGACTGTCTCTCTTTTATCCTGTCCACCCTCGAGCATCACCGGCGTAAATGACAATTTCAGGTGTTCTTCGAGTTCTTCCGAATATTCATAGGCACAAGACGACAGAGTTGGTTTGTTGATATAGACCCATGTCGGTTTCTTTATGGCGAGGCGATTGTATATGACCTGAGCTACACAGGTCTTGAGTTGGTCGTTTTTCTCACGATTATCAAGGGTGAAAACAAGCAGATCGAATTTGTCAATATCAGCAAGCTGGGCTGCTGAGCCATCATTCTGTTGGACATAATAATCCTTCAGCAGATCCAGAGAAGTGCAGCAGAGAAACGTGGGTGGTGGGTCATCAAATCTGTGCCTCATGATGATTGTTTTAAGATTTAAGTAGAAGAGATCTTCCGGATCCGAACGTATTAAGAGATTAGGACTGACTCTCAAGTCTTCAGGATAGAATTTCAACTGTTGATCAATGTCATCAAAAGGCAGATATCTCTCGATCGGTTTCAGACGTTTTAAGAGTTTATAGGCTGGTGTGTCGGAGACAAATTTGGATTTCATGCACAGGCACCAATCAACAACAACCTTTGACAGTCCTGTCTGAGGATGACGCACGATCACGATTTTTTTACCTTCACCACCACATAATTTACATGTGCTCATTTATCTCATCCCAGATAGGGTTTCATTTACTTCCCCAGGAGTTGTCGCGATCGGTCGATTGTCAGTCAGAACCGCTTCCTTTATTTTCTGTTGCAATTCTGCAGGTATGTTGTCCGCGAATGTTATATGTATGGTACTCCCCAAGGAGTCTTTTGTAACATTGAATTCATAATCGGACATGACCAAGCCACATTTTACGTTCATTGCCCTCAGAGTGTCCCCGAGTATCTGTTTCAGAGTCTCCCATTCCGAGGCACTCATTTTATCACTAGATATGAAAAGTACATCCCCATTCGATGGCGTGATCTTTTTGACAACGGCACCGACGATGTCATGGATATTTGTTGATTCAACTTCTGCTCTATTGGGATCCTGCGGTATTATTGGGGCTTTTCCCATAGCAATATCATATCTTCCGGCCATCTTATTTCTTCTCCTTGTTTTCTTCGACCTCAAGTAAGTCCATGGTATTTTTTATAATAGCATCACCTTGTGCAGTGGATATTTCTTTGGCTATAACTTTTTTCAATTCCTCAATAGTCTGAAATTCACTGAAACTGCCATTCATTCTCACATTTACGCGTAATGCTACTACATTATGCACATTGACTCGTTTCACTGCTATGGGATAATTATGGACCACGAAAGAAAAATCTTCTTCTTTTGCCTCTTCCCTAAGTCCTTCCATGAACATGTTGACATCTCTTTCAGTTGCCCCCTCCAAGCGCACAAAAAACAAATCACTTTTTTTGGGACGAAACTTTTGAACAAATGCTGATATTTTACCCATATTGAGTCTGCCCCGTGTCAGGGCCCTTTTTCTTTTTTTCGGCTTTGACACCACAGGCACTGGCCTTTTAAGGGCAATGTCATATCGTCCGGCCATTTTTAATTTTCTTCTCCTCTTCATTTCTAAATCTTGATCGTGTATTTCTTGATCTGGCCATAAATCGTTTTTGTTTTTCTTGCCTTTTCTGCCGTTCCAATACCTCGAGCCGATCATTAACTGTGTCTATGGTCTGAGCCAAGTCAAAATAATCTGATTTCTCCAATTGTTCCGCCACCCAATCCAGATTTCCTATGATGCTCAAAGAGGTTGTTATACCGTGGTCGATGACTTCAAACCGACCCTTTTTAGGCCTATCCCTTCGACTACCCTTGACTTCTTTAGAATCTTGCCGATCCTCCTGTTCCCTCCGCATCCGACCGGTTATAACCAAGGGCTTGCCGAGAGCTATATCATAACGGTTCACTGTTTTCCTGCTTTTAATGTTTATGTTTTGTTATAGGATCATTGATTTTTTTATTATTGAATCTGTCTGGATCATCATAAAATCGACACCAGAAAATAACATTGCACGTCTGGCACACAATGTCACCTTCACATTTGAATTCTGGGTCATCTGAAATAGGGTCAAGTTTCCATATTAACTTATGGAACGGATGAAGTATTTTATGACAGACTGCTTCAATACGAGCTATTATCCCATCTCCTCTAGTCATGATTTTATATCCCTTCTGCGTCTTTCAAAAGTTCAGTATATAAATCATCCACGACCCTGTTCTCATGGGCCACGAACTCAAGAGCTCCTTGCGCTGTGTCTCCCAGAACCTCATCACTTAAATCCTTTTTGTCCGTGACCCTGTTGATGACTCTGACATCGACCGTTCCTCTGTTCACGAAATGCAGGATGAGAATATGATCTCTTAAACTCCCGATCCTCTGAGCCCGTCCGATCGTCTGGACAAGGTCTCCGTACGACCACGGTGTGTCATAGAAGATCAGGCAACTGGCTGCTTGCAGATTCAAGGAGGCCGACCCCGCGGTGGTGATGAATATCAGATTGCATGTGGGGTCTGTCTGAAACTTTATCCTGGCCTCTTGCCTTTCCCGGTCATTCTCATCTCCAGTAATCCGTGTGTATTTAATGCCCTTCCTCTCACACCATATTTCCAGAGATGGAATTCCTGATTTGAACCTGGTGAAGAGGATGACCTTATCAGAGGACAGCTCCTCGGTCATTAGTCTGACAAATTCTTCCTCTTTGCTCGAGTCTCCTGGTTCATTGACCAGCGCCGGCCCATTAGAAATCATCTGACAGTAGGTAATGGCTGCGAGCTTTCCCCGTTTTTTCCCTTCCTCAGTCGAGAACTTGTCGTATTTCTCTTTGAGATCCCTGAACTGGGCCTGGGTCTTTTCATCAGTCTGACCCAGCCTGATTTTGTCCATCACCTCGAAATACTGCTGCTTTGTCCGTTCCTCATATAATATGCCTAACAGAGCTTTCCGATAAAGTTCTTTCTGTTCAGGAAACATCTCAAGGACAATTTTCTTCGAAATAAGCTTCGGAAGTTCAGAGGCAACCTCTTCCTTTTTCCGGATCAGGAAATAGGGGTCCAACACCTGTTTGAATTGAGGCAAATTCTTATAACCAATAATCTTGGGAAAATACCGGTCCTTTCCCCCGACCCTGATCTTCATCAATTTTTGCACGCAATAGGTATCCTTGAATTTCGTGATCTTTCCGAACAAGCCCGGGACCACGACATCATAAATGCAAAAAACCTCTTCCAGTCCATTTTTTATTATTGTAGCAGATAATCCGTAAACACGACGGGCGGACTCGGCGACAAACTTGCAAGCCATGTGGGTCTGAGTTTTACGGTTCTTGAAGGCGGTACATTCGTCTAGGGCCACCATATAATTGGGTTTTAGAATATCAATAATGGCCTCATACTCATTTACCACGGGATTATAATTCATGATAAGAATATTCTCTTTGAATTCCTGATATTGAAGTTTTCTGGCATTGATACCAGTTAATTTTTTGTAATCATTCGTAATGACCCGGGTGGTGATTCCTGTTGTGAATTTTTCAACTTCCTCGGCCCACTGAAACAGAGCTGATTTAGGACATATTACAAGTAATTTCAGAGTAGGATCTTTTTCAAGTGAAAATGAATAAGCAGTTATCATTTGTAAAGTTTTCCCAAGTCCACAAGAATCTCCGAGAACCATCCTGTCGAGCATCATCATATGCAGGGCACCGATGACTTGATAGTACCTGAGTTTCGTTTCCGGTCTTAAGAACTTATTACCTTTGAACTCCGCGGTTTTTGATTTTCTGAGTTCAACAAGTTGGGGGTAGACAGAAGGGACGCCACAAAAATTCATGGGATTAAATTCCTTTGAAAAAAACTGGCTCAATGTAGCTTATTGGGTTTTCACAAGAACCATTAGAACAGATGAATCCTATAGATATATCAATTCCACATCTCCCTATGGAATTACAGTTTAAATCATATGCCCCCTCTATTTCAATAAACTGATGGCAATTTTCACATGTCATATTACTGCTCCAAATTCAAAGGCAAAATGTTCAGGTTGTCTATCGTGTTGACTGCGTAAAAATTCTGGAGATATATCCGGATTACATTCCCATGTTGGTAATTTTAATTTTAGCCAATGAGAATCAAGGGACCGTCGAGAATACAATTCATTCATATAGCTATTTCCCGATCTGCTTCGAATTCCCGTATTCATAGGTATTGGAGACAGGGTAGAGACACAGAGCATCCTTCCCGGAGATTCTTCTGATCTGAATGTTGAGAATATTGGGGGACTTAGGGCATTAAAAATATCTTCGTCAGTCCTGTGCTGAAAAAATCCAAATTCATCTAGAACACCGAGAAACGTATTACTTCCCCGAAGACGTTGAGGATTACATGCTGATGCAACCAATGATATGGAATGTTGAGAATTTTGATGTGCATTCAATTCCTGATCTCTTTCAGTCGTAAACGTCATGGAATCATTTCGCACGCCATGTATTGGAAAGCATCTTGATCTTCCAAGATGTTCTGAAACTCTCCTCAATAATTCCGTTGAACTTTCACGATTATGACCAATGAGATTGATTCGAATTTCAGCATTCGGTAAGATCCCATAATGTTCTTGCGGGCAATATTTTTGAAGGAGTCTGTGCAATTCAAAACAAGTTATGATCGCGACCGTGGATGTTTTAAAACTTCGCCGTCCGGCTATTAACAAAAGATTAGTATGGGAATCTTCCGGATCTCCAGTGACTGTTCCCATATTCGATCGGCCTGAATGATATAGATATTTTAAATACTCTGTTTCTGTGAATCTGTATCTTTCAGTTTCATTGAATTGATCTCGAACAGTAATAGTTTTATTGGTTCTATCAAGAGGCGTATTATAAAGGCATTTAAATATTAGTTTCTGGACAGGGGTCAGAGAGGGCATACCATCATATCCGAACCCCAGTCCTATCCCTGGCGGAGCTTCACAAAATTGTATGATCTCTGATTCCACAACTGGATCAGGAGGAGGTTTTTTTCCAAGTAAAATCTCGTATCGATTCATTCAGAGATGATGCTTTCTGAATAAAGGAATAAACTCTACATACAGAATAATACAGTATGGGCAGTAGAATAATAAAGCAGAGAAAAAGGCCTTTTTTAAGCCTTGGGATTTAAAGGAGTTGTCTCAAGTGGGTCCAGTGATTTTTTTATTTTAACCGGATGTTCCTTGACCTGTTTTACAGAGTCAAATCCATCACCTCTGCCTTGAGCCTTTTCTGGGGAAGTATGTTTCATGAGCTTCTGCATGATTCCGAAACCGTCAGTCATATAGCCCGGTTTCCGCTTGGGAACAGGAAGGCCCTGTTCTTTCCGGAGCTTTTTGACCAGTTTCTTCATTATGTCCCGTCCGCCAGTGAAGGGCTTGTTCTTTTTGTTTTTGGACTTGGCCAGTTTGACAATGTCAGCAAAAAATTCCTGATCGGTTTTCATTTAATTTTCTCCTTGGCCGTTTTAACAATAGCTGCAAAAATTTCCCGCGTGGCCGTGATACCCTGTTCTTCTTTAATTTTCCATTCAAGTTCCTTGGCAACACTTTGTAATAATGGAGATACTTCGCCTTTAGATGCCGCTTCCAGAATTTTTACAAGGGCTCTCCAATCAGCCTTGGTCATTTCTGTCTTTTCAGGAAAAACCGTAAACGCTCTTTTGATAAAACAGGAAAATATGGCCCGTTCATCGGCTGTGACAGGAGCTGGTGCAGGAGCTGGTGCAGGGGCTGGTGCAGGGGCTGGTGCAGGGGCTGGTGCAGGGGCTGGTGCAGGGGCTGGTGCAGGGGCTGGTGCAGGGGCTGGTACAGGGGCTGGAGCTATTTGAGTTGCTTTATTAATCATTTCCAAAAGTCTGCCTGCATCGGATTTGATTTTCCCGACGTTTAACGTATTTAATGTGGTCGGATCCGTTGAACTTACAGTATTTAAAATAACCGTTAAGGATTTCAAATCCTGATCAGGCATTTTTAAAATGCTCTGTTGAAAAAAATCTTTAATCGGTTTTTTAGTTATTTTTTTACCAAGATTATCCGCAATATCTATCAGTTTATTGACGGGATTTCCTTTGAAAACGGCCGTCAAAACCGTATTGAGATCTTTCCATTCCTGTGCGGTCAATATTTTTTCAAGCTCTTCTTTTTTCGGCTTTGGTTTCTGCCTGATATCCGTCGTGTCATTTTCTATCTGGGGCAAAAGTTTTATGGCGACTTCTCTGTATCTGGGAATTGATGCCCCTCCCCGGACTGTGACTGCTTGCAGAAGTTTCAAAAGAGGATCCCAATCCTTCATAGATATTGATTTGAAAAACTCTTTTTTTATTTTCCATAAGACATCTTTGGCGAGTCTCTGATATTTTTTTGCAATATCCGTGGCTTGAGAGAGAGCCTTTTCCTCCTCGGGAAAAGTCTGATCTCCAGGCTTTCTCGGTTGACCCGGTTGGTAACTTGGAAGAGGCACCTCTGGGGCTACTGGTGCCCCAGGCTGAGCTGTCGGAGCCGGTGCCACTGGCTGTGCTGTTCGAGTTGCCGGAGCAACGGGAGCCGTTGGAGCTGGTTGGCCTGGTACTGGAGCTTGGCTTGGTTTTCGTGGCTGTCTCGGAGCTCTGACAGGAGCAGGTGGTACTTTTGAAACCTCTTTCAAAATCTTTATAAGAGACTCCTGCACAAACTGGCGATCTTCAAAAGTGTCTTCTTTTCTGATCAGATCCTCTCCCCACGCAATCTTGGCCTGTGATGCCATAACATCTATATGATTTTGAAGTTTTTCATATCTAGCAGGAATTAACATTTTTCTGTTTCCTTTTCTGACGTCTCCGGTTCTTCTTCTTTGGGGTAGGACTTCCCAACCAATCTGCCAAAAGGATTTTTCAGATCTTTGCTTTTCGGATTTATTACAATGTAGAAATCATTGTCAAAAAGTCTTTTGAATTCATCAGCTGCATACTCTTTCTCGTCCGATTTATCCGAATTTCTGTAAGTTATCGGAAGGTCCGTTCTCGGAAACAATTGTGGCCCCTTTAAAATCTCGGGAAACTGCCTTTTGAGATCACCTGGGGTTAGAGGGGATGTATTTACAGGTATACTCACATTCTGCAGAGACCACTTTGAATCCGACTTGAAAATTTTATTCGGAAGTTTTTCTTTCCCGGCAGGATACAAATTGGTATGGTAAATGTAATATTCAGATTCGGCATCTTCTGCTTTTTTAAATGAAAAATAAAGTCGAAAAGCAATCCACTGAAAATTGGCCCCTTTCGTGGGGTCTTTGGGTATGTCCAAGGCCTCAGAACTCGGAGATTTCGGATCAGGAGCGGAAAAGAAAATACGGATCTCCTGGGCATGATACTGATCTTTAATCGTGCCCGCAATCCTCCGAATATAATCAGCAATTTCAGACCACACTTTTTATAGGATCCTGTTGGTTAACGGACGACCCGGAAGATGAAAAATATCAACTGAGTCATTATTATTCATGTGGTTCAGATAACATTTCGTTGAATCATTTCCAGATTCACTGCCCACGACCACCATATAGAGATTACCAGATTCATCCTTGTTCAGGATATAAGACTGAAAAGTTTTTTGATAATTCGGAGGATTCAATCCACTGATCTGACTGTAACGAACACCAAGATTATTGGAACCCAAAGGAGCGTATTCCTCAGGCATCTCGACCCGAGACCTCCCACGACCACCGGATGTGGGCTGAACACCTATTTCTACTGCATTCGCAGGCAGTCCCACAATATCTTGGATCTCAGTCACAACCGAAGTATTCAGAATCGGATTGGCTTCCGAACTGGCAAATGCGATATATTCGTTTAATGCCGAAGAATCATTAAGAGATTTTTCGGCCGGTAACCGGTCTATCACATTCCTGATAATTCCAGAAGAAGAATCAATGGCTCCGGATCCCATTGTCGTCGTAACGGCAGGTCCTGAGGTCTCAATAACTCCGGTTGCCCATGAACCGTTAAGCAATCCTTGATAAGGTGTCTTCTGATAGAAAAATGCATAACCCTCATTGTTATCGCGAATTGCACTTTTCATCAATACAGGAACCGAGATTGTGGCACCATTTGCCGGAATGCTATCAAATTCAATTGTGACACGAGACTTGGTCTCGTCTGTCGGGAGAAGTAAATTTTTAACCCAAGAAGACATTGAGGTCTGAACTGAATTGACATAGGCATACCCGACCCCATTTAAAGAAAGATTGCTGGCAATTGCAAGGATCGGTTCTGAAATTCCCGGCTGACCTGTTGCGTCAACAGTAAATGAAGAATTGATGCCATCCCCAACCGTTGAGAGTTCTTTCATTTCCAACGTATCAATTACTCCACGACCCTGTTTATTAGTTTCAAAAAATTTAACACCCGTATAAAGCCATAATTCGACATCGGCTCCGACAGGGATAACGGATGGGAAAGTGACAGTATATTGAGACAGAGTTCTGACTACGGAAGTCGGATTAACGTCAGATAGACTTACTTTGGATCGGGCAACTCCGAGAACATCATACCCAAACAAATTACGATTGAATGTAATGACAGATGTTCCATTCCCCACTGCATGATAGATCATCTGATGACCAAAGTCATATGGCGTATATTCAGCACCTTTATTGGCCAAAGTGTTGAAAAAAGTCCCATTAGAAGTAACAACTGGTCCTGAAGAAATATCCCGAACCCTGATGTCCATATCCGTAGTCGCTATCGAGGATGAATCGACATTCTGACCGAGAGTCTTCCGACATTCCTGAAATGTGTCGGGAACAGCGGACAAGCCATTCGGTCCGGAAGGATAAACTATCGAGTATTCCAATGTAAACGTATTTGAATTAGGACCATAAGGAGGGTCAATAAGGGGATTGAATGGGGGCGAGGGAAAAGTGGAATTCATAACCAGTGTCAGTGTATTAGTTCCATTACCAAGAATTGTTATATCGGAACTAATATCCAATGGAGTTAAATCAGAACCCGGCCCATTCATCCATGCCCGATATGAATTTAAATCTGACCCAAACACCGTACCTGAAGGATAATAGGGAGGGGAAAGAGAAATTGTGATCGTATCAGCATTTGCCCAATCAGACCCCGGAGAGGGTACTTTTTCAAAGACTGTAAAGGTTCTAAGAGACATCGTCTGAGTATAAGTGGCATTTGACCATACTCGTCTATATCCATCGGGAAGATTGGTTCCCATTTCACCGAGATATGTCCACCAAGTTGGACCATATCCTGCTGTAACCCCATCAACCTGAGTCAAGACCTTTCCGGCATGATCCTCACCGAGAGTATCGACTGCCATGACGTTCTGAGCTTTGCCCTTGATCAGATTGTCAAATGCATTCTCGCAGATTTCCTTTAAATTCTCTGTCGGTGAAATTCTGTGACGAAGATCCAGAATATCACTGGATACAATCCAGTCGCTGTATTTATCATCAGGGCGATCGGAAGGTATCCCGGCAAGATATGCTACCCGATTTCGGCCAGCTCCGTTCGCGCTTTGAGGATCATAATTATTCGTATTTCTTCTGGTTATTGCAAACATGGGAATGGCATATGTATAACCATCAACTGTATCCAGAGTCTCCTGAGCCGCCGAATCACCCGCACCGGCTCTCCACAAACCCGGATCACCCGGAACCGGAGAAAAATAAGCCTGATCGCAACTATCGATCGGTTCCGAAAGAGGTCCCTGCACGAAAACTTTTGTCGGATCAAATCCCTCGGGATTATTTATAATATCAATCGCGGAAACCACACGAATCCGATATTGAGTCTGAATCCTCAATGAGGTTTCAATACCTATGGCCGGATCGATCAAAGATGTTGAAGGGTCTCCAGCCGGATCATTACTGAAATTTGTTCCGCCATAGAGGACGTTGCCGTATTTATAAATGACGGTATCTGCAGGAGTGATCAGTTTCCTCCATACTTCCAGAAAAACGAAATCAACGCTATAACCGGAAGACGGAGGAGGAGAAAGCCATATGATATTGTTGTCATCAGATGAATTCGTGCCCTGTACAAAAATTTTCCATCCATTAACCCAAGCAATCAATCCACTTGTCATGACACCCTTATCCAATCCGATGAGCTTGAAAACCCCACCATAATTTGTCGGATAGGAATATGACGGAGAGGTCAGAACCTCTCCTTTATAACAAAGGGCTTCTTGTGCAGAAATGGCTGTCAGAAGCGTATCATCTTTAAGTGCCCCTACAACATCCCAACCGCTGGGAGCAACCCATTTCATGACATCTTGAGAATGACTGGCAGCGAGAGTTGCCTCGAGATTGCCCTCACAGGAAAGAGGGGGCTTTTTCCGCTGATAGATGACTGATTCAAAACTCTTGTTATCCGGTACAAGAACTCTCGTCTGATTTAAACCTAAATTGTCAGACATCATTTAACTCCTGTTAACTTACGAACAAGTAATGGTTGAATCACATTTGATTCTATTGATGCCATTTTTATAAGATGATCAATCAAATTTTCATGATCAAACAGAAAATCCGTATATGTTGATCCATTGAAGAACCATGTTGCAGGATAACCCACTCGGGTCTTAAACACCCCGTCGATGGTGTAGAGTTTCTGAGAAGCCTGCACGAGTTTTGACATAAATGATTTCAAAAAAGAGAAATTTTCAATGATCTTTCCTATACCTACTCTCAGCTGGGTTGCGAGCTTCCGTTCAAAAGCCTGTCGCATAAAATCAATATGATCCCCGGAATGTTCAAAACAGCTTTCGATCTTCTCATAATTTCCCGATAAAGAAGTCATGTCGGTTTTTATGTCATTTAAAACCGCCATGACTTCTTTACTCCCCCACATATTTTTATCGAGATTCGTCCGGAGAAGGATCTCGGACCCATGTCTGACACAGTCGATTGTCTCAGCGAACTTTTTCAAACTGTCTTTGTAATCTTCCAAACACGCATTCAGATTTCTTCCTGATGCATCAACAGTCGTATTATCCTGAATCTCATCAGGTTTCAATTCCAGAACAAAAACTTCTGCCGGCCTCATGTTCTCCGAAATGGATTTCAGAGTCTGATCAAATAATCCCGTATAATTCTTATCAAGTGGCTTCCAGCGCATCTCATCAATGCCTGCTGTTTTCAACATGCTTTTGATGATATGAGCCACAACAGGAAGTCCCTGCGAGATTAATTCCTTTTCGGACTTTGCTGACAAAATCACTCTCTTATCGATCAGGGCATAAAAACATTTTCCGATCTTGGAGAGTTGCAAGCTCGAAGACCCGACTCTGAATTCACCGAGAATATTGCCGGGGCCTTTGTATACGCCCAAATCTTCAATCATTTTTCATGTTCCAGTAAATTATTCAACAACTGTATTCCTTGATACTGAATTTCTCAGTCTAATGGCTGCCAATATGGCACTGCCGATTGCGGCAATCTTGAAATAGATCATGAATTGCGGAGGAATAGAAATGCCCAGCGCTACGAGCTGACCCTGAAACGCTATGACCATTCCCAGAAGTCCCGCCAACTCTGCCCATAATTTACTGAAACTGAGACCACCAGTCGCGACATCGAGAAACAGATGTTTGTATGTGGATTTTAGCCACGAAATGAACATGTTCGGAGTTTTCGGTGCCGGAGTTGTGGTTACTTTAATGTCTGCCATAGTAAACTCTCCTTATGGTTTAAGACGTAATTCTGAAAATAATCGTCAAGGTCATGGAATTACCCTTGTTTATCACAGGAAACGTCCTGTAATTAACCTCGATACCAGTATTAATCAAACTGGTGGCGTCTCCACCGAAAAGTCCCATCTCAACCCACGCCCCCACGGCTTCCGTCTCAGCAAATGTGGCGGTGTAGTCTACGACGTTTGTAGGAACAATCGTGGGGTCTCCTGTGATCGGATCTATGAATGTGACATCTTCTGTCGTAAAGGCCTTTCTGCCTATCTCAGCAAAAAGAGCGGTCTGGGTCACGGTCGGCTGGGGAGGATTCTGCAGATTCCATCCCGAGCCACCTGTGCCCACGGCCAGATAGGTGATTCCACCACCGGGTTCATTGGGATCCTTGAGCAGACGGGCGATCAAAATGGATGCGGAATTTACGATGATGTTGGTGCCATGTCTCTCTTCAAGAAGAGCTCCGGTCTGGCCATCCCTGAGATACATCCAGTATTCGCCATGTAGAGGATTTGTCTTCTCCGCATAGTGAAGTCTGAGTCCGGTATAGACCCGATCGGTAGTTTTTCGTAAAAATTCCCTGAACATCATAACTATTCCCCGAGGAAAAAGATTTTCTTTGTAGACGCAATATAAAGCGCCCGCTATTAAGAGATTATTGATCGAGCCTAAGCCCTTATACAGGCAACATTTCCGTCAATTGCATTGTTCGGAAGGTGTTATTAGATAACAACTCCTTGAATGTCTTTTTCCTGAATCTCACCAGTTTGTCGTTCATGAAACTGAAATCGGCACTATAATTTAAAGGATTATTAATGCTGATCGGATTGTTGATTCGAATAAGAGCATCGGGAAAGTTGTCTGGAGCCCCAATCTGATCCAAGCTGGCATCATACATCTCGAAAAGGGGACCTGAGAAAATGTGCTCCTCAATCTGCAACGAATTCGTATTCAGGAACTTTATCTTTATCCCATCACTGGCGTCGTCCAGCATGCCATAAAACTCATCATATTTGAGGGTTGCCTGAACATCTTCCATGTCCGCACAGAAGCCTGGAAATACATACTTATCATCCATGATCCGGGACCAATCCCGGTCCATAACATTGATGTCCTGATGACTCCGGATCCGGTAAATGAATTCTATGTCAGCGTCCACCAACGGGTCATACCAATAAGAGATCCTGACATAATCCCCCGCGGTAATGAGCCCATCAAGAGAGCTGCCCATCCACGACAGATAGGGTCCATTAAGAGAAAAGTCTTGATTCAGATACTGTGATGTACCACGAATGATCGTCAGAGTGACCTGATCCGAATATGCAGACCCCAACCCTCTGTGAAGAGTGATCTGTTTTGCTATTTCTTCAGCTGCCGTTACTCTATGGGTCTGTTCAATCCTCTCCTGCAGAGGCAAATTATTGTCAAGGATCACAACACCGGTAATTGGGTTTATGCTTGTTACAACCCAAGGTATTCCATCAACCGTAACTGTAATATCAGAGGCAGTTGCGAGGTTATTTGAGGCATTAACAACAGGCAATGAAGGAAAATTTATGTGCTCGTCATTGTAGAAAAAGGGAATGAATGCTGGAAACTGATATGTTGTCTGATGGGATATTTTCGAGCTATGTGTCGAGAAGGAAACCATCGCAGTCCCAGTCGGTTCAAATTCTCTCAGAATGAAGTTCTCTCTGAGATGTTTATCCTCTATTCTCAGATTTGGAACTCCTTGGGTCTCTCCAGGAATGTCAACTCCCATATATGTCACGCTTGCAGAATCAAAAAGAATCCAAGGATCGCATTCTTCCAGGAGAGGAACATCCTCTTTCATTTGAATTTCTATTCCGAACTTTTCTCCGTCACAAACAGGACTGAGAGGAACATCAGGATCTCCGGTTTCAGTCTGTTTCAGAAGCAGATCAGAATACATCAAAAGCTTGTGATTTTTTCTGATGTCCTGAAGTTTATCCTGATAAATGAGGCCGGGCTGATATGCAAAGGTCTGCTGGAATGTAGGTGTTCCATAATTGAGCTGGACGACAGGCGTCAAGCCATTGCTCAGATACGAGTCATTTAGAACAGGTGTATTTTTATCGGTTAAAAACTCGGCACTCCATACAACATTAAAGTGGTTCAGTGCGGGTTGTTGATTTATTATAGAAGCTTTATACGGAATATCGTTGATGATTGTACCATCAACCATAATGGGAGTTCCAGGTTTCTGATAGCCATTAAGCAATAAGGTGTCTGGGGAATTTAGCACCGAACTGTGATGGAGCTGATACATCCGGTACCGATATCCTATTTGCACTGAGTCATCATAAGGAATGAAATCGGTCTCAGATGTACAATCCATGAGAAGATTGAAAACCTGTTGGGAGCTGATATAACCGTCAAGAGTCCGGCCCAGTTCATCAAAGAACAAACCGTACTGTAATTTTACTCCCCAGTAATAATCAAACTCAAAGGTATCTCCTATGGTTGGAAGTCTGTGTATCTCAGATCCTCTCCAGAAATCTCCTGAAGACTGAAGCGTGATGTGACCCAGAAGCGGGTCTACATCGACGACAGCATTGGTGATGCTTGTCCCGTCCACTGAAAAAGCCACACCGGTCGTATCTGCCAGAGATCTGACCCCGTCTCCTTCGACCATGGGGACATGCAATGACTGCCAATGCGAGATTCCATACACCATGGATGATGTGGCATCATAATTCGTCCCACCGACCAGATAGTGATATGAGAAAATAAATTCATTTCCAACAACAGGGAGTCGGCCAACGGTCGAGTCCCAATAGGTGGTGGTGTCATTAAGGGTGATTCTTCCGGAACTGGCATCTACCGCGGTCAGAGAATTCGTCAGACCGGTGCCATCGAAAACTACTGAAACATCAGAAACAGTTGCAGGAAGACTGGAACCGTCAGTCAGAGGTGTGTTCTCGGCAAAATGAATGAAATTACTTCCTAAAACGATCTTATCATAAATTTGACCGGTATAAGGCAAAGAGAAATTGGGAGAGCTCATTCTGGTGCTGAGCTTGACGGTATATTGATCTAAATTCGTTCCACCTGAACAATTCCCCCGTAGATCTTCATACATGGGCTGCAGGGCATCCTGTACCCATCGATCGCATATGGTGGTGGGAGTTGTCTTGGTCTGTAACGAGAACCGACCATGGGAGTCCATTATCTTTTTAACGGTCTCCTGAAACAGCGGAAGACGATAAATGTTCCTGTAGAATCTTGATGGCCAATTGGGCAGAATCAGACTGGGATAATTCCAGAACTGAAAGTCACCGGGAATGATCTGATAAGTCATCCTGACATACTGCCCGATCTGAAGAGCATTGAAACTCACTCTTCGACCGCTAAGATCATAGAACTGAGTCCCGTCAATTCCGGGTTCGGTAATGACCCTGGTTGAATCTTCGAAATAGAATATCAAATCATTCAGATGAATGGAATCAATATGTCCTGTGGCACCGGTCGGACCGGGTAGGATGAAAACTCGCAGAGCCAGAAGATTATGCTCATCATCAGGGTAGATGTAGTCATAATCGGGAATGCAACCACCACCAAGATCTCCAAAAAAAACGTCATGGACTTTGTTGACATCTATATGTTCTGTCCATATGAGTTCTGTATTGTAAAGGACATGCGCCGGCCGGGCGAGATTTATGAAAAAGTCCAGATCATATTTCAGAGTATTGATGTTGTAGCCATTTTTCAGCATGTCATCGACGAAAATCTGCACGATCATTTTATTCGCGACAGAGACATCCAAAGACGAGCCAGGATCTCTGGCTTCTATATATAATTCTTTAATGTTAACGGACAAGCCCGTAAACTTTGAGGCAAGGGCTTCAAGGGTCGTGAGTCTGCTTCCCGCCAGATAGGCGTTTTTGATTGATACTAAATAATTCCTATAACTCTCGCTGTTGTAGTTCTGAGGGGCAATATTTGGTCCGAGAAGGAGCCTTTCCCCTAGGATTTCCTGAAGGAATTCGGGCCGGGTCGTCGTGTAATCTTTGTCGTTGTTTATGGCATTACCGTCGAGATTCAGTCGGGCCATTTCCCGGGCCAGGACCCGGTTGAAAATTGCAAGATTAGTGCTAGGATCCTGAGGGTAGTCACTCGCCAGAAGTCCTTGAATTTGTGAGAGATAGCTTATAGAAGTATTGTATAATTGCTGGCGAAAACTTTTGTTGTCCAGAAATCTGCGTCGACCCAAAAGTTCGGGATCGGGAACATATGGAATGGCCAAAGCAAAACTCCTTAATGGAAATAAAACCAGTAGAAAGATTTCCATATTAAGAGAAAATTATGACTTTTTAGACTTTAGATTTGTATAATATGTGAAAGGAGAAGCTTATGCTTATCATCGAAATGAAAAAGGCCGGAATCTGTTGTTTCTGCCATGAACCGGCGACCAAGGTTATTAATGGTCTTCGATTCTGTTCAAAATGTGGCGATAGCCTTTTAATAAAAATTATCGGCAAGTGCATCAAAGCTGTTGAAGAAGCCGATGTTTCTATTAAAATTCTTCCAAAAGGAATAAAAAAATGAACAGCACTAAAAGGGCGTTTGAAAGGCCAGAGACTGGGCCATTCTACTTGATTCCCAATCCAAAAACTGGGAAGTATACTATTTTTTCCGGATTTGATTCACCGGGAAAAGATGAAGTCCATATTTTCCTATGGTCCAGTGTGATCGAGATTCTTAGGCGCCGGTTTAGGAATTCAGATGTTGATCTCATCACCGATGACTATCGAGGCTTGCCGAGAGGTCGAATCATGACAAAAAGGGATAACGCATGGATTATAGGTCATGGTCGAGATTTCCCTATCGATCTATATAAATCCGAGATTGTATCAGAATTCAAATTAGCAGATGCTGAAACAATCAATAAAATCGAATGGGAATTCACTGCCCATGAGACAATGGACCGAAATGATAAAGCTGAAGTGGAAAATGCTATAGGCATTATCATCACACCGCAAGGGTTTAAATTAAAAAAGAGAAAGCTATGACCGACATTCAAAAGATATCGAATTTCTTAAAGACTAACGATATGGAACTCTATGAAAAGTTTCGTAAAATTGTGGCTATGGCCCGGTCCCGGCAGGATGCCCGGCAAGAGATCAATGCCCAAAGTATGCCCTTATTCAAACATCTTATCCCTTATGCTTTAATGAAGAAAAAGGGAATAGTTCCTCCGGGGTCATGGAAATCAGAGATATATGGATTCCTCCACAACATTGATGTGAAGAACTCAGGAAAGAAAAAAATGTGGTTTTCAGCTCCTGAGATTCTGGATCTTTTAAACAGTTTTCTGGATCCTCGTATTGAACAAGATATTCTGAAAAAGATAGAAATCTTCTCAGAACCGACTAAAAGAAAAATAATCCCTGAAATAAATAAATTCTTTGCTCAGAAGGATCTAAAATTAGAGAGTATCGGAATAGGACTGCAATATATCCCTGGAAAATACGGGAAAAAATTGGAGTTGATTCTGAAATGAAAAATTAACGCAGGGGAGGATTCATGGGGAGCAAAAAAAAAGTAACGGCCAAAAAAATAGTTCAGGCTATGGCTCGTGGAGCGGTTGTCCTTGACTATAATCTGGCCAATCTTGCAAAAGGACTAAGAAGCCATAACATGCATGTACTGCTGGTTCCTCCAAAAATGGACGATGAGGATATCAAAAGGGTTTATTTAACCCGCCGTCTTTTCATCACTAATAATCCGAAACATTTCATTGATGATGCCTCGTCCTATGAATATGGCATCATTTCAACAAGAAACATCAAGTATAAAGGAGAGGAAAAACTGGTTCCTCTTATAAGCAAGGCTTTAGCAAAGTACAGTCTATGGTCCCATCAATATGGATTCATCATCGAACTCAATGATAAAGGGGAGGGGAAGATCAAACCCCTTCAGAGTTGATATGGCCCGTCCTGGCAGGATGCTATAGAGAATTATTAGGAAAAGTATGAAACCAAAAGACTTTGTAATAATACATCGGTTTGGTTTTTGTGATTTTGATGATAAATTTTATGGCTCTATCGGTGAAATATTACCCTTTGATGAATATCTTTGTTTTTTTCGAATAAAAAGGTCTGATCGCCGTGATGGATTGGGACTATTATAGAACGAATGAAATAGAATTTTTAGACCGTATTGAATAAGGAACTCCCAAAAATATCTCATAAATCCTGTCAAATAGGGGAAAAAATTGGAGTTAATCCTGAAATGAATAACAGAATCTTCACTGACGGATTTTCAAATCCTCAAAGTTACCAAAGATACCGTAATAATTGGCATGACGAACCGGATCTTCAGAAAAAATATCGAAATGGATTTCAGTGTGGTGGATGTAGCTGGTTTGCCTCATTCAATGAAGATTGGGGACTATGCCATTGCAAAAAATCACGACATTATTTGGAAACAGTTTTTGAACATTTTACATGCTCAAAACAGAAGGAAGAAGGATGGGATATCGCCCATAGCCTTGAATTGTCAAATAAACCTTTTTAAAGGAGTTTTTATGAAGTCCTTGAAAATACCTATAACTAATATTCAGTATGCCCCTGTTGGAATTAAAGCTGATGTTTCAGAATTTATGCCCAGCGATACAAATGTATTCCCGCGACTCCTTACAGTAACAGACTGTCGACTAACAATTGATCTGCCTAGCAAACAAGCGAATGGTATAACGGATGAACTTCTGAAAAAAGGAGAAATAAAAATAATTTTATCCAGCCATAAAATAATCACAGAAGACTAAACCAAAAAATAGCTAGTCAAAAAAGAATCTCATGTCGGTATAATATGGGGTGAAGTAATAAACCCTTGAAACTCTTAAAAAGGAGAAGTGTACAATGAAAACAGTTGGAAGAATCGTAGTAGTGATGATCATGGCCCTGGCCGGGACCGGGTTCCCGGCACATGTATCAATCAATGGTTACATCTCGGGGGAGTGCATTACTTCTGATGGAATGAATCCACGATTCATTCTGAACTTTCGGGGAGATACCAGTGGCAGCGTCAAATTCCCCAATTTTTCTGATACGACATATCCTGGTGGTTCTGGATATTATACTTCTTATAATGACAGCATGCTGATGGGCAATCCAGGACAATGGCAAGGAACAGTCATTCCATACGGAACCGGTTTTGTGTTTACTCCTGCATCCAGAACATATACATCACACCAATTAGTGTATTCACAATCAGATCAAAATTATACTGCCAAGGATACCCAACCGCCCCAAATTACTATTACTCCTATTGCATCGGAAGTTACAGTTGGAAATGTTATAAACATTTTATCCACTGTTGTGGATAATTCCAATATGATTGTAAAACTCAGATATTCCTTAAGTTGCGACAGCGGGAAAACATTTGTACCTATTTGTAGCACATCCGTTCCAGGTATAGCAGGAGTTAAAAGAACCATATATCTAGTTGCTATAGCTGGTAATGCATATAGTATAAAAACACTATCTTGTACGCTTTCTGTTCAGGCAAGTTACTGTCAGATTCGAGTAGAAGCATGGGATCCCGATAGCAATAAAAGCACTGGATTTTCAAACATCTTCAGCGTGAAACTCCCCTCAACGATCAGGGCTACCCCACTTATCTTGGTCCCGTCCTGTTTTTCTCATGCAGAGAAAATTTTTAACCTCAGGGGACAAGTCATGGACAGAATGATACTGTCGCCTTTTTCATTGACGAGGGTTGTGAGTATCAATGGTCAAATGATGATCCTGAAAATTAAGTAATTTTCCATGAGGAGATAAACTTTAATTTTGGTATTATAGTCAAGAAAAAATAACCCTATGAAACACAAAATTTTCGTCAACTATCCGATCGATGATGCTGCAGTTGAAAATCTTAGGAAAAATACTCCTGACTTATTCGCCACTCAAAATGGAGAAGAAGTCTTGGCCAAGGCCCGGAACGGAGAAGTAGAAAGGGTTTGTATTGCTTTTGGGGCTTTGAGCTTCTCAGAATTTGAGATCATGAAAGCCATTCATAAAATAGATCTGACCATTCCGATACTCGTTCTGTCTTCTGAAATACCCTCTAACATTCACAAAAATGAATACATTACAACAAATGTCGGATTTTTTATTGAATCTATCAGTGAGTTTTTGAACGGAAATTTAACAGAGGAAGACTATTCATTCTTTTCCCGTACGGTTTAAAGTACACCATGTTGTTTCATTTCCTCTACGTCTTTCATTTTTTTCTTTCCTTTTTTAAAAGAAAATTCACCATTTTATTGCGTATAGGAAATCAATGTTGAATCATTTCCTGCCAAACTCATGAAAGTAAACAAACTTATCGGTTGCCCATTTGAAGCCATGGATGGAATATTTAATCCTGCCTGAGATGTTGCTACCACCGAACGGGAGTAAGTCATATCAGGTCCAACATTGGTAGAATCAATATACAGATAAAGAAGGACATTCTGCCATCCAGCATTTCCTGAAAAAGTTGATATGGCATTGAGTTGTGTCTGTTTTCCACTCCAAGGTACCAGACTATTTGCAATGAGAGCAGTTCCAGGTAAAAAAGTCACGGTCGCATCATTAACCATGGAGTCCATTTCGATACCGAAATTTCTAAACCCTGTAGTTGTCAGCATTCTATCACACCCTTGAAAGTGGTTTATTTGGGAGTCTATATATTGCAATCACACTTTTATCGTTCGGCTGATATCCCGTGTAATTTTCTGTATCCAGAAAGGCATTCCTAGAGAATATGATAAGGATGTATTCACCCTTCAAAAATGTACCATCTGAAGAGCTTTCAACACGTCCTATTGCAGGGATAAAAATCTTTCTGGGAGCACCAATTAAAAGCCCCTCGGTCTCAAAAGAAAAACTACTCGAACAGGCATTGTAAAAATATCTCTGAAGACCATCATAAGTTGCACCTGAAAAAGTCAGACTTCCTCCGAAATTCCCGGGAATATAGACAGGCATTTGTGCGAATCCCCCACTAACCGAGAAATCCGGAAACCGTAACCGTTCAACATTACTGAAGGCATTGTCATCAGTAATATTGCTGTCATTCACAGGAATATTCAGAAGAGGATTATCAAACGGTTCTCGAGTCAATAAACTTCCGCCTGTTCCAATATCTGATACATACATGGTTGGAGATTTTGTTGCCATATCAACTGTTAAATTCAATGGCAATACTGAAACACTCTGAGTAGGGGTGTAATAGTAACCGATCATGATTCCATCATTACCTCCACTGTCTTCAATACTATTTGGTAATACATTACTGCCCATATATTCAAAAAGAATTTGTATCTGGGCAACCGTTGAAGTGATATTAAAGGCTGTGGTTTTTTCAAAATCAACTTGGATCCTACTTTTACTAGTACTATATGTCACAATCACTGGATAAATTTTAAATCCCGAACCAGCCTCATCCACCCATACAACTGCCTGAGTAAGACTATCAACGGTTTCTACAGTAGATGTGCCCAGAATATTTCCAGAGGTACAATTGAAATATAATAGAGGATGTGGATAATTGATTATACTGTTGGTTACAAGAGCGCTCAATGTAGAGATGTCTTCCGGCCCGATATAGTCTGAAGCACAGAAATGACTAAGCCCCTTTTGAGCGGGTGAAAAATTAACTGTGGCGCCATTCCTGGTTTGATTATTATTAGCCTGACTCGTGGCCATAGCAACAATCTCAATAATCGCCCCGACTATAAATGAATAACCCGTGACCGCCTGAATAATTATTTTTGTGCCACCGGTTTGTTGATAAGTCATGAGAGTATTGCTGATTTTATAGGAAAAATTGGAAACCACATTGTTGATTTTTGATATAGTATGAATAGTATAGGGAAATGCTGTGGTTGGACCCAACTTGGCCGGGTCCAAAGACATTATCAGATTATTGGTGGGGTCAATGTCTGCAATGGTCAACTGCATGAAATAATGCAGTTCGACAGTTGAGGCTCTTGTTGAGACTGTAGTCTGAGCGTCAAATCCAGGGAACGCCAGTACATAATTGAAATAATTTGGAATTCCAGAATCCCATTTTTCTATGACTCGTCCTGTAGTATCAGTATCGAGAACTCCCCTGAAATAAAAACTGGGCGCCCCGTGTTTGCTGTAATTGGTCACGAGTTGTGGCTCAGTAGGGACCTGAATCAAAGAGACTGAGCCGGTTTCAACCCAGTCAGCACTGATTTTATAACCAAAAGGTGGATTCAAACCGCTGTCTATAGTTTTATCCAATGCACCAGGATAAAAATAGAACGTCACAGTTTGAGTTCCCATTCCAGTAAAATATCCAGGAATTGTTTTCCCGTTATATAACTGAGTAGAACTATAATAAGTTGCAGAATAATGAGCTGAATTCTGATGATAATATCCGGTATTTGATGGATTAGGATAATCTGCTCCCGATCCCGTTGGTCCCATAGATATAGAAACAGGAACTGAGGCTGCTGGAAATGCATATAAAGGAGGCCAAGGTATTATTGTCACGGTCGACGAAATCTCTGCACCTTGGGGTTGAGCAAAAAAATCATTAATAGTGAAAATACTGCCGTCTGCTTTGAAAAGTTGCTGACCTCCATCTCCATTGACTCCACCAATCTGATCAAGCTGAAGCAACTGAGTTCCATACCGATCTCCACCCTCAGTATTACGGGCAAAATTCGTCCGGAGAGTGTTGTTCATTAACGCTTCAAACCCTCTGTCGAGCAATTCAGTTATGGATGGGATAGCGACCCTCCGACGAACATCCAGAATGTCTGCATCAACAACATCCGTTGAAGTCAAAAGATCCGCCCGTATCGCTTCGGTAATGAAATTGGTCGAACCATTGGTATTGGTTGGACTATAATCCGCCTGATTTCGACGGTTCACGAACGCCATGGGAATCGCCCAACAATACCCGTCCACAGTATTCGGGCACTGTGCCTGATACAGGCCATAATCCCCGGTCACAGACCCCATATTTACAAATGCAAATGACCCTGTCGTATTGGGTCCGAGACCCACAATGGCCGAGGACCCCAGTCCGGCATCAGGGAAATCGAATGGGTCAACATTCGGAACTATCCTGATGCAGTACTGAATCTGAACCCTCTCAGTCGTTTCAATATTGACATCCGGATGAATAGTGTTGTCTATCAGATAAACAGAGGTACCAATATTACCTTCATTGAACACCCTCTGAACTCTCCGGCTCAGGACATCACTGGTCTGAGCAGTCCAAATGGTGCCACTATCGATGGTATAACGGATGGTCGAAAACTGACCGGCAACCCAACCGGTATTCTTATCGATGAAACTCGAAGCATTCAGATCGTATGATGTGTTGGGAGTCTGTAGCACCCATGTCTGACCAAGATCAGAAGAACGAAGGACAGTCCCTGTCTTTCCTGTTATAAAGGCAACGCCACTATATGGTGTATAAGGTATTTTATACCAGTAATAAACCTTTACAATATCACAATGGTGCGGAGCTACAGTAAGAATAATATGACCGGTGGTACCATCAAGACTATCGACACCAACCTGCACGCCATTCACTTTCACGATTATGTATGTCGGATCGTTCGTTATGGTTCCATGTCCATCACCCACGCTGACAGGGACATTCATGACGGTACAGTTTTTATTAGACCCTGTGAATTGTGACGATATGTCTTCGCCATTCACATATTGATCAAGACTCGGTGTTATAGTCACATCAGTCAGATCAACGGTGACGCCACTTGACTGCACCACCCATGTTGTTCCACCATCAGATGATTCGAGAATGATGCCCCCATTACCGACAGCAAAACCAAAATTAAGATCGTTGAAATAAACGGAATTCAAATCTGCCGTGGTTCCGCTTGCCAACTGTCTCCAGGTCTGCCCACCATCCGTTGTTTTCAGAAGTACACCACCGGCTCCTGCGATCCAGCCAACAATATCATTATAGAAATAAACGGAATTCAGATCGGCCGTCACAGTACTGCTCTGAGGAACCCAGTTGATTCCGTTAGGGCTCTTTAAAATCGTTCCTGAGGCCCCTACAACCCACACAAGTAACTGGGACCTGGCATAGACATCCATAAGATTCTGGGTCGTTCCTGAGGTCAGCGGAGTCCAAGCCAGCCCACCTGAGGATGTTCTGACAATGACCCCGTTATCTCCCACGACCCATCCGATCGAGCTGTTGATGAAACTGACCCCATTCAATTGATTTTTTGTGTTAACTGCTTGAATGGCCCAAGTGAGTCCACCATTGGAGGTCATCAGAATGAGGCCGTTTTCACCCACGGCCCATGCATTGTTTGAATCAACTGCATCGAGCCCATAGAGATTATCAATAACCGTGGTCGATAGAGGTCGGTTGATATCACTGGTAGTATTGAGCAGAGCTCTCCATACTTCCATATAAACCCCATTGACTTGGTTCGAAGCTACCGGACCGGCGCCGAGATCAACAATATTCACATTGGTCTGCTGTGATCCTGTATTCGTGACGTAGATTGGCATGCCATTAACAAGTGCATATTCAGGTATGGGCGCAGAGGAATCCTGAGTATAAAACCGGTTCTGCAGAAGAGAGCTGGTTTCATACGGTCGGAACGTGATCCACCCTGAAGGTAATGTGTTCAGTTGCCGGCTACTGAGCTCGCGACGGATGTCTTGGAGAAGGTTAAGCTCCGTATCCAGTGGAGGTTTTCCCTTTTGGAATACCACAGTATCATAGCTATAGCCGTCAAAGGTGCTGACATTTGAAACGCCGAGGCCAAGATTTTCTGCCATTTTAAAGGTCCTTTACGACTGAACAACAATGTTCGGGGTGAAATTCCCAATTGTCAGATATTCGATGGATTCGACATTTATATCCTTTGCCCCTGTTTCATTATAGACATAATAGGCCACCTCATAACTTTTGGTGTCAGGAAGCTGGCCATCGATCGTACTTACGATTATTCTGCCATCTTCTCTGATATAGCCACGACCGGACCCGCCCGAAACATCGAGAGAGTCTGTCTGAAGAACCAGTGGCTGTGTATTTTCAAATATGCCTCTGAATAAATTGGCAGAACCACCTTGATCAACCGTGTTATATGTGAGCACAACATTCATCGAAATATATGACGTCGAAAGCCCTATATTGAAAACCTGAAACTGGGTCTGGCCCACAGGATCCCGGGCGATAAAGCTTCCATCAGCCTTTATCATTCGAGTGAGAGGCAGGACAATGTACTCCACATCAGGAAGGGCTTGGAGGAGATAGATAACCTCACTCTGAGTTACGGACCTTCCAATGCCGAGTTGCGTGACATAATTAGCCACAGCGGTCTGCATCTGAGCTTTCAGATTACTGGTATTTGTTACACTGCTCTTGGCAACGACTGTAAATGCAAGATCAATCTTGTTCTCAATGGCGCCTTTTACGACCGCATCGGCACACGCATGTTTCATGTTATTTATCTTCGTCTGTACCGTATCAAGTAATCCATTCGTGGTATAGGTTACGGTGAAATTTTCTATCGTCGTATAGCTGATATAAACCTGCTGGCCATTGACAATATAGCCTGTTTCTATCATAAGAATTGTCAGAGGAGTCGTGCTTGTTCCGGGTGTGATTCTGTAATCAATATCTTTGGTATAAGTCACGGTTCCGGTCGTATTCTTGATGAGAATTGATGTCGGGTCGGCTCCGATAAGAAACAACGATTCCGGTTTTTCTAAAATTAAATTGTGAGCTTCATTGTTTATTGTTTGAAATTCCGTGACCGGAAGATTATTAGCAAATTTTATCCTGAGACTATCACTTGCTTCAGTTGACCAGCCAATATCCATGGGATCCTGAAGCTTTACCAGATCCCAGTTGGCGGTTGTTAATGTTCCGGATAATTGTCCAACAACTGAAACGATCGAATTCACAGGCTGTTTGGCAAGGATAAAGGTGTCAGAGCTCCTGAATTTATAATCAACCTGAATAATATCCGTTGAGGCCAGCCCGACAACAAAGTTCTTCGATTTGGTCTCATTAAGATCTATTGTATCACCCTGTCCGATGATCTGATAGCCGGAGATGTCATAGTCAGCATTACGCGTCGCATTATGAACTCTGCTCACCTCGAAAATTGGTGTATGAACCGTGACTCTCGCATTCGTCGTTTTGAATTGAAAAGAAACGGCATTTAACACAAGAAATACTTCTCCGTTTTGACCCCCTTGAGCTTGAGCAATACTCTCATATGAGAATGCAATCTGATCCGTGACCTGCTTTTCCAGTTCACCTTGGATATAAATGTCGACCTTCCCACCCACGTGTGTCTGACGAATAGGGTCATAATCCCTGATCATGAGAGGGTCCATGGCCGCTTGAACCTGAACATTGTGGACGCCCTGAACGGCCAAAGCCGTTTTCATATAACCACCAGTAGTGCCCGTGTCCGCGAAAAGAGCCAGTTTGATCCTGGCGGCCAAGTCATGATTCGATTCAACGTCTTGGCCGTACTGTATGGGGTTGGGATTTTCAACCCTGAAATCAGGGTCCACTCCGGAGGATATGTTTGTGATAGTATATGAGTCCGTATTGCTGGAGCTTCCGGAGTTCACGGCCTGTACGTCACAACTGAGCTCATATCTTGAAAGAGCATTATTATAATACTGACTGCTATTAGCAGCCACCAGTGTTGATGTGGTAAGTACCTGATAGTTCTGAGATGAAATTCCCTGATCAAGATTTCCAGGAGCTGATACACTGGCTCCGGACGTAACAATCATGTTCCGTATTGGGGGGTCAGTGACATAGAACACAACAGTCCCTATGGCAGGAGCCGCCCCTCTTCTCACGACATTCACATTTTCTGCCAGCTTGTCAAACTGAGAATCGATGAGAGTTTGAACATCAGCACTATTTGCAATGTTCAATGCCACCTGTAAAGATGTTTTCGGAACCGATGTAGAGACAGGATCACTTACCCCATCTCCGTTTGCATCATCAAAATCCTGCAATGTGCTTATTGATAGGGATGTCGAAAGGAAATTCTGAATAACATACAATCTTGCCATCTCCTCAGTAATCGGATCAAGCATGTCCCGGACAACCGTCCCCGGCTTGGTATCGATTCCTGCATTATTAGCCAGAAGTTCCTGACTGACTGTAAGGATGATGTCATTCTGAGTTCGAGCTGGAAGACTGACTATTCCGGAAGTGACAATCAAAGGAGAGCCCTGCAATTCGGTCGAATTGGCACTCTCCGTGACTTGGCCGAGAATCGGGTCATAAATCACCGCAGTCACGACGAAGAAAAAAGGTGTATCCTGAGTAAAACTCACGGCCGGAAGCAACCCATTCGACACCATGATGTTAAACATGTCTCGCGTAAAAAACACCGAATAATAACCGGTATAGTCGATTTCAGTAGTGGTCGTGGTCACTTGGATTCTTGTACCAGTCTGAGGACCGGACGTATCCGTAACACTGCTGAGAGCTTTAGTGGTATCTTCATAAAATGTTGGTGTATCGATTATCTGAGGATTAATCTTGACATATGACCCATTTATCCCGCCACTCTGTGTACTTACATAATAGTTGTATCCAACTGTCTGTGGTTCAGGATTTGCAGAATTCACAATCTCCATCTGGTCTTGATATTCTCTGACCCGGATTCCGGTCGGAGCAGTCACGGTTACGAAAGACGAGCTTTGAATCAGAGTGACATCTATTGTGGCGGGTAAACTTTGATCTTCGGTTGTTTTTTCTACCGCAATGATATTGAAAGAATTCACACCGAGCTGAAGGGTACCTGTCCAAGCCCACGTATCCTCTCCGGGGGTATAGGTGACCCCTGCCACCGAGCCGTTGACCAAAATTTCCTTTGTATCAGTCGCCGTGGTTCCCGACAGGGTTTGAACATCAACGTCGGTTGTATAATCAACGCCACCGCTTGGAAGGATAATGATTGGAGCAAGAATTGGCATTTTTAAGCCACTCTTTTCAGATATTGTGTTAATTCGGCCGGTTTACCGGATTTTGCAGAACATGAAATATCAGCCCTTAAAATTGTTGGATCGTTTGCGTCGAATTTTACCTGTACACTATTGATTGTATCAAGCAGTTCTCCTGCTGTCACTTCCCGTCCTGCCTGAACATATTGGCTCTGCATATTTTTCAGTATGGTCAGCGTGGAATTTATTTCTTGCATTATTTTTGTTGTCAAATAACTTTGGTCGTTGATTTTAGTACCCAACAATCCCACAAGACCGGTTCCAATAAAAGAATGAAAGGGATTACTCTGTCTTTCCGTTACAGTAAATTTTTCCATGTTTTGAAGGAGTAAATTTTCATTCCTCAGAGCATAAAAATCTCCTGAAACATTGTAACTTATGTCGTCGATAATTTTCAATCCAACACATTTCGTGCAATAATTTGAAAGAGTATTATAGCTGACTTCAAAAGAGTCCTCGGTAGCTTGCCATTTTTTATTAAAAACTATCATTTTTATCGAAACCAATATCTCGTTCGGGTCATCAACCAGACTGTATTTCGAACTCGGAACAAGATCTCCGGTCGCGAAAACCTGAACATTGGACGCCGAAATGGGCTGAGCAACCCTGATCGTTCTTCGATCGATGTTGAGTTGCACAGGTTCTTTATAATTCCTGTGATTGCATACAGTTGTAAGATTCAGGTCAAAAGACATAGTGAACCATCTATATTAAGAGTTTATTAGAGCTGCTGAATCCTCTGTTCCCACCACGGGACTTGTTTAACATAATTAATGGTCTCCTTACAACCAGGGATCAGTCCCTGTTCATAAACATATTTTCCAGCGTATTGTGGATAGGGGCCACTATTATAAGATCCAATTGCCAATAATCTGTTTCCATTGAATTGTCTGAGTCGCATTGCGTAGTATTTAACCCCATATTTTATTTGTGAGTCGGTATTGCCGGTCATTTCCGCGGAATCTGTCATACCCAAATCTTTCGCTGCAGTAGAAGGCAGGACCTGCATAAGACCCACGGCACCTTTCTCTGAAATCAGACCAGGAACACC
>Ga0315284_10000195_pt1 | contig 84418 bp, 71 predicted proteins | sample YL17G09_16_MG_FD_203696 | JGI IMG/M metagenome (GOLD analysis project Ga0315284, IMG submission 203696) | Sediment microbial communities from Yellowstone Lake, YNP, Wyoming, USA - YL17G09_16 | ecosystem: Environmental > Aquatic > Freshwater > Lake > Sediment | place: USA: Wyoming | collected... | reverse complement strand
ACCATTTTTGATAACGGACACGATTGGCCGCCTCCATACGGAGGCGCGGCAGATAGGGGTTGATAGTGTATGGCATATACATACATTTTAAACCCCAGGTGTTGCTAAGCTATTGAACCATTACAAATTATTGACACAGATAATATTATAGTTTATAATTTAGAATCAATCACGATGGAGTTCATTAACAAAATTTTTAGATAGAGGAGACTTAATATGAAGACAAAAAAAGAGATAATCGATGTCACTACTGGCTGGATAAATTTGAATACCGGTTGCAACAATCGTTGTCTCTGGTGCTATCGTAAAGGCGATTTCACAAGCAGGGCAGAATCTATAGATTTTGGTATGGCTACTCAAATAGTTGATTTTTTTTGTGATTTGAGGATTTATAGTTGCATCTTCATTGGTGGAGAGCCAACTTTATATGATGGCCTTGTTGATTTGGTTCGGAAAGCAAAAATCGGTGGTATAAAAGAAGTTACGGTTGTGACTAATGGTAGACTTTTAAAAAACCCTAAGTTGGTTAATGAGATAGAAGATGTTGGTTTGGATGTTTTTTCTATATCTATCCACTCTGCAAATGAAAAAACGCATAACATTATTGCTCGTACTGATTCTTGGCAAGATACGGTTTCGGGGATTAAAAATGTAATCGCAGTCGGTGGAAATTGTTCTCTTAATGTTGTGGCTGGGAATCAAAATGTAGATGAAATTCCGGAAAGCCTGCCGATCTTTTTGGGCTGGGGTGTGAAAAAGATAATTGTCAGTTGCGCGATACCGCATATTAATGGTAAGAAAATTGATGGTAGCTTCGCCTTAGAGCCAAGGAGATTTGCTGCTTTAGTTGAAAAGCTTACTAAGCAGTCCAAAAATGTAGTGATTCTCCATGAATTACCGTTATGCCTTATTTCGCGCAAAACCTTTTTGTGCCTCGCCCGAGAAAACAGGCTCGGTTACGGATGTCATATCGGCGTAGGACGTGGACTTAGCATCGACGTAGACGGCAATGCAATCCCATGCAATTCATTTCCCCATCATCCGATTCTGCAACTTTTTAAAAATGGTAAAATGAAATACAGTTCGGATAGTTTTCAAAAAGTTTGGGGAAGTAATAAAACAATTCTGGCGCTCAGGAAAGAAGCGAATGTTTTCCGTTCTAGTGTTTGCAAAAAATGCGAGCTTTGGGAAATGTGTAATTGTGGCTGTCCTCTGACATGGGGTTATTTCAACCCGGATGATTATATAAACGATGGATTATACGGAATAAAAGCCAAAACGGTTTACAATTGGACAAAAAGACGTTATAATCCGTAATCACCAAGAAAGGAGGTAGCAGCGATGAGAAAAAGAGCTCTCGTTCTTTTTAAGCGCCTGCAAGGGAAAAAAATTCCGGCAGTGCGCAAACCCGATGGCCGAGTCGAAGCTTACAATAGCTCACCCTTGTGCCAATGTCAGTGCCGTCGTTAAGCTACAGAGGGGGGATTCAGAAGGATCCCCCCTATACTTTTTTTAAAAAAATAAATATTGTATATTTAAGATACAAGATAATCAGCAATATGATAACAATAAAACACAATTTTTTTGTAGATTTAAAGTTATTTTTCGACACTTTATTTAAAAAGAGATGGCTGGATGAAAATGGTTATTATTATCATTTATCAATTATCGACGAATATCGAAAAATTAATTTTCTTAATTTAAGCGAGGAAATTAAAAAAGAGCTGGCGAAGTATAATTTTATAAATAAATTAAATGAAGATTATATTGTTTATTTAACAAAGTATGGCGCATTGGGAAGTTTTGATGAACCCAATACTGTGTATGCGAATATTCAAAGAGAACCCAAAAAAATTTCCTTAACGATAATTCATGAAATAATTCATTTAATGTTTGAAAAAGAACTGTTATTTCAAAATCTAAGCCATGAAGAAAAAGAAACGGCGGTTGAAAAAAAATTCAAAGAAGTAATTATAAATAATTAAGAGACAGCTGAGGTTTACCAAACTTTTTTATCGAAGCGCACAAGGGCCAAGTTCGGGCCGAATCGGCTGGAGAAAATAAAGGATCTACCTTTTTTGTAAAATTGCCGGAGTACAAGTAATTTTCAATTCTTAATTTTGAATTTTGAATGAATTTTTAATTTAGAAAAAACTAATGGCAACAAACGAAAAGAGATATGATTTAGAAGAACGAACAGCTAAATTCGGTGAGGAGATTATTAAATTTTGCCAGTTAGTAAAATTAGACGCAGTCAGCCAGCCAATTGTAAGTCAGCTGGTCCGTGCTGGAACAAGCGTTGGTGCCAATTACATGGAGGCGAACTCCGCCAGCTCTAAAAGAGATTTCAAAAATAAAATATTTATCTGTAAAAAAGAAGCTCAGGAAACAAAGCACTGGCTTAGAATGATAGTAAAATGTATTTCTGGTAAAGACGATGAAGCTAAAAAATTATGGCAAGAAGCTCAAGAATTAACTTTAATTTTTGGTAAAATAATTTCCTCTTTGAAATAAGAGGAGATTAAAAATTAGAAATTCTAAATTGATTCAAAATTGAAAATTAGAAATTAATATTTCAGCACAAAGGCTGGATTTTTTTTGTTTTTGCGGGTAAGATAAAGAAAAACGAAAAAGAATTTTAGAATTTGACAAGGTATTTATAAAGAATAAAATGGTGATATGGTTAAGAAGCAAAATAAAAACCCGATTGTTAGGGACATTGAGAAGTTGCTGGATCAGCAAACTGCTATTATTCTAACGGCAGTTGATGCGAAGTTAGAAAAATTTGAAGGAAGAATCAGGGCGGATGTTAAATCAGAGATAGAGAAATTAGCCAAAACCTTAGATAAGTTTTTGGTAAGGCTGACTAAATTCGATGATGAATTTAAGATTGTCAAGGCAAAAGTTGATAGAATCGAGAAAATTTTACAAGATAAATTAGGCGTGACTATCGATTAAATCTACTATATTAAGAGTTGATAAAAATTCGGCATAAGCTGGATTTTTTTTGTTTTTGCGGTTAAGATAAAGAAAATAGAAAAGAATCTTTGAATTTTTATGATACTTTTATTTGCCACAACAAACTTAAATAAAATTCGTGAAGCGAAAGAGATTTTGGGTGTTGAAATAGAGGGGGTAAAGCTGGAAATAGAGGAGATCCAGACTCTTGATCCGGAAAAGGCAGTTAAAGAAAAAGCCAGAAGAGCGTATGAGCAATTCGGTAAACCAATTTTAGTTGAAGATGCCTCGCTTTTTTTCAGCGCCTGGAACGGTCTACCGGGCGTATACATTGATTCATTTTTGGAGAGCGTTGGCAACGAAGGCCTGATTAAAATGCTTCGGCATGAAAAAAATCGCGGGGCTAGCGCTGTTGTTTGCTTAGCAATTTATGACGGTAAGGACCATGAGGTTTACAAAGGAGAAATTAAAGGTAGAATTTCTTTAGCACCCAAAGGGAAAAGTGGCTTCGGCTGGGACCCAATTTTCATTCCGGAGGGTCATAATAAAACTTTTGCTGAAATGGGTATCCAGGAAAAAAATAAAATATCAATGAGAAAATTAGCCCTCGAAAAATTAAAAAAAGATTTAAAAAAGAGATAAAAAATTGCGCCGGTTAAAAATAATCGGCGCAATTGGTCTCTCTAAGGCAAAATAAGGCAAGAGAATCTCTCTTCACTTTTTAAATTTACGGCCTTATTTAGGTTTTTGAATTCGTCTTTGTCCCATTCGACAATAATATTAGTCGCTTCCTCTGTGCTTTTTATTGTGCCTTTGTCACCTGGCATTACGATTAGCGGGTAGTCATCGAATTTTCCGATCGTCCAGGAAAGTGTTCGTAACGCCATAACTCGCTGTCCTGGTTTGATGGTCTCGACGCTAGGAAAGATTTTGCCTTCTATTTCAGAACAGTGAAGCCAGGTGAACACAACGACCTTGACCATTTCATAACCTTCGAAAATGTTTTTACCTTCAACATCAACGACAACGATGCGCTCAGGATACAGCCGAGCTAAAATTTCATATTGTTCGTGAACGCGTTGTTGAATATGTAATTCATCGTATTTAGAAACTTCCTTTTCGGTATTCTTTCTTTGTATCGTTTTTTCGGGGTTGTCCGAGATAAGAATTGTTAAGTCTGGCATCATCAGAAAATTTCGTCTAATCATTTCTTGGTTCAGTTTTAATAAAAAATCCAAAGCTTTTTCTGAGCCTTTTTCGAAATAATCACTAAGGCGAATACTTTGATAAGCCAACCAGCTATCAATATATCTATCTGAAATAATCAGAGCGCCTCGTGAAATTGCCGGTTCGATCCACCTTTTAAAATTATCCAGCCTTGCCGCTAAAAGCATCATTGTTTCGGCTAATGGAAAAACTTCCTTGCTTCTTTCAAAAAATTCCTTATAGTGATTCCAGGGAGCAAGTTTATACGGCGGATCCCTAGTAATTACAATTTCTGACATCTTTTCAGAACAGTCTTTTAAAAGCCATTCTGAGAACGGTGTTTTCCACGTAAAGTCAATTCCTTCCAGCGATAGTAGAAGACCATTTTTAGTAGCCATTTTTGTTCCCCTCCTTTTTAAAAGAGCTTGCCTTAATTTTGTAGAATAAGACATTTATATAATTTTGTCAAATTTTAAGGTTATTACTAATAAAGCTTAAAATAATTAAGGTGGAAATAATTATATCAGCCCAAGGCTGGATTTTTTTTGTTTTTGCGGGTAAGATTTAAATATAAATAAAAGTCATTCTGAGCTCCGCCTAGCGGAGTGAAGAATCTCGCACGAATGTGCGGTACTCAAATAAATTGAGAGATCCTTCGCGGAGTTTACCCCGTTGAATAACGGGGCTCAGGATGACGAGCCTATCTTGGACAAGCAATACGAGCATGCGAATAGCGGTATTCGAATAGCGAAAATTCATACGAATTTCGCACATGCGAATGTTTAACCGCCGTATCCTTAGCTAAGGCAGGCGCCCATGCGAATTTAAATGGAATCGCAATATAATCCTAAAAAAGTTGAGGAGAAAATTTATAAACTCTGGGAAGAGAGCGGTTATTTTAATCCCGATAAATTAGAAACTAAAAAAGGAAAAAAATTTTCCATGGCGATTCCGCCGCCCAACGTGACGGGCTCTTTGCACATGGGCCATGCGCTCAACGCCACGATTCAGGATATTTTGGCTCGCTGGAAAAGAATGCAGGGCTTTAAGACTTTGTGGGTTCCCGGCACCGACCACGCTGGTATTGCCACCCAAAACGTGGTAGAAAAAAAATTAAAAAAAGAGGGAAAAACCAGATTTGATTTGGGTCGAGAAAAATTCATCGAAGAGGTTTGGAAATGGAAAGAGCAATACGGCTATTTAATTTTGGATCAGCTAAAAAAACTGGGTGCTTCCTGCGACTGGTCGCGGACCAGATTCACTATGGATCAGGAATACAGTCGGGCCGTTTTGGAATCTTTTATAAAATATTTTGAAAAAGGCTGGGTCTACCGGGGTGAGCGGGTGGTTAACTGGTGCCCGCGCTGCCAGACCAGTTTGTCTGATTTGGAGCTAGAATATCGGGAAGAAAAAAGCAGCTTATGGTTTATCAGATATCCGCTAGTTGAGCAAAAAGATAAATTTGTGACCGTGGCGACGACGCGCCCCGAAACCATGCTGGGCGACACGGCCGTGGCCGTCAATCCGTCTGATGAGCGTTACAAAAAATTAGTCGGCAAAAAAGCGATTTTGCCCTTAACCGGCCGAACCATCCCGATTATTGCCGACAGTTTAGTTGACAAAGAATTTGGCACGGGCGCGGTTAAAGTAACACCGGCGCATGACATGGCTGATTATCAAATCAGCCAGCGGAACAATCTGGAAATATTGCCGGTGATTGACGAGCATGCCCGAATGAAGAACGTGCCCGAGCCGTATTTAGGATTAAAGGTGGCAGAAGCCAGAAAAAAAGTAGTCGAGGACCTTCAGGCGCAAAATCTGATTGAAAAAATAGAGGATTATACTCATCAGATTCCCAAATGCTATCGCTGTGATACGACCGTGGAATTGATTTTGTCGCTGCAGTGGTTTGTGAAAATGGCGGAATTGGCTAAGCTGGCCATTCAGCCCGTGGAAAAAGGAGAAATAAAATTTCATCCCGAGCGTTGGAAAGAAATCTATCTTGACTGGCTGCGCAACACGCGCGACTGGTGTATATCGCGGCAGATCTGGTGGGGCCACCGTTTGCCGGTCTGGTTTTGCGGCCAAACTCAAGAAAAATATTTTATTTCAATCAACCAACCGGCTAAATGCGAAATTTGCGGTGATTGTCAACCCAAGCAATCGGAAGATGTTTTTGACACCTGGTTTTCCTCTGCCCTCTGGCCGTTTGCGGTCATGGGCTGGCCGAAAAAATCTAAAGACTTGGTAGAGTTTTATCCAACTGATGTTTTAAGTACCGCCCGCGACATTATCAATTTGTGGGTGGCCAGGATGGTTTTTTCTGGAATGGAACTGATTGGAAAGATTTCCTTTGAGCACGTGATAATTCATGCCACCATTATTACCAAAGAAGGGCAGCGAATGTCAAAATCTTTGGGCACCGGGATTGATCCGATAGATATGATAGAAAAATACGGCGCCGACGCCACGCGGTTTGGTTTGGCTTGGCAGGCGGGAGAATCTCAGGATATGCGTTTTGGGGAAGGAGACACCTTGGCCGGCAAAAAATTTTGTAATAAACTTTGGAATGCTTCACGCTTTATCATGGCCGAAGCGGCAGGTAGCGAATACGAAATTAGCAAAAAACTAAAAACTCTCTCGCCCGAAGACAAAGAAATTTTAGAAGAACTCCAAAAAACCGTGAAAATTGTCAATCAAGGCTTGGAGCAGTTCAGGTTTGATCAGGCAATTCGGGGAGTGTATCAATTTTTTTGGCATCAATTTTGCGACAAATATATTGAGAAAGCAAAACAGCAAATTCGCCAGGCGGAAAGTAAAGCAGGAGCAGAAAATACTAAAGCAATTTTGATTTTCGTTTTAATTAATTGTTTAAAGCTCCTTCATCCTTTTATTCCTTTTGTCACGGAAGAAATTTATCAGTTACTGCCGTTAAAAAATAAAAAGGCATTAATTGTTGAAACTTGGCCCGTAGCTTAAGTCATCGCGAGGACCCCGTACAAAATGCGGGGACCGTGGCGATCCCGCGGGATTGCTTCGGCCTACGGTCTCGCAATGACGTCACTTCTATGAGAGTTTTAAAAGTCAACCCGGAAAATTTAAGAGATTCGGAAGAGGCGATTGTGGAGACGGCCAAAACCATGCTGGCCGGCGGCATGGTAGTTTTTCCGACTGACACGGTCTACGGCCTGGGCTGCGATGCGACGAGCGAGTCGGCTATAAGAAAAGTTTTTAAGGCCAAAAAGCGCGAGGGAAAAAAGCCACTTTCAATAATTGTGCGCGATCTGGCTATGGCAAAAAAGGTGGCTTTTGTTGATCACAAACTTGAGCGCGCGCTAAATTTGATTTGGCCCGGGCCAATTACAGTGATCTTATGGCGGCGGCACAAACTTCCCGATATTTTGACCGCCGGGCAGGAAACCATCGGTTTACGAATCCCGGATTACAAATTGACTTATTTGCTTTCTGAAAATATGGGCCGGCCATTTGTGGCAACTTCCGCCAATATTACTAATGAGCCGGCCACCACCAAAATTGTTCAGGTCCTTGATTATTTTGAAAAAAATTATTCAAAACCCGATTTGGTCTTGGACGCCGGTGACTTAAAATTTTCCGAAGCTTCCACTGTCATTGATTTAACCACTTCCAAACCCAAGATAGTGCGAATCGGTCCGGTCAGCCCCAAAAAATTAATGGAGATACTATCAGTTTAATTTTAAATTACCAATTTTCAATTTTCAATAAATGCCTGCTTCGCAGGCAATGTTTGAAAATTCAAAAAATTCAGAAATTGAATCATTAGAAATTGATTGAAAATTGAGCCTTGAAAATTGTAAATTATACTATGGATTATTCTATATTTCAACAAATAAATAATTTAGCCGGGCATTGGGCATTCCTGGATGCGTTGGTTATTTTTTTGGCCGGCAATTTTCAGTATTTTTTGTCCGGTTTTTTACTGCTTTATTTGCTGATAGGAAAAAGCCAGGCAGAAAAAGTAAAAAATCGCTGGATGGTCGCTGTGGCTTTTTTGAGCGCGGCCGTTTCCCGTTTGGTTTTTTGCGAAATTCTCAAAGTTTTGATAAACCGGCCTCGGCCTTTTGAGACTTATAATCTGATTCCGTTGCTGTCAAATGAAATCGGCCAGTCTTTTCCTTCCGGCCACGCGGCTTTTTTCTTTGCGCTGGCCACGGCGGTTACCCTTTTTAACAAAAAAGTTCACCCTGAGCGGAGTCGAAGGACTGGCATCTGGCTTTTTGTCGGCGCTTTTTTAATTTCGCTGGCACGAATCTACGCGGGCGTGCACTATCCAAGCGACATTTTGGCCGGAGCGGCAGTTGGTGTTTTTTCCGGCTGGCTGGTTTGGCGAATATTTAAAAAATACAAAAAAAATTAGGGGGAAATAAAAAATAGCTTGAGTTCAAGCTATTTTTTATAATCCTTGAGAATTTATAAACCTTTGGCAATTTTGACGAATTCTTTTACTTTTTCTAAATCTTTTCCCTCGCCAATGACTCGGTCAGTTTTGGTTTTGGAATCAACTCCCGCCGGTCTGACTTTTTTAATCGCCTCAGCGACATTGTCCGGTCCCAAGCCGCCGGCTAAAATTACCGGAATTTTTACGGTCTCAACAATTTTTTGGCTGATAGCCCAGTCGTGAGGCTTGCCCGTGGCGCCAATGGCGCTGTCTCCCTTTTTGTAAGAATCAAGCAGGAGGAAGTCGGCGATGCCATCATAGCTTTTGGCAATTTTTATAATTTCTTCATCAACCACGGGGATCGCTCGCATAATTTTCAGATCCGGAAAACGGTTTTTGAGTTCTTGCACGTCTTTGAGCAAAAAATTTTCTAAAAAAGTTCCTATCTGCAAAATATCGGGTTCGGCTTCTTCTATTAATCTGATAATATTTTCCGTTTTCCAGTCCAATGTCAGGGCCACCCCTTTTGCTTCCTTGGGCAGCGCTTTAAAGATTTTTTTGGCCTCTTCGAAATTTAACTCCCGAGGGAATTTGCCGGTGCCGACCAGCACGCCAACGTGGTCAACGCCCAAACTCGTCAATTGTTTGGCCTCTTCGGGGTTTGATGCTTCGTAAATTTGGACTATCATATTTTTTAAATTAGAGAAATTATTATCAGGGCTGATTTTATTTGTGCCCGAGGAGAGAGTTGAACTCTCACGGCCTTGCGGCCAATGGATTTTGAGTCCATCTTGTCTGCCAATTCCAACACTCGGGCAGAAAGTATTTTCAAAATGTAAAAACTGGCGAAACAAGGCGGGCGGGAGTCGCACGCGTAAGTTAATGGAGTTTACCCCGCACCAATAAGGTGCGGGGCCACCGCGGCACCAACTATGCGGGGTAAATCTGCCACTCGCCCAATATTAATTTTTAATTATTTCAGCGCTATTTTACCTTTTTAAGACCCTATTTGTCAATTGAAAAATTTGAGCTATAATAAGGGTAAATGCCAGGTAGTAGAAATTCGACCAGATATTCGTTAAGGTCTAGCCAAATATTATTATTTATCTCAGAGAATTTTTATTGCTTGGCAAATACTAGGAGATTAACTAAATAGTCGAATTTTCACTACCTGGATGGCCAAAATTATCGGTGTTGTAAATCAGAAAGGAGGTACGGGCAAAACCACGACCGCAACGAACTTGGCGGCTTTTTTGGCCGCGCTGGGCAAATACGTTTTGCTGGTTGATTTGGACCCGCAAGCCAACGCGACCAGCGGCCTGGGTTTTGAGCCGGAAGGTTTGGAAAAAACTCTTTATCACAGTCTGGTAGAGGAACTTTTTCCGGAAGAAGTGATTAAAAAAACTAATCTGTTTGGCTATGATTTAATGCCGGCTTCCGGCGATCTGGCGGGTCTGGCGGTTGAGCTGGTCAATCTGCCGGAAAGAGAATTTAAACTTTATAATGTCCTGCACCGCGTGCGCACGAACTACGACTATATTTTGATTGATTGCCCGCCCAGTTTGGGTTTGTTGACGATCAATGGTTTGACGGCGGCCGACGAAATAATCGTGCCGGTGCAGTGCGAATACTATGCGCTGGAAGGCCTGGGGCAGCTGCTTAAAACCGTGAATTTAATTCAGGATAATCTTGGCCGCGACCTCAAAATTAAAGGGGCGCTGCTAACCATGTATGACCGGCGTAACAGGCTGGCGCGCCAGGTGGTTAAAGAAATCAGACAGCATTTTCCCGGCTATGTTTTTGCCGCGGTGATTCCCCGCGCCGTCGGGCTGGCGGAGGCACCAAGTTTTGGCAAGACAATTTTTCAATACGATATTTCTTCACAAGGCGGCAAAGCTTACCGACAGCTGGCAGAGGAAATAATCAAGCTCGATAAAGAACTATACCATCCGCCTAAATTAAATATTCTTAAATAAGTTATTAATAATTTGAACTACTTTTATGACCAAATTAGGTAAAGGCCTTCAGTCTTTAATTCCGCCAAAAGAAAAACCTACCCAGCTGGATTATCCCGGCGCGTCTCAACCGCCGCTTGGTAGGAAAGAGAGTGTTTTTGATATTGAGATTAGCAAAATCAAGGCCAATCCCTATCAGCCGCGCCATGAAATGGATCAAGGAGCTTTAAAAGAACTGGCCGAGTCAATTAAGCAGCACGGAATTTTGCAACCCTTAATTGTGACCAAAAACATCAGACAGACCGAACGAGGTCAGGAAACCGAGTATCAATTGGTAGCCGGCCACCGGCGACTGGAAGCGGCAAAATTGGTGAAGCTGCCCTATGTCCCGGCGATCATTCGCGACTCAACCGCGCAACAAAAATTGGAATTATCTTTGGTGGAAAATTTGCAGCGTGCCGATTTGAATGCGATTGAACGGGCAAAAGCTTTTAAGCAGCTGCAGGAAGAATTCGATCTGACCCATGAAGAAATTGCCAAAAAAGTTGGCCGAAGCCGAGAATCGATTACCAACACGCTTCGCCTTTTAAACTTGCCCCCGGCCATTCAGCAGGCTTTGTCGCAGGGGAAAATTTCCGAAGGGCATGCCCGCTCCATTGCCGGAATTAAAAATCAGGCGGCGCAGAGCGCGCTTTATGAGGAGATTATTCAAAATAATCTATCAGTGCGACAAATTGAACAGCGCGCGCGGGAAATTTATGTCCGTTCGCACCAGCGCCGAGTCGCCTTTGACCCGGAAATTAAAAAAATCGCCCAAAAAATAGAAATGTTTTTGGGCAAAAAAGTGCAGATCAAAAAAAGCGGGGTGGGCGGGCGAGTGTCGGTAGAATTTGAAAACAAAGCTGATTTGGAAAGCTTAGCTAAAAAAATCGTCAGCTAAAAGGAGGCTAAAATGAGTGTGTCCAAAGAGCGCAAGCGGATCAGATTGGAAATTTTGGAATTCTGTAGGAAACCCAGGACCCTTCGTGAGGTCAAGGAAAGATTCGCGATCTCCGGTATATCGGCCGGAAATTTCCTCAGTTCTTTATGGTGGCAAAAGATGCTTATACATAATACTGCATCCAATTCGTATAAGCGATCCAGACGAAAATATCCTTGGAGGGGCTAGTTCTAGGTCGCCTGAGCGAGCGCCCTCTTTATTTACTCCTTTTTCCAATTGACCTCGATCAAGCGGCTTTTGTCTTTTAACCTTTCTAAATTTCGGCAATCGCTGCGGTGCACAGAAATGCGATGAGCTAGCGTGATGTAACCTATAATCGGATCGGGCGGCTGGGGATGACAGCAGTTAGCCAGCGCGGTTGCAATTTTTGGATCGCCGGCCACCTCAACCGCCAGCTCAATTTTTTTTAGCTTGGCAGGCTGCTTTTGCGTTTCAACGCGAGGAGCTTCTTTTTTTTCTGGCTCTCGTTCGGCCGTAAAATCAATTTTATTTTTATTGAGCCAATTTTTAATTCGGTTTTGGGCTTGGCTGGTTTTTGCAAATTGCAGCCAGTCGCGGGTCGGGTGTGATTGTTTTTGAGTTACAATTTCCACGACCTGGCCGTTTTGCAAAAGGGTGTCCATGGCCACCATTTTGTCGTCAATTTTGGCGCCCTGGTAGTGCTGGCCAATGTCGGAGTGAATGTTATAGGCAAAATCTATTGGGGTGGCGCCTTCGGGCAGATCAATGATGTCACCCTTGGGAGTGAAGACGAAAATTCTGTTTTTAAAAAAATCAATTTTTAACGAATCAAAAAAATCTTCGGTTTCCGGGTCTGTTTCTTTTTGCCACTGCTGGAGCTGCTGCATCAGTTTCAGATCTCGCTCAGGTGGTTTGGTAAAAAATCGCCTGATATAGTCGCGTAGGCCTTTACGTTCAGAATAGTACCAGTGAGAAGCGATGCCGTATTCCGATTCCCGATGCATCTCGGGTGTGCGAATTTGAAATTCGGTTATTTTGCCGCCGGGACAAAAAACCGTCGTGTGCAAGGAACGGTAGCCGTTGGGTTTGGGGAGCGCAATATAATCTTTGATTCGCCCGGGCAGCGGCTTCCAGAGTTTGTGAATGACGCCCAGCGCCGCGTAGCAATCGTCGATATCTTTGACAACGATGCGCAGCGCCACCAAGTCATAGATCTTGTTTAAATCCATTTGGTAGCGATTTAGCTTGCGATAAAGACTGAAATAGCGCTTGGCGCGCGAGTGAATTTCGATCGGTTCGATTCCGGCTTTTTTCAATTCTTTCTCAATGATCGGTGTTAATTTTTTTAAATATTTTTCGCGCGTCTGGTAGCGATCCTTAACTTTTTCCATTAACCAGTTGTATTTTTCCGGCCACAAGATCGGGAAAGCCGCGTCTTCCAGCTCTCCGGAAATTCTTCTCATCCCCAGCCGATAGGCGATCGGCGCGTAAATTTCCAATGTTTCGCGCGCCAATCTTTGCTGTTTTGTTTGGTCAAAAACGCCGATCGTTCTTATGCCGTAATAGCGGTTAACAAGCTTGATCATTACGACGCGGATGTCTTTGGCAGTGGCTAAAAAAAGCTTTCTCAGATTTTCAACGCTGCGCTGTGTTTCCCGATGTTCAACTTTGCCGGTATTGGTGATTCCTTCCACCAAAAAAGCGATTTCTTCGCCAAATTTCTTTTTAAGCTCGTCGCGACTGATAGCAAATTTTTCTAAAACTTCATGCAGTAGCCCTGCGATAACGACGGAGGAACCCAAATTGATCTTTGCCAGCTCCAGCGCAATTTCAGAGCAGTGGTCAAGCAGGGCCTGACCGGACAGTCTTTTTTGGTCGGCATAAACCTCTTTAGCATAATCAAAAGCCCGGCTGATCAGTTCTTGATTTAGTCGCGGATTAGCTTTTCTTATTTCGTTGAGAAAGTGGACTTTTTCCATTATGTTTATATTGACAGCCTAGATTAAAAAACTATAATCATAATGAAGTACTAAAAAGTTCTTTTCCGATTTTTAGGTGCTGGCTAGGAAGACTAGGAAGAAAGGAGATACGCTATGTTTCGGTTGCTAAAATGGAGAAAAAAAGAAAGGGTGCAGGCGGCACTTGTGGCGGCTGCAATTCTTCGAAATCCCAGCGGAGAAATCTTGCTGGTTCAAAAAGACAATAATCTGACTTTGCCTACTGGTCATATGGATCCAGCCAAAGATGCTGATTTGGAAGAAACTTTGTTACGCGAAATTAAAGAAGAGTTAGGCGTAGACCGTTCGGAAGTCGAGATTATCGGTTCTTTTGGGACGATGGTAAGAAACAAAGACAGTCCGGCAGTTTCAAAATCAATAGAAATTTTTTCTTGTAGAATTAGCCGAAAGGCGGCTTTACTGGCTGAATTTGAGGAAAAAGGAGAAAAGGGTCAGCTTTGGGTTAGACCAAGCCAGATAAAAAATCTAACTCTTCTTGACGAATTAGTGCGAGAAGCTCTGCAGCGATATCAGGAGAAATACGCGGCTCGTCAGAAAGGAGAGAAAAGTGAGACTGCAAGAAAGAATTTCCAAGACTTTGGTTACAAAAGATCTCCAACAGGAGCATAATTTAAGACAATTTCTAGGTCCTAGCCAGCCATATTAGCCTCGATTATTCTTTAAATAATTCGGGGCTTGTTTTTTTTGTAAAACTGCATTCTTTATTGGAACACTTGGTTTTTCCTTTAAGAGTTTCCACCAGCAAAGACCCGCACTCCGGGCATTTGGCACCCGTCGGTTTGTCCCAGAGCGCAAAATCGCAATCTGGCCAGCGGGAACAGGCATAAAACACTTTACCTTTTTTGGTGCGTTTGGCAACGATATCGCCCTCAATGCATTTGGGACAGGCCGGACCCTTATAGTTATTGATATTTTCGGTGTGGCGGCACTTGGGAAAATCGGAGCAGGCATAAAATTTTCCAAAGCGGCTTGTCCTAATGACGAGCGCCTTGCCGCATTTAGGGCAGATTTTATCGGTGGGCTCTGCTTCCGCCTTTTGTATTTTTACCTCATCGTATTTTTCCGTCAGATTTTTTTTGAACGGTTCATAAAATTCCCTGACAACCGGCACCCATTTTTCTTGCCCTTCGGCGATCCTATCCAAATCTTCTTCCATGTGCGCGGTAAATTTTAAATCAACGATTTTTGGAAAATGTTCCACCAGCAAATCGTTGACCGTGAAGCCAATTTCGGTCGGCATCAATTTTCTGTTCGCATCTTTTTGTGCATAGTTTCGATCCTGAATGGTGGAAATAATCGGCGCGTAGGTTGAAGGTCGGCCGATGCCATTAGCTTCCAAAACCTTAATTAGCGACGCCTCAGAATAGCGGGCGGGCGGTTGGGTGAAATGCTGCAGCGGATTTATTTTTATTAAATCGAGCACTTCTTTAATTTTGAGCGCGGGCAGAATGTTTTCTTGGATTTTACTGCCATAAACTTTTAAAAAACCGTCAAATTTAATTTGGGTGCCGCTGGCGCGGAAAGTATAAGCACGCTGTTCGTTGGCTCTTTTCGCTTCGATGTCAGCGATAGTCAAATTTAAAAGCGCGGGCGTCATCTGGCAGGCGAGCGCCCTTTTCCAAATTAGACTGTAAAGCTTAAATTGCTGCGGCGTCAAAAATTTTTGAATTAGCTCCGGAGCGCGCCAAATGTCGGTCGGTCTGATGGCTTCGTGTGCTTCCTGCGCCCCTTTGGTTTTGGTTTTATAAATTCTCAAAGAGGGCGGCGCGTACTGTTTCCCGAATTCTTTTAGAATATAACTTCTGATTTCAGCCAGCGCATCGTTGGCTAAATTAAGAGAATCGGTGCGCATGTAGGTGATTAAACCGGCTGAGCCTTCAGAGCCCAGATCAACACCCTCGTATAGCTGCTGCGCAATTTGCATAGTTTGCTTAGCCGAAAAACGCAACTTTCGATAAGCGTCCTGCTGAAGGGTGCTGGTCATGAAAGGCGGCGCGGGATATTTTTGGATTTCTTTTTGCTCTACTAAGGCGACGCGCCATTGTGAATTTTCTAAATTTCCTAGGATTTTTTTTGCCTCAGCTTCATTTTTGATAGCCAGTTTTTCCAGCGGTTTGTCGTTTTCTTTAATTAAAGTTGCAATAAATTCTTCCGCATTATTTTGTTTTTTCAGCAATGCTTCGATGGTCCAATATTCCTCTGATTTAAAGTTTTGGATTTCGCGCTCGCGCTCGACTATTAATCGAACGGCTACTGACTGCACCCGGCCGGCTGAAAGTCCCTTGGCCACCTTTCGCCACAAAAAAGGGGAGAGCTCATAGCCGACCAGCCGATCCAAAATTCGGCGCGCCTGCTGAGCATCAACTAAATTCATGTCTATGGCGCGCGGATTTTTGAGAGCGCTGTCTATCGCCTTTTTGGTGATTTCGTGAAAAACAATACGCTCGGTCTTTTTTGGATCAAGCTTGAAAGCCTGCGTCAAGTGCCAGGCGATGGCTTCTCCTTCGCGGTCTTCATCACTGGCCAGGATAACCCTTGTTGCTTTGGGCAGAGATTTTTTGATCTCGCCTATCCGTTTGCGGGCCAGGAGCGGGATCACATATTGCGGTTCAAAATCGTGCTCTACATCCACACCCAGTTTTCCTTTGGGCAAATCGCGCACGTGCCCGTAGGAAGATTTCACGCTAAAATCACTGCTCAAGAAGCGTTGAATAGTTTTGGCTTTTGTCGGTGATTCGACGATGACTAAATTCATGCTAAATTTTAATTTTGAATTATGAATTTTGAATCAAATTCGAATTTCTTAATTTTAAATTCTGTAATTAAAAATTCATTCAAAATTCAAAATTTCTTTATTTTAAAATTTATCTCGCCAAAACGTACTGCATTCCACCCAAATTTTTCACTTTTCCCTTCATCTCCATCAAACTCAGCGTGGAATTAACCACGGCGGTTTCCAGTTTAGTCTCTTGAACAATTATGTCAACAACGATGGGTTCGTGCGATAAAATTTCTAAAATTAAAGCTTCCTCGGGCGTGTCAGGCACAATCTGGCGCATCTCAATGTTGGCAGTCAGATTTTTTAAATTTAATTCATCCAGAACATCTTGAGCGTTGGCGACGAGTTTTGCTCCCATTCTAATTAAATTATTTGGTCCGGCAGAGTTGGCAGAATAAATCGGGCCGGGAATGGCAAAAACTTCGCGGTTTTGCGACAGCGCGTGATTGGCCGTGAGCAGGGCGCCGGATTTTTCCGGTGCCTCAATTACCAGTGTTCCCAGGGATAAACCGCTGATAATCCGATTGCGCGCAGGGAAGTGGTGTTTTAGAGCATTAGAGCCTAATGGATATTCGCTCAAAATAGCGCCGTTTTTTGCAATTTGCTCGGCCAGCCGACGATTGCCCGGCGGAAAAAGACTTTGTGAATCTAAGGAAGAGCCAACCACAGCAATGGTTCGCGACTGAAGTTCAACGGCGGCCAAATGCGCGTGCGTGTCAACGCCGTGAGCCAGCCCCGAAACAATGGTCAAGCCCGCCTGAGCCAAATCTCGCGAAATTTGCGAGGCAACTTGCTGGCCGTAGGGCGAAACTTTCCGGGTGCCAACTATCGCCAAAGCGAACTCGTCTTCGGGTTTAAGGGCGCCTCGTATATACATTATATATGGCGGGTCGTAGATTTCTTTCAAAAGCTTGGGGTAGTCTTCATCCAAATTCGTCATTATGCCGATATTTTCTTTGGCCAGTTTTTGCAATTCTTTTTCCAAATCTATTTGCGGCCGTTTCAAAATAATTTCCTGCGCCAAGGATTCTTCTAGGCCGGCATTTATAAAATCAGACGTGCTGCCCTGCTCCCAGGCATTTTTAGCCGACTCAAAATAGCCCAGGATTTTTTTAAATCTTACTGGGCCGATTTGTTCGTTGAAGGAATTAAAAGCGTGGAAATATTTGGCTTGGGAGCTTTGCTCGCGCATATAGAGCATTTTAACATTTAATAAAAAGCTGGCAAATTTGTTTGACGGCTGTTAAATAGTATGATAAATACCATAATAGTACAAATAGGTTTCAGAAAGGAGGAAAAAGGAATGGAGCTTAGTGGTTTCTTGGTGTGGCATTATTATGACAAAAACGGTAAACTCATCAGATGGGGAACAACCCATTTTGAGAAAACCACCGAACGGCAGCTTGCAGATCTTTTGAAAGAAGACAGTAAAGAAAGCGATAAAAAAAGGGAGAAGCGAGATCAATCTTGCATCAGATTGTTTTTATCCCTTAAGATAAGAAAAAACCCAAAAAATCAAAACGTCTTCTCGGCTTTTCCAAGAAGGCGTTCTTTTTTTCGAGCTTGATTTATGGCTTAATTTGCTGTGAGTCATAAATTTTGCGAAGTTTTTTATTTCTTGTCCTTTAGTTGCTCCACCGCTTCATTTAATTAAAATTTTCCGTGACAAATTTGACAGCGCCTTACATTCGTTATATTTATTGTAGAGGTAAAGAAAGCTTTAAAAATCAGTTCTTTTCAGAAGGAGGATAATAATATGAAACAGATTTTTGAGAATGTATGGAATTTTATTTTGAAATGGGAATATGGATATATTTTTGTGATGGGCAGCGTGATGTTCGGGATTCTTTTTATTGATTGGATAGTTGCGTATATTATTGGCTGGGATCCTCTCGATTCATTCATGAACCGTGTGCATAAGGATATGATGAAGCCAACGAATTTTTTTGATTTATTTATGGGGCTGCTTGCAGCGTTCATTATATACACCCTTTTTCTCGTTCGTCGTATGGGCCGCTTTCGTCGTGATTTGAAGAGGGGTGGTGATGTGCCTATTCCGTTTTCCAAGAATGTTATTTCTTTAACGGAATACAGATTGAGGAAAAGAGCAAACAGACAAGAAGAGTCATAAAACATCTTCTTTTGTTTCCTGGCCGTCAGTGGACCAAATGGCACCACGGGCTTTTTTATCCCCACATCCATGCATAGATGTGGGGATTTATTTTTTCATTTCCTCCATTGCCTCGTTTAACATTTGCATATATAAATTTAGACCAACGGCGTTGATCGGGCCGCTTTGCTCCCGGCCGAGAATATTTCCTGCCCCGCGGATTTCCAAGTCGCGCAGGGCAATCTGGTAGCCGGAACCCAGCGCCTCGGCTTCTTTAAGAGCAGTTAGCCGCTGTTGCGCCTCATCAGTTAGGTGCTTGGCATTGTATAAAAAGTAAGCATAGGCCTGAAGATGTGAGCGGCCGATGCGACCGCGAATTTGATAGGCCTGCGCCAAACCAAGTCTAGTCGCGTTAGCAACAATCAATGTGTTGACGTTGGGAAAATCCAAACCGTTTTCAATAATTGTGGTGGCGACCAAAACATTGATTTTGCCTTCAGCAAAAGCGCTCATAATCGGAATTAATTTTTTTTCTGTCAGGCGGCCGTGGATAGTGGCAATTTTAATTCCTCCCCTCCTCATCTGAGGAGGGGATTGAGGGGAGGTGTTGATTTTATTTTCATCACCCCACCCTACCCCTCCCCTCATCTGAGGGGAGGGAATAGTTTTTAATAATTTTTGAATTTGTTTGACAGCTAGCTCAATTGTCTCAACGCGATTGTGCAAATAATAAATCTGGCCGGCGCGTTTGAGCTCTTGGCTCATCGCTTCTTTAATAGTTTTTTGGCTGAAGGGCTGCACGAAAGTTTTAATTGCCAGCCGGCCGGGGGGAGGAGTACCAATAATTGAAATATCGCGCAGGCCCGAGAGTGCCAGGTTCATGGTTCGGGGTATCGGGGTGGCGGTTAGGCTTAAAATATCAATCTCGGCACGCAGGTTTTTAATTTTTTCTTTTTGACGGACGCCAAATCTTTGTTCCTCGTCAATGATGAGCAAACCTAAATTTTTAAATTGGACATCGCCAGAAAGGAGGCGGTGGGTGCCAATTAAAATATCAACTTTGCCCCCGGATAAATCTTTTATAGTTTTTTGTTGCTGTTTTTTTGTTTGCAGGCGGGTTAACAAAGCAATTTCTAAGGGGAACTTTTTTAGTCTGGCGCCGAATGTCTGAAAATGCTGGTTGGCTAAAATGGTTGTCGGAGCAAGCAGGGCGACTTGTTTGCCGGCCGCCACGGCTTTGAATGCTGCTCGTAGCGCTACTTCGGTTTTGCCAAAGCCGACATCCCCGCAAATTAAACGGTCCATCGGTTTTGGCGATTCCATATCGTTTTTAACATCTTTGATCGCTTTGTTTTGATCATCGGTTTCAATATACTGAAAATCCGACTCTAACTCCTTTTGCAGCTCATCGTCTGGCGGATATTTAAAACCGCGAGCCGCGGCGCGCTTGGCGTAAAGGTTCAATAATTCTTTGGCCAGCTCAAGCGCGTTGGCGCGCGCCTTGCGTTTGGTTTTAAACCAAAGCGTACCGCCCAGCCGATGCACAATTGGCGTTTCAAAACCAATATAGCGGGAAAGCTTATTTTCTAAATCTAGCGGCACGTAAAGCCGATCTTTTTTGGCGTATTCCAGCACAAAGTATTTATCGTGCCCCGCGCACCAAAAGCCCTCAGGGGTATCACTAGAGCGGGGTTTTGGTGCGGGGTTTCGCGCCGCGCGCAAACCGTGCAGATTATTTTTATCAGAAACATTGATTTGGTTTGCGCGCGGCGCTCCAGCTCCTTTTGGTGGTGGTTGTGAAAAAATTTTGCCGCCGGCTTTTTCGGCAAAACCTAAAAAAACACCGATGCCGTGGTCCAGATGAACTAAATAATCGCTCGGTTTCAGATTATATAATAATTCTTGCGGCTGACGCCCGGCCAGTTCTTTTTTAATTGCCTTTTGGCTTTTGCTGATTTGAATTGGCAGGAAGGAAATTGTGGCGATTTTGGAGCCGTCAAACTCAATTCGGAAAGCGTCTTTGGAATTAATAGGGAAAACATCTAAGACGCCGCCCCGTTGGGCAAATTCACCCGGCGCGCCCAGCGTTTGGACTTTGTTATAACCAAATTCGACGATCTGCCTTAAGATAGCGTAGAGATTGGAGCGTAAATCTTTTTCCAAAAACAAAGTATTATCTTTCCACCAAATCTGCGAGCGAGCCGCATTTTTTATTTTGGCATAATTTAGCGGATACCAAGAAGGATCCTTTTCTAAGAAATAAGGAATGATGTTAACGATTAGTATTTCGTTTAAATATTGGGTGCTTTTATCCATTGTTAAAAATGGTTAAAAATGCCAAAACCCCAATTTTTAAAAAATAGGGGAGTGAGTCTTGACCCCATTAGAAGTTCAACCGACCGCTTTATTCGATAATGGTTTATTGCGAACTCGCCCTCGGCTTAGTTTCGCAAAATTATACAATTTTTTGAAAAACTTCTAGCGGGGCTTGACAGACAAAATTTGTTCCAAGTATAATACCCTATTCTGGAAAAATCAATCAATCAGCTGGCGGATAAAAGATTTTTGTCCGATATCCTATCTGCGAGTGGCGAAAGCTTAAACAATCCCTCCTAAGTTTTAAGCGAGTAGCCGCAAGCTCGACGCCAGGTCGGGGATTCACTCCGCTTTTGCGGGGTGAGTATCGGGGGGCTCTGCTTTTGCAGAACTTTCTCCGACGCTCGTAGGTAGGATATTGGACGGAATTTGACCAGGGGTAAGCTGCTGTTAATTTGAGAGCACGCTTTAATTTAAAAAGCCCGATCTGGGCTTTTTCAGTTACTTCTCATATAAATAGACGTTACCGGGATAGCCCCTAAGCACTTGCTTTGGTGTCCAGCCGTGGATAGAAAAAGCATAAGAAATAACTATTGTTCCCTGTCTCAATTCCGCTTCAAATTTCGGTTTTAATTTGGCCATGGCGTGGACGGTCAGAAAGCAAAAAATTAAATCAGCGTCGGCCAAATTTTGATTATAAAAATTACGCCAGCTAATTTGAGATTTTTTGGCGCCTTTAATAAAAATATTGATTTTGGCCGCCAGATATAAAATCGGCGAAAGTTCAAACCCCAGCGCCCGGGCGTCAAATTCCTTGTCAGCAATGATCAAGTTCTGGCCGTTGCCCGCCCCCAAATCATAAACTTTATCCCATTTTTTAAGTCCGGCGATCTTAAAAATTTCTCTCACAGCTCGGCTGGGAGTCCAGACGTATGGGGCGCCAATCACACTACTATAAATTGTTATGCTCATCGCCGCGATAAAAATAATAATACCCAAAGCCTCAATCAAAATTGCTGCCAGTTGCATTTTTTAAAATTAGATTAGATCTTATAATGATTTTTATGAAAATTTATCAAAATAGCCGGTCAGCGGCGTCAAACTATAAAAAAGAAATTTCTTCATTTATCCAAGATTTTAGTTGAACTGATTTTTGGCTTTATCTAAACCTTCTTGGATCGCCGTCTTGAGGGCCTGGGTTGCTTTTTTGATGACTTCTTCAATCGCGTTCTCTTCGGATTTACTAAATCTTTGGAGCACGAACTTATTGGTCGAGGTCAGTTTTTTAAAAAAAGTCACAAAAAAGGTTTGCCCGATCGGATGGATTCCTAGCCTCAATCTGACAAAGTTTTTGGAGCCCAGATTATCAATTATTGATTGCACGCCTTTGTGGCCGGCCGAACCGGACCCTTGGCTAATTCTTAAAATTCCCAGGGGCAGATCAAGGTCGTCGTGGATGACCCAGATATCTTCGGGCGTAATTTTATAAAATTGAGCCAACGCTTTGATGGCGCTGCCGGATAAGTTCATCATGGTCTGGGGTTTGACCAGAATTATTTTTTCTTCGCCGATCCTACCCTCGACCATCATCGATTTAAATTCATCGCTTGTTCGCCAATCGCAAAAGCCGGTGGTTTCATCCTTGAGTCGGTCAACAACGACGAAACCAAAATTATGTCTGGATTTTGTATGATTGGGGCCGGGATTGCCCAGCCCAACGATTAGTTTCATATTTTGGATCTATTGGTTTAATATCTGCGCTATATATTTTTTGATTTCTTCATAGTTATCTTGTCCGGCGCGCGGCTGCACAATTGAAGCGATTTGTTCTCCTAAATTTGCCTGGCCGGTCGTCACCAGATCGGCAGTATTAATTTCTGTCTTAACCACGTTTTGACCGGGGATATCTTTTATTTTATCCCAAAAATCTTTAATTTGCCAAAGATTTAAATCAGTTTTTACTTTAGACGAAATAGTATTGAAGATGCTCCAATAGGTGGGCAAGTCCCAAAAGTTAAGCGACAGAACTTTCTGTTTCAGCGCTTGCAGGACTTCCTGCTGTCGGACGATGCGGTCAAAATCACCGGCACTGGAATGGCGCGAGCGGATATATTTGAGAGCGGTTTCTCCGTCCAAATATCGCCAGCCCGCTTTGATTTCAAAAACTTGATAAGTATGGTTGGGCCCGGGAAAAGAGTCATCATAAATATCTTTTTTCACCATAACATTGACGCCGCTCAACGTGTCAACCAGATCTTTAACCGTGTCCAAATTAATTAACACATAATGGTTGATGGCCAGACCTGTGATATCCTGGATTTTCTGTTCTATCAGATCAAATTCATGACCCTTATTTTTTTTAGCCAAGGCGTAAAGAGCGTTAAGTTTGGCCCAGTTTTCCTGACCCGGAATTTTAACCCACAAATCGCGGGGCAGAGAAAATAAATAAATTTTATTTTGAGCAGTGATGAGGCGAGCGACCAAAATGGTATCGGTCAGATCGGGAGCTTCATAACCCTCGCCAGACGCACCCAGCAATAAAAAATTTATAGATTCGGCCGGCTTGGCGGTTTGGATAGTTCCGCCAAAACCCTCCTTGGCGTAACTTATTTGTTCGTCGGCGCTTTGCAAAATCGTTGCGGCACCAGCGGAATTTTTAATTTCCCGCCATTGCGGCTTGAGAGAGGGTGAGAGCACCCAAATTAAAAAAAATAAAAATAACGCCGCTCCCAGCAAGAAAAAAAATGTTAGCCGGGATTGAGGAGCTGACGGCATAAAATTAAAATTACCGTTACTTGATTTTTGGGCTGACCGGCGCCCAAGAAAATTAAAATAAGCCATCGATTACATTATATCATACCGGCGGAGAGCCATTAAAACCCGCAACCTTGCTTTTAAACAATTTTCGGTTTATTATTATATTACAAAATTAAATTAATTTATATCTCACCAAATATCCATGAAATCTGTTTTATCTTTTCTTTGGGAAATAATTAAAATTACAGTGATCACTTTGGCGATCATTATTCCGGTCCGGTATTTTCTAATGCAGCCATTTTTTGTCAAAGGCGCCTCAATGGAGCCAAATTTCGATGACGGCCAATATTTGATAATTGATGAGGCAACATATCATTGGCGAGTACCCGATCGGGGCGAAGTGATCGTTTTTCGTTATCCGGCCGACCCCAGTCAGTTTTATATCAAGCGGATTATCGGCTTGCCCGGTGAAACTGTGGAAATTTCAAATAACCAAGTTGAAGTTTTTAACACAGAGCATCCCCTCGGTTTTGTGCTGGACGAAAGCACATATTTGCCGCCGGGTGTGCCGACCACGGGGGAGCTACAGCAGAAGCTCGGACCCGATGAATATTTTGTTTTGGGAGATAACCGTTTGGCGTCATTTGATTCAAGGCGCTGGGGGATTTTGCCGCGCTCCAACATCATCGGTCGCGTCTGGCTGAGGGCCTGGCCGCCCCAAACCCTGTATGTTTTTGGCGCGCCGGAATATTCATATTAAAGGGCTTTTTCTAAATTTTCAATCCCGCGTCAGCGGGAGCAGAAAATTTAGCTAGAAAACCCTTACCGCGCACATAAAATATATTTTATGTGCGCGACCGACGCACTTAAAGACTTAGTCTTTAAGTGCTCTGGCTCAATGTTGTAGCTAAAATTTATTAGCTGCGCATGAGCCCTGCCATAACCAATAAGCTTGTAGAGCTTTGCATTTAACAGGGTCAACAAATAAATTTAAGACAACATCGGCATGTCTAAAACCAAACAAAAAAACTTTAAAGCCCCCAAGGGCATGCGCGATATATTGCCGGAGGAGCAGATCTATTGGGAAAAATTTCTCAAAGTCGCGCAGCGCCTCGCCGAGGATTACGGCTGGCAAAAAATTGAGACTCCGATCTTAGAAGATGTCGAACTTTTTATTCGCGGAACGGGCCAAACAACCGACATAGTCACCAAGCAGATGTATATGTTAAAAACATCGGGCGGTACCAGATTGGCTCTGCGACCCGAGCAAACTCCCGGGGTAATGAGGGCTTATTTGGAAAACGGTATGAATAATCTGCCTCATCCGGTGAAACTTTATTATTTCGGACCGATGTTCCGCCATGAGCAGCCCCAAGCCGGACGGTATCGGCAACTTTATCAATTCGGGACAGAAACCATTGGCGAAAGTGCTGCGGTTTTGGATGCTCAGGTGATACAGTTTTGTTTTCATCTTTTCAGGAGTCTGGGGCTTAAAAAAATTAATACTCACATTAACAGTATGGGTTGCCCGCAGTGTCGGCCAGCCTATCGGCGGGCGCTAGTTGATTATTTCCGTCGTCAAAAAAACAAACTTTGTCCTGATTGCCAAAAGAGGTTGAAAGAAAATCCTTTCAGACTTCTGGATTGTAAAGAAGAAAAATGTCAGCCCGTTAAAACTCAGGCGCCGGCCATGTTGGATTATCTATGCGAGCAATGCCACCGCCATTTCAAAGAGGTGTTGGAGCTATTGGACGAATTGGAAATTCCTTATTTTTTAAACAGCGCCCTGGTGAGAGGTCTGGATTATTATACCAAAACCGTGTTTGAGTTTTTTTTAGAAGAGGAAACACAAGGCGCTCGGATGGCTTTGGGCGGCGGGGGTCGCTATGACAATTTAATGAAGGAGTTGGGCGGAAAACCAACGCCGGCGGTTGGCATGGCGCTGGGCGTTGATAGGATTGTCGCGGCGATGAAAAAAGAGGGAGTTAAGGTTAGCCCTATTTATAATCCCAAAATATTTTTGGTGCAGCTTGGCGACATGGGAAAGCGCAAAAGTTTGAAGCTTTTTGAAATGCTTCATCAGGCCGGCATTGTGACGGCTGAATCTTTCAGCCGTGACTCAATTAAAACCCAACTGAAAATCGCCGATCGGCTGGGTGTCAAATATTCTTTGATCTTAGGACAACAAGAAGCGCTGGATAACACAATCATTATTCGCGATATGCAGAGTGGGGTGCAAGAAACGGTTCCCCAGGAAAAAATTATTGATCAAATAAAAAAGAGATTAATAAAAAAATGAAGCGCGTAGCGTCATCCTGAGGGCAGCTCGCAGTGAACTCGCTGTGAACTGGAGCCCGAAGCCTGCCTGCCGGTAGGCAGGGATCCCGAACAATTGACACGGGGTTGCTTCGGCCTTCGGCCTCGCAATGACAAAACATGACAAACTGTATTTTTTGCAAAATTGTAAACAAAGAAGTGCCGACGGATTTTTTGTACGAAGATGATTTGGTCGTTGCTTTCAAAGATATCAGGCCAATTGCGCCGATTCACGTTTTGGTTATAACCAAAAAGCATATTGAGACAATAGCGGATTTTAAAGATAAGAATGAGCTATTGGCCGGCCGCTTGGTTTTCGCGGCCAAAAAAATAGCGGAGCAGTTGGGCATTGCTTCTAGCGGCTATAAGATTTTGTTTCGAGTTGGAGATGATGGCGGCCAGGAAGTGCAGCATGTCCATTTGCATTTGTTGGGAGGGGCGAAATTGTCAGAAAACATTAAACCAGTTTAAAAATTTTCAATTTTCAATGACCAATTTTCAATAAAGTCCCGCTGTAGCGGGACCGGATTGGGAATTGGAGTTTGGCGATTGGATAATTCAAGAAGGAGGTGTTTTATGTGGCTATAGGAGTTAGAAGAAAAGAAAAAGAGCCGGTCGGCTCATTACTTCGTCGTTTTACCCGCCGAGTGCAGCAAAGCGGTGTTTTGTTGAATGCCAGACGTTCCAGATTTTACATCAAACCTAAAACCAAAAGGCAGATGAAAGCTTCAGCCCTGCGCCGTGAGCAGTTAAGAGCGCAGCGCAAAGATATGATGAAAATGGGCTTACTTGAGGAAGGACAATTGATTCCAAAAGATAAAATTAAATTAAAGAAGTAAAGGGCTTTGTCCAAAATCTGGAGTTCCGCCATGCGGGACGAACAGCTTTTGGCAACAAAACCTCTACCGAGCACATAAATTATTTTTGACCCAAAAAATATTTTATGTGCTCGGTGTCAGCGCACATAAAAAATATTTTATGTGCGCGACCGACGCACTTAAAGACTTAGTCTTTAAGTGCTCTGGCTCAATGTTGTGGTAAAATTTGCTGCGCATTGAGCCTGCCTGTCGGCAGACAGGCTTGTAAATTTTAACAACATTGGTATGACCCTTAAAGAAAAAATTAACCAGGACTTTAAAGACGCTTTCAAAGCCAAAGAAGAAAAGAAGGTGGGGGTTTTGCGAATGCTTAACGCCTCAATAAAAAATCGCGAAGTGGAGAAACGAACGAAATTAAGCAAAGTCCAAACACCCGGCGACTTAGAAAAAGAAAGTCAGCTCAATGACGAGGAGACAATGGTTGTCATTGCCAGCGAAGCTAAGCGGCGAAAGGATTCGATCGAGCAGTTCAAATCCGGCGGCCGGCCGGAATTGGCGGCGCAAGAGGAACAAGAATTGAAAATTCTGGAGGCTTATTTGCCGGCGCAGATGAGTGAAGAAGAATTGCGCAGCATTGTCGCCGAATCAATAAAAGAAAGCAATGCATTAAGCAGTCAAGATTTAGGTAAAGTAATGAAAGTTTTAATGCCACGCGTAAAAGGAAAAGCGGACGGTGGATTGGTGAGCAAGATTGTGAAAGAAGAGTTAGAAAAGTAAATCCAAAGCACAAAATCCTAAATTCTAAACAATATCAAAATTCAAAATTTTTAAATATAGAACTTTTTAAATTTTGAATTTTTATTATTTGAATTTGTTTAGAATTTAGACATTAGAATTTTGGATTTTTATGTTGGAAGTTATTAATCTCGCTAACAAAAAAATAGGTACTGTTTTTTTGGAAAAAACAGCAGAAAAAGCCCTGAAAGTTTTGGGTAAAAAAGGATTAGAAGAAATTAGTTTAGTTTTAGTTGGCGACGCGAAGATGAAGGCATTAAATAAAAAATATTTAGACCGAGACAGGGTGACCGACGTGCTCAGCTTTGAGGGCCTGAATGAAATTTTTATTTGTGTGCCCGAGGCCGCTAGACACTCAAAATTGTTGAAAACTTCGCTAAATTCTGAATTGACCCGACTATTGGTTCATGGTATAGTGCATTTAAAAGGACATGAACACGAAGGCTTAAAACAGGAAGCAAAACGGATGGAAAAAATTGAAAATAAAATTTTAAACAATGTTTAATGAAAGAACAATTTAATCCCAATATTCAATCAGTTTCTCCCGCCACTGGGCAATCAAAAAAAATTTGGAAAATTGTTACGCTGGTGATTGCTGGAATTATAATTTTAGGTGGCGTATCCTATGGCGCTTACTACTGGTGGCAGAATTATCGGAGTGCTAATCTTGTTTGTACCCAAGACGCCAAACTTTGTCCTGATGGCTCTTTTGTTTCCCGCTCTGGTCCCAATTGCGAATTCGCCGCGTGTCCCGGAGAAAATAAACTAATTTTATCAGAATTTGAGAGATTGAAAATTACAACAGACGGGCAACCAAGACAGCAAAAGTTAACATTACCGCCGGACTTCATAGATGCCAGCTGGGGTTTGGCGAAAAACATCTGCGAGGCAGGAAGTTATGATTTATTCCCTTATGTGAATAAAACTATTTTGTTTACTGCCTATCCCATAAGTAAGAAATACCAAGACGAACCGCTTGATGCCTGGGTAATGACCAGTGGCGATAAAATTATCTGCGTTTATATGGCGGTTAGAAAAGATAGTAAGTTAGCGCCGGGTGTTTTTTCTGTTAATGACCCAAATATTGAATAGTCAATTAATTTAAATTTAAATTTTTTTAATGGCTCGAGAAAAAATAATCATCGGTTTGGACATTGGAACCTGCAATATCACCGCAGCGGTGGCGCAGCTAAAAGAGGGCAGCGCCAATGCCCAGATTTTAGGGGTGGGGCGAGTCCCCTCCACCGGTTTGCGGCGGGGCGTGGTTGTTGATATTGAAGAGACGGTTAAAAATATTAAAGAAGCGGCCGGCTTGGCTCATCGCATGTCGGGCTTGCCCCTGGAGCACGCTTTTGTGAGTATCGGCGGCTCCCATATCAGTTGTCACGCCAGCAAAGGAGTGGTTGCCGTTTCCCGCGCCGACGGAGAAATTTCTCAGGAAGACAAAGAAAGAGCGATTAACGCCGCTTCAGCTATTTCGGTCGGACCGAACCGCGAAATTTTGCATGTCCTGCCGCGCCGCTTCACCGTTGACAACCAGGATTCAATCAAAGAGCCCGTCGGCATGCAGGGCGTCAGACTCGAAGTTGACGCGCTTATTGTTGAGGGCGCCACACCTTTTATTAAAAATTTAATCAAATGCATTCGCGAGGCGGATGTTGACGAGGACGGTTTGCTGCTGGCGCCCTTGGCCGCCAGCCGCGCGGTTTTAAACAAAAGGCAAAAGGAGCTGGGCGCAATGCTCCTGGATTTGGGTGGCGGCACCACGGGACTGACCGTTTTTGAAGAAGGCGATATCGTCCATTGCCAAATTTTGCCTGTCGGCAGCATGCATATTACCAATGACATTGCTATTGGACTTCGCACCTCGGTCGACGTGGCAGAAAAAATAAAATTGGAATACGGCTCGGTGGCGCTTGGCGGCGTCATCAAAAAAGAAAAAGAGATGATCGATCTGAAAAAACTGGGAGGCGACGAAGGTCAGGCTTCCCGCCATCAGGTGGTGGAGATAATCGAGGCGCGCGTCAATGAAATTTTAGATTTAGTTAATAAGGAATTGAAAAGAATTGACCGGGCCGGTCTTCTGCCGGCCGGAGCGGTTCTGGTAGGCGGCGGCGCTAAAATGCAGGGTTTGGTCGAGTTAGCTAAAGAAAAATTGCGATTGCCGGTCCAGATCGGCCGCCCTCAAAATTTGGAAGGTATTGTGGATCAGGTTGACGATCCTAGTTTTTCAACCGTAAGCGGTTTAATTTTGGCGGCTTTGGGAGACGAAATTAAAACCGAATCAAAACGCAGCTTTGAACTTCCGGCCATTGGTCCGGCCTACAATAAGGTTAAAAAATGGCTTAAGGGCTTTATGCCCTAAGGGTGCGCCAGACGCAAAACAAAACACAGATTTTAAATTCAAAAAGAAAAATTTTTAGAATTTTAAGATTTGAAACTATTTGTAATTTATGCTTTGCAATTTGGAATTTTTTGGCAGGGTGTTGACAACTCTAAATTGATGGTGATATAAATTAATATTACGTATCTAAATCAACTTTTAAGTAAGAATCTATTATGGCTCAGATCAAACCAGACATGGAGACGTTCGCCAAAATTAAAGTGGTGGGCGTGGGGGGAGGCGGAGGCAACAGCGTTTCCCGCATGGTTGAATGCAAAATTCACGGCGTGGAATTGATCGCCATTAACGCCGACGCGCAAGATTTACACCATTGCTTAGCTCCGCAAAAACTGCTGATTGGAAAAAATTTAACAAAAGGCCTGGGCGCGGGCATGAATCCTGATATCGGCCGCCAAGCCGCTGAAGAAAATCGCGATGAAATTCACGAAGTTTTGAAAGGCGCGGATTTAGTTTTTGTTACCTGCGGCATGGGCGGAGGCGTGGGGACAGGTGCGGCTCCGATTGTGGCCGAAGCAGCCATGGATATTGGCGCGCTCACCGTGGGAGTCGTAACCAAACCTTTTGCTTTTGAAGGAGCGCAGCGCTCCCGCATCGCTCAGGAAGGCCTGGCTCAACTGCACGATAAAGTTGACACGCTAATTACAATTCCTAACGACAAGTTGCTCCAAACAATTGAGCGCACGACTTCCCTGATAGATGCTTTTAAAGTGGTTGACGATGTTTTGCGCCAAGCCGTGCAGGGAATTTCTGATATCATCATCACCCCCGGTTTAGTTAATGTTGATTTTGCCGATCTAAAAGCGATTATGCAGGGAGCGGGTTCGGCCCTCATGGGCATTGGCCGGGCGCAAGGGGAAGACCGGGCGATCGAGGCGGCCAGGTCCGCGATAAATTCGCCTCTGCTTGAAGTTTCAATCGACGGAGCCAAAGGAGTTGTTTTCAATGTGGCGGGTGGTTCGGACTTGACCATGATGGAAATTAATGAGGCGGCTAAAGTGATAACTGAAGCTATTGACCCGCAAGCTAAAGTAATATTTGGTGCCGTAACCGATAACAGTTTAAAGAAAGATGAAATTAAAATCACCGTCATTGCCGCTGGTTTTGGCGAGCAGCCGTTCAGGAGAGAGAAAGAAAAACCGGAAATAAAAACGGAAGCCGGAAAACAGGAAACCGCGCAAGCTCAGCCGCCAAAGAAGTCTCTTTTTAGCGGGCAGGTGAGTCCCATTGATCAGGACGAGGAATGGGACATTCCCGCCTTCATCCGCAAGAAGATGAAATAGGGCGGATATTTCCGATTGCGCTTTGTGTCGGATGATAACGGAGAAATCATAAAGGTAGATTTCGGTGGGCAAGCCCGCTTTTATTCGCAAAAAGATGAAGTAATTTTTAGGTAAGCCCGCAAAAAAAGACGCACTGAACGGTGCGTTTTTTATATGCAGCCGATTCATTGACTTTTTTAATAAAATAAGATATGATATAGAATATTCAATTTGTTCTCTAAAAAATAAGGGGGTAATGAAAATGGAATTGCTATCTGAGGTTCTGTGGGTATTTATTTTTGCTGGCGTAAGTTTCCTTATTGGAATTATCATACCATTTTTTTCTTATAGATTTAAAAGAAAAAAACCGTATGTAGTTTGCAGAAGTTGCGGAAGGAAATTCTTAGGGGCCGAATTACGCCCGGCCGGAGAGGTTTTTATTTGCATTCCATGCGCCATTATAGAAGGCGCGATAAAGCAATTTGTCTAAACGTTTTTTTGAGCCGATTTGCCTGCAGGCAAATCGGCTCATTTCTAATCTAAAATTTAATATTCCTTGTTTTTGTCGGCTGAAGGACTATTGACAGCACTTGCTTATTAAATTAAATTTAATAAGCAAAGCGGCATCAAAAGAGTATTTTTGTCAGGCAAGAATTAATGTTACAGGCGGGGGGCCTGCCAGTGCTTTGTCATCAAGATTGCCGATAAAAAAATCAATAGTTTTGAAGGGAATATTTAGCAATGGGCTTTTAAGCCCATTTTTATTTTTAATAAATTATTAATAGTTGCGCGATAAGCTATAAAATAAATAATTTTTTACTGACCAATCGGTAGCCTTATTAGAAGCTAATATAATTATGAAAATTTCTATTTTAATTCCCTGCCACAATGAAGAAAAATCAATTGCCTATTGTGTTGAGGCCTGTCTTGGCCAGAGCCGCCAGCCCGACCAGATTTTAGTAGTGGACGATGGCAGCACTGATGAGTCACCGAAAATTCTGGCTGGGTTTGGCGACAAAATTGAGGTGGTGCGTATTCCCTATGCAACCGGCAACAAAAGCTACGCTCAAGAATTCGGCTTACATTTTATCTCTGGCGATATTTTTGTTGCCACCGACGGCGATAGTTTTTTGGACAAAGATTTTTTAAAAATAGTTGAAGCAGATTTTTTGGCGCAACCGGAGCTGGCCGCGGTCAGCGGCTATGTCAGAAGTTTAAAAAATAATTGGCTGACCGCTTGTCGCGAAATGGATTATTTGGTCGGCCAGGATTTGTTTAAGGCAGCCCAGTCAAGTTTGAATTTTCTTTTTGTGATTCCCGGCTGCGCGGGCGCTTTTCGCACCGCGATTTTCAAACAATATGTTAAGTTTGACCACGACACCCTGACCGAGGATCTGGATTTCACCTACAAACTTCATTTTAATCGTCAGAAAATCCAGTTTAACCCAAAAGTTATTTCCTGGACTCAGGATCCCTTCACCGTTCACTCCTATGTCAACCAGATGCGACGCTGGTACGGCGGAGGCTGGCAAAATCTGCTCAAGCACTTTCGTTTAGCCAGGCGGCCGATAAATGCGCTGGAGCTTTCGTTCATCTACATTGAAGGATTGTTTTTTTCGCTGACTTTGTTTTTGTTTCCGCTCGTCAGCCTTGCCTCGATAAAATATTTTTTTGCGCCTTATTTTGTTTTTATAATTTTGCTGGGTTGCTGGAGTGCGGCAAAAAGAAAGCGTTTTGATCTGCTGCTTTATTCTCCCGGTTATATCGTTTTGATTTTTATTAACGCCTGGGTATTTTTGGAGCAATTTATTAGGGTTATTTTGCTAAGACAAAAAAATTTTATTTGGTTTAAGCCGGAAAGAGCTAAATTAGGATAAATTTTGGAGGGCAAAAACTATGATTATTCCCGGAGGATTATCAATTATTTTTCACTCGTCGATTTTAATCGCGAAAGCCATAAAGAAAAAATACGGGCTGTCGGTCGTTGAATTTAAAGCAGGGCTTTTACATTTGGGCTTAAAAATTAGCCCGGTTTGCTGTTTTGCTTTTTTCCGCAAAGACTCGCTGCTGCAGCGGTTTCTTGCGTTTTCAATTATTATTGCGATTCTCTGTTTAATTTTGCTGAGCGCCACTTTATCGCTTAAAACCCTGCTTCAGGAAAGTTCCAATTTTGCTCTGCTGGGTCAGATGATCTGGGTGCGTTTAACCGCGGCCAGCCAAAAAAACGTTGATATTGGCATAGAGCAGAAAATACGCCAATTTAAAGAAATTCCTTTTCAAAAAGAAATAGAAGCCCAAAATTAAATTTAAATAATGGTCAGTGCGATGCTCCTGCCGATGAAAAAGATTATATCGGCAAAAATAGTTATTAACATTGACGCAAATTGTGAATTCGCTATAATTAAAGTAAATGGAGGGTGATCAGCGGAAAGAGGGTCCGCCAGAATTTTGGTCAGTCAAGCGGAAAGGAAATCTCGGGCAAGAAAAAATATAAATAAAGGAAGGGAATTTTTTGTTTTGGAACTTAACGAAGAGAAATTTCGTTAAGTTTTTTGTTTTGGCGGTCGGCTGCAGTTTGTTGTTTAATAATTAACCGACCAAAATCTCTGTGTCAATTTATGAAAATATCTCTTCTCGTCCCCTGTTTCAACGAAGAAAGATCGCTTGAAGCGTGTATCAATTCTTGTTTAAATCAAACGCGCCAATTTGACGAACTCGTGTTTGTGGATGATTCCTCGACCGATCGCACGCCAGAAATCCTGGCGCGTTACGCCGATAAGATCATAGTACGGCGAACCCTGAAAAATTCCGGCAATAAAAGCCACGCCCAAGAATTTGGAATGCAATTTATCAACGGAGATATTTTTGTCACCACCGATGCCGATACAATGCTGGAGAGCAATTTTGTTCAAGAAATCGAAAAAGATTTTCAAGATCCTAACGTCGCGGCCGTGGCCGGCTATGTTCGCAGCTTGCCCTATAATTGGCTGACGCTCTGCCGCGCTTTCGATTATGTCGTGGGTCAGGACCTGCACAAACTCGCCCAGGGTTACATGAACTATATTTTTGTGATGCCAGGGGCAGCCAGCGCTTTTCGCACGGAAATATTTCGTCGAGAGATCACTTTTGACCACGACACCATCACCGAAGATCTCGATTTCACCTACAAGCTCCACCGCAAAAACTTTAAGATAATTTATAATCGCCAAGCCATTTCTTATACGCAAGACCCCACGACCTTGAAATCCTACATCAACCAGATGCGACGCTGGTACGGTGGGGGCTGGCAAAATCTTATGAAACACCTTGGAGTGATCAGTCATCCCGTTCGAGCATTGGAACTTTCGCTTATCTATATTGAAGGAGTGGTATTCTCAGCGATGATATTTATTATTCCAGTTTTGAACCCGTGGCTGGCATTGAAATTTATCATCGGGTATCTAGCAGTGGCAATTTTATTTGGAATTTGGGCAGCTTGGAAAGCGGAACGTTTAGCATTTTTGCTTGTTCCTTTTCCTCATACGCTGCTCGTCTTTGTCAACGCGGCGATATTTCTTGAACAATTTTTTAAAGAGGTCGTGCTTAGACGTAAAAATTTAATCTGGTTTAAACCGGAACGAGTGCAAATAAAAAATATTTAATTTTATGATACCTTTTCCTTCCTTTGGGCTTCCCTTAATAATACACGTGAGCATAATTTTAGGACGTAAAATTTTTTGTTTGATAAAAAAAATAGTATGAATAAACTGAATTTTTTTGTTTCCATTTTGATCATCGCCGCTATCGCGGCCGCCGTTTTCGTTTTTGCCGGCGCTGTTGTTTACAAAAGCATCAGCGATGAACACTCTTCAATTGCTTTTATTTTGCGCAATGTTAATTTGTCGCAGCGAGCCATCGGCTCAATGATTAACGGTTCTGTTAGTCCCTCCGCTCGTCCTGTCAGTCCGCTTAACTTGGCTCAGCCGGAGCCATCAACTCAGTCGGTTCAAAACATAATATCGCCCGACGATTGTCGAGAAATTTTTAATGAAAAAGCAGCGCTCTTTAATTATTCCTTGGTTAATTATCTGGCAGATCAGGGACCTAAATATTCTTTTGAGGACCGGCAGCAGATCGCAAAAGAGTTAGGCGTGCTTGACTACCGCGGCACTTCCTGCCAGAATGAACAAATCCTAATGCAGCTTTTTTTGCAAGCGGGCGCGCTGCCCCAAAAAAATTGTCTGCCAATATGCTCGGACCAATAAAATTTAAAAGCTTAAAAATTAATCTATTTTTAACAATTAATTATTAAAAATAAATAAATTATGAAGCATAAAATCAAAAAAGCTATATTTCAGGGATTATTTTTTGTTTCGGTTTTGGGCGTAACATTTTTAGTGCGCTCCTTCGCTCTGGCGGCGAGCGATCCCGTCAATCTGATCCAGAACCCCTCACTTGAAATTGATGCCGACAGCAACGGAATTCCCGACGGATGGTTTCAAGGTCAGTGGGGAACTAATAACGCGGTTTTTAGTTATCCGGTTGCCGGAATTGATGGCACCTCATCCGCTAAAATTGATATCACTACCCGGACCGACGGCGATGCCAAATGGTATTTTGCCGACGTGCCGGTTAGCGCAGGCCAGCCATATTTGTTTCAAGACAAATATATTTCAGATGCCAACACCTTACTCGTTGCGCGCTACACCTCAGGTACGGGTACAACGACCTACGCTGAACTTGGTTCACTCCCGGCGGCCTCCCAATGGCAAACTGCCACCGCTATGATAACTCCGCCCAGTGGAACGGTTTCTTTGACGGTTTTTCATCTTTTGGCTTCTGTGGGTTCACTCAGCGTTGATGCGTTTAGTCTCTCTTTATATGCTCCGCCTCCGCCAGTTGACCCAAATAATTTGATTCAAAACCCCTCATTGGAAATTGATGCTGATAATAACAAAATTCCCGACGAATGGTTTAAGGGCCAATGGGGCACCAATAATGCTGTTTTCAGCTATCCGGTACCCGGCATTGACGGCGTTGCCGCCGCTAAAATTAACATCACTACCTGGACCGATGGCGATGCCAAATGGTATTTTGCCGATGTGCCGGTTACCCCGGGCCAGCAGTATCATTTTCAAGACAGCTATTTATCGAGCGTTGCTTCGAGACTCGTCGCGCGTTACACCTCCGGCACCGGCATAACGACTTACGCTGAACTCGGCACAATTCCGGCAGCCTCACAATGGCAAACAGCTTCCTCAACGTTTATCGCGCCGCTGGGTGCTTCTTCAATGACAGTTTTCCATATTTTGGCTGGCGTGGGCTCGCTCAGCGTTGATAATTTTAGTTTAAAAATAGACAATACGCCAAACCCCGCCCTATATAATCAAGGGTTTGTTTCGCTGACCTTTGACGATAGCTGGAAATCTCAATTCAACAAAGCCAAGCCAATCCTGGATAACGCCGGAGTTAAGGGAACTTTCTATTTTATTACGCAGGAAGTTTTGGGTGCCGCTAATTTGATCGTCAATCCCTCACTTGAAATTGACGCTGACGCAAACAAAATTCCTGACAACTGGTCAACCAGTCGCACCGGCACCAACAACGCCAGATTTACTTATCCGGTGGCGGGCGTTGGGGACGGCCGGGCTGCTAGAGTCGACATCACTTCTTTTCGGAATGGTGAAGCAAAATGGATGTTTAGCAATGTGTCGGTTACCCCAAGTCAAAAATATACTTATCACGAACAGTATCGAAGCACGGCTTCGACTCGCGTTATCGCTCAATACAGAAGGTCTAACGGCCTCACTCAAACAATACAATTGGCCACGGCCAAACCCTCGGCAACTTGGAAGTCGATTGATATAACGTTCAGCGCTCCAAGCAACGCTAGCTCAATTACGATCTATCATTCTTTGGCTTCAGCCGGGTCGCTGACAATTGACGATACTAAACTTGAAACTGCCTCAGATTATATGTCGCCCTCAGATGTTCTGGCTCTGCAAACAGCGGGTCATGAAATTGGCTCCCATACTCAAACTCATGCTGATCTGACCACTATTTCCGCGGCACAGGCGCAGGCAGAAATTGTTGGTTCAAAAGCCGACCTCCTAGCCATGGGTGCTTCATCCGTCTCGAGCTTTGCCTATCCGGACGGTTTCTATAACCAGCAGGTTGAACAAATGGTCAGCGCCGCCGGCTATACCTCCGGGCGTTCAGTTGATATTGGATACACTAATAAAACAACCGATAAGTTCGCTTTGGTTGTTCAAACGGTTGAAGCCAGCACAACTGTCGAGCAGGTCAAGACCTGGATCGATACGGCGGCAATCAGTAAAACCTGGTTAATTTTGGTTTTTCACCAAATTGATGAAACGGGCGCGCCCTACGGTACAACTTCCGGCGTGATACAAAACATTGTGGATTATTTGGTCAGCCACAACGTTCCGGTGCGAACTGTGGCGCAGGGAATCTCAATGTAATAAATCCCGCACCTTTTCTGGATTGAGCCGAAGGCTCAAAATGCAGGTAACAGATATTCATTAGCAGAAAATTTCTAATTAAATTTAAACGGACAGGTTAATTCTGATTATAAAATCTAGAAAAGGTGCGGGATAAAAATAATCTTTAAATCTTTATTGAGGAGCGTCCAGCGTGGTTAATTTACTAAAGTTTAAGAATTTAGATTTATGAACCAAAAGCCCCGCCAGATGGCGGGGCTTTTCTGTATCTTTTTTATTTTTGAGGAGTCAATTCGCTCAAAGCCCGATCCATAGTTTCTACGGCAATTCCTGAATTTTTTATGACGTCCAGCTGTTTTTGGAAATCACCTTGCAGCGTGTCCCACTCGCCCAAGTTACTTGAGGCGACGCGGTGATAGACTAAAATCAGCCATGATTTATCTTTTATAGTTTGGTTAATCCAATCTTGAAACTGTGATAGCGGGGCTGCCGACTGCATATTCTGGACTTTCAGGCGGTAGGGATCAAAATTTTCATAAGTATTATATCCTTCGTCTGTCGGCCGGTGCGACCGGTAGAGACTTTTAATGGCGTTTATAACTGCGTCGTTGTAGGCGCCGTAAGGCGAAGCGAAATTTTTTATGTTGCCCGGCCCCACGAGACTTTCCAGATATTCTTTGGAATGCGCCAGCTCATAGGAAAGCTGGCTGGAATTCAATGTTGCCAGGTCGGGGTGGGTTACGGAATGCGAGCCGATTTCATGGTCTTCGTTGAAAATTGCCTTTACTGCGGAAGGTCCCGAAACATTAATTGGTCCGCTTGAGGGACTGCTTTCAAGATAAGTTGTGGCAAAAAAGAAAGTCCCTTTGAAACCATAATCCTTCAGCATCGGCAGGGCCGTGAGCGTGTTGTCTTCCCAGCCGTCATCAAAAGTAAGGGTGACTACAGGTCGGTCAAAACCTTTCGGAGTGAACTTCACCAAAGAATAATCGTCAGTCACTAGCCAGCCAACTGCGTTGATTAAATGGAAAATTGTGAAGGTTTGTGCGCCGGCCGGTACTTGAAATGATTCGGAGTATTGAGCCCAACTGGCGGAGGGCGGCGCGGTTTTTAATTCCAGATAGTAGTCGGTCCCGTCAATATTGGCAAAATCTATCACCACATGGCTGGTGATATTTGACTGATACCAGTCAGAAAAATTGTAAGTGTCTCCGGGAATAACCGGTAGAGGGTTGAAAAACCATTTGGCGTCGCCAGATTTGTAGGAAGTCAGCTGGACTTTCACGGCTTTTTGGCCGCTGTGCCCCTGATTTTTCAGATAGCTAAACGTTGCACTGTTGGTTCCCCATTTTTCTTTGTTCCATTGATCGGGCAGCGATGAATTTGAAGGTGAGACGTTTTCCAGCGAGGAATTGGGGATGATGTTTGTTGAAGGTCCGGGCGTCGGACTTGGTTTTGGTGTCGGTGAGGGACTGGGCGAAGGTGAAGGACTGGGTGAGGGACTCGGTGAAGGCGATGGACTTGGCGACGGACTTGGTGACGGCGAAGGTGTCACAGTTGAGACAGAATAATCATCGGTAGTGAGCCAGCCGACTTTGGAGATAAGATGAAATACTGTCATACTGGAGGTGTTTTTTTGTACAGCTACTTGTTGGGAATAAAAAGACCAGCTATTTGGTGAGGCCGGGGCTTGAGCTAATTCAACATACTGCAAAGCGCCGCCCGACATAGTGAACATAATTACCACGCGGCTGGTGATATTTGATTGATACCAGTCAGAAACTATATAAGTCGTTTCAGGAATCACCGGTTGCGGAGTAAAATACCACTTGGCGTCACCGGTGCCGGATTTGGTGATTTGGACTTTGACGCTTGAGGATCCTGTATGACTGCCTGTTATGTAAGAAAATGTTGCTTTATTCGTTCCCCAATGATCGGTGGTCCAATCAAGCGGCTGGTTTTTGTTGGCTGGGTCAGGTGTCTCAACCGATGGGTTGGGGACGAGATTCAATGAGCCAGCCAAAGCGGATTGCGCACATAGCAATCCAGTAAAAATAAAAAGGGCGTAAAGCCCTCGGGTAAAAATCGCCAAACTTCCAAAAAAATGTAGCACATTTGCTATTTTTTTGTGCATATTGTTCGTGGCTTTTTAATTTTATTGATTTCCTGACGTCTGTCTAATTTTATTATAAACGAAGTCTGGCGTAAAGAGAAGAACAATATTATGAAATTTATGAAAGGAGCTTAAGGCGACATGCCACTAAGGCAACGCTGCTTTGAAAGCGGCGAGTGAGGAATCGCTTGACCAGACCAGCCAGTTTTGCTCTTTGTTTTGGTTGAACCAGACCCAGCCTTTGACTTCCGGATGTTTGGGAAGCTGAATTGTGAGCGCGTCGGCAATCCAGGCAGGTTTGTTTGAGCCATCGGCCGAGGCAAAAGAAAATATATAAACCGGTTTATTATAAATTTTAAGACGAGAGAGCGCGTTATCAAAAAGTTCGCTGAAGCTTTGCCAGGGCGAGCCAAAATTAAATCCGTCCACTCCGACGTAATCAACGTAACTGGCGCCCGGATAATAGTTTTCCAGCTGATTGGCCGCAGTGTCTGGCACGGATTCGTTATTTACCACCCAGCCGAATTTGACGTTAGAAACTCCGCTAAATAAATCATGAATTCGCTGCCAGGTGGCAATGACCTTGGCGGGGGTGTTGGTGCCGATCGTTCCGCCCCAGGGATCCCAATCGCCGTTCATTTCATGCAGCGGCGCCAAAATTACCTGTCCCCCGTACGTTTTGGCATCGACGGCAAACTGCTTGATATAGTTATCTAAATTGCCCGCAATGATGCTGTCTAGACTGACGTTATAGGGTTCCCAAAAAATTATCAGCGTTTTGCCCTGGTTTGAAACCGTGGGAGCAAATTCCGAAGGGAAGGTTGAGCCGTTGTTGAGATCAACAAATATTGCCTGGAGATTCATTTTGTGTCCGACTTGCGATTCAAAATTGGCGGCGTCGGTCGTGGCATCGCCCGCATAGGCGCCCCATAAAATCGAGGTACTAGTAGTGGCTGATGCACTGGGCGTTGGCGTGGGAGTCGGCGTGGGGGAAAGGCAGGCAGGCACTCTGACTGATGCAGTATTGGAAGTTGAGGAGCGGGAAGAATTGGTGGCAATGACTCGGTATTCGTAAAGCCCGTTTGTGTAGCCGGCCGTCCAGTTTTTATCAACGAAAGTTGTCTGAGCCGTTGTGCCGACACTCACCCAGGTTACGCCGCCAGAAATTCGCCGCTGGATAGAATAAGAAGTAACTCGGCCCGGGCTCCCCCAGGATAGCGAAACCTGAGGCAGATAATTTGCGCCGCAAAGCGCGCTGATACTTTGAATTGAAAAATTGCTCAAGCGGCTGCTTGAATAATTAAAAGCGGCTAAAAAATCTTCCTTGGCAAAATTTAAATTTATAAAAGAAACAGCCAACAAAAAAACAGCAGCAGCTGTAATTAAAATACCGGGATACAAAAATTGGCTTGGTTTCATTGCTTGCGCTTTTATCATAATTGTGTGTTCCTCTTAGCCCTCCCAAACTTTCGAGGATTGATATTAAGATTATATTTTAACAATATATCATTAACAAATTATGCTTGTCAAAAGGCAAACTAATACCCTGTGATATATACTACTACATTTTGGGAAGCGAACTTTCAATTTAAAATTAATAGTGACAAAATTTAAATAACCTGCTATGATGAATTTAGCACTTTTTTGTTCCAAAAAAACCAAAGGGAAGGAGGGAAATGTGAAAAAAAAGAAATTTAAGCTCGTGTCTTTGTTGGACGTCATCGAGGCCGAAGCCAGCTATGGCTCAAAAAAATCTGACGGCAACAGTCATTTTTTGCCGCAGATAGAAGAATCTGATGGCAGCAGCCGTCCTTTGCCGCAGACAAGATTTGCGGCCGGCCTTGACGGAAAGCCAGCTCCGTTAGAAACCCTGATGGGGTGCCCGGGGCCATGTGTGTTCCCATTCCCTCAATCAAAAAGTAAATAAAATTTTCCTGTTTGAGTCGATTTGCCAGAAGGCAAATCGACTCTTTCATCTCCACGCCAAATTCTCAGAAATTATAATTATCCAAAATCGGCTTTCGATATAGGCGGCAATTGTTTAATAGAAGGAGTATTGACACGGGTCAGAAAAAAGCTATTATGGAGATGTTAAAAGAAAATTATGGCCAAGAAAAAACAAATTACCAATGAAAATTTAGCTTTGATGATTGGCAAAGGTTTTGAGCAGGTTGATAAACGCTTTGAGCAGGTTGATAAACGCTTTGATGAAGTGAATAAGAGGTTAGAAATGTTGGATAAACGATTGGATTTGCTTGAAAAAGAAATTCAAGAAATTAAATTGCGGCTGGACAACGTGGCTTATCGATTCGAGTTGGTAGAGTTGCAAAAAAGAGTAGAATTTTTGGAGAAGAAAATTGGTTTAAAATAATCGAAAATCAAAGCCCTTGACATAAATTGAACATTTGGAATATATTTAATTATTACCCCCCACGGGAATCAGTTGAAAAAGAGAATTAAGCTGAGTTTGAATTCTTAATACAATGTTGATTAGATGTGGGGGCAAATGAGGAACGGAGGCTCCTTGTTGCAAATGGGTCAAAAAAGTTGCTGGGGGGCAGATAAGAATTGCGAGGGGCAGAAGGGAAATTTTAGTTTCGCTAACAGCGGCCACACGTGTGCGCCGTTGTTTTAATATTGGGCAATGATACTGCGATACTGCGACGTATCGTAGTGGGCTAGATAAAAATGACTAAAATTTCAAAAAAACCAGTGGATCCGGAAAAACTGGGTTTCTATATTAACAATCTCTGGTCAGCTTTCACTTTGATGGATTCAAAGGCGGATATTCGATTGTTATTCAAAGATTTGTTCACTCATACCGAATACAAGATGTTTGCCAAGCGCCTGGAAATCGCACGTCGGCTGCTAAAGAAGGAAAACTATCAAAATATACAGAAGGATCTAAAAGTGACTTCTGGAACCATTGGCAGAGTGAGCAATATTCTTATTGAGAAAGGCGAAGGATTAAAAAAGGCGCACGAAAAATTGAAGAAATTGGAAGAAAAATATTCAGAGGAAAAGATTGAGCGCATAAAAGACCTAGAAAATCCTTTTCGCAAAAAATTGCAGCAAAAAACAGTACTGGGCGAAGCATTAAAGGCGGGGGCTATCTTGGCTGGTGAAGCGATTGATAGAAGAATTAAACAAAGTACAGTCAAAAAGCAATTGGAAATATAATGCACACTCATACTGCGACGTATCGCAGTGGAGTAGGTTAAAAAATTTAAAAATATAAATAATTTTAAAAAAGCATAATTAAATCTCGGCTGGGAGGTACCGTAGAAAAAAATGTCAAAGCGAACTAAGAAAGTTTTTAAACTAGCGCCGATCGGCCTAGTCGTTTTAAGCGTTGCCGTTTTTCAAATTTTAGCCATCAGCGGCAGCAGTATCTCAAGGGTCTTTGCGGAAGAGCCTGCAGGCGAGGCAGTGGTCAGCACAGAGCCTGTGCCCTCAGACGCGCCGGCGCAAGATTCACCGGTTGTTTCAGCCGAACCAACGCCAGTCCCGTCCGAAGAACCGGCGCCAACACAAACGGTTGAACCGCCCGCACCCAGCGACACACCTGAAATAACACCTGAAGCAACTCCAACAGATACTTCAAGTGTAACTTCTGAGCCGACTCCATCGGAAACGCCCCAAGCATCTGTTGAGCCATCTGCCGAGCCGACCCCAAGCGCCAGTCCCGAACCGGTTGTTTCGGAATCTCCATCCCCTGAACCGTCGGTCGAGCCCAGTATTGAACCAACTCCCGAACCGAGCGACAGTCCCGAACCAACGCCTTTAGATATATTATTGCTGACACCAAGCCCCTCACCGGAAGTTTCGCCGGAGGTCACTCCGCTTTCAACGCCTGCTATCTGGACTGACAAAGATGATTATCAGCCGGGCGAAACAGTTTCTATCTTTGGTCAATTTTTTAACAGCTTACAAAATATTATTTTAAAGATCTTCGGCGGCTCGCAAGATGATGGCACTTACACCGAAACTACCCAGAACGTAACCGCCGATGAACAGGGTAATTTCACAACAACTTATAGCTTAGACAACATCTACCGTCCGCTCTACAACATCATCGCTCAAAGTACCGAAGGAACAATGTTAGCTGATTCTAGTTTTAAGGATTCGAGAACAGTAAATCCTCCTCCAGGTACAACATTAAACGGTGTATCTAGCGTTATTGTGACCCCAGGTGCCACCATTAGTGCTAATGTAAATGTTACTACTACAGGGAGTGGGACCGATAACGATTGGAGTTCAACTAGTTGGCGAATAGGCACAGGTTCTTTTACTTGTGTTGATCATAGTAATCATACAACTGGGGCAAATACTTATAATGAAACTTTTAACATTTCCGCACCAACGGTGCCTGGGGTTTATGATGTTGAATTTATCGCTTATAATAATGATTCTTGTTCTTCGGGCGTTAGTGCTACCTTGACTATGGATAATGCTGTGACGGTTCTTCTATATCAATCTGAGAACACCGGAACAGGGGCCAATGTAAATGGGCCCGGAACCATTGCGTGGAATGGTTCTCCTAGTATCACCGCCGCAATTAGCGCAGACGATTCCAATTATGCCACTGCAGCTCTTACAACCAGCGCCACTTCTGAATATCTGCAGGGCACCAATTATGGTTTTTTTATTCCAAATGATGCGACTATTAATGGTATTCAAGTTAAGATTATGCGGCAAAGTTCTAGCAACAGTTCTGGTTATAGTATAGATGACAGCGATCTATATCTGCTTAAAGCTGGTGTTATTGTTAGTATTGATCATGCAGTCACAACCGACTGGCCAACTTCAATGACTGAGGCTACGTATGGTAATTCTTCTGACTTATGGGGAACCACATGGACTCCCGCAGAAATCAATGCTTCCAATTTTGGAGTGGCTCTATCCGTAGTAGCTGAATACTATAGCAGGACGGCATCGGTTGATTATATTCAGATAACTGTTTATTATACTTTACCCGCGGCACCCACTACTACCGTTGGCGACGGGACAAGCCCAGCTAATAAGTCGGTCAAAGGTTCTGATGCCAATAAAGCAGTTTCAGCTTTTACTCTCGCGACAAATACCGGCACTGATACTGTGACAGGTCTTGTCGTGACGGGAACAAATACGGATAACGTAGCCGCAAATGGTGTCAAAATTTATCAGGACAACGGAACAACACCAAACGAATATGATGCGGGGGATACTCTTAAAGGGACAACGTCATTTTCTGGCACGACTGCAACTTTCACAGGTCTCAGCCTGGCAGTTACAACCTCGGCGACACAATATTTAATCACATATGATATTTCGGCATCGCCGACGAACGGGCAAAATCTCACGGCAGCAGTGACTGGAGTAACCGCAACGAATACAGTATCGAATAACGATACCACCGACGCGACGCTGACAATAGATTCAGTTGCGCCAGTACTTTTTCAAGTAAATGCTGTTCCGAATCCAACTAACCACAATGCGCCAAGTTATACCTTTAGCTCCACTGAAGCTGGCACTATTACTTATGGCGGTGATTGTTCAAGTGCCACAACTGCAGCTACGGCTAGCAATAACAACACTGTTACTTTCAATACTCTAGGCGATGGAACTCATTCAAATTGTACGATTCGAGTCACTGATGCTGCAGGAAACCAAAGCACTGCCTTAAATGTCAATTCGTTTACAATTGATACAACTCCTTTAACGGTATCTATCAACCAGGCAGTTGGTCAAACTGATCCGACCAGCGCCACACCTATTAACTTCTTAGTTGTGTTTAACAAATCTGTTTCTACTTTTAATGGCAGTGTCGTAACAATCGGCGGTTCTGCTGGCGGAGCTAAAACTGCAACAGTTATTCCGGATAGCGGCACAACTTTTAACGTCGCTATTTCCGGCATGACTACGGCTGGGACTGTTACTATCAATCTTGACGCTGGTCAAGTAACAGATGCAGCTGGTAATGGCAATGCTGCCCCAACAATTATTGACAACCAGGTAACGCTGCTTGATACCACGCCGCCAATCATCACTATTACTAACCCAAATACTAATCCAGCCCAAAGCAAAACTATTACTGCCAGTACTAATGAAGGAACTCTGACCCAAAGCATCACAACTGGTTCGGTTTGTGACAATACTCTTACGTTTGTTGCTTATACCAGCACCACTTTTTCATCTGAATCTGATAACGGTAAAAAGGTTTGCTATAAAGCGGTTGATGCGTCAAATAACACAACTTATAGTATGTCCAACGCGATTGCCGGCATTGATAGAACGCCTCCCACGACCTCTGATAATGCGCCGACAGCTTGGCGCAACACAGACGCTTCAGTTACGCTTAGCGCTTCTGATGCAGGTGGTTCGGGCGTCGCTTCAACAAAATACTGTACTTATAATTCCGGCAGCCCTGCGTGCATTCCTACAACAACATATACTGCGCCAATTTCGGTCACCTGTCCCGCCGCAAATATTTGCACTCAGATAGTCAGATATTTTTCAACCGATAATGCTACAAATGCCGAGACCGCGCATGACTCCGGAACTATACAGATAGATAAAATTGCCCCTGGCGCGGGAGGCGGAACGGTAGGTCCGAAAAACGCCGGAACTGGTACGGACGTGACGGGCGTAGGTTCGGTCATATGGTCAAATCCGGGCAACGTAATCTCAGATAACAATAGTTATGCAAGTTCAGTGCTTCTCAATTCAAGTGCGATAAGTCATTATCTCGAAAGCTCTAATTATAGTTTTTCGATACCAGCAGGAGCAACGATTAATGGAATTCAGGTTACCATTGGTCGATATGCAAGCAATATTTTCGGGATCACTAGAATACAAGATAACGTTGTTAAATTAATAAAAGCTGGTTCTGTAGTGGGTACTAATAAAGCCGTAACAGGAACTAATTGGCCAACTGCTGAAACGCCTATAACTTATGGCGGAGCATCAGATCTTTGGGGAACTTCATGGACTGCTGATGATATAAAAAATTCAAATTTTGGAGTTTCTCTTTCTATATTAAATGCGACGACGATGAGTAACTCCTATACAGGATATGTTGATTATATCCAGATTGCTGTTACATATAGCACAGCATCTGTAGATGCTGGTCCGGACAAGACAACCAATGCCAGCTTTACTCAGAACGGCACAGCTTCTGACATTGGTTCTGGAATTGCAACTTACGGCTGGACCAAAGATTCAGGCCCTGGCGCAATTTCGTTTGGCACGCCCGATGCCGTCAGCACGACAATTTCTGCCGACACAGTTGGTACTTATGTTATCAGATTCACAGTAACTGATATTGCAGGAAACAGCAGCTATGACACAATGACGCTTACTTGGGAGGCAAGTCTGCCAATCGTTACTCAAGATCCAGCGGACCAAACAATTACCTACGGTGCAAACGCCGCGTTTTCAGCGGCTGCCAGCAACTGGTCAGCCGTCCAATGGCAAGTCAGCACTAATGGTGGTTCAGACTTCAGCGATTTAGGTGGCGAAACCAATACAACCTTGACGTTTACCAAACCGGGAGTTTCAATGAGCGGCAACAAATACCGCGCAGTCTTTTCCAACACCGGCGGTTCTGTAAATACGACAGCCGCTACGCTGACCGTGACGGCGAAAGGAATTACCATTACTCCTGATGCCGGCCAGAACAAAGTTTACGGCGCGGCTGAACCGACACCTTTCACTTATAACAATACTTCTTTAGAGGGCAGTGATAGTTTCATTGGTGCCTTGGGTCGCGTTGCTGGCAGTGATGTTAATACTTACGCTTATACGCTCGGCGATTTATCTGCCGGTCCCAACTATACCCTGGCAATGACTGCGTCGCCGGCTACGTTTGAAATTACTCCGGCTAATTCAGTCACTGCTGTTACCTGTACCGCTTCTGAAGTTTATACCGGTTCAGCAATCGAACCATGTTCTGTTTTAGTTACCGGAGCGGGCGGCCTTAACTTAACTCCAGCTCCGGCGTATTCGGATAACATTAATGTTGGCACCGCTTCTGCAAGCTACACCTACTCTGGCGACTCCAATCACGCCGGCAGTTCAGATTCAAAGACTTTCGAAATCACTCTGGCTGATTCAGTAACCTCTGTGACTTGTCCGGCCTCCGAAGTTTATACGGGCTCGGCTATCGAGCCATGCTCCGCCACGGTTACCGTAGCAGGCGGTCTGGATGAATCCGTGACAATTAATTACACCGACAATACCAATTTCGGCACGGCGCACGCCAGCGCAACTTATGCCGGTGATGCCAACCACGCCGGCAGCACTGACGCAAAAACTTTCGAAATTGCAAAAGCTTCTTCTTCTGTTGTTGTAAATTGTCCATTAGCCGACCAGACCTACACTGGCTCGGCCATTGAACCCTGCACTGCTTCTTACTCTGGTGCTGGCGGATTGAGCGGTTTTTTAACCCCGACTTATTCAGATAACGTAATTGTCGGAACGGCGCACGCCAGCGCAATTTATGCTGGTGATGCTAACCACGAAGGCAGCTCTAATTCGGCAACCTTCGAGATTGGCAAGGCAGATGCCATAATAACCATCATTCCATATGATGTAATTTACGATGGCTATGCCCACATCGCAGATGGCACGGCCAAGGGTGTGTTAGGAGAGGATTTGGTCGGACTGGATTTAAGCGCTACAACGCACACTAATGCCGGCGAATACTATGGTGATGCCTGGACTTTTACTGACGTGACCAATAATTACAATAATGACGCAGGAACGGTTGATTATGTCGGCATTGATAAAGCAGATGCCACCATCATGGTTACTTCTTATAATGTGACTTATGACGGTGATTCTCATGCTGCTACCTTTACGGCTAAAGGCGTGAACAACGAAGACTTAGACGGCATGGATGTCAGCGCCACTACGCACACTAATGCCGGTGATTATACGGGTGATACCTGGTCTTTCACTGACGCGACCGACAACTACAATGATGACAACGGCACAATCGATGATAATATCGACAAGGCCAGCGCAACTGTTGTGGTAACGCCATATGACGTCGTTTTTGACGGCAGCTCGCACACCGCGACCTTTAGCGCAAAGGGTGTTAAAAATGAAGATCTGGCCGGTATGGATGTCAGCGGTACAACTCACACTCTGGCCGGTGACTATCTAACTGATGCCTGGACATTCGCTGATGTTACGGGAAATTATAAAAACGACAATGGAACAGTATACGACAAAATTGGCATCGCGCCTACGACAGTTGCGATTGATAAACCAGCCGATACACAATACAGCGATTTAATAACGCTTTCGGCAAAAGTTACACCAATTAAACTTGGCGATGAGACCCTGACCGGTTCGGTTGAATTCTTTATCAGCGGTGTTTCGGTCGGTTCTGATGATATTGATGGCAGCGGTGTAGCTACGGTTTCGAATATTCCGAATTTCCGAGCGGCTGGAAATTACACTGTCACGGCTGAATTTACAAGCACTAACGCGAACTTCAAAGACGGAAGTGACGGTCCTAAAACATTGACCGTTACGCAAGAAGACACTGCGATAACTTATAATGGAGACTTCGATGTTATCACGGCCGGGCCAACTATTACTAAGGCGCCAATTAATCTCTCAGCGCTTTTAACTCAGAAAGACAGCAGCGAATACGGAGATATCAGGTTGGCCAAGGTAACCTTTGTGCTCGCACCTACGGGTGGCGGCAGCTCGATTCCAATCGGGAATATTCCTGTGAATAGTTCGGATAGCGGCGTTACCGGCACTGCTCTTATAACGGCTAACGAAGTTCCGATAGGAGATTATACCATTAGTGTTACGATCAGCGCCGGCAATAATTATTGGACACAGAATCCCTATGGCGAAGGAATTTTGCATGTGGAAGCAGGAACTAATGAGCAACGCGTTACCGGCGGCGGCTGGATTGCTGACGTGCAAAGCGCCAACGGCAAAGATAACTTTGGCTTCACCGTAAACTACAACAAAAACGGCGCGCCGAAAGGCAATTTTCTCTTTATGTTCCGTGGAACTGACGGCTATAATTATCAGGTAAAGAGCAATAGTTGGGCTAAGGGCGGATTATCATTCACGGGTGTGAATGGCGCTACTTTTACGGCAAAAGCAACTATTCAGAAAATTGATAGACTTACAGGTATAGCAGAGTCTTTGGGAGGAAGCTTCATCTTTTCAGTGAATATTAAAGATGGCGATTTGACCAAACCAACTACCCCTGACACGCTGGCCATAACTATCTTTAATCCTGATAATAGCATCTGGAAACAAGTCGGAACGGTAGCTAGTCAGATAACGCTTGGCGGAGGAAACGTGACGGTTCATAAGTAATTGGTTAGATATTTGGATATAAGAAAGCCCCGTCACGCAATTTGCGTAACGGGGCTTTGATTTATGAAATAAACTTTTAGGTGGGTTGTATTAATTACATATAAGAATATTCAATAAAAAAGGTCAAAATCAAGGTAAATTATTAATTATTTAATTTTAAATAATATGAAAAAATTAAGAACAAAAATACTATATATAATCATGACCGGGTCGTTTTTGGCGCCGGCTTTTTTTATTCCCACCGTGCCTTCAATTGCAGCGGTTGGAGTAACCGGTCACACATCGCTGGTTAGCAGCCAGACGGTCTTGCCCGCTTCTTCAGGAGAGCTAGCTTTGTTTCAAATGAATCTCAGCCAGGACGCAGGCGAAACGCTTTCATCTGTTTCAGTTATTATCAATCATAACGGCACAACCACTGTGGCAGCTAGCCACTTGGCATCTTTGGCGGTTTATAAAGACAATGGTGATAACTTGTTTAATCCGGCTACTGATTTGCTAGCCGGCAGCACTACTACCATAAGTATCGACGCCACAACCACGATAGCAGTAGCGGCTAATAACACCTTGGACGGCGGCAAATTTTTTGTCTCGCTAAAAACTTCCGCTTTATGGACTGATGCGGCGTCGGGCGACAGCATCATCATAACTTTTCCGGCCAGCGGAATAATCGCCTCAGCTAATTCGCCCTTAGTCGCGCCCCTGACCACAGCTGCGATAAACGCTGATACGACCGGACCGAGCTTGCTTTCGGCAGTCGCACAAAATACCGGCGGCACTTCCGCCAAGGAAGCGGGCGATAGCGTGCTTTTGACATTTTCTGAAGCCACGAATAAACCAACCATTAATGCTTCAAATATTGCCAGCATCTTTGGGCTGAACAATTCCCATTCGTTTTTAGATGGCGCCGGGCAAATTCAAAGTGCTGCTTGGAATGTAAGCGGAACTGCTCTGACAATAACTTTATCTGCCACCACGTCTTTACCGACGGTCGCGGTGGGCGACACAGTCAGCGTCATAATTCCATCAATCATTACTGATCTGGTCGGCAATAAAGCAACCGGCAGCAGTCTCATCAGCGGAACGTTTGGCGGCTCAATCACGGTTATCGGCCCTAATTCCTTAATTACCAGCCCGACCCTGATCGGCGCTTCATCCGTTCCCTTGGGTTTGTTTGAAATCAATCTTAATCAAGCCAGTGGTGAAACACTTTCCTCAATGACCGTGACAGTGAATAAAAACGGCAGCAATAACGTGACTGCTAGCGACCTGGCTTCACTGGCTGTTTATAAAGACAATGGCAACGGAACATTTAGCGCGGTTTCTGATCTACTTGCCGGCAGCCAAAGCACGGTAAATATCAACAGCCCGACGACTATAAACACTCCTAGCAGCCATACTCTAGACGGCGGTAAATTCTTTGTGGCTCTTTCAACATCTGCTTCCTGGAGCGGCAATTTTCCGGCCGACAGCATTATAGTGACTTTTCCTCCAGGCGGAATTGTTTTATCGGTGAATTCTCCGATAGTGGTAGCGACAACAACTTCTTCGATTAGCGCGCCAAGCATCGCGGGTCCGGTTTTAACCTCGGCGATTGCTCAAAACACGGGTGGCACCTCTGCCAAGGAAGCCGGCGATAGCGTGCTTTTGACATTTTCTGAACCAACGAACAAACCAACAATTAATGCTTCAAACATTGCTTCGGTTTTCTCACTTTCTTCCGGCCACTCTTTCCTGGACGGTGCGGGGCAGCTTGGCAGCGCAGTCTGGAATAGCAGCGGCAATATTTTGACCATAACTTTGTCAGCCACCACGTCTCTGCCAACAGTCGCGGTAGGTGATACGGTGAGTGTTATTACTCCGTCAATCATTACTGATACTTCGGAAAACAAGGCGACGGGAAGCGCGATTATCGTCGGAACATTTGGCAACATTGTCAGCGTTACTACTAACCCAGCCACTAATGTAACTTCAATAAGCGCTACACTAAATGGCGCCAACGGTTCAACTGCTGCAGACGACACTTCTTTCTGGACAGGGAAAACAGCGGCCGGTCCATTTACGCCTGCAGCTGATCCCACAAGTGAACTTCCAAGTGGCTGGAGTGGCGTTGATTCTGGAGCTCAATCAGCTAATGCTTCATTCAGTTATCCTATTTCAGGCCTGACACCAAACACTAAATACTATTTTGTAGCTTGGTCTCATGTTAGCGGTATATGGTATCCCGGCGCAGTTCTGTCATTCACCACGGCTAGCGCTGGCACAACAGGCGCCGGCTCAATAAGCGGGATGACCTATAACGACCTCAATAAAAATGAAGCAAAGGATTCCGGCGAGCCGGGTATCGCAGGATTCACCATCAAACTCTATAATGTTCCAGGTTGGTCCGGTCCCACCGACATTGCTCCGATCAAGACTGCGGTTACTGATTCAGGGGGCAATTATTCCTTCAGCGGTCTGGCAGATGGCACCTATAGTGTTGAGGAAGTAAACTTACCCGCCTGGCATCAAGACACGAGCGACTATTCTCCTGTCGTCATTAGCAATGGTGTTGCGGTTACTAATATCGATTTTGCCAACACCCCAAAGAATGGCGGAGAAAAAGAGAAAGGTAACTGCGGCAATTCATTCCAGAATTTTTTCGGAAATATGACCGGAAGAATTAATGGCTTAATGCACGGCAACGGCAACAAGTTTGGATTGCTAAAGCACGGCTTATTAAATAGTAATGTCGAAAGTTCAGATACTAAATGTAACTGCAAGGGAAATAAAGACAAAAATAATTAAATGTATTCTAACAAAAAAGCCGTTTTAAAACGGCTTTTTTGATTTTGCAAATTATACGATTTTTTAAAAACCTCTAACGGGGCTTGACCCCGTTAGAGGTTCAACCGAGCAATTTTAAAAAATATTTTATCTAAGCGAACTCGCCTGCGGCTTACTGAGTAGTAACATGATTTTTATCTTAAACCTCTAACGGGGTTGACAAAATTGACAGGTTGGTTACAATTGGCTATTATTGTAATAATCGTAGGATATTCCGGAGGGGGGATGCCATTAAAAATGGCGTTATTTGCGGGAAAAAAGAGCGGTAACGGATTAAAAATGAAGGGTATTTTTTTCATTTGGCGCGGTTTAAAAACCGGGCTTTTTTTGTTCTTTAATTAATCAAATAATAATTTAATAATTAAATAAATAATTTTAAAAACTTATGCCAGGTAGTAGAAATTCGACCGTTCGCATTGTGAACAAAAGAACGGTTTGAATGTTTACAACTTGGCCTAACAATTGTAGAAAAGAAGATTTGATTATTATATTTTTTAGATAATAGTTAAGTCGAATTTTCACTACTTGGTATGAAAAAATCAATCTTTTATGTTCAAAAAAGAAAGGCCGGTTTTTTGAAACTGGCCAAATTAGCCAGTTCTAAACTGGCAGGTTCCCTCACCATTGCTGCCTTGGTGATTTTGGCCTCACAGGGTATCTTTGCCAGCATCAGCCTGGCAGCCGATACAGGCTCTTTGGCAGCTTCGGTCTTTGTTGACGACGCAAGCGTGGGAACAAAAGCTTGGACAAACGTTTCTGGCGCCCAATTCGCAGACAGTGTTTACGCTACCTCGACTTTGGGTACTAGCCAGACTTCCCATTATCTGAAGGCAACCGGTTTTAATTTTGCTATACCGGCCGGCTCAACCATCAATGGCATCGAGGCGAGCGTGGAAAGAAAAGCATCTACCGCTAACAGAATTAACGACAACAGCGTTCGTTTGCTAAAGAACGGAACGTTGGTCGGCAGCAATAAAGCCCAGACTGCAACTTGGGGTACTGCTGATTTTGCCGACGCTTACGGTTCTGCCACTGATTTGTGGGGGACGACTTGGAGTGACACTGATATCAATAACACCAATTTTGGACTCGCTTTTTCGGCTAAGCGCAGCTCAAGCAGCAGCGGCTCATATATCGCGTCCGTTGATTTTATTAGCTTGACGGTTTACTACACCGCCCCCGCGGTGCAACCCGCCACCAACCCAACGCTCGGCCAATCCTGCGGTTTGGATATTGCGTTGGTCCTGGACAATTCCGGTTCGATTAACAGCACAGAGCTCTCTCAGATGAGAAGTTCATTTCAAAGTTTCGTGACAACGCTAGCCGTCACGCCGTCTGAATTTTCAGTGACAAGTTTCAACACCACGGCCACTGTTCGCCAAGCATTTTCTGCCAACAGCACTCTTGTCAACAGCGCAATTGGTGCGGTTCCGACCAGCAACGGCAGCACCAACTGGGAAGACGGATTGCTCAAAGCTCAAAGCACTTTTGACCCGCGCGTTTCTACTCCTAACTTGATTGTCTTTGCTTCTGATGGCAATCCCAACCGATACGGAAACAATCAAGGTTCCGGTTCCGGTTTCGTTCAGGAGGCACTTGATGCGGCCATGATCCTGGCCAATAATATCAAAATTTCCGGCACCCGGATTATCACTTTGGGCATTGGTTCTGACGTCAATCAAATAAATTTGGAAGCAATTTCCAGCGCCGATGCTTACTACAGCGTGGCTGACTTCAGCTCGCTCGCCTCAACACTTCAGACGCTCGCCACCGACCTTTGCGGCGGCACAATTACGGCTCACAAAATTATTGACCAGGACGGCAACGTTCAAACCACAAACGACCAAACCAATGCAGGTCAGGGTTGGACTTTTTTGGTCGCTAACCAAACCAAAACAACCGACGCCAATGGTTTAACTCCTTCGGCTGATGTAACCGTCAGCGGCGGCCCTTACAGCGTTATTGAAACGGGTGGCCCGACCGGCTATTCTTTTGTCTCAGGTTCTTGCTCAAGCGCCACCAACAACGGCAGCCCAACTCAAAACGGCGTATCAGGAATCCAGGTCGGCAATAATGACATAGTTTCTTGTACGTTTTACAACCAGCCTTTAGCCGGCACCTTGACGGTTTTTAAACAAGTATCGGGCGGCGATGCGTTGCCCTCTTCCTTTACTCTTCATGTTAATAACGGTCTTCCCGCTTCATTTTCGGGCAGCGCTGATGGCGTTTCAGTTTCAGTGCCTGCCAACGGCTCCTACAGCGTCACGGAAGACCAGGTTTCAAATTATTCGCCCAGCTATTCGCAAGACTGTTCCGGAACAATGAACCCGGGTGAAAGCAAAACCTGCACAGTCACCAACACCTTTGTGACCTCCGAACCCGATAAAGGAACGCTGACCGTCAACAAAGTTGTAATAACCGATAACGGCGGCACGGCCCAGCCTGGAGATTTCACCTTGCAAGTTAGCGACAGCGCTCAGAATGTAACAGGGCTGAGCAATGGCCAGCCAATTCAGCTTGCGCCGGGCGACTATACGGTGTCTGAAACCGGCGGCCCTTCCGGCTACACCGGAGCCATCAGCGGCAGCTGCGCATCTGATGGCACGCTCAGCATTGCGGCCGGTCAAAATTATGTTTGTACCATTACCAACGACGACCAGCCCGCCACGCTGCACGTTAAAAAAGTGATTTCGGGCAGCGATGCCATTGCCAGCGCGTTTTCTTTCTCAATCAATGGGGGCAATCCAGTTAGCTTTGAAAGCGACGGCCAAAACGATTTGACAGAAAATGTCGGAATTTATAGCGTTTCTGAAGTGGCAGTTCAAGATTATACGACAAGTTATGAAAATTGTTCTCAGCTTTTACTGGCAAATGGCGAGGAAGCGACCTGCACAATTACCAATACTTTTAGCACTTCAGGCGGGGGCATTACGGTGACTGACCCGGCTTTGGTTAAGACCGTTGATAACGGCTCCCCGGCTCCGGGTGCGACCATTGTTTACACTTTGGTCGTTACCAATTCTAGCGACGTTGCTGCCACCAATGTGACGGTCAGCGATCCTTTAGCCAGCAGCGTGACCTATGTTTCCGATGACGCGGCTATTGACGCTGACACAACTTTTGATTCGGGCACCAATACCTTGACTTGGCATATTGCCAGCATTCCGGCACAAGGAAACGTAACGCTGCAAATAACCGCCACGGTTAATAGTGACGCTTCAGGTACTATTGCCAATACCGCCTCTATCACCGGCGGCGCCGACCAAGGCGATTCCAACACTGGTAACGATTCCAGTTCCGCCAGCGTAACAGTGCAGACATCTGGCGGCGACTCGACACCCACGCCTACACCTACTCCTTCAGCTGCTCCGGTTTCTTCCGGCGGCGGCGGAGGCGGCGGCAGTACTCTATATATCACCGACGCCTATCAGCAATATCTGAACCAAGTCGCTCAACAAGGAGGGCAGGTGACTCCGACTCCCACGCCCAGCGTCCAAGTTATTGCGGAGGCTTCACCGCAAGGCGAAGTAAAGGGAGCTTCAACTTTTCTGCCGGCCACTGGTTTTGATTGGCAGGAAGCTTTAACTTTGATAAGCTTGTTAATGATTTCCACGATCGCCCTGTTTGGTCTCAAGCGCAAACTGGTTTAACCTCAAAAAAAGATAAAGAAGTATTATGGGAGGACATAGAAAACTACAGCAATATTTGCTAAAAGCTCTGGTAGCAATACTAGGGCTTTTAGTTGTTGGCGTGGCTCTTTATATTTTTATTTTTCCTTTTTATCCTGAAATAAAATATAAATTTTGGGTCAAGCCGGCGGTCTCTCAAATTGCTTCGCAAACAACGAGTGGGGCGGCTGTCTCGATGTTGCCCTCGGCCGAAAATTTAGATTTGGGTAATCGCTTGATCATTCCCAAGATAGGCGTCGATATACCGATTGTCGATTCACAAAACAGTACCTGGGCGCTGGCGCGCGGCGCCTGGCGGCTGCCCCAAACCTCAACGCCGGACCAGGGCAGCAACACTGCCATTGCCGGGCACCGTTTCAAATATCTGCCGCCAAACAATCTAACCTTTTATCTTTTGGATAAACTCCAAGCGGGTGATGGTCTGGTCATCGTTTGGTCGGGTAAGGAATATGATTATCAGGTGGTTGAAAGTAAAATTGTGCCGCCAAGTGAGGTGAGCGTTTTGGCGCCGACCGAAAAACCGACGCTAACGTTAATCACCTGCGACCCGATCTGGACGCAGACAAATAGACTGATAGTCACAGCAGAATTGGTTAGTAAGTAAAATATTTTAGACTAGCTTTTTATGATATAATAGTTGAGAAGATGGTTGCTTAAATCCAAAGTTCAAATTTCAAATGTCAATTCAAATCAAAAATCCAAAGGTCAAAAAATATGATTTGTCAGAAAGAACAGCTAAATTTGGAGAAGAAATTATTAAGTTTGCTTCTAGCTTACCAGAGACGCCAGTAACTCGCCCGCTTATCAGTCAAGTTATTGCTTCTGGGACCAGTATCGGCGCCAATTACATGGAAGCTGACGGTGCAGAGTCCGGAAAAGATTTTTATCATAAAATAGGCATATGTAAAAAAGAATCAAAAGAAACAATGCATTGGTTAAGAATGATTGCGACGGCTAATCCGGCAAAGAAAGACAAATGTCGGCAGTTATGGCAAGAAACTCATGAATTTACTTTGATATTTTCCTCTATTGTAAAAAAGAAAAAATAAATAATTTAGATTTTGGATTTTGAAATTGATTTGAAATACTTTGAACTTTGAAATTTGATTACTTTGTAGCATGTTCAAAAAATATTTTATTCCCCATCAGGGCAATCAGCATCAGCCGCATCTTTTAAGAGGGCGGGCGGTTTTGGTGAGTTTGGCGGTGCTGCTTTTGGTTGAGGCGGCTTTCTTGGCACAGATTTTGCTGGTTTGGCCATTGAGCAATGTTTTTTCATCAATTTTGCCGGGCGTGCTGGTTGAGCTGACCAACCAAAGCCGTCTGCAAAATAATATCGCTCCTCTTAAATACAATTTGCTTCTCGAGCAGGCGGCGCAGCTTAAAGCGCAAGATATGGCGGCTAAAGGTTATTTTGACCACGTGAGCCCAGAGGGAGCAACACCTTGGTCTTGGCTGCAAAAAGTCGGTTATCGCTTTAGCGGTGCGGGCGAAAATTTGGCAATCAATTTTGTTGATTCCTCTGACATTGAGCGCGCCTGGTTGAATTCTCCGGGACATCGTGCTAATATTTTAGAAAGCCGTTTTTCTGAAATTGGCATTGCGACGGCCAAAGGAATGTATCAGGGCAAAGAAACAACTTTTGTGGTTCAGTTTTTCGGGCGGCCGGCTGGCAGCGTGCAATCAACATTGACAATCAAACCTTCTATTTCGGCCAAACCATCAGTCTTGGCAACTCCTTTAGTCGCGACTAGTAATAATTCCGGCCCAACAACAGTCAGTTCTTCGGTGGCGGGCGCAACACAAGTAGATGATTCGGCTCTTGCCTCGCTTGGCGCATCGCCCTGGCGGCAATGGCTCACCATGCCAAATGCGATTACCAATATAATTTATTTGGCAGTAGCTGCCGTGTTTGCCGCGGCGCTGGCACTCAAAATTTTTGTCAAAATCAAAATACAGTATCCAAAACTAATTTTTAATGGTATAATGGTATTGTTCGTAATTATCTCGCTTTTATATCTTAACTATCTGATTGTCGGGCAGGGTTTGCAGAGTCAGATTTATATCTTTAATTAAATTTTTATCTTCAATTAAATAGTCTAAAAAAAAGTAGGTTTTTAGAGGGATTGGAACCGGGGAGGGGTGCCTCGGTTTTTTAATTTCCCCCACACCTAATCTGGATTGAGCCAAAGGCTCAAAAATGAGAGCGAGGTTAGAGAGAAACTGTATGTCCTCAAATTGCTTCTTAATAATTAATATGGTTAGTAATTTATCCAGATTAGGTGTGGGGGTTTACACCCCAAAATCATCAAATTTATGCATGATGTCCAAATCAAAGAAGAATTAAAGAAAAAGACCGGAATTTCAATTATTAATGTAGTGGATTTATTAATTAAGCATGCTCATAAGCTTCGGGCCTCCGATATCCATATTGATCCGTCGCCAGACAGTGTCAGAATCCGCTTAAGAATCGACGGAGTACTGCAGGATATTTTTTCTTTGCCAAAAGATATCCATTCCGAAATCATCTCGCGCATTAAAATCTTAACGGGACTTCGCACCGATGAACATCAAGCAGCGCAAGACGGCCGCTTTCGTTCCTTGGGAGACAAGGATGGAATAATCGATATTCGGGTTTCAATCGTGCCCACCTACTACGGCGAAAACGCCGTGCTGCGTCTGCTAACCGACCAATCCGAAACCTTTACGCTGGATAACCTCGGGTTTTCTAAAGAAAATTTAAAAAAGATTTTGGACGCCCTGCGCAAACCCTACGGTATGATCTTAGCGACAGGCCCCACCGGCTCTGGCAAAACGACGACGCTTTACACCATGATCAAGCGGCTCAATACCAAAGAAGTTTCCATTATCACAATTGAGGATCCCATTGAATACGCGATTGAAGGAATAGAGCAGGTGCAGATCAATCCGCGAACCGGTTTGAATTTTGCCAACGGCTTGCGGTCATTTCTGAGGCAGGACCCGAACATTATTATGGTGGGCGAAATCCGCGATATTGAAACCGCGGCGCTGGCCGTCAACACTGCGCTAACCGGCCACTTGCTGCTTTCAACTTTGCATACCAATGACGCCGCCACAACCCTGCCCCGGCTGCTCGATATGAAAGTGGAGTCCTATCTAGTTGCTTCAACCGTTAATATCGCCATCGGCCAGAGATTGGTGCGGCGGATTTGTCCTGATTGTAAAGAAATGTATCAGCCCTCGCAGGAAGTAAAAAATAGGATAAAAGCCATACTGAACAATGGTTCCAAATCTGTTTCAGCCATTCTTTCTTTAGAAAGCTATGATCTTTGGCGCGGCAAGGGTTGTCAGTCTTGCAACAACACTGGTTATCAGGGCAGGCTTGGGATCCATGAAGTACTGGCGCTTGATAACGATGTTCGCGAAGCAATTTTAAGTCGAGCTTCGGCCAGTGATATCAAAAAAATAGCAATTAAAAATGGTATGGTCGGCATGGTTGAGGATGGGTTCCTCAAAGCCAAGGCCGGCCTAACCACCATTGATGAAATCATTCGCGTTTTTTACGAATAAATTTTGGCGCAAAAATAAAAGAGCCAAGCCGGCCAAAAAAGACGGGTTCCTAAACGTGACGGCCAAAGTCCAAAACGGCAAAGCGTTTGGCTGGAGCGAAAGAATTTTCGTTCGTCTTTCGACAAAAGACCAGACGATGTTTGCCAAGCGCCTTTCTTTTTTAATTCACGCGGGCGTGCCGATCATTGAGGGTTTGCGGCTCCTGCGTGGTTTTCGTTCCAAACAAAAAGCGAAAATTTTTGACAGAATTATTGCCGACGTGGAAAATGGTCAATTTTTATCTGCAAGTCTTGAAAAATTCCGTCATATTTTTGGCGATTTTGCGATAAACATCATTCGCGTGGGCGAATCGGTCGGGTTGCTGGACCAAAACCTGAACTATTTGGCCGATGAATTAAAAAAGAAACAAGAGCTGCGCCGAAAAATTATAAGCTCGCTGATCTATCCCTGTTTTATTGTGGTGGCAACTTTTGGCATCGTGATCTTGCTGCTAACTTTCGTCTTTCCCAAGGTTTTGCCCGTTTTTTCAAGCTTAAAAATAAAACTACCCTGGCCGACCCAAATCGTGATAGCGGTGAGTGCCTTTGTCATGCATTATGGCCTTTATACTTTGGTCGCTTTGGTGGCTGCTGCAATTTTGATCTGGTTATTGGCTAAAAAAACAGAGACCACAAAGCTTGCAATTTCGCATCTGATCTTGCGCCTGCCGCTGATCGGCCAATTGGTCCAAAATTATCAGTTGGCTAATTTTTTCCGCACGTTCGGGCTACTGCTCAAAAGCGGCATCACGGTTTCCTCCGCCTTGACGATCGTCGCCGACTCCATCCCCAATTTGGTTTACAAATATGCGCTGCAAAATTTGTCTGGCAGCGTTTCGCGCGGCAGAAAAATTTCCACTGAGCTTGAAGAAAATCAGCGTCTGTTTCCGGAAATTGCCGTGCAGATGGTGGCAACCGGCGAGCATTCCGGAAACCTGAGCGAAACCCTGCTTTATCTGGCGCAGATGTATGAGAACGAAGTTGATGAGATGACTAAAAATTTGTCCGGTGCGATTGAGCCGGCCCTCATGGTTTTTATGGGAGTTTTGGTGGGTTTTATCGCCATCTCCATCATTATGCCGATCTATATGATTACCCAAAATCTGCATCTTTAATCACAGCACCACTTTTGAAGTAAAAGTGGTGCTGGATAAATTTATGTATTGCGTATATTTATTAAAAAGTTTGTTCAAAGAAGAGACATATATCGGTTCAACTAATAACCTTAAAGGTAGGTTTGTTGAGCACAATTTAGGAAAAGTAACATCAACTAAACGCTATAGGCCTTGGCGATTGTTATATTACGAAGCATTTCTTGATGAAAGATTAGCGCGCAAAAGAGAGCAAAGGCTGAAAAACAACGGTAATGCTTTAAGGGAACTAAAAAAACGCGTTGGATCAATTAAAGATAGTAAAATAGATTTGTCCAACCACCGCTTTTCAAAACAGAAACGTGATGAGGGATTTATCCAGCACCACTTTTCAAAGCAGAAAAGTGGTGCTGGATTTACTCTTATTGAAATAATCGTTGTCATGGGGCTTCTAACCGCCATTGCGGGCTTGGCGTCGTTTGCCAGTTTTGATACTTGGCACGGCTATACTTTCCGCGGCGAACGCAATTTACTCATTTCGATCTTGCAGGAAGCCCGGAGCCAGAGCGTCAACAATATTTGTTTGGGTACTGGCTGCGACGACGGCCGGCCGCACGGCGTGCATATTGAAAACGATAAATACATTATTTTTCAGGGTAGTGCATACGATCCGGCCGATCCTTTAAACCAAAACATTGATGCCAGTAATTCCATCAATCACGCCGGCTTAACGGATGTAGTTTTCAGTCAATTGAGCGGCAGCGCCTCTCCATCCGGCGATATAATTTTGAGCGACAGCCAGCGCAGCGCAACAATTTCTATAAACAGCGAGGGGAGGATTAATTACTAATTCAAAATGAAAAAATCCCCGGCCTCGCCCCGGCTCAGCCGAGGGCGGGCAAAAATCAAAATTACGATAAAATCAGAATCCGCCTTCAGCACACTTGAGATCCTGATGGCCATGGCGATCTTGGTAATGGTATTATCAGCCGTGGTTTTGGTCGCATCCGGTAACCAGTCAATAGTAATAGACAGCCAAACGAATGCCGAAGCGCTCAATATCGCCCAAAGATTATTGGAGCAGGAGCAAGCCCTGGCGCGCAAAGACTTTAAACTGGTAAATGCCACTAGCTCCTCAGAAGATATATATAGCGAAACCGTGGATGTCTCCCCGGTTGTGGATTCGGTAACAAATACGACCGATTATTTCAGCAAATTAGTAACAGCCACCGTCAGCTGGTCTGGCCTGAACGGCCGCCTGCTCAAAACGCAATTATGGGCACGCGTTACCAACTTTAACAATGCTGTGGGCGGCGATACTTGTAATTCCATGTTAACCGGCGATTGGCAACATCCAGTGGCAAGTAATTTTAATTTTAATGCACTGGCCGGCGAGGCCAGCACAATTTATCCGGTCAGCGATGTTGATGCTTCTGTTGATGCCAGCGGCCGGGGCCGGCTTTATGTGAGCGTGAGCAAAACCAATCAAAAAACAGATCCCACTTTCTTTATTTTTGATATTAATAATCCCAATGAGGTAAACCCGGTTTTGCTTGGGAAAACCGATAATAATTCCAATGTCTCCTCTGCCGGTTTGGCCCAAATAGCGGTGGCAACCAACAGTTCCGGCAGCTATGCTTATGGCGCGGAGAACCACGGCGCTAATTTTCATACTGTGGCACCCGTCACGCCCTGCAACAATAACGGCGGCGCCAACGCCAGCTGCGGCCAGTTGCAGATAATTGATGTAAGCAATTCAAACTCCCCGCAAATAATGTATACCTATGAGATAAATGTGCCGCCCGGCAACCCCGGAGGATTGAACCAGGTTGTGGGTTCTGGCGGCAGTGCGATGGGCAACAGCATTTTTTACAAAGACGGCTATGTTTATTTGGGTCTGACCAAAACCGATGACGGCCCGGAATTCAACATCATTGATGTTCATAATCCCTTGGCACCGGTTTGGCTGGGCGGCTATGTTGTCGGCCATGCAGTCAACGCCATTTATGTCAAAGACGGCTTTGCGTATCTGGCGCATCCGGTGCAAAGCTCTGACCCGATCCCCGAACAGCTCACGGTTTTAGATGTAAGCAATCCTTACAAGCCCGTGCGCGTGAGCGGTTTTCATATGGCTGATAACGCCGGCCATGGAAATTCAATCTATACTGTTGGCGATACTTTGTATTTTGGTTCTACCATTGATTCTGGCAGTCCCGAATTTTACATTTTAAACAATAGCGACCCAAAAAAATTATTCGAGAACAACCCCGCTCCGCCAAGCGTCGAGATCGCAAGCAGCGTCAACGGACTCATTATCCGCGATTATCTGGGTTTTCTAATAGATACCAACAGCGAATTTCAAGTCTGGGACATGACCAACAACTTAACACCCGCGCAAATAGTTTCGGCGACCCAAACTTTGGGCCCTGCCAGTTCCGGCAGCGCGCTTGATTGCCAGGGAAATTATTTTTATGCCGGTTCCTCTGACGGAGCAGATAACGGCTATCTCACAATAATAACTGCCCATTAATGAAAACGAGATCAAATAAACAAACCGGTTTTACAATAATTGAGGTGCTGATGTATCTGGGCTTATTTACTATCCTGTGCGGCGGCGCGGTGGCTTGCGCTTACAATATTATCCAGGTCAGCAGCCGCAACCAGACTAAATCAATGGTTCAGGAAGAAGGCAATTACCTGCTGGCAAAGATAAACTGGGCTTTAAGCGGCGTTGACGCCATCAATGAGGTAGACCCAACCTTTCTTTCCGTTAACAAAATCACGGGATTGGATACCAATAATCAGCCGATCATTATGCCAATAACCATCGGCATGCCCGCCCGCGATCTGATTATAAGTTATCCTGGCAACCCCGCGCCCAATACCTTCACCCTCAATAATTCAAATATTCAAATAACCGACCTGAATTTTTCACATACTTTAGGCACCGGTGGCGGCGCAAACCCCGAAAGCGTACGTGTTGCTTTTACCATTACTGCCAAAACAGAAACCGGCGCCGACTACGCACAAATTTTTTCAACCACAGTTTTTCTTCGAAAATAATTTAAATATTTAACCATATGCTACTGCCCAATAACCCTAGCCAAAAAGGATATATCGCGCTCATCTCGGCAATAATTATCAGCTTTATTTTGATTGCCGTTGTGTTCGTTGCCAATACCAGCGGTTATTTTTCGCGTTTTGACTCCCAAAACGGCGAATACAAACGTATTGCCTTGGGCCTGGCGGAATCCTGCGCCAACACGGCGTTGTTGAAAGTGGCTTATGACCCTTCCTATATCCCACCTGTTGGCGGAGAAACTGTATCGGTCGGTTCGCAAACCTGTACTATTAAATCAATGGATAACCCCTCAACCTACGACAGCAGTAATAAAAAAACCATAGTTGTTTTTGCTGAAGGGCAATACCAGCAGGCATTCAGTTCTGTCAGCGTTGCTTCTACCGTGCTTGACCCAAACCACGCGCCGGCAGCCCATGCCGCCCTGACTGTTATCGTGCAGACGGTTAACAACTACGGCGGCACAGCCCAGCCGGGCAGCTTTACCGTCGATGTCTCAGCCAACAACCCCACGCAATCAACATTTTTGGGCGCTTCCAGCGGCACTACTGTCTTTGTTGAACCGGGTGCATTCAATATCACAATAACTCCGCTGGCTAATTACCACACCGATTATCTGAATTCCAGCTATCCTTACTCTTGCAGCGGAACGGCCAGCGTGAACCAAAGTTATGTTTGCATCATCACCAACACCGACCTGCCGACAACTTTTTCATTGACTGCCGCCGCCAATATCACGCGCGCTTATCAGGTTGAGCCTTTACCCAGCGATCTGCAATTAACTTTGAGCGGGCCGGTCAATCTTTCAATGACCTCCGGCGCGCCGGTCAGCAATTTGCCGCAAGGTTCTTTCTCAGTAAGTCTGACTGGCGTGCCCAGCGGCTACACGGTTTCTCCCTGGGGAGAGGATTGCGCGGCTTCTGGCGCCGTGAGCTGGGCGCCGGGGCAGAAACGCTACAAAACCTGTGCCATAAACATTGTTGAGGATCCGCCTCCGGTCTCAAACCAAGCCGCCCTGACCATAGTTGAGCGGGTATTAAACTATAACGGCGGCACGGCCCAGCCCGCTGATTTCACGGTTAATGTTTGGGCGGTCAATCCAACCCAAACAACTTTTCCGGGTCAGGACGGAAGCGGCACTACGATCCTAATCGATCCGGGTGATTTTGACGTTACCCAGCCCGCTTTAGTTAATTATAAAAATCCGCAATACCTAAACTCGGGCGATCCCTATCTTTGTGCTGGAACTGCCGTTGCCGGAAAAAGTTATCTATGCCTTATCACCAATTACGACATTGCCTCAACCTTTACTTTAACTCCCACAGTTAATATTCAGCGCGCCTACGGCGTGGCGCCCGTACCCAGCTACACTTTAACTCTTAGCGGTCCGCCCGGACCTCAAGTTTTGACCTCCGGGGTTGCGGTCAGCAATTTGCCGCAAGGCGCTTATACGATAAGTATTTCTGGCATCCCGCCAACTTATTCCGTTTCCCAATGGGGGCCCTCGCCTGACTGTTCGCCAACCGGCGCGGTTACCTGGTCGCCGGGAGACAAGCGCTACAAAACCTGCACCATAAACATTGTTGAGAACCCGCCTCCCTTCCACGACATTGATACTGTAATGATGCTTGATCGCACCGGCAGTATGTGGACTAATTCCGCCTATATTCCTGATGAAAAAGCCGCGGCAAAATCACTGTTAAATCTTTTTAACGGCCTTACTCCGCCTAAGCCCTATGTGGGTGTTGGAGTTTTTGCAAATGATAGCAATGTAAGCGCAATGATCCCCGCAACCGGTTATTTAACCAATAGTTATGGCAGCGAAACGTCCGGAAGCACGGCAGCTAAATTTCCAACGGCCGTCCACGCTCCTAATTATTGGACAAACGCTAGCAACGCTTTTTCTAATGACGCTGTATATGCCACAGATGCGACTAACGCTCATCAACAGGGCTATTCAACTTTTGTCTTAAGCGTTCCTGCAGGAGCTGTTATTGACGGTATTGAGGTAAAGGGGATTGGTAAGGTTTCTTCAGGCGCCGGCACACTCGGTGTTAATCTTTCTTGGAACAATGGCGGAAATTGGTCAAATCAAAAAACCGCAAGCCTTACAACTTCTAGAACACCTTTTACGTTAGGCGGCGCAGCCGACAACTGGGGCCGAACTTGGGCGTCCGGCGATTTTAGCGATGGCAATTTTGTATTAAGAGTGGAGAACAGATCAACAACAGGAATTACCGTATCGTTGGATTATATTACTGTTAAGGTTTACTACTCTGCCGCTTATGCGACGAATCTTTACGCGGCGATAAACAGCGGTTTAGCTTCTTCTCGTGGTGGCACCGATCTTTCCGCAGCCATCAGCGTTTCAAACATTGAGCTTAACGGGTCCCGACATATTTCCGGACATAAAAAGTATCTGATCTTGATCTCTGACGGCCAGCCAACCTTGCCAAATGGACATGGCACGACCATCAATCTGGCCGATATTAACGCAGCCTACGCCTCTGCTGATTCGGCTAAAACCAATAAAGGAGCGGCCAATGACTATGTTACTGAAATTTACACGATCTTTTTTGGCAATACCGTGAGTCTTCCAAATAGTGAAAACAGCCGGGACTTTCTGGCGGAATTGGCCACCGGTTTAACGCTGGTATCCGGACATCAGCCCGGTTCTCATAATGATACCGGCAATTCCAGCAATCTGGCATTGATCAATCTTGAAAACGACGACGGTGATAACTTTTTTATTGCTCCCACATCTGACAAGATGACCGAAATATTCAATAAAATAGGCACGGAAATAATCAGCGCTGTTGCGCCACCCGCGGCCACAAAAGGAACATTGAATGTCATCACCCATGTTATAAATAACGGCGGGCACACAAAAACTGCCTCTGATTTTGCCATCGCGATAGGCGGCAGCAATCCCGTGCCGGCCGCGTTTTCTGGCGCCGAAGCGCCGGGCATTACAGTCACAATAGATCCTGGAACTTACAGTGTAACTGAAAACACGGATAGCGATTATGTTGAAACCATCGATCCTCAATGCTCCGGAACCATCAGCGCGGGCCAGGAAATTACCTGCACAATGATAAATGATGATATTGCGCCCATCGCCACGCCTCCTCCGCCTCCTCCGCCCCCTCCGCCATCCGCGCCGCCTTCAGCCACCAATAGCACAATTTATGTCATCACTCATGTGATTAACGATAACGGCAAAGCAAAAACAGCTTCTGATTTTCCGATAACTGTCAGCGGTGACACTCCAATACCGAGTGCCTTCGCCGGCCAGGGATATCCGGGCGTTAATGTGACGCTAAATCCCGGAGTATACAGCGTTACTGAACCCGCAGACAGCGATTATGTGGAAACCGTGGGCCAGGGATGCAGCGGAACCATTACTTTAGGTCAGGCAGTTACTTGTACGATAATTAATGATGATACGCCGCCACCGGTACCTCCTCCGCCCTTGCCTCCTCCTCCCCCGCCAAATATTGACATTGGTTCGTGGCAGGAAACACCGACAACACCGTAAGCCCTCACACCTAATCAGCATATGTTTTTTGTTTATATTTTAAAAAGTAAAAAATTTGGAAGACTGTATCTTGGTTTTTCATGCGATCTTAAAAAAAGGTTGGACGAACATAATCACGGAAAGACATTTTCAACAAAACCATTTATGCCTTGGCGTGTTGTTTATTATGAAGCCTATTCAAATAAGGATGAAGCAATAAAGAGAGAACATAATCTAAAATTACGTGCAAATGCATGGAATCAATTGAAAAGAAGAGTGGCGGGAAGTTTAAAGTCTAATGCTGATTAGGTGTGGGGGTAAACATTGACAATTAATTACCAAATTAATAATATGGGTGATTGGTCGGAGGGATATCATCTGGTCGATACCTATAAATAATCATTAATATAAAAATTTAAATTTATGAAAAATAAAATAAATCATAAGGGTGGTTTCACCCAAGCACCAGCTTTTAAGAAAAGTGGTGAGGGCTTTATCCAGCACCACTTTCCTGTTTTGAAAAGTGGTGCTGGATTCACTCTTATCGAAATCTTAGTCGTTATCGGCATCATTGCCATCTTAGCGGCAATAGTCATTATTGCCATTAACCCGGCTCGACAATTCGCGCAAGCCAGAAATTCGCAGCGTGTAAGTAATGTAAATGCGATATTGAATGCGGTTGGTCAAAAAATGGCTGACTGTAAAGGGAAGTTTGATGCTAGTGCTACGGAATGTCCCACCTCAGCAGTATGTCCTACTCTTACCCCAGGCACAACCTTTAATGTTTTTAGCGGGGCTGGTGGGGCTGGAGATATTGATTTATCTTGTTTGGTTCCAGCTTATATTCCTGCTTTACCTGCCGATCCTACAAATACCACCGGCAATGACACTGGTTATGATGTTTTAGTGAACAGCGCTACCCTTAGGGCGACGGTGAGTGCTCCTGGTGCAGAACTTGGTCAAACAATCTCCGTCACTCGCTAAATTTAACTTCAGAATTCTAAAGTCAAAAAAAGAACTCTCTAAAAAGAGTTCTTTTTGTTAAAAGAAAAAGCCCCTTACCTTTTTTCAGGTTCGGGACTTATTTTTTGCCGATGGAGATTTACTCTCTAAAATTATCGGCAGGGGAAAGGTTCCCAATGCTTCGGTTCTATCCATTGTGTAACTGTACCATCAGTGTTCCAACGTCTTTCCAAATGCTCGGGTACTAACCGATAGCAAGTTCGAGGCGGTGGCGGGGGTGGCGGCGCATAAGCCGGTGCCGGTTCAGCGCTCCTGCCAAGGAACAATCCAAATATAGTTCCCACGCAAAGACCCGGGAAAAATCCTCTCGCGCCATGCGCATAAGCAGCCGGTACCTCCAGAACCAAGGCCAAGATCAAGATCACTATGACAGCCACGATTAAAACCAAAACAGGTATTGAAATCCACTTGTTCACTTTTATCATTTCGCACCTCCTTTCAAGCAATTAACGGCAAAATAATTTTTGACATCCGATGTCCTGGTCTTTTTTAATTTTTGGGACATCGGATGTCGTGGGTTAGGTTCACTTTTTCAGTTTTAGCGACAGGGGACAGTTTCCCAATAACCATTGGGAACTTGGACTTTATTTTGTAGTCCGGTTTGCGGATTTTGCTGGACTTCCTCGTGATAGTCGCCGGTCGGAACAAACCTCTGGCAGGCACCCTCGTAATAATTTGAGGGATATGAATAGTAGTTGCCGCCCTGCCAGTAGTAGGGTATATAACCGAAATCGTAATAATAAGGATAACCCCAATACCAGCTTCGATAATACGGATAGCCCCCAAAATGTCCGCCCCAATAATAATAACCGGGACCGCTGCGATATCCGCCGCCGTAATGGCCGCCACCATGAAATCCACCGACATAACCGCCGCCGTGACTCCAGCCGCTCGAACCGCCGCTGTGGCTTCCTCCACCATGATGGCCTCCGCTTCTGCCTTGGCCTTCTGCCAGCGCTGGCAATAAAAGCAGGGCTCCCGCTAAGACAATCGCCGTCAGCAATTTCAGCTTTTTCATAGCTCACCTCCTTTGGGGATTTTCGCCCCGACATTTAAGATAGATAGAAAGGAACAATTTATTAATAGTGTGCGCCTAAAATATCACGTAGTCAAGCTTAGTTTAGAAAAAGTGTCAGGTACCCCTTAAGAAGGTACCTGACACTTTTTAATTACCTGGGATTAATGAAATTTTTTGACATCGGATGTCGCGACATCAAAGAATCCTTGTGGAAAAACAACCATAAAACAGAACCACTGCGATACTGCGACGTATCGCAGTGATAAAGCAGTGAAAAATAGTTGTGGATGGAGGGATGTAAAATCACTGGAAAAAATGTGGATAAATTGCCGATTGACAAACCTTTCTTAGTTTGAGAAAATTTATTAATAACTTGTGCGGAGGGGGCAAGCAATCGGCAGCGGGGGAATTTTAGTTTTCAGGATTTAAATTTTTTAAAAGACTACCTTGCCAACAATCTTTGCCGATAAATCCAGTACCTCTTTTGGAACAAAAGTGATGCTGGATAAAAATTATTTTCGGAAAATACAAACGACTCACGTTTTTTTATTTTTGGCGTGAGTTTTTTGATACAAAAAATAAATGAAACAAATCACCCACTTATCATTCATTAATGAGACGGGGTAAAGGTCGATGCAGCCCGATATTTTCTGCTTTCGGGTCAAGAGTAATCTCGCCCAGATCTTGCACTTAAAAAAATTGTTCAGTGCAAAAATTGGGCGAGCCAAGCAGATTCATCCTTATCTTTTAAAAAAAGATGGGGGTAAAAACTAAATATTGAATCATGAATTTTAGAATTACGGAGGGAGGAATTAATTCCAAATTCCTTATTCAAAATTCCTGATTCATTCACAATGAAAAAAATAATAATTAGTTTTAGTATCATCGCGGCCGTTGCCGCAATCGCTGTTTACGCCACCACAGCTTATTTCACCGACTCCGAAACTTCAGCCGGCAATACGTTTTCTGCCGGAGCGATTGATCTTACGATTGACAGCACACAGCACTTCAACAATGCGGTTTGTGTAAATGGTCTTTGGGCGCTTGAGCCGCCAGCTACTTCTCCACTGCCGGATCAATATCCGGTAATTGGTACTGCTTGCGGCGGCACGTGGGCACTTAAAGATTTAATTCCCACAGCAGACAAGTTCTTCAATTTCGAAGATATTAAACCCGGTGATTCTGGAGAAAATACAATCAGTTTGCATGTTAACAATAACAATGCCTGGGGTTGCGTTAATATCATTCCCACCAAGAATGATGATGTTAGTTCCACTGAACCTGAATTAGAGGCTGGTGATACACCTAACACCGACAGTATATTTGATGGTGAACTTGCCCAAAATATGCAATTTCGGATTTGGGCTGATATTTGTGATAGAGAATACATAGATCAAGAAGAAGAGCAGACAGCAGCCACACCTGGAGATAATATTTACCAAGAGGGATGTGACCGATTACTCACCGAAGGCAGCGGTCCAATAACTCCGACCACCTATGCATTAGCCGACAGCCAACACCCTAACGTGTTTACTGGTGTCGCAAACAGCCCATTAAATGGCGCTCAAAATTATTATCTAGGTGCTGGATGGAGCTTACCCAGTGCGGTAGGTAATATTGTCCAAACCGATAATTACCAAGCGGATATTTCCTTTAATGTTGTCCAATCGCGCAACAACGCAAGCTTTGTCTGTCCTTCAGTCGCTCAAACGAATCCGAACTCGTTGAGACTCGAAAATGAGACACCTGTGGTAGGCGGTCCGTGGACTGTGATCAATGATGGCATTTACGCTGTTCTTACCTGGGCTGGCGATGGTCCAACATTCAATTACACTTTAAATGCGCAAGGTTTAACTCCAAGTACTAGTTACAGTTTAATCTATTACGCTGATGGTTGGCCGGGAAATAATCCAGGAGCTTTCATTGGTGCGCACATCACTGACGGAACTGGAAAAATTGTAGGTGGTGTTGGTAATCCTAACCTAGGAATAAATTTGCCAACTCTTCCCGATGGCAATTTTGCCGTTGGTGCAAAAATCTGGTTAGTCCTATCGTCAGATTACAACAGCGGTAGCCTATCAACCGGTCCGATGACCGCTTGGAACCCAAGTCAGTATTTGTTTGAAGGTAATGTGTATATCCATTACGATGACACTAACGACTAATAAACTATATTGTCGATTTCTTAATCTCGCCTGAATTTGTCCTGTTAAACCCTCGTGTTGCGAGGAGTCCCGCAAGGCGGGACTGTTTAACAGGATAAACCCAGTTAAATAAGGGCGAGAATCGCCCAGTTAAATAGTCGCGGAGAGGGCGCGAATTTAACAGGGTAAAAAAAATGAAAAAAATAATAATCAGCTTAAGCATCATTGCTGCAGCAGCATTGATTGTAATAGGAGGGACAACGGCTTTCTTTTCCGACACCGAGACCTCAATTGGCAACACGTTCACAGCCGGCAAATTTGATTTGCAGATTGACAGCACCTGCCATTACGACGGCATGGTTTGTACCGCTTCAGCAACCGGCGCTCCTTATCAATGGAAAGAAGAAACAACGGGCAGTTCAAGAATTCCTGAATTACTCAACACAGCTTGCGCCTGCACCTGGGGCCTTAACGCTTTTACCGGTCAGCCGTTCTTTAACTTTACTGATGTCAAGCCGGGTGATGACGGAGAAAATACGGTCAGTCTGCACATTGATAACAATCCGGCCTGGGTTTGCGCGCAGATTGCCAATTTGGCAAATGCCGAAAACGGCTGCAACGGACCTGAAAGCGCAGTTGACACGACTTGCGGCACTTCTCCGACAGACCCGGGAGTGGGACTGGGCGAATTGCAAAATAATATCTATTTTGACATCTGGAAAGATACCGACTGTGACAATGTAAAGGACGCGGGAGAAGATTATTTGATCCAGAACGCCAAAGTCACGGACAGCAGCTGGCCGCTTTTTGATTCAAGCAACAACGGCACGCCTTTGCCCGGTGGTTCCACCACCTGTCTTGGCGTCAGCTGGAGCGTTCCGCCGGAGGTCAACAACATCATCCAGACCGACAGCGTTTCGGCAGATGTTATATTTTCCGCAGTTCAGTCGCGGAATAATCCTGATTTTCTTTGCGGTCCGCCACCAGAAGGAAAAGGAACATTGATAGTGATTAAGCATGTCATAAATGACAATGGTGGCTCGGCAACAGCTGGAAATTGGACTATGAATATTACTGACACGAATCCTTCTAACAACCATTTTGCCGGAGCTGAATCGCCAGGCGTGACCATCACACTTGATCCAGGCACTTTCAGTGTTGATGAAAGCGGTGGTCCTTCAGGATATTCGGAGTCCAAATCTACAGATTGTTCGGGCACAATAGCCGCTGGTGTTCCAAAAACTTGTACCATCACCAACGACGACATCCAGCCATTACTTACCGTTACTAAAATAGTTAATGGTGGTTTAAAACAAATTGCTGACTTCCCGTTATTTGTTGACGCGACGTCAGTAATCAGCGGAGTCCAAAACGGATTTAACGCCGGAGCGTATACTGTTAGCGAAACTCCGCAGGGGACTTATGTTCCTACAATCAGCGGTAATTGCGCCTCTGACGGAAGCATTACTTTAGCCCTTGGCGATGTAAAATCCTGTACCATCACCAATGCCTGCTTTGACCAGGCGGATGTGATGTTGGTGCTTGATAAGTCAGCCAGTATTGATTCAACCGAATTAGGCCAGTTAAAAACTGCGGCCCTCGCTTTTGTCACGGCTTTAAATCCTGACGGAGGAGTCCATATGGGCCAGACGAGTTTTTCAACAACTGGCAGTTTGGATCAACATTTGACCGGTAACCAGACCCTAATAAATGCGGCGATTAACGGTCTTGCAACTGTGCTATATACCAACTTGTACGAGGGGATTCATTTGGCCAACTTAGAATTGGCTGACTCCAACACTCCTTATGAGCGGCCGACAGTTCCTGACTTTATGATTGTGATTACCGACGGCAATCCGAACCGGCCTTCCCCTGATTCTAACGCCAGAGCAGTGGCGCTCGCCGAGGCCACCGCGGCAAAAGCGGCTGGAGTAACTATATATGTAGTTGGCGTGGGCAGTGATGTTAATACAGCTTATTTGACGACCATTGCCAGCCCCAGCAAATATTACAGCATCAGCAATTATTCTGGACTTCAAGCGGCTTTAGCGGCGATTGCCACTTGTCAGTAGTCTCGATTAAGGTTCGACGCGGCTAATTTTCCGCAAGGCGGAGTTTAGCGTGGTTTGAAAATTTTTAAGTTGTCTCTCTTTAAGTTTTCTTGTGACTTTCCGCCAAAATTTTTTTGAAAAATTTTGGCGGATGAGAAGTAACTTATAAACCCCCACACCAATTATATTTTGGCATGGGGTGGCGATAGGGATTTTCCCCTACGCCAAATAAGTTTATTGTAAATTATTTAGACTTGTTTGGTGTGGGGGTAAAACCTCCAAGTCATTTAAACATGTTTGTATGAAAAAAATCCTAATCAGTATAAGCATTATATTAGGCATTGCCGCGGCGACGATAGGCGCCACGGGTGCTTTTGGTACCAACTACTTTGGTTACGCACCGCCCCAAACCAATTGCGGCGGCGGGCTGAATTTGAAAATTGATATTGACGGCGTGCTCTATGAGCATCTGAACAAACCGATTTTTATAGACCCGGATATGAAACCGGGAGACAAAGGCGAAGAAACTTTGAGTTTTCATGTCAATCAGACTTCCTGCGGTTTTGTTAATTTTGATCTGACAAACGACCGGGAAAACGGCTGCACCGGGCCCGAAAAACTGGTTGACTCAACCTGCGGCAATCCGGGCGAAGGACAAGGTGAATTGAATGACCAAACCAAATGGATAATTTGGAAGGACGAAGGAGGAGTGGCGGGCTGGCAGTGCGGCAGCCATCCAAAATGTTCAGCCGACCCCCTGGAGGGCGACAATATTTTAGATGGCATAGAATCGGTCTGGACGCAGGGGATTTTGACGGCTGACAAAAAATACGGCATCGGCGAATTGACCGCGGCCAAAGTTCCTTATTTTGGCTTTGCCTGGTGTTTTGGCGAATGGGGGCCGGGCTGGACCTGTTCGGGCGTGAAAACCGGCAACGAAACGCAGGGCGATTCTTTTAAAGCCGATCTGATATTTTCTGTTGAGCAAAAGCAAAATCATTATGATAAAGGATGCCCGACAGGCGAGACAGTTGCACCCACCTGTCATCCTTCAATTGAAATACGTGACGGAAAAGACAATGACTGCGACGGGCAGGTGGACGAAGGGTTTTTCCCTTTGCCGGGCGGACTCTGGACACTTAATAGAATTTTTGGCTTGAATAAATAAATGGCTAAATAAAAAATAGTGAAAATATTTTTTAAAATAATTTATTATCTTTTTCTGACCGGGATTGCGCTGGTTGCCTTGGCTTTGCTTTTTTCCAGGCTTCCGATCCCGGGTAACTATAAAATTCTGAGCGTGCTGTCGGGTTCCATGGAGCCCGAAATAAAAGTGGGGAGCATGGTAGTGATTAAACCCTTAGGCCCTTCGACAGGCTCAGGGCAAGCTGATTATAAAGTCGGCGATGTTATCACTTTTGGCCAGCTGAGCAAAACCCAGGTGCCCACGACTCATCGCATTTTAGAAATAAAAAATTCCGGCAGCCAGCTAACTTATTTGACCAAGGGCGACGCCAACAACGCCGCCGATACCAAAGAGGTGGCCGGGCGGGAGATTCTCGGCAAAGTTTTATTTAGCGTGCCCTATGCCGGTTACGCGGTTGACACGGCAAAAAAACCGCTGGGCTTTATTTTTATCATCGCTGTGCCGGCCTTTATTATTATTTTTGATGAAATTTTAAAAATTATCAGGGAAATTAAAAAGATAAAAAGTAAATCAGCAAAAATCCATAATGAAACCGATTGATTCGGTCCAAAAAAGAAAAATTGAGAAGGTCTGCCCGGGGCTTCAGCCGGAGAAAAAAACCATTGCTTTAGCGCCCCGGCCAGCCACACCTTGGAGCCGTTTGTCAAAAATTTTGGCTTTGCTTTTGTTAGTCGCGCTTAACTGGTCTGGAATTTTGGCGGTGGGGCGGACTTTCAGTTATCTTAGTGATAGAAAAACTTCCTCGCCAAATACAATTGTTAGCACCTCTTTAAACTTTTCATTGAACGCTGGAGATTGGAGTCCGTCAGAAAAACTAACGGCGGGTAGCGCGGTCAGCCGGACGATTGATATTGTTAAAAGTTCGGGAAGTTTGAATTTTCAATATAATGCTGGCACTGCCATCACCGGCGTCGTTAACGATTTTTGCAATACTCTGCAACTGGAAGCCAAACTGGGTGGGGTAACAAAATATAACGGTGGATTAGCCGGTCTTACTTTTTCTCCGCCGATAATTATTGGAAGCGGCGGCACTGATAGCTGGTTATTTATTGTTTCCTTGCCTTCTGGTTCATTTGATACTGAAACTTGCCAATTTAAATTTGTTTTTAATGGCTGGCAGGAAAATTTTGCTTGGGGCGTAGGTTTTAGCGATACAAAAGAGTTGGCAAATGTTCTGGCAGACCCTTCGGTGCCGGACTCAATATTAATTGAATTAGCTCCGCCCCTAGACGAGGGAAGCACCAGCGACGAATTACTCACCCCTGCCCAGACGCTTGCGCCAGAGCAAGCAGCCGGTTTTGCTCAAACAGATTTGGGTAGCTCACAAACGCCGCCCGTCATTGAAACGCCGCCTGTCATTAATTCTGTCATTAATAATGAAACGAATTTAATTGATAGCGGTTCGGTCGCTACCGGTTCCACCACTGATAATTTAGCCGGGCAAACAGAGACAGTTACAACTAAAATAGAAATAACCTCGGCTGACGAACAGTTGACGATTGAAAATTTAGAACCATTTAAAGAAGACAACAAAACAGATAATCAAACTCTGCCTGGCGACGAAAAACCAGCGATACTTGAGCCAGCGATTGTGCCGGCGAATAGCAACGAGCCAGCGGTCCCAGCAGCGGATAATAGCAGCGGCGGGAATGGGGGCGATGGTGGCAATGGCGGCAGTGCTAGTTCAGACGGCGCCAGCGTCAGCAGCGGCGATGGTAATGTTTCAGGCAGCGGTCCTTCGGCTGACAGCGCGCCTTCCGCAATTAGCGCTACAGAGTAACAGAAGGCTTTAGCCCCAAAACCAAATTAAGCATAGGAATCAATCCCTCACTTTAGAAAAAAGTGAGGGATTGACTTTATAATTTATTTATGTTAGGATATCCCATTAGTAATTGATGGGATGTTTTTTTAAAATTGAATAAAGCAAGAAAGGAGACGGCGATGTTTGAGATGAAAATAATCCAGTTTCAGCTTTTTTTGACCTTGGGTTTGTTTGCAGCGGGTTTTATTATGGCCTTGATTTTTTCGCGAAAAGTTTTGTTTTTAGGTTGGGATTCGAAAAGGATATTGGCCTTGACTATGATGGGAGTCGGTTTGATTTATTTTTTTCAGCTGACCAATAAATTGGTTGAGCAAAATTCACTCAACGAGAAAAACAGTATGCTTTGGGGGCAACCCATGGCCTTTAGCCAAATACCAAACGGAAATTACCTGGTAGAAAAAATCATCGGACATAAACTATATGTCGTTGTAAATAAAAACAAAACTTCTAAAGTTATTGTTTACAATGATCTAAAAAACGTGGAGCAATTAGCCGTTGGCATGGAATTAGCCAAAAACGAGTCGGGAGTAATTTTCATTCCAATGAAATACAGGATGTAGAATAAAAAAATAAAAAGGAGGAAGGAAAATGGAAACTATCAAACCAGAAAGGATGATAAAAGTTGTCGGAGACCAAAATTACAAAACTGTTCAGGCTTTGATCGATCAGGTTTTTAAAATGGTCAATGAAAAGCCGCAGGAGTGGATCAATTTAATTGTCAACTCGTCGGGCGGGCTGATTGACCCGGGTTTTGCTTTTTATGATTTTATCATCGGGGTATTGAGACCAAAGATTCAAAGTATAGCCCTGGGGGCTGTTTCATCGATGGCCATCGTTTTTTTTCTTAGCGGTGAGCAGCGGCTTATCGGGCGGAACACCCAAGTGCGCTTTCATGAATTTGGTAGAACGATGAGCAAAGAAGAACGCTATACCGCGCGGGAATTTAAAACTGCGTTTGAGGATTTGAAGACCAGCCAAGATAGATACACCCAAATCCTGGTAGAAAGAACAGGCGGGAGGTTAACTGTCAAAAAAGTATTGGACATGATGATCGAAGAAGTTAACCTGGGCGCCAAAGAGGCGGTTGAATTGGGAATTGCCCACGAGATAGTATAATTATGCGATTTTTTTTGGGCTGATTTATTTTTTTGCTGACTTTTAAGTAAGTAGCATCAAAAAATAAAAAAGGAGGCAGGAGATGGTTAAAATCAGTAAGTTGGCAATAGTTTTTTGGGTGGGGCTGTGGTTGGCGCTTGTTATTGTTATTATAATGCTTTGGTTCCCGGGAGTTCTTTTGGCGTTCGGTTTCGATATTGCCGCCAAGTCTTTGTGGAAGGTGTTGGCAGTAGACCTGTCGGTTGTTGCTGTCGTTTCTCCATCTTTAGTCAAATTCCGAGACGAGGGAAAGATTCCAACACTCAATGATCTGAGAAAAAGAAATGTTCTTGTTAAAGCAAGCATTTCTCCGGTATACAAGTTAACAACAATTGTTGACCCGGAGACCGGAGAGTCGCTTATCATTACCGGGGTTCCCGAAAATTTGCCGAATACCTTTATGATCGAGAATGATGGTAAGGTTAAAGACCTAACCAAGTAATTAGTTTTTTTGGGGCTGATTTCGTCAAAAAAGACGAAATCAGCCCTTTTCTTTTTTCAGAACAAAATAAAGTTTACAAAAAGTGTCAGGTACCCTCTGATAAGGTACCTGACATTTTTTAAAACTAATCATAGTTATCCACAGATTGACTCAATTTGTAGTTTTATCTTTTTTCTTGTACAATTGAGTTGACCCCCACAACTGATTAGGGTTTGTATAATAAAGAGCAAGCTCTAGTCTGCTTGAACCCTGATTAGTGTGGGGGTGACTAGCAATCTTTAAAAAAAATTTAAAAGACAAAATTTCTGGAGGGAGATTTTGTGGTTTTAATGTTTTTGTTAAATCCCGCACCTTTTCCAGCGATAGACTAAGGTGTTCCTATGAAGTAAGGCGAAGCCGCTTCGCTTTACATCAAAAGAATTTCCTAGATGTATATTTGGAAAAGGTGAGGGATAAATCTATGGTGAGCGCTGCTGTTAAATCAAAATTTGATAGGATTCAGAAAAGAGACGGCAGCATCGTTGAGTTTGACCAATCAAAGATCACCAACGCAGTTCACAAAGCGCTAACCTCCACGGGCCAAGGTAACGGCCCGACCGCCAGAAAAATTTCCGAGCGAGTTTTGAGCCTTCTCAACCGACGTTTCCGAAAAGGTGAGGTCCCAAAAGTGGAAGAAATTCAGGATATCGTTGAGGAGGTTTTAATTTTGGAAAATTTAGTGGAGACGGCGCGCGCCTACATTATATACCGCGAGCAGCGTCGACGCATCCGCGAGGCGCAAAGCACGCTGGATGAAACGATCGAGATGGTGGATCAATATATAGGAGAGCTGGATTGGCAGATTAAAGAAAATTCCAATATGGCCTATTCGCTCCAGGGGCTGCACCAATATGTTACTTCCGCCGTCAGCAAAAAATATTGGTTGAACAAGATCTATACCAAAGAAATTCGCGAAGCGGTGACCAGCGGAGATTTTCACATCCATGATCTGGATTTTTTGAGCGCTTACTGTTGCGGCTGGGATTTGTATGACCTGATCTTGCGGGGCTTTGGCGGGGTGGCGGGTAAGGTTGAATCAAAACCGCCCAAACATCTGCGCGTGGCGCTGGGACAGCTGGTTAATTTTTTCTATACCGTGCAGGGCGAGTCAGCCGGCGCGCAGGCCGTCAGTAATTTTGATACGTTGATGGCCCCTTTTATTCGTTCGGATAACCTAAATTATCAGCAAGTCAAACAGGCAGTTCAGGAATTTCTTTTTAACTGCGCGATTCCCACCCGAGTTGGTTTTCAGACGCCGTTTTTGAACGTGACGCTGGATATCAAACCGCCCGAAAGTTTAGCTCATCAGCCCGTCATCATCGGCGGCATTGCCCAGAGGGAAACTTACGGCGAATTTCAAGAAGAAATGAATGTTTTTAACCGCGCTTTTTGCGAAGTCATGACCGAGGGGGACGCCAAAGGACGCGTTTTTACCTTTCCGATTCCCACCTATAACATCACCAAAGATTTTGACTGGGACAATCCCGCGTTAGCCGGTATCTGGGAGATGACGGCTAAATACGGGGTACCCTATTTTGCTAACTTCATTAATTCGGACATGAGTCCGGATGACGCCCGCTCAATGTGCTGCCGTCTTCGTCTGGATAATCGCGAACTTTACAAGCGCGGCGGAGGACTTTTTGGCGCCTATCCATTAACTGGCAGCATCGGGGTCGTCACGATTGATCTGCCGCGGATCGGGTATCTGGCAAAAACAAAACGAGATTTTTTTGCCCGGCTTGACCGAATGATGGAGCTGTCAAAAATAAGTCTGGAAATCAAGCGCAAAGTCCTGGATGATTTCATGGAAAAGGGTCTCTATCCTTATTCGCGCCACTATTTAGAATCAATGAAAAAAATGCGCGACAGTTATTGGAGCAATCATTTTTCAACCATTGGGCTCGTTGGTATGAACGAAATGCTGCTTAATTTTATTGATAAAGACATAACCTCGCAGTCCGGCCAGAAATTTGCGGCTGAGGTTTTGGACTTTATGCGCGACAAGCTGATTAAGTATCAGGAAGAAACCGGCAATCTTTACAACCTTGAAGCGACACCGGCCGAAGGCACGGCCTACCGTCTGGCTAAGAAAGACAAAGAAAAATATCCCGAAATAATTACCGCCGGGGAAAAGGAACCTTATTACACCAATTCTTCCCAGCTGCCGGTTGGTTTCACCAACGATCTGTTTCAAGCACTGGATTTGCAAGACACTTTGCAGACTAAATATACCGGCGGCACGGTGCTGCACGCTTTTTTGGGTGAACGAATTTCAAATCCCTCTACCATCAAAACTCTGCTCAAAAAAATATTTACTAAATACAGCCTGCCTTATTTAACTTTCACGCCGACCTTCAGCATCTGCCCAAGCCACGGGTATTTGGCCGGTGAGCATTTTACCTGTCCCAAATGCGTGATTTCACAGCCCTGCGAGGTTTACTCGCGCGTGGTGGGTTATTTCAGACCCGTGCAGCAGTGGCATCCGGGCAAGCAGGAGGAATTTAAGGATCGCCTAGTATTTAAAGTTAAAGAAAAAGCTATTCCAATGAATCATCGCGTTCCCCTGGCCGCAAGACAGATTTAAATTTGAAATTTTATGCTGCTTGGCGGTTTGCAAAAGTTAACCCTGATTGATTATCCCGATCACCTTGCAGCAACCGTTTTCACGGTGGGCTGCAATTTTTGTTGTCCTTTCTGCCATAACCCGGAATTGGTTGACCCGCAAAAAATAAAAAAGCAGCCCAAGCTTTCAGAAAAAGAATTTTTTGATTTTTTGGCTGCTCGCCAGGGAATGCTGGAAGGAGTCTGCATTAGCGGAGGCGAGCCAACGTTGCAGACAGATTTGCCGGAATTTATGGGCAAAATAAAAAATTTAGGCTATCTGGTAAAATTAGATACCAACGGTTCCAACCCCGCAATGTTAGAAAATTTGCTAAATGAGAAACTTCTTGATTATGTGGCCATGGACATTAAAGCGCCGCTGGAAAAATATAAAAAAGTAGTGGGGAAGACAGTTACCTTGGAAAATATTCAGCGTTCCGTTGAGCTGACGCGAGGCGCCCCTGATTATGAATTTCGCACGACGGTTTTACCCTTACTTCATTCTAAAAAAGATTTATTGAGCATCGGTCGCTGGTTAGAGGGCGCAAAAAAATTTTATTTGCAGCAATTCCGGCCGACCAAAACCCTGAAAGCGCAGTTTCAGAAAGAAAAAGCATATGACCTTGAAAAGCTCGTTAAAATCTGTAATACTTTAAAAATGTTTTTTGATGTGTGCGAGATCAGAGAGTAAAAAGTTTTGCCGCTTTTTTGACGTCAAAAAAGCGGCGGAAAAAACCGCCGCGCAGGGCGTAAAATTTTGATAAAATCGGGCTCGCTGCACGTAAAAATTTACTATCCACAACGCCCCAGCCCAGAGGCTGGGGCCCCACCACATCACGTAAATTTTTACCTTCCGCTCGCCGCGGTTTTCTAGCAAAATTTTCGCCAATGCGCGGATTAAATTTCGCATTTCGAATTGTTAATGACTAAATCCAGGATTTTCTTGTATCTTTGCCTGGCGTTTATCGGAGGGGTTTTTGCGCAGTCACTATTAAGCATTCCTCAGCTGGTCTGGCTGGGGATTTTAATTTTGGGAATAATGCTGGCGGCGATTTTTTTTGCGCGGGCAAAAAAAATCGCTATAATCGGATTTTGTTTTGTCATTCTCGTCAGCGGCGCCTGGCGTTTTAGCCAGGCAACCGGTCAGGAAAATTCAATTAAACAATTTAATGAGCAGGGGAGGATCGTTTTAATAGGAATTATTAGTCAGGAGCCGGATGTGCGCTCTAGTAACATCAGATATATTGTAGAGGCGAAAAATTATGAGTTGAACGGCTCGCCTCGCTGGAGCGAGAGCGAAGCGGGTCAACAATTTGAGGCTTCCGGTCTTTTGATGCTGGTGGCTAGCAAGTACCCTCAATACCGATACGGCGAGCAGATAGAAATAACAGGGAAACTGCAGACGCCGCAGTCCATTGATGATTTTGATTATCAAAAATATCTGGCCAAAGACGAAATATACTCAATCATTTATTATCCGGAAATAAAACTGGTGGGCGCGCATCAAGGCAGCTGGTTCATGGAAAAACTACTGGTTTTAAAAAACGGTTTTGAGGATTCACTTGGTAAGGTATTGAGCGAGCCGCAGGCGGCGTTTTTGGCGGGACTGCTGCTGGGTGAAAAACGGGGGCTGCCACCAGAATTAATGGCTGATTTTAGTAAGACCGGCACCTCTCATATTATCGCTCTGTCGGGTTACAATATCACAATTATCGCCGTGGCGTTAATGAGTCTATTTAATTTTTTTATGCTGCGCCGGGCAATTTCTTTTTGGGTCGCTGTTGCGCTCATCGTTTTGTTTGTTTTAATGACCGGCGCCTCGGCCTCGGCCGTGCGGGCGGCCATTATGGGGATTTTGGTTTTAATTGCCCAGCAATCAGGAAGACTTTATAGTATTCGAAACGCTTTAATTTTTGCCGGAGCAATTATGGTTTTTATTAATCCCAAAGTTTTAACTTTTGATCTGGGGTTTCAGCTATCATTTGGCGCAACGCTAGGTTTGGTTTATCTTTCGCCGATTTTAAAACGCTGGATTCCCCCGTTAGAAAATGAGAATTTTCTAACGGGGGAATCCAGCAAATCGACGCCAAAAATTATTTTGACAATTAAGCAAATTTTGGTGACGACTTTATCCGCTCAAATTGCCGTTTTGCCGCTGCTCGTTATTAATTTTGGCCAACTTTCTTTGATCGCGCCATTGGCTAATTTGGCAATTTTGCCATTCATTCCTTTGACGATGTTTTGGGGTTTTGTGGCGACGCTAGGTGGCATTTTTTGGCTTGAAATAGGCAAAATTCTGGCCTTGATGGCGTGGCTGTTTTTGAGCTATGAAATAAAAATTATCGAGCTGCTTGCCAAAGTTCCTTTGGCCGCGCTAAAGTTTAATTGGAACTGGTGGGCGGGCGGTGTTTATTATCTGGTTTTGATATATTTGGTTTGGCATTTTACTCGTAAATATCGAGCGGCTTTAATCGGCGCTCGGACAGACAAAATAAGTTTTTTAAAAAAAGAAATCCCCACCAGCAATTGATGCCGATGGGGTGTTATAGAAAATCATCTGAAGCAACGTGCTATCAGAGTTTCTGCCGGGGGCCCTGATTTTTTCTTTTTTGTTGAAGGTTCAGGAAATATTTCTATCAGCTCATTCTTTATTTCTGTAGACAGTTTCCCGGATTCCTCTAAATTACAAATTTTTTCTATCAATTTTTGTATTTTGTCATCCCTATTTTTAATTTGATTGTCTTTTTCTTTGACAATAGCTTGGACTTTCTTTGCGGCCCATTGCTTTATTATTTCTTCTCTGGCCGTCGCTTCATGGTGTATTCTTTCATCAATACCGATGATAATCCAGAGAATTACGATGGTAGCAAGCCAGCCATAATTTATGGGGCTGCTGCTGGTCGCAATGGCCCAGATAATCATTCCTGAGAAAATCAGAGCCACCACTATCGCGATTATTCTGATAATTTTCATTGTCCCTCTCCTTTTTATTTTTAGTAAGAACTGCTTTGAGTGTTTATAAGCATAACATATTAATACATATTTTGTCAATACTCACGTTATGGTTCAATAGCTTGAGACCACCTAAGGGTTAAACTGTATGTATATGCCATACTCTAAAAACCCTCACTTGCCTCAAGCAAGAATGAGAACTGTTCTTTTATTTCGTCGGG